>FZPS01000055.1_pt20 | contig 167418 bp, 158 predicted proteins | sample 1817821 | NCBI WGS metagenome assembly FZPS01 (sample SAMEA104158645, study PRJEB21678) | metagenome | place: Germany | collected 2015-04-21 | reverse complement strand
AAAGTTATTCCTTCGTATAAAAACTTTCTTGCAATATCGATTTTTACTTTTCTTGTAATTTTCATATAAAAAACCCCCAAGTCACTTTCATTATAATATAAAAGTCTAACTTTTGGGGGTAAGATCACTTCAAATGGAGCAGGCGAGGGGAATCGAACCCCCATCTAATGCTTGGCAAGCACTTATAATAACCTTTATACTACGCCTACTTGTATTATCATACTATCAAAATAGTATTTATTTGTCAATTAAAGAAAATTAATGGTCGGGAAGACAGGATTTGAACCTGCGACCTCTTGCTCCCAAGGCAAGCGCTCTACCAAGCTAAGCTACTTCCCGTGTTTTTATAATGGCGCGCCGTAGAGGACTTGAACCCCTAGCCTTCTGATCCGAAGTCAGACGCTCTATCCAATTGAGCTAACGGCGCATAATTGCGTATCGGAATTTTATTTTAGAAGACTATTTTAGCGCAAACCTAATTGTGCAACGCAAGAATTATAACATAAAAAAATAGTTTAATCAACAAAAGAAGAGTGAATAATCGGTAAATGTGGTTTGATGCTGATGTAACCCGCATTTTTATGTTGTTCGCTTTCGATAAAAGAAGGAATATTTCTCATTATAAAGGTTAGTTTACCTTTATTTAAGTTTTTATGGTCGTTTAAAAATAATGATTCATCACTGAGTTTTAAAATGTGTTTTGTTTGTTTAATATAATACTCTTGAGATTTTAAATCAAGCGGTGATTTTTCTATTGTAATAATGAAAAGATTTAATAGTCTATTTGCTTCATCTTTGTAGTTTAATCTATCTAAATAGAAGATGATTGCTTGGGCTAAATCTAAGTTATCAATATCATTAATTAAACGACTATAATTTATAAGCGAATTTGCGTAGTAAGTAACTTTATCTAAAACGAAATAGTCTATTTCATCACTTTGAAGTGCCATATCTAACAAAATAGTAAAGAACCCCTTAGAAATTAAATCAGCACTAATAGGATTTTGATCTTGTAAATGTTCTTTCATTAACGCTACATGTTGATCAGGCAAAGTTGAGGCATATTGAGAAACGATAAGAAGTGCGAACAGATCATCCGTTTTAACTCTCTTATAAGCTTTAAAGTCACCATAAACGCCTGGGGCTTCTTTAGCGGATAAATAGGTATAAAACAAACTAAAGACTAGTGTAAACAAACTAAAAGGCACTAAGAAAATATTAGTGTAAAAGAAAATGAGTGTTATAACTGAAAATAACAAACCGCTAATTAAAGTAAAGAGTGGGGCAGCCAATAAGGATCTTTGCATGACTTTTCTAGCTCTTTTAAACTCTTCTGAAGTGTTTATCTCGCCAAAGTTAGGATAAACCATTCCACCACCTAAGAGTAACAATTTAAAGTCTATTTTTAGTCTCCATTTACCATTTTTCTTGTAAAAGACAAAAAATAAAATAATCATCATTTCATTTTTACAACCGGAAAGTAAAAAGGTAACAAAATGGGCTAATTCATGTAGTGCTAATGTTAAAAAAAGTGTTCCAATGAACATTAATATTTGGTAGTACCATTTAATTTTAGTTAAACTACGCCAAAGTTTTTGGAAATAATCACTATGAAAAAATGGCATAGTTACAAAGCCAATTACAAAACAGGCAATGAAGAAATATAAAACCCACCATTTTTTAAAATGTCGCATTAAAAATCACCAAATACATTATAACATCTTTACTATGAAAAAATTAAATTTTATGGTAATATTTATTTGTAAAGATAGCATATGAAAGATGGTTAAAAAGTATGATTATTCTTGTTGGGGCAAGCGCTAGTGGCAAAACAGAAATTGCGAATATTTTAATAAAAAAATTTAAATATCATAAAACAATCACAACCACGACTAGAGAAATGAGAGCTGGTGAAGTTGATGGAGTTAGCTACCATTTCATTACTAAAGAAGAGTTTCTTAAATTAAAAGAAGAAGATGCTTTTGTTGAGACGGCTCTATATCAAAATGAATATTATGGGACACAAAAGAAAGACTTAGTAAAAAAAAGTGTAATTATTTTAGAGCCAAATGGTGCTAATTCGCTTGTTGATTATTTAAAAGAGGATGCATATGTTGTTTTAATTGAATCTAGTAAAAAATTGAGAAAAACGAGGATGGTTAAGCGTGGCGATGATCTTAATAAGATTGAAGAAAGATTAAAGAAAGATAATAAACATTTTAACAAAAAGAATTTAAAAAAACTTGATTTACTACTAAAAAACAAAAAACAAACATTGGAAGAATTAGCAACAATAATTAATGATAAATACATAGAAGAAATTGGAAATTAAAAGAGGGGGAGAAAAAGGAGCAGAAGATTAAAAAAGATTACACTAGTTTTAATATTAAGTGTATTTTTGTTTGTGCTTAGTGGTTGTGATTTAATAAATAATCTTATTAATAATATTTCAGGAAACAATAATACACAACCACCGGTTGAAGAAGTTATTGAACTAGCGAAAGTAACGTTTGATTATAACTTAGAGGATTACGAGAACTTTTCTATATCTATTAAGAAAGGTGAAAGAATTTACGAACCGATAGAGCTTATTATTTCAGGTTATATATTTAGAGGTTGGTATTTAAATAGCACACCTTATAATTTTCAAAATGTCATTAATAATGATACTACTATTGTTGCTTCGTGGGAAATAGGAGATCCGAATCCACCTCTAGAAGAAAATGTTTTAGTAACATATAACTATAATATGCCAGGGATTAATTTGGCTGTTATCAAGGTTAATAAAGGCTCAAAAACAATTGAACCTTTAGCACCAGAAAGAATTAATTATAGATTCCTTGGTTGGTATTTAAATAATGAATTATTTGACTTTGATACAAATTTAAATGATTCAATTACTCTAAAAGCTGAATGGGTAGAAGAGATAATTGAACCTGTTGTTCCTGATGTTAGTGTTTCGTTTGACTTTGACAATGGAACAAGTCCAATTAGTATAAAAATTGAATCAGGCACTAAGGTTATTGAACCGAAAAGTCCAACAAAAGAAGGTTATACATTTGTTGGTTGGTTTAAAAACATATTAGATACTGTACCATATAATTTCCAAGCACATTTAACGACAGATTTAAGTTTAATTGCGAAATATGAAGAATCAGGATTGGAACCACCAGATCCAGATCCTGTTATTGAAGATGTTTTAATTCAATTTAATTATAATGTTACTAATGTTGATGATGCACAAATAATGATTGTAAAAGGCACTAAAGTATTAGAACCGAAAGTAATTTTAAATGAAGGTTATACGTTTGTTGGTTGGTTCAAAAACATAACTGATACTGAACCATACAATTTTGATGAACCAGTTAATAATGATTTAGGCTTGATTGCTAAATGGATAGTTGCTGAACCACCAGCACCAATTATTGAAACAGTTGTCGTAACATTTAATTATAATGTACCTAATGTTAATCCTGAACAAGCATCAATTGAAAAAGGCACTAAAGTGTTAGAACCGAAAATAATTGAACACGAAGGTTATACGTTTGTTGGTTGGTTTAAAAACATCTTAGATACTATACCATATAATTTTAATGCACCTGTTAATAGCGATTTAAGTTTAGAGGCGAAATGGGATTCAGTTCCTTATACGCCAACTTATGTAGATGTAACATTTATTGACCAAGATGAAGATAATAATATAATTATAGATGTCGTTGTGGTTGAAAAAGGAGATACGATGACAGCTCCAACACCACCAGAAAGATCTTATTATGATTTTGTTGGTTGGGTTAAAGACGGTAGTACAACTATATTTAATTTCTTAAATCCGATTAACCGAGAATATATATTTGTTGCCAAATGGCAATTAAAATCAGGCACAGTTAGAGTTTCATTTATGGAAAAAATTGGCGATACAGAACCAATTGAATCTAATTTAATTGCATTAGGAAGTTGTGCGACACCACCAACTTTACCAGAAGACCCTAATAATTACTTTGTTGGTTGGACTGATATAAATGGCGTATTTTTTGATTTTTCAACACCGATTTTTGAATTAACTATTTTATATGCTAAATATTATCCAAACTATATTGATAGTATTAATAATATTTCTAAAAATATAATGAGAGGAAATGTTAAGATTTACAAATCCTTATATAATAGCCCATCACCATCAGCAACGCCAATTATTAACACAATCGGTAGTGGTTCTATAGTTAAAAAAGTTGGAGATGATTATTATATATTAACTAACTCTCATGTTATTTCAAAATGGTATAAAGTGGATGAAGAAAACTATGCAGAAGCACCTTATGCAAAATACGAAATAGAAGATTATATGGGAACTAAATATACTGGCATCGTAGTTATTGATGGTCAGTTTGATCATGATTTAGCGATAATCAAATTCAATTTGCCAGAAAATCCAGATAACAATAATTTAAATATAATTCCGATAAGCAATGCTTTTGATGAAGATACTACACAAGTTTTAACGGCCGTTGGTAATCCTGCAGGTCAATTAAATACAATTACTTATGGTAACTTCTTAAATAGAGGTATAAGTAGTGTGAAAACCGTAGATGGATCAACAAAAGAATATAGCAGATTTATGATTTCAACACCAGGCGCCGGTGGCTCAAGTGGCAGTATGGTAGTTGACCAAAACTTTGAAATAGTTTGTGTGATTTTTGCTGGTGGTGCTGGTGTAGGTTTCCTTGAGTCAACTTATATGCTAGCAGTTCCGTTAGAGTATATTCATATGATTATGGATGAACTTGCAGCAATTACCGGAACAGGATATTTACCGGATTTGCCTTTTGTGGGAGAGTTTCTTTGGGCATAAAAAAAACATCTCGGGAGATGTTTTAAAATGGTGCCCCCAACGAGAATCGAACTTGTAATTCAAGCTTACCATGCTTGCGTTTTGCCATTAAACTATGAGGGCGTATCAAAAATATATTAACATACTTTTAGAACTTTGCAAATTAAATCAAGCGAGATAACAACAAATAAAGGTTGTTTGCTTAAACAAAAGAAATAAAAAAAATAAAAATTTCCTATTTATCTTGTAAAATGGCACTAGCAGTGATATAATGTTAGATGGATGTTTTGAACATCAAAAATAAAAAAGGAGCAAAATTTGTATGACAGGCGTAGTAAAATGGTTTGATGAAAGAAAAGGTTTTGGTTTTATTACAAGTGAAGACGGACAAGACATTTTCGTACACTATACATCAATCCAAGCCGAAGGGTTTAAAAATTTAAACGAAGGCGACGAAGTTGAATTTGAAATCAACGAAACTGATAGAGGCTCACAAGCTTCTAACGTAGTTAAGTTATAAGAAAAAATTCAATTAAAAGGGGCTTGTATGCCCCTTTTTTTGTCTGCAATCTAAGTTTTATAAATTGAAAGCACAAAAATAATAATTATTTTTCCACTAAAAGTGAACAGAAAATTCGTTTTGTTTATTGACAATACTTATAAAGAAACTTTATAATACTTCCAAAAGGTATGAGAAAACTTGCAGCATATATGTTTAATAATTGTACCAAGTTAAAGACAGTAACTTTACCAGATTCATTAACTGAGATTGATGAAGGTGCATTTACAAACACAGCCATTGAATCATTAGAACATCTTAATATAGAGAAAATAGGAAAAGAAGCATTTAAGGGTTGTACTAAACTTAAGAGAATAAGTTTACCAAAAATTAAAACGATAGGTCAAGAGGCGTTTGCTGATTGTACAAGTCTTTTAAAATTTGATAACGATGTTACAAGCATAGGTGAAGGAGCATTCAAAAACTGTAGCAGTTTAGAAGAGGTTAATATTAGAAAACTCACACTTGTTTCTGCTAGTGCTTTTGAAAATGCAGTAAAACTTACTAAGGTATCATTAAACACTGAAACAACTTCAACTAGTTTTTCAATTGAAACAAGAGCTTTTGCTAATTGTGTACTTTTAAATGAAATAGATTTATCTAGAGTTAGAAAAATAAAAGATGAGGCGTTTAAAAACTGTAATGCACTTACAAGTCTTGATTTATCTGTTGTTACTGAGATTGGGAAAGAAGCCTTTGTATTGATAATGAAACTCCTCTTGCTGCTGAATTTGAAGTTATATTTGCAAGCATTAATTCTCCTACTTGTACAACAATTGGTGAAAAAGCTTTTTATAATAGAACTAATTATGTTGGTGTGTTAGAGTTTAATATTGGAAAATTAAAGACATGTGGTAATTATGCGTTTGGGAAAACAGGAATTACTAATTTTATATTACATTTAAAAACAACAAGCACTTTAAAATTACCAACCACATTTGCTGATTATTGGAATGGTAAAGAAGAAGGTGGCACTGAGACAATCCCTTATGTTATTGAAAGCATGTAATATAACATAATAGTTAAATAAGACGATTGAAAGGAGATTAATTTCGGTTAATCTCTTTTTTTCTTTTGGTATATTGTGGATTAAAAAAGTAATAGTATTTTAAAAAAGTTTTTTCCGTTGTGAAAAGGGGGTTTTATTGTTATAATATTAACGATAGTAATTAAAATGGGGGAGTGGTTGACTTGCACAAAGATTTATTGGAATTAGAAAAGAAAAACTATTTAAACTCAATTAAAGATGTTGATGAAAAAGTATTAAAGAAGCTAGAAGAAGAGTTTGAAATTAAGTATGCTCATGAAGCTGTTAAAATCGAAGGAAAAAATGTTATTACTTTAGATGAAGCGTATAGTTTAAAAGAGGTATCTAATAAAAGTAATGTTTCAGAAAGAGAACAAAAAGAGTTATTAAATCACCGCAAAGCTTATCGTTTTGTTGTAGAAGCAGTAGAAAACAAAGTAATAATGAACGAAGAGTTTATTAAAGATACTCATCAATTACTATTAGATGATATTATGCCGGGTGGCTTGTATAGACAAGTAAATGTAGGCTTAAAAGGACAACACCAACCACCTGATTATGTTAAAGTTTATGATAGAATGAAAAAGTTAATTGATGAACTTGAATTTACCTTTAAAGGAACAACAATCGAAAAAAGTGCGTATGTCGCTTTAACAATTTCGAAAATACATCCGTTTATTGATGGTAATGGTAGAGTTAGTAGATTGATGTTAAATTACTATTTAATGTCTGATGGTTATTTACCAATATCCGTTGGAGAAAAGGATAGAGATGAATATTTTTTAGCATTAGATCAGTTTAAATTAGAAAAGCGAATGACCAAGATGGTTGAACTCATAGAAAAACTCTTGTTAGAAAGATATGCTGAAGTAAATCAAAAATTAAATGAGATATAAAAGTAAGGGCCTTTCTATTTGGAAAGGTTTTTATTAGGAAAGGTAAAATATGGAACATATAATTAAAACTCATAAAGAAGACGAAATGATTAATATTACAAGTATTGTTAGAGATACGGTTAAAGAAAGTAATGTAAGTAGTGGTATAGTTACTGTTTTTGTTCCACATACAACTGCTGGTGTAACAATAAACGAAAGTTATGATCCCGATGTTGTTACAGATATTTTGTCAACATTAAAGAAGTTAGTGCCAGAAAACCCCCACTACTTACATTTAGAAGGTAATTCGCACGCACACATGAAGGCATCAATAATCGGTTCTTCATGTACAATCATAATTGAAAATGGAGATTTAAAATTAGGAACATGGCAAGGTGTCTTTTTTTGTGAGTTTGATGGACCAAGAAGAAGAACCTTTTATACAAAGGTGATTGGTGAAAAATGAAAAAAGAAACAGCTAAATATCAAATTGCCAATTTAATTAGATATATTGGAGATGCGTTTTTTTATCCCTTTTACGCTTTATTTTTATCATCAATAGGTAAAACGGAATCAGAGATAGGAATCGTTTTAATGATTCTTCCTCTAATCTCTCTCTTTAGTAATCCAATTTGGAGTTTGTTTGCGAAGAATGTTAATTATAATAAAAAACTCGTGATTATATTTACAATTGTTGAAGCGATTGCGATAGTTAGTTTATTAGCCTTTACTAACCTTATTACAATAATAATCATAACGATAATAATAGGGGCAGTAAACTTTCCGTTTTATACATTATTTGAAAGTTTCACAACAGTTTATACAATTGAAAGCGGTGAAAGTTATTCTAAAATCAGACTATTTGGTTCGCTTGGTTATGCGATAGGTGTAGTTGTTTGTGGAGCGTTAATTAAACTGACAGGTAAATATGTTGCCTCATTTTTCACAATTTTCGGGTTATATATGATTGTTGTAGTGTTGCTATTAATGATTAAACCTTTAAAAACATCACACATAGAAGAAGAAAACAAAACCAATCTTAAACAACTCTTGGCAAATAAAAATTATGTATACTTTTTAGTTTTTTATATAATTGCTGTTGCCGCCTTATTTAGCGGTGATTCATTTTTGGGAGTTTATTTTAAGTCTAGAGGAATTGATGAATCACAATTTGGGATGATTAGCTTAGGTGTGTATTCATTAGAGGTAGTGTTTTTGCTAATCCTTTCTAAGTATGGAGAGAAGATGAAGGCTACGCATATATTAGCTCTTATTAGTTTTTTAAGTGCGGTAAGGTTTTTAATATATGGGTTAAATGCTCCCTTTTGGTTATTAGTTATAGGCTCTTTTTTAAGAGGGTTTATAATGGCGGCTATGCTTTATATTGTAGTAAGACACTTAAGCACCTATGTTAGAAAAGAAAATATTACTTTAGGGATGATTATTTTTACCTCATTAGAAAACACATTTAGAATGGTTTTAATATTAAGTGGAGGTTTCCTAATAGAAAAATATAACTATAACGTCTTTTATGTTTCGTTAGGAATAATTGTTCTTTTATCTGGGCTATTTATTGATGCATCTCAAAAGAAAAGAGAAGTAATTAACTTAGAACTAGAAAAGCAAGAAGAAGTTTAATTATTGTTTTAATAAAATATATAATTTAGTAGAGTTTTTGTTTGTGTATAATGGTCCTTTTAGTATATAATACTAGTGGCACATTTATAAAAAGAAAGAAAAATGATTTTATGGAAATTGGAAAAATTAACAATTTAAAAGTGGCAAGGAAGACGGATTTAGGTTATATGCTAACAAATGGTAAAGAAGAAGTCTTCTTACACTATAACGAGACAAATTATCAAGAATTAAAGATTGGTGAATATGTAGAGGCTTTTTTGTATTATGATTTTAAAAATAGATTAGCAGCTACATTGTATAAGCCAATTATTGAAAGAGATAAAAGTGCGTTTTTAAAAGTTGTTGGAGTTAATTATACTTTAGGAGTATTTGTAGATATTGGGATTAAGAAAGATTTATTGATTAGTTTTGATGAACTGCCCAATAACAAAAAACTTTGGCCTAGAGAAGATGATATATTATATGTAACTTTAAAAGTTAAACAAAGACTTGTCGGGAAGTTAGTGAAAAAAGGAGATATAGTTACAGCGCCAACGAATACAGTAAAAGAAAAAGAAGAGTTTACTGGGTATGTAATTGAGATTAATCCTAATGGTTTAAATATACTAACAAAAGACTTTCATTTAATCTTTGTTCATCACACACAAAAAAGAAAGGATTACCGACTTGGCGAGAAGGTAAAAGTAGTTATTAGTAGGGTGCATGATGAAGTATTACACGGCACATTTATTTTGCAAAAGGAACTGATGATTGATGTTGATGCAAAAAGCATTTTAGACTATTTAAAAGAACACGGAAAAATGAAGTTAACGAGTGATTCGTCGCCAGAAGAAATTAAGAAGTTATTTTCCATGTCAAAGAGAGCATTTAAAAGAGCACTCGGCTCAATTTATAAACAAGATTTAGTTGAATTTGAAAACAATTATACGATATATATAGGTGATAAAAATGAGTAAAAAATTTGTTAAAGATATTACATTAAGAGACGAAGACTTTGCGTTATGGTATACTGATGTTTGCCTAAAGGCTGAGTTGATGGATTATAGCGCAGTTGCGGGGTTTATCATATATAGGCCTTATGGATTTGCAATCTGGGAAAACATCAAAAGTTACTTAGATAAAGAATTCAAAAAAACAGGGCACGAGAATGTTTATATGCCCTTAGTAATTGCGGAGAATTTATTCCAAAAAGAAAAAGATCATGTTGAAGGTTTTGCGCCTGAATCGGTTTATTTAACAACAGACGCAACTAGCAAGAGTGATGAGAAATTAATTGTTAGACCGACTAGTGAAGTTCTCTTTTGCGAACACTATAGAAAAATTGTTTCTTCGTATCGTGATTTACCTAAAAAATACAACCAGTGGTGTAATGTTGTTAGATGGGAAAAAACAACTCGTCCGTTTTTAAGAGGTAAGGAATTCTTATGGCAAGAAGGTCATACTGTTCATGCTACTGAAGAGGAAGCAAGAAAAGAAGCGCTAGACATGCTTGGAGTATATAATGACATGGGCAAAAACTTGCTTGCTATTCCATTTATTACTGGAAGAAAAACAGAGTTAGAAAAATTTGCCGGAGCAGACGAAACATATACAATTGAAGCATTAATGCATGATGGTAAGGCACTCCAAAGTGGTACTACACATTACTTCGGACAAAACTTCTCAGTTCCGTTTGAGATTACTTTCCAAGATAGAGATAATCAACTTAAACATGCTTATCAAACTAGTTGGGGAGTTACAACAAGATTAATTGGGGCTGTAATTATGGTTCATGGTGATGATGATGGTTTAGTTTTACCACCATACTTAGCACCTATTCAAACAGTGATTGTACCAATTCAATCACAGCGTGAAGAAGTAATAGCTGCAAGTAATAAAATTAAAGAGTTGTTGGAAAAAGAAAATATAAGAGTTCGTTTAGATGATTCTGATAAAACACCTGGTTGGAAATTTAGTGAATACGAAATGAAAGGTGTTCCGATTAGAGTTGAAGTTGGACCAAGAGATTTAAAAGAAAATAAAGTAACTTTAGCGCTTAGATATAATCGCGAAAAGATTCAGTGCAATTTAGATGATGTCGTCCCAACAATTAAAAAATTAATCCCGGAGATACACGAAAAGATGTATAAAAGAGCATTAGAACATGTTAAGAAACATACTCATACAATTAATGATTATAGTGAGTTTGGAAAAGTAATAGCTAAAGGTGGATATATTAAAATGAGTATTGCTGGCGAAGAAGAAGAGTTAAAAGTAAAAGAAGATCATCAAGCCACAGCAAGAGTAATTTTAAATGAACCATTACTAACGGAGAAGTGTTTAGTATCAGGCAAAAAAGCAACTAAAACAATTTTGTTTGCAAGAGCATATTAAAGTATAAGAAAAAAGCTTGAACTGATATTTCTAAATACGTTCAAGCTTTCTATTTTTATAATCTTCTTTAGTTAAAGGATGTTTCAGTTTTGGAATGCGTTTCTTTTTATTAGGGACGGGGTCATATTTCCCTTTTACAAAAGGATTGCAACGGAGTATTCTTCTTATTGTTAGCCAAGTAGCTTTAAAGAAATTAAATCTTTCATACGCCTCCAAGGCATAATTAGAACATGTAGGTCGGTGTCTACATCTAGGAGGTTTATTTGGGCTAATTCTTTTTTGATAAGAACGAATAATTTTAATCATCAGTTTTCTCACTGCTACTCACCTGCTAAAATATTATATCATAATAATATTAAAAAAAGGTGCGAAGAGCCGAGAAATATGTTATAATTTATTAAAGAAATAAATAACTTTTTAGGAGGAAAGAAATAAATGAAGGTTTATAAGACCAATGAAATTAGAAATGTTGCAATACTAGGGCACTTAGGTTCTGGTAAAACAACATTAGCAGAGTCACTTTTACACGTTTCAGGTGCACTATCACAAAAAGGCTCTGTGGATGCAAAAAACAGTGTGTCTGACCATATGGATGAAGAAAAACAAAAACAAGGAAGTTTATCAACAAGTTTAATACCAGTTATTTGGAAAAATAGTAAGATTAACTTTTTAGATGTTCCAGGCACAGATGAGTTTGACAATGAACTTAAACAATCGTTAAGTGTTGTTAAAGGAGCGGTTTTAGTTGTAGATGCTAACCGTGGTGTTGAAATAGGAACAGAAAACCATTATAAATTGTTACGAAAAATGAAAATACCTACAATCATTTTAGCTACAAAACTTGATAAGGAAAATGCTGATTATGAAAAAACATTAAAAGGAATTAACGATGTTTTAGGTAGTAATGCAGTATCTTTTGTTGTGCCAATTGGAAAAGAAGAAAACTTTAAAGGATATGTAGATTGTGTTTCAATGGTAGCTCGTGAACAAGCGGGAAAAGAAATGAAAGAAGTAGCAATTCCTAGCGATTTAGAGGGAGATGTTGCTGAGAAGAGAGAAACTATTTTAGAAGCAGTTGCTGAAAGTAGCGAAGAACTATTAGAAAAATATTTTGGCGGTGAAGAACTTACACAAGAAGAAATCGACAAAGCATTATCTAAGAGAGTTAAAGATGGCGACTTAGTTCCAGTAATTGCCGGCAGTGCTGAAAAGAATATCGGTGTTGGAACTTTGCTTGATATGATAGTTAAGTTTTTCCCAACTCCAAATGAATTACCAGCAGTTAAAGGTAAAAACCCTAAGACAAATGCTGAAGAAGAAAGAAAAGCAAGTGCAGATTCTCCATTTAGCGCTTATGTATTCAAAACAGTTGTTGACCCATTCGTTGGAGCGATTAACTATATCAAAGTTCTTAGCGGAACACTAAAAACAGGACAAGAAATTCATATTTCTAACACTAATGATAAAGAAAAAGTTGGAGCATTATTTACATTAATCGGTAAAAAACAAGAACCATTAGACGAAGTCCATGCTGGAGATATTTGTGCAGTATCTAAACTAGAAGGAATTCAAACAGGTTATACATTAAGTGATCTTAGATCACCAATACTATATCCACCAGTTGAAATATTAAAACCAACTATTTATGTTGCTATTTCACCAAAAGAAAGAAGAGACGAGGATCGCATTTCCACAGCGTTAACTAGATTAAGTATAGAAGACCCTTCTTTTGAAACAGTAAGAAATGTTGAAACAAACCAATTATTATTAGGTGGATTAGGAATGACACACATCAACTATATTATTGATAGAATGAAATCATTATATAAAGTTGATATTGTTCAAGAAGAAACTAAAGTTGTTTATCGTGAGACAATTAAGAAAAAAGTTGAAGCTGAAGGTAAACATAAGAAACAAAGTGGTGGAGCAGGCCAATTCGGTCACGTATTTATCCGCTTTGAACCAACTGAAGAAGACTTTGTTTTTGCTGAAGAAGTATTTGGTGGTGCAGTACCTAAGAACTACTTCCCAGCAGTTGAAAAAGGTTTAATTGAAACTTTCCAAAAAGGGCCATTGGCAGGGTTCCCAGTAATTGGCGTTAAAGCAACTCTTTACGATGGTTCTTATCACTCAGTTGACTCGAACGAGATTTCATTTAAGATGGCTGCAAATTTAGCGTTTAGAGAAGCAGTTAAGACAGCTCAACCAACAATTTTAGAACCAATTTTAAAAATGGAAATATTCGTTAAAGATCAATATGTTGGAGATGTAATGGGTGATATGAACAAACGTCGCGGTAGAGTTCTAGGAATGGTTCAAAGTGAAGATGGTATGCAAACTGTTGAAGTTGAAGTTCCAGAAAGCGAAGTACTAACTTACACAATTGACTTAAAAGCGATGACACAAGGTTCAGGAACATTCCAAAGAGAATTCTTAAGATACGAAGAAGTGCCTGATCATTTAATCCCAGGAATCATTCAAAAGTATAAAGAAGAATAATTAACTTAGGCACGGTATTATTTTACTGTGCCTTAATATTATTAGAGTAAAAAGAAATTAAAATTGTATAAATATAACGGTGAAAAATATGCGTTGTTATATTTGTGGTAAGACAATTTTAATTAAAAGAACAATCAAAACTTTATTCAGTTTTAAGCCAGTATTTAGGTGTGAAAGTTGTAAAAGAAGGTACCAAGTATTTCCTTTTAAACAAGTTATCCCAAAAGAAAATGGACTATTCTATTTATATAGTTTATTTATGGAAGATAATAGTTTAAATTGGCAGGCTTTTAATGATGAAGTTTCTAATTGGTTTAATGAAGTATTAAAAATAAGCAAAAAAGATGATTATATATTTTGGTTGGATAAAATAGACTTTAAACTATTAGAAATATTAGATGATGTAGGTAAAAATATTTACATTCTAACAAAATCATCTTTAGATATATAAAAATAATGGGAGGAAGAAAAATGCGTATTGAAATTGTAGGAAAAAATGGTTATGTACCAACAAAAGCAGTAGAGGATTATGTAAGAAAAAGATTAGCAAAACCGATTAATATTTTTAATCCAGAATTAATCTTAAGCGTTACAGTAGTGTTAAAAGAATATCCTAACACTAAAAAAGTAGAAGTGACTATGCCTTCAAAAGGAATTACTTTTCGCAGTGAAGCAAATGACCCTGATATGTTAAGAGCGATTGATATGACTAGCGATAAATTAGTTGCCCAAATTCGCAAACACAACAAGAAGTTAAAGAGTCATTTCCACAAACAAGGTATCAAAGATATTTATGCTCAACAAGATTATGTTGAAGATGAAGAACAACTCAAGCAACAAGCTTCTAAGAAACTAGTTAAAACTAAACAATATCATTTAATACCAATGAGTGTCGATGAAGCGCTACTTGAAATGGAAATGGTTGATCACGACTTTTATGTGTTTTTAAACGAAAAAACAATGGCAGTAAATGTGTGCTATAGAAGACGAGATGGAGACTATGCGGTTATAGAAACATATTTCTAAAAATATATATAAAGAAAAGCCGATGACTTCGGCTTTTTTTATTTGTCTATATAGATGTCTTCTTTTTTATTTCGTAAAAACACTTGAGTATATTTGTTTGGTGGAGCATTTTCATAAAATTCTTTACCTTTAGCTAAACATTCCTCGCAACTATCTATTGGAATAGTAATAGCGTAAATATAATCTCTTAAATTGTTTTTAGATTCGATTGTATCAATACCTTGGCAGTTATCGCAGCGGTAGAACTTTCGTGTTTGTTGTTCGCTAATGTTAGAGGTATCATAATAGATGTTTCTATCAAAGGTATAAACATCTTTTTTTTCATATGTCTTTTTCTTAATTTCCTCTTTGTTTTTCCAAATGTCTAATATGTAGTCGCTCATTTCTTTTATGTAGTTTGTAATGTCTTTAGGTTGAGTGATTTTACTAATATTAAAATCTGGTTCAACAACATTAGAATAATCAAGTCCAGCCATTGCGAATATAATACCTAAGTTAATATATGGTAGTGCTCCTTCAATTGAATAACCACCCTCTAAAACAGCTACATCAGGATTTAGTTTTTCATTTAATCTAGCATAACCTTTGGCAGATAAATTCATATTTGTTAGTGGATCGCTATAGTGGTTATCTTGACCAGCAGAATTAATTACTATATCAGGTTTAAAATCAGCTAAAATAGGCAGAACTAAATTGTCTAAAATATAGTCATAGCCTTCATCACATGTGTTAGGCGGAAGCGGTATATTTATATTATATCCAAAGGCATTTGGACTACCTAATTCATTGATAAAACCAGTGCCGGGATATAGTGTTCTGCCATCTTGGTGAAATGATATAAAAAGAGTATTTTTATCATTCCAATAAATGTCTTGTGTACCATCACCATGATGACAGTCAGTATCAATAATCGCAACCTTTAAATTACCATACTTTTGGCGGATATATTCAATCATTACAGCCTCGTTATTTATGATACAAAAACCTCTATCTCCATATACGACAGTCTGAGCGTGATGTCCGGGCGGTCTAGTAAGCGAAAACGCCTTATCTACAGCCTTTTCCATAACTAAGTCTAAAGATTTTATCGCCGCTCCTGCTGAGATAAGGTGAGAGTTTGTAAGAACTTTTTTAACTGATGGAATAACGAAATGTGCACGTTTAATATCTTTTTCTGTTGCGACAATAGGATTATAAAATTTTATGTTTTCAATGTCTTCTAAACCTTCTTCAAATAGTTGGTCTTGCGTGTATAAAAGTCGCTCTTCCCGCTCAGGGTGAGTAGGGCTAATTGCCCAATCAAATGCGGGGAAGAAAATTAAGCCAAGTTTTCTTTTTTTATTCATCATTATCACCTGCCATTTTATAAATTAAACCAGGTCTAACTTGAGCAGTAACACGGATGTTTTTACCTTTAGTGTAAAAGCCGCTAATCATATTGAAAGAACTTGCAAAAACTATCTCTAAATCATCTTCGTTTTCATAGCCTTTTTCCTTCATTAAATTACTTAAATATTTTAGGGCTATTTTCTTTGCATCAACTAAATTGGTTTCTCTATTTATTTTTTCAATTAAACTTAATTCAGGAATAATTAAGTCACCTTTATGCGTATCGATATGAAGGTTAATTTCGCCTGTAATTTTACTTAAAGCAGCACCAATTGCATTAGCAACTTGATAGTTTTTTAAGTAGGTGCAATTTAAGTTAAAATACTCTTTGATATAAGGTGTTAATAGTTTAGCTGGACCACCCATCACATTAATGAATGTAGGAGTTATCTTTTCTTGATATAAAAGTTCTTTAATTGTATAAATTGGTTTATTATTAACTTCATTTATAACGCAATCAACATTTTCTTTTAATAGTTTTACAAACAAAGAAATTATTTTTTTTGCAGTTTCTTCTAATGAAAGAGATAAAGGTTTAGCTAAAGAAGAAATAGCCTCTTTCGCTTTTTCTTTAGAACCTAAATCTAACTTTCCTAAATAAACAAAAGCGTCAGTTAATGTTGGTTTTGGTCCGCCTAATGAATATGGTGCGCCTTCTCTTTTTGGACCAATTATAAGTTTACCATTAGCGATATTTATTGAACTATCGCCACCAAGACCAACAGAAAAACTATAAACGGATCTAATTAAAGTGTTATAATTCGCAATTTTTATTCCTAAAGGTTCAAATAGTGGCATTCCACCTGCAACAATAAAGATATCAGTAGTAGTACCACCAATATCAAGAAGTATTCCATCCCCATTAATATCTAATTGCCCCATAAAGCCCATTAAGCTTGCTGCAGGGCCAGATAAGATTGTTTCAACCGGTTTATTAAGAGATTCTTTTAATGAGATAATTCCACCATCAGCCTTTAATACATAAACAGGTGCAGTTATTTTCTTTTCATCTAAAACAGTTAAAACTGCATTAACGAATCTTTCATAAATGCTATAGATAGATGCATTTAAATAAGTTGTATTAATGCGTCTTTTAAAGTTTAATCTTCCTGATAATGTATGTGATAGACTAATAGAATTAAAGTTGTTATTCAATATATCTTTAATGTCTGTTTCTGTTTTAGGATTTCTAGTTGAAAATTTTGTCGCAACTCCAACAGCGTTTATCTTGTTAGCTTTAAAATAATTGATTGCTTCATTGATTTCATTTTTATTATATTCTCTAACAACTATCCCTCGGTGGTCAGTGTAGCCACTAATAAAGAAGAAGTCATTAGTAATTTTTAAAACTTCATTTGGTAAACCTGGACCATTTTGAATAATCATCCCAACTCTATCGGTTTTATTTTCAATAATGGAGTTAGTAGAGATTGTTGTACTTAAGTTTATTTGTTTAATTAAAGAAAGATTGATATTAGACAATAAAAGATTTAAAGTTTTAAAGATTTCTTGTTCAAGATTTTCCTTTTTATAAGGCTCTTTAACAACTTTAATAAGTTTTTTATCTTTAATTATGACTGCATCAATGTGTGTACCACCGACATCTAAACCGATAATCATCCTTTTTGCTCCTTTAACTTATTATACAAAAAAAACCGCTTTATCTTCAAAGCGGCTTTATTGTTGTTAATAAATATTATTTATATAATTCATTAACTTTGTCCCAGTTGATAACACTGAAGAATGCATCAATATATTCAGGACGTCTATTTTGGTACTTTAAGTAGTAAGCGTGTTCCCAAACATCTAATGCTAGGATTGGCTTTCCTTCGCTAAGTGGTGTGTCTTGGTTAGGAGTAGAAGTGATTACTAATCCTTTATCGGTCTTTAATAACCATGCCCAACCTGAACCAAAGCGTGTTGCTGCTGCACTTGCGAATAGCTTTTTAAAGTTTTCGTATGACCCAAAAGCTTTATTAATGGCTTCTAAAAGTTTGCCGCTTGGTTTGTTTGCTCCACCTGGCGTTAATATCTCCCAAAACATTGTGTGGTTATAATGTCCACCACCATTATTTCTAACAGCTGTTCTAATATCTTCTGGAACTTTGTTTAAGTCAAGTAACATCTCATTGAGTGGTAAATTAAACTCTGGATGTTTTTCTAATGCTACATTTAAATTGTTTACGTAACCATTATGATGTTTTGTATGGTGAATTTCCATAGTTCTTGCATCAATTGCTGGCTCTAATGCATCGTATGCATAACCTAATTTTGGTAATGTGTATTTCATCATTATTTCCTCCTTTATTTCTTCACCTTTATTATATAATTTTAAATATCTCTTTACAAATATAGTGCTCACTTTTGCTTATAAAGAAACAAAAACTGTTTTGCTATTTTTATGAGAGACATAAAATCCAACTCGTTTAGTGATTTTTTTAACAAACTTAACTTTTGTATAATCAACAAACCCTTTTCTAATCTTGTTTAAAGGACTATTGATTAAGGCTTGTTTAAGGGCGAAATTAATATTTTCTTCAGTTTTCTCGCCTTTTAAAATAACATGAGCGCCAGGATAATCTTTAACATGAAACCATAAATCTTCACCTTTAGCTAAAGTGCTAAAAATCTCTTCGTTTTGTTTGGCTGTTTTGCCAACGATACATGTTGCATTATCCAACATATAAGTTAAGTATTTCTTTCTAGGCTTTTCTTTTTGTTTTCTTTCTTTAATTAAGCCTAACTCTTTAAGTTCAATCTTTAAGTCTTCTAAATCATCATTATTAAAGGTGTTGTAGTTTAAAATTAAATCGCTAAAATAAGTTAATTTTTCTTTTGTCTCATCAATCTCTCTATTTAAAAAGTCTAATGAGTTTTTTAATCTTTTATAATCATTATAAAGTTTTTGAGCATTTTCATTTAATGATAACTTATCGTTAAGTTTAAAAGAATCAAACTCGCTATAATGTTTTTTTAAATCTAAACCGCTCATATAGATTCTATCAGCAATTTTTTTATATTGTTCAAAGTCTTGGTTTTTTAAGAGTTCGGTATTTAAATTGCTGAGTTTTTGGGAGAGTCTTTTTTCTTCTTTATGAAGGAGTTTAATTAAAAAGTCATCACTTTTCGTTGTTAGTTCGTAGTAGTGTTTTAAAAGAGAAGATGTATCAAGGAAAGATATTTTTTCACCTTTCAAATTTAAATCATAAGCGTGAAAAGAAATCTTCTTATCAATATATAAGGTAGGTTCTAATTTTAAGTCTTTGGGGTTTAGTTTGTTGTTATAGATAAATTCTGCGAATTCGGTTGAGAAACCGATATAATTATAAAACAACTCTTTTGGCGAATTAACTTTTTTAAGACAATCAAAAGTAAAAGTTTCTTTTAATGTTGGATATAGTTCATATTTAATGTTTGGCAGAATAGATCTTTTATCTTCGTTAAACTTTTTTTTGATGGCGTCTATGATAACATGCTTATCATCAACTAAAATTAAATTAGAATTTCTTCCCATAACTTCAAAAATAAGAGTCTTTTTAACTAAACCTAAAAAAGGATCACTCTTTAAAAACTCAAAAAAGATGATTCTATCTTTTTTATGCTGTTTAATGTCAGTTAATGTGGCATTTAAGATTTCTTTTTTTAAGACATCTAAAAAGTTAGAGTTTTCGTTTTTCTTTGTATCACTAATTAATCTCATATGAGCACTATTGGAACTTACATCAAAAAGGAGATAGTGATTTTTCCCAAAAGAAAAAAACTCTAAGCTTAAAGAGTTAGATGATTCACCATTAATTTTTCTTAATTTACTATTTAAAAGAAGTTTTTTAAATTCGTCTATTTGGGCACTAAGAAAATAACCATCTATCGCCATTAAATACCACCTACATTAAATTATAACACATTCTAAATAATGAAAGCGTTTTATAGCGATTAAGTCGCGCTTTTTCTTTACTAAGACTCTTTTTTGAGATATAATATCTCTATATAAAGAGGGGTGGGCTGGATGGTATGAAGTTAAACCACAGAGGTCTTCTAATTGTTCTTTCGGGTCCATCTGGTGTAGGAAAAGGAACAGTTAGGAAGGCGTTGTTTAATAAAAAAGGTCATAAATTTAATTATTCGGTTTCCATGACTACAAGAAGGCCTAGGCCAGGAGAGGTTGATGGAGTTGATTATTTTTTCGTGAGTCGCGAACAATTCCTGAAAAATATTGAAGAAGATAAGATGTTAGAATGGGCTGAGTTTGTAGGTAATTACTATGGCACCCCAAAAGAAGCTGTTGATAAACTTTTAGATGAAGGCAAAGAAGTAGTGTTAGAAATTGAAGTGGAAGGAGCTCTTCAAGTTAGAGCGAAAATGCCTGAAGCAGTATTTATCTTTATTGTTCCACCAGAAAGAGAAGTTCTTTATGCGAGACTTAGAAGTAGAGGTACCGAACCAAAAGAGTTAATTGACCAAAGAATAGCGAAAGCTGATAGAGAATTCTTATTAGCCCACAAGTATGACTACATAGTTGTAAATGATGATGTTGATAAAGCAGCAGAAAGAATTATAGCAATTATTAAAGCTGAACATTCCAAGACTGAAAGATCAATTTATAAATATATGAAAATAATAGGAGGCGAAAAAGATGAAGAATAAAGACGGATTACGTTACCCATCAATTGATAGATTACTAGAAGTAGTTGATTCAAAATTTAAGCTTGCCTATATTGCTGCAAGAAGAGCGAAAGATATTCAAGGATATGAAGATCACTTTGAAGATTATCAGTGCAGTAAGCCTGTAGGTATCGCTTTAGAAGAAATAATTGAAGGAAAAGTAATGGTTAAATTTGAAGATAAAGCAGAGGAATAATCTGCTTTTTTTCTTATAAGATATGGTAAAATAATATTAGGTGAGATTTTTGCAGTATTTAAAAGAAAAATTAGAACATTTACCTAATACTTCAGGCTGTTATTTAATGTATAATAGCGGGAAAGAAATTATTTATATTGGTAAAGCTAAAAAATTAAAAAATAGAGTGAAAAGTTATTTTCAAGGAGCCCATAACTATAAGACACAAATGTTAGTTAGTGAGATAGTTGATTTTTCTGTTATTCAAACGAAAACAGAGTTAGAGGCATTAATCTTAGAATTAAACTTAATTAAAAAACATTTACCGAAATATAATATTAAATTAACGGATGATGCAAGTTATCCTTATATCGTTTTAACTTTAGAAGAACATCCTAGACTAATTGTTTCTCGTGATTTAGATAAAGATAAAGGGACTGTGTTTGGACCTTATCCGAGTGTATATAACGCAAGAGAAACAGTTAAAATACTAAATAAGATTTATCCATTAAGAAAGTGTGATAACATAAAGAGAAAACCTTGTTTATACTATCATATAGGTGAGTGTTTAGGCGCTTGTATAAGTGGTGCTAAAATTGATTATGAACCTTATCTTAAAGAAATTAAAGCCTTTTTAAAAGGTGATATTAAGTCAGTCTTAAAAAATCTAACTGAAAAGATGGAAGAAGCATCAAATAATTTAAATTATGAGCGAGCATTAGAATATAAAAATATGATTGATTCAATTAGAGAAACAATTAAAAAACAAGTTATCTCACTTAATGACTTTAAAGATAGAGATTTTATCGCTTATGATAATAGTTTAGATAATATTAGTATTCAAATTCTCTTCATGAGAAACGGCAAGATAGTTGATGCTAAAAGCGAAATATTCCCTAGATATATTGATGCTAACGATCAGGTGTTGAGTTACCTAGCTCAGTTTTACGATAAAAACTATGAGCCTGAAGAAGTGTGTTTTGATGAAAAGTTTAATTTAGAAGAAGTAGAAATAATCTTCAAAAACAATGTTGTTATACCTAAAATTGGTGATAAAAAGAAAATCATTAATATCGCATTAAAAAATGCTAGTTATGATTTAAAACATTATGAACTTTTACAGGAAAAAAGAGTTGTGAGAAAAAAAGAAACAGAAAAACGCTTTAAAAAATTACTAGGATTAGAAAAGGTAAGTAAAATTGAAGCGTTTGATAATTCACATTTATTTGGTGCTGATCCAATTAGCGCAATGGTTGTGTATGAAGATGGTAAGCCGAGTCGTAAAAACTACCGTAAGTATCATTTAAAAGTGACAGATAAAGCAGATGATTATGGTGGTTTTAAAGAAGTTATTTATAGACGCTATCAAAGAGTTTTATTTGAAGACTTAGAAAAACCTGATTTAATTATAGTTGATGGAGGCAAGGGGCAAGTAAATGCAGCTAAAGCTGTTTTAGATGAACTAAGTTTGGATATACCTATTGTAGGATTAAAGAAAAATAATCTTCATAAACTGGAAAGTATAATTTATGAAGATAAGGAATATTTGTTAGATACTGTTGATGATTTATCTCTATATTTAAATGAAATTTCAGAAGAAGTGCATAGATTTGCGGTAACTTTCCACCAACAAACAAGGACTAAAAATGCCTTTTTAAGTCCTTTAGATGAAATAAAAGGAGTAGGACCAGCAAGAAAAAGAAAACTTTTAGAAAAATTTTCGTCGCTTGCTGAAATGATTAGTGGTACAATAGAAGAGTATAAAAAAATTGGGATTAACGAAACACTTAGGGAAACTATAATAAATCACTTGAAAAGAGTTAATGATGAAAAAAAGAATCCACAAATATGATTATCAAAACGGAATAATAACTGTAATTCATGAAAATAAATATTTAAATTTATATTTGACAAACTCAAATAAAAGAAGATTTAAAGATCTTTTTGAAGTGGGTTGTTTTATTGAGATTAGAGTTAATTTTACACGAAAGAAAATAATTAATAGACTTAAATGTTTTCAAGTTGTTTGTGTGATAAAAATTGAAAAACCAACACATAGAACAACAAGAACAGTCTTTAGCATTGATAATTTAAGAAAGAAATTAATTAAAGATATAACTAAAGATAAGCACTACCTCTTTTTAGATTTAGAAATGACAATGCCACCATACTATCCTGTTAAAGATTTCCAAGCGGAAATAATTCAAGTGGGTTATTATTTGACTGATAATAAATGCAATGTCATAAAATATAGTAGTTACTATGTTAAACCAACTAAGTTTAAGACAGTGTCTAAAAGAACATTAAAGTTCTTAAACCTAGAAAGAGAAGCAATTAAAGATTCAGAAGAATATAGTTATTTCTACAATGACTTAAAAGAACTAGTAAACACTTATAATCCCAAAATAGTTGTGTGGGGCAAAAATGATTATTTAGCAATGAAGGCTTCGTTTAGTTTAAATAAAGAAAAACCGATCATTGCAAGAAATAGAATTATCAATTTATTAACCGAAGTTAAAAATTATTATAACCTATTTAATGATGTCGGTTTGTTTAGTGCTTATGAAGTTTATTATAATGATATGCCAACTCAAAGGCATGATGCGTTAAGTGATGCCTATATACTCTATCGTATATATGAGGCGTTTATCAAGAAAGAAGAACGAGATAGAGCGTTTATTGAACGCTAATAATTGAAAGAATTAAAACGGGCTTTCTTTGGCCTGTTTCATATAAGAAAGTTTGCAAACTATCTTTAATTTCATCTTCGATTTTATTTTTAGGGACATTATTTATAATTAAACCATTATAGATTTCTTCAGTAAGTTCTTGAATTTTGAGAATTAAATCTTCGCTTTTTTTCATGAAGATAAAACCACGTGATACTAGCGTTGGTTTTTTTATTAATTTTTTATTTTCATCTATTGATAAAACTATCGCTAGTAAGCCATCTTCGCTTAATAACTTTCTTTCTCTGATTAAACTAGAACCAGTAGAACCAATTCCAAGTCCATCAATGTAGACATCACCAGCAGGAACTTCGCCAACAACTTTTAATTCATCTTTTCCTAGTAAGGCAACCTCCCCATTATCTAATACAAGAGTGTTTTCTTTCGGGATGCCATATTGAATACCTAAATTTTGATGTCCTTTTAACATTCTATGTTCACCATGAACAGGAATAAAATATTTAGGTTTAGTAAGAGAAATCATTAGTAATAAGTCATCTTCAGCTCCGTGGCCGGAAGTGTGTGTATCGGCAACAGGACCGTTAATAATAACTTCAACATTTTTTCTATAAAGCATATCAATGATTTTTGAGATGCCTTCTTGATTGCCAGGGATTGGTGAACTAGAAAAGATAACAGTATCATCTTTTTCTACTTGAATCTCTTTATGTGTTCCGCTGGCGATTCTTGATAAGGCAGCTAAAGGTTCTCCTTGCGAACCAGTGGATAAAATCGTTATTTTATTAGCAGGATATTGGCTAATATCACTGCTAGGAACGATTGTGTTTTTTGGGACATTAATATAACCTGAGTTGATACCTGCCTCCATCATTTTTTCCATCGATCTACCAATAACGATAACTTTTCTGCCGTTTAGGTATGAAGCGTTAACGATTTGTTGCATACGATAAAGGTTTGAAGCGAATGTCGCAATAATGATTCTACCTTTAATATTTCTAAATATATCATCAATGGATTCACCAATAACTCTTTCGCTAGGGATGTTGCCACTAATTAGAGCGTTAGTTGAATCGCTAAACAAACATAAAACACCTTCTTCACCAATTTTAGTTAGTTTATGAAATTCAGCAGAAGGACCAACTGGAGTAAAATCAAACTTAAAATCGCCTGTATGGAAAAGGTTTCCTTCAGGTGTTTTAAAGTTAATTCCGTGCATATCAGGTATAGAATGGTTAAGTCTAATAAAAGAAACTTCAACTTTTCCAAACTTAAAAACACTATTAGAATTATAATTAATTATTTCTGGTTTTTCTAAATCTTTATGTTCTACTAATTTACTTTCAATTAACTCTACAGCAATACCAGAAGCAAATATTTTTGGGATCTTAACTTGTTTAAGAAGATAAGGAATACCGCCAATATGATCTTCGTGTCCATGAGTAATAAAAAGAGCTTGTATTCTCTCTTCGTTATCAATCAAATACTGATAGTTAGGAATGACATAATCAACGCCTAAAAGATGATGATCAGGGAACATTTGCCCAGCATCAACGATATATATTTTATTATAAATTTCAAATACGTATGTGTTTTTTCCGACCTCATCTAACCCACCTAAAGCAAAAAAAGCAATATCGTGGGATTTTAATAGAGTTTTTCGACTCAAAAAAACACCTCCTTCAATTTAATTATTAACTTTCAGTTAGAAATGACTATCCTTGATTACATTTTACTATATCATATTTAAAAAACGCAACAAAAAAGATAAAATCCGCATAAATTGATGCGGAAAATTCATAGATGAGAAGAATTTTAATTTAATATATTAATTATTTTTTAAATGTTTTTTTAATTCCTTGTGTAATTTGTTCAACTAAAACTTCTGGGACATATTTTTTAATATCTACATCATAATAAACTAACTCTTTAATAAGACTGCTTGAAACATAAGTAAGTTTATGCGAAGGAAATAACGCAACAGTTTCAATTTCTTCGTCTAAGTATTTGTTGTAGTGGTATAAAGATATTTCACTTTCAAAATCTGCGACATTTCTTAAACCTCTAACGATGATTGAGGCATTAACTTTTTTCGCATAACGAACAACTAAATCATCAGTGCCATCAACGATAACATTATCGAGTTTGATAACTTTTCTAATCATCTCTTGTCTTTCTTCAAGCGAAAAAGTTTGGGTTTTGCCAATGTTTTTCGTAACTAAGACATATAATTTATCAAAAAGAGAGGCAGCTCTTGTAATAATATCAATGTGCCCATTAGAAACAGGGTCAAACGAGCCTGCATAAACTGCGATTTTCATAAATTCCTCCTTTAATTCCAAGATTATTATATCATAAATATAATCTTGTTTGATAAAAAGATATATTTTTTGGTATAATATTGTTTGAAGGTGATTTTATGAGGATTGAAAAAAGAACAATAGTTATGCAAATAGTGATGTTTACATTTTTCTTCTTTTTCGGTTTGAACTATATTTTAAAAGAATTAATAGTAGACAATAAATTATATGACACTTTGGCTTTAGTCTTTTTAGGGCTAGTAATTGTAGCTGGATTAATATGGTTTTTTGCGACAAAAAAAGATGAACTGATTTCAGCAGAACAGCCATTTTTAAATCAAACAAAATGGTTATTGTATATTGTTGCTGGATCATTGTTGCTAGGAATAGTTAGTGCGTTTTTCCCAGCAGGAAATGATATTTCAAAATATATATTAGTAAGTTCTGGAGCGTTTATGAGTATAACATCGTTGTTTGGCATTTTTATTTCAGTAAGAGCATTTCTTAATAATGAAGAGTAAGAAAACAATGTGTAATTATTAAGCCCATTAGAAAAAATTATAATTTTCAATTAATAATGTTGTATTATTAGTGGTAAAATGCTACAATATTTACGTAAAGTCAAGTGGGTTTAAAATCCACTTGTTTTATTGAGGTGCTAGGTATGAACATTGAAAAGATAAAAGAGATTACACTTGAAATACTAAAAAGGTTTGATTTAGAACTATATTCAATTCGTACAAAACGCGAGTATGGGATGAATATTTTAGAAATATTAGTTGATGGTGATGATATTGATGCTTCAAGTTTAGGAGCAGTCAATGAAAGTATTAATGAAGCGATTGATGAATATTTACTAAACAATTACTATTTAGAAGTATCGACAGCTGGTGCGATTAGAGTGCTTAATTCTTTAGACCAAGTAAAAAGACAAGTTGGCAAATATTTACGGGTAACTAAAGATAATAAAAGTATTAAAGGTGTATTAGAAAAAGTAGAAGATGACACTTTATTTATAAAGATTAATGATAAAGGAAGGATTAAAGTTATTGAAACTTCGTTTAGCGAAGCAGATGAAGTAGAATTAACAGTAAAATTTTAGGAGGATTATTATGTCAGCAGCAAACAAACAATTTTTTGAAGCAATAATAGATTTGGCAGACGAAAGAGGATTAACAATTGATGAAGTTGTTTATAGTTTTGAAAAAGCACTTAGAGCAGCATTTAAGAGTGCGAAAGAACATCAATCAGTAAGAATTGAAATAAATGTGGAAGAAAGAGATTTTGGCGTTTATGAGCAGTTTTTAGTAGTTGATGATGAAGTGGGTTATGATTTAAAAGCTGATCCACAATATAAGCAAATCAAACTATCAGACGCTAAAAAGATGAAGAAGAGTGCAAAAGTTGGCGATGTGATTGAACAAAAGGTGGACTTAACAGAGTTTGGGCCAAAAGCAATCTCTAACTTAAAACAAGTTTTAAAACAAAACTTAACAAAGTATGAAAAAACAAATCTCTATAAATATTTTAAAGAGAAAGAAAAAGAAATGGTTAACGCTCAAGTTATTGATTTTGATGATCGTTTTTATAGAATACTTTTAGATAAAGAAGTAACAACATTATTACCTAAAACAGAAGTATTAGAAAATGATGATTTTGTAGAAGGAGAAAGAATTAAGGTTTACATTACTTCAGTTGAAGAACAAACTCGTGGGCCAAAAGTTTTAGTTACAAGACTAGACAAGAGTTTAGTTGTTCGTCTATTTGAAGATTTAATTCCTGAAGTAAAAGATGGTGTTGTTGAAGTGATGGGCGTATCTCGTAATCCTGGCGATAGAAGTAAGATAGGTGTTCGTTCAACCGACTCTAATGTTGATGCAATCGGTTCGTGTGTTGGGGCTGATGGCACAAGAATTAAAGAAATCGTTAGAGTATTATCAGGTGAGAAAATTGATTTATTCTTATGGTCAGATAATGAAAAAGATTTAATAGCGAACTCGCTTCAACCGGCAGAAGTAATTAATGTAATTGATATTGATCCAAAAGAAAAGACAGCGATTGCGATTGTTGAAGACGATAAGTTATCGTTAGCAATTGGTAAAAATGGTCAAAATGTTAAATTAGCTGTTCAAGCCATTGGTTGGAAAATCGATATTAAATCAGTATCAATGGCAAACGCAGAAGGTATTGAATATTAAAGTAGGTGTTTTAAAATGAAAAAAAAGGTACCAATGAGAACTTGTGTAGTTACTAAAGAAGTTTTGCCAAAAAAAGAACTAGTTAGAATAACTGCAACAAAAGATGGTGTGGTAAGTGTTGATTTAACAGGTAAAGCACACGGTAGAGGAGCATATTTAAAATTAAGTGAAGAAGTTATTTTAAAGGCTCAAAAGACAAAAGTATTAAACAAAAGACTTGACGCTATAGTTAGCGAAGAAGTTTTTAATGAGTTATTGGAGTTAGCGAGAAATGCCAAATAGACTAGGTTTAGCATTAGTCGCTAATAAACTCGCTGTTGGCACGACTTTAGCTTTAAAGGCGATAAGAAACGGTTCAGCGAAGTTAGTTTTACTAGCAAGTGATGCTAGTGAAGCAACAATTAAAAATATTACTGATAAGGCTAAGTTTTATAATGTGCCTGTTGTTATGAAATATGACACTTTAACGTTGAGTAAGCCAATAGGAAGAAAAAACATTAAAGTAATAAGTATTTTAGATGAAGGATTTAAAAAAATGTATTTATAAAAGTTTTAAGTAAAAGGATGTGAAAGAGATGTCGAAAAATTATAAAAGAACTAAACCAGATTACGATGTCGAAGAAAGGGAATTTAAAGAAGTAAGAAGAAAACCTTCTCGTCCAAAAAAACCAAATATTCAACAAACTAAAAATGTAATTACATTTCTTAATAATATGACTGTTGCTGATATAGCTGCTGAATTAGGAATAGGTAATGCAGAGATTATGCGTAAATTAATGGGTTTAGGTGTTATGACTACAATTAACCAAGCTATTGATCGTGAAACCATTGAACTACTAGGAATCGAAATGGGCTTTACAGTTGAAGATGAAGTGGTTACTGATTTAGCAAGGTTTGAAGAGATGGATTTTGAAGATGATCCGAAAGATTTAGTTGAAAGACCACCAATTGTGACAGTAATGGGTCACGTTGATCATGGTAAAACAACACTATTAGATACAATCAGAAATACAAGAGTTGCTGCTGGTGAAGCAGGCGGCATCACTCAACATATCGGTGCGTATCAAGTAGAAGTTAAAGGAGAAAAAATTACCTTTATTGATACACCAGGCCACGCCGCATTCACAGAAATGCGTGCTAGAGGTGCGCAAGTTACAGATGTTACAATTATCGTTGTAGCAGCTGATGACGGTGTTATGCCGCAAACAAGAGAAGCAATTGATCATGCAAAAAGCGCAAAAGTCCCTATTATAATTGCGATAAATAAAATTGATAAACCAGAAGCTAATGTTGAACAAATTAAAACTAAACTAGGAGAAATCGGTATTATTCCTGAAGAGTGGGGTGGTGATGTTCCATTTGTCCAAATCTCGGCTTTAAAAGGAAAAGGAATTGATGAATTACTAGAAGTGGTTTTATTAGTTAGCCAGATGGAAGAATTAAAAGCGAATCCTAACCGTGACGGAATGGGAACAGTTATTGAAGCGAAACTCGATAAGGGGCGTGGTGTGGTAGCGACAGTTATTATTTCTAATGGAAAATTAAAGGTTGGAGATCATATTGTTTGCGGAACTACCTATGGTAAAATTAGAACGATGTCAGATCATACTGGTAAAAGACTTAAAGAAGCTTTGCCAAGCCAACCAGTTGAGATTACAGGCTTAATGGAAGTTCCTGAAGCTGGTGATAAATTTGTTACAGCTAAAGATGAAAGAGAAGCTCGTCAAGCGGCAGAAGCTCGCGAAGCAACTAGAAAAGAAAAAGCGACTAAGCCTCAGAAAGCAGTAACATTAAAAGGCTTATTCCAACAAGCAGCTCAAGAAGAAAAAGAACTTAATTTAATTATTAAGGGAGATACGCAAGGAACAATTGAAGCGTTAAAAGGTTCATTAGAAAAAATTAATATTGAAGGGTTTAGAGTAAACATTGTTAGAAGTGGCGTTGGTGCAATTACTGAAAATGATATTATTCTTGCGCAAGCATCAGAAGCGATTGTAATTGGCTATAATGTTAGACCAATCGCAACAGTAAGAGATATTGCCAAAAGTTCTGGTGTTGAAATTAGACTTTATAGCGTTATTTATAATGTTATTGAAGATATTGAAAAAGCTATTACAGGTATGTTAAGTCCAGTTTATGAAGAAATAATTACTGGTCAAGCAGTTGTAAGAGAAATCTTTAAAAATTCTAAAATTGGAACTATTGCTGGAGCATATGTTACTGATGGCTCAATTAAACGAAATAGTAAAGTTCGTGTTTTAAGAGATGGCATAGTTATATATGAAGGAAAACTTGGTTCGTTAAGAAGATTTAAAGATGATGTTAGAGAAGTTAATCAAGGCTATGAGTGTGGTCTAAATATTGATGGATATGATGATGTTAAAGTTGATGATATCATTGAAGGATTCGTTGATAAAGAGGTAGAAAGATAATGAGTTTAACATTAGAAAGATTGCAGTCATTAATGTTAAGAGAAATAGCGGTTGTAGTTAACAAAGACAGAAAGATTAAAGGACAAATGTATTTTAATATTACAGATGTTAAGGTTTCTCGCGACTATTCAATTGCAACAGTATATTACACAATTTTATCAGATGAAGAAGAAGAGTTGAAAAGAGCAGAAGAAATCTTAAACGATATCAATAAAGATGTTAGAAAAGAAGTCGCTCAAAAAGTTAAAAACATTAGAAGAATGCCTGCACTAAAGTTTAAATTTGATGAATCATTAGCTTATGGCAACAAAATTGACCAAATTATTGAAGACTTAAAAAATGAGCAATAAAACTCTTTTCATCGCTTTTAACAATCAAATAACATAAAAAACCATTTTGAATTTTCAAAGTGATTTTTTTGAAATGTAAAGTTTAATTTACATATAAAATATTTATAGCGTGATATAATAATAAATGGAAAAGGATTTGTAGATAACTATTTAAAAAACGAACAAAAAAATCTTTTAAAGGAGTGTATGAAGCATAATGCTAGAAGTAAAAAACGCAAAAATAATGTATGGCGATTTTGTTGCAGTAAAAGATCTATCGTTTACAATTAAACCTGGCGATATTTTTGGTTTATTAGGAACAAACGGTGCCGGTAAAACAACAACCTTTAGAATGATTATGGGTTTACTTGAACCAACTGAAGGTGAAGTTTTATACTTTGGCGAAAAGATTGGCTACCATAATGTTGATGAAGTCGGCTATATGATTGAAGAAAGAAGCTTATTAACTAAATTAACAGTTAAAGAGTTAATGCTCTTTCATGGCAGATTAAAAAGTTTAAAAAAAGAAGTAATCATTGAAAGATTAGAGTATTGGTTAGAAAGATTTGGCGTCTCTGAGTATAAAGATAAGAAAATTAAAGAGTTGTCAAAAGGTAATCAACAAAAGATTCAATTTATTACAGCGTTATTAAACGAACCAAAACTATTAATTTTAGATGAACCATTTGCTGGGCTTGATCCAATCAACACGGTTTTATTTGTTGATGCGATTAGAGACTTTCAGAAGAAAGGTAGTATGGTTGTTTTCTCAAGTCATCAATTAGACCATGTTGAATCATTTTGTGAAGAAGTTGTAGTCTTAGAAAAAGGAGAAGCAATCATCAATGGTAACATTGAAAAGATTAAAGATGATTTTCAAAAGAGAAATATTAAAATAATTGGCGATAACATTGATCTTAAAAAATTAAAGAGCATTGATGGAGTTATTGAAGTTAAAAAAGAAAAGGAAATCGTCTATGTAAAAATAGAAAATAATGATGTCGCTAATGATGTGTTTGATTATGTAAAAACATGCGATAACATTATTAAGTACGATGTAGAAAAAGCATCATTGAGTGAAATTTTTGTCGCAAAGGTAGGTGAGGCTCGTGGATAAGTTCAAATATTTAGTTGGCTATGGTCTTAAGAAAAGAATAGCGAGAAAAGCCTTTGTGGTATCTAATATCATTGTATTATTACTAGTAGTTATACTTATCAACATACCTAACTTTACTGGGTTGTTTGGCTCAGGTGATAAAGAATCAAAATATAACATAGATTTTTACAACAATACAGAACAAGTAAGCATGCAAACGGATTTAAGTGGGTTATTGAATGAAGGTTTGGAAGAAGAGTTATATGTCTTAACAGCTAAAACCGGTGAGTTTAATGAAGAAAACTTTTGGGAAGAAAGCGAACAAGATATCGCAATTATAGTTAACGGAACAGTTGCGCAACCAGTAATTGCAATCTATACTGATGATCCGATGATATATGCAAATATAAGTAGAACTTTAGAAGTTTTAATTATTAGATATCAAATTGAAGACTTTCAAGTTCCGCAAATAAATCTTGTTTTACCGCCAGACTATGAGAATCCAGAAGAATCAATGATGATATCATCACTGATGAGTTTCTTAGCGTTGCCGATGTTTTTATTAGTAATTATGGCGACACAATTTGTTGGTGTTGATATTATTGAAGAAAAATCAACTAAGGCAATTGAGACGATTATTTCAAGTGTTCCAGCAAACATTCATTTTTATTCAAAAATTGTTTCAAGTGTTGTATTTGTAATAATCCAAGGAGTATTAGCGATAATCTATGGAGCGATAGGCATTGGAATAAGTAAGGCCTTTACAACCGCTGCTGTATCTAGCGGTATGATGACAGGTCAAGAGTTTGATATAATAGCATTTATGATTGAAATAATGCCTAATTGGCCAGTAGTACTAGCGATGACACTATTGTTCTTAATTTTTGGAACATTATTATATTTAGTTATTGCGGCATTGTTTGCTTCAATGGCAGTAACTCAAGAAGATTATCAGCAGTTCCAAACACCATTAATGCTAACTTTATTAATGTCATTTTATGCAGCGATGTTCGCACCAATGGCTGGTGCTGAAACACTAATTAGAGTTTTAAATTATATTCCGATATTTTCACCGATGTTAACACCTGTGGTTTATGCTTCAGGAATAATTAGCATTGGAGAAGCATTGATATCTTTAGTGCTAGTAATAGGTACATTAGTGTTATTTACATACTTGTTTACGCCAGTATATAAAGTTTCAATTTTAAGTTATGATCAAACAAAGTTTTTCAAACGAATTAAAGGATACTTTAAAAAAGGGTTTCAAAGAAACAAGAAAAACAATAAAAAATAATTAATTAAAAGAATGTATGGCAATTGCTATACATTTTTATTTTATAGGACTATTTGTGGTATAATTTTAATAGGTGATTTTTAATGTATGCAACAGTTGTAATAGATATTTCTTCTAAACAACTTAATCGTCTATTTGACTATAAAATACCATCTTCTTTAGAACGAAAAATAAAGAAGGGGATGCGTGTCGTTGTTGATTTTAATAATAGAAAAAGATTAGCGTATGTTGTAGATGTTATTGAAACTAGCAAATATGCCACAAAAGAGATTTTGTATGTTTTAGATGAAAAGCCAACACTGACAAACACACAGTTAAAGCTAGTCGAATATTTACAATCTAAAAGTTTCTCAACTTATGTTGAAGCCTTTAATGCTGCAATACCAGAAGCACTACATGGAAAGTATGAATATACATTTAAAGTAATAGAGTATGAAAAGTTAGCGGGCGGATTAAAAGAAGTAGTTCAAGGTAATTTAATAGATATTAAAAAGGTTAAAGAAGAAGACTTTAATATATTCAATGAAGCCTTAGAAAAAGGATACATAAAAAAACAAACTAAGATAAAAGATAAAGTAAAAATATCATACACCAAAAATGTTTATATAAAAGATGTCTATAAAAAATTAACGCCAAAACAAGAATTAATAATTCAAGAATTAAGCGAACCAAAAACAATTGAAGAATTAATTGAATTAGGTCACTCAAAAGATATTATTGAAAGACTAATTAAACAAAATGTTTTAGGTTTTGAACTTGTTGAAAAATATAAAAGTTATGAACAAAGTTTTCATTTAAGCGAAACAATTTTTGAACTAACTTCTGAACAAGAAAATGCGGTTAAAAAAGTGGAGTTAAATAGAAGCGGAAGATACTTATTATATGGGCCACCAGCTTCAGGGAAAACAGAGATTTATTTAAGACTGATTGAGCGTGTTTTAAAAGATAATAAACAAGTCTTAGTTTTAGTTCCTGAAATCTCATTAATTCCACAAATGGTTTCAAGAGTTGTTGGTAGATTTTCTCATAGTGTCGCAGTTTACCATAGCAGTTTAACAGCGAAAATGCGATATGATAATTACCGAAAAATCAAAGAAGGAAAGGTTAAGATTATCATTGGAACAAGGTCGAGCATTTTCCTGCCGATTGCGGATTTAGGGTTAATTGTTTTAGATGAAGCTCACGACTTATCTTTTATCCAAAAAACAAGGCCTTATTATGATACGAAAGAGATTAGTTTTTTGTTAGCGGAAATGAAAAAATGCCCAGTTGTTTTTGGAACAGCGACTCCAACTGCTAGCATGTTTTACGATGCTAAATTAGGCAAGTTAAAACTACTTAAGTTATCAACAACAATTAGCAAGCATAATGTTAACGTTAAGTTGGTTGATATGAAACAAGAATTGCTTAAAGGAAACTTATCAATGTTTTCTAATGACTTAAAAATAGCAATTAAAAAAACATTAGAAAAAAATGAACAAATAATAGTTCTAGTTAATAGAAGAGGTTATGCTCCGTTTGTTTTATGTAGGACTTGTGGGTATGTTTATAAGTGCGACAATTGCAAGGTTAGTTTAGTCTATCATAAGAGTAGTGACATTCTTAAATGTCATCATTGCGGATATGAAGAGAAAGCAACAACAACTTGCAAGGTGTGTAAGAGTAAAACGATTAAACCTGTTGGGTTTGGAACTGAGCAAGTTGAAGAAGAATTACTAAAAGAATTTCCAACCATAAGAGTTTTAAGAATGGATAGCGATACGACATCCAAGCGTGGTTCACATGATGAAATACTTACAGACTTTTTAAACAAGAAAGCAGATGTGTTGTTAGGTACACAAATGGTCTCAAAAGGACACCACTTTGACAATGTTAGTTTAGTTGTTGTAATGTTGATTGATCAAATGTTAAATTTAAGCAGTTATTTAGCAAACGAAAAAACATACAACTTACTAACTCAACATATTGGCAGAATCAGAAACAAAAACGGACACGCTATCTTACAAGCATATGATACAGATCATTATGTGTTAAAAAGTATTTTAAAGAATGATGAAAGTATTTATTATGATGAAGAGTTAAAGATGCGCAAACTATTAAAATTAGAGCCATTCTATAATGTAGTTAAAATAACATTTAAAGGTAAAGATCAATATAAAACATATAGTGATTTAGAAAGACTAAAAAATAACTTTCTTGCGAAAAACACTCAAATGGATGGTTTTGGGCCAAGCGAAAACTATATATTTTATAGTAATGACAGGTATAATTATAGTGTGACCTTTAAAAGTCCAAAATCATTTAAAATAGATTCAATTATGAATTATTTTGATAGAAAATATACGAAAGATTATTACATAGATATTGATTATTATCCAGATGAAGTATAGGTGAATAAGATGAAAATAGTTTTTATGGGAACAACAGATTTTTCCAAAATCATTTTAGAAAAACTACACAAGAAATATCCAGTTAGTTTAGTAGTTACACAACCAGATAAAAAGGTTGGTAGGAAACAAACTATCGTTTTTTCGCCTGTTAAGGAGTTAGCGTTAGATTTAGGAATAGAATTATTTCAACCAGAAAGGATTAAAGAGTCATATAAAAAAATAGTTAATTTAAAACCTGATGTAATTATTACAGCAGCATATGGGCAAATAATTCCTATTGAAGTAATAAATTCTAGTATTTGTTTAAATGTACACGGCTCGCTTTTACCAAAAAGAAGGGGTGGTGCGCCTGTCCAAAGAGCGATTATGGAAGGCGATAAAACCACTGGTGTTACGCTAATGCATATGGTTTATAAAATGGATGCTGGTGATATAATTGTTCAAGAAGAAGTTAAAATAGAAGATAATGATACTACTACAACTTTGATGGATAAATTGGCTCATGTTGGATCAAAATTACTTTTAGATAATTTATTAGCAATCATCGATGGTAGTGCACCAAGGATTCAGCAAGAAGAAAACGCAGCAACTTTTTCTTATAATTTAACTTTAGAAGATGAAATAATTGACTTTAATAAGCCAACTTCACTCGTGTTAAGACAATTAAATGGTCTTTTAGATGAACCGGGCGGAGCATTTTATCTTAAAGGTGAACGGATAAAGGTTTATAAACTTAAAAAAAGTGATATAATAATAAGTGCCACACCGGGAACAGTATTAAGTGTTAATAAAGAATTAACAATTAAGACTGAAGATGGAGCGGTTGATATTTTAGAAATTCAAAGTTCTGGTAAAAGAAGAATGAATATAAAAGATTACTTAAACGGTCAAAGGTTATTTCAAGAAGGAGATGTAATAGATGAGTAAAAAATTAATTTATTCTCGCTCAGAGATGGCGAAATTATGTGAGGAAGCATTAAAGTCTCGTGGTGTAGAATTAGAAGATATCGCACTAATTGCTTATAATCAGCAAAGTAGATATACACCAGATGTAAGTATGGATGTATGTAGAGAATCAGTCTTAAAAGTAATTAGTTTAAGAGATATATTTCATCACGTACTATTAGCGGTAGAGTTAGATAAAATGGCTGAAAAAGGATTGTTTGAAGGTCCAATTCAAGATATTATCGCTAATGATTTAGGCTTGTTTGGGATTGATGAAGTTCTCGGTTTAGATGTTGCGGGACTTTATGGCGTTATCGGTATGACCAACTTTGGCGATATCGACGTTAACAAAAGAGGTATTATCGAAAAACTCAATGTTGAAGGTAAAAAAGAAGGCATTGTTCATACATTTTTAGATGATATCGTTGGTGCTATCGCAGCTGCGGCTTCAACAAGAGTTGCGCAAATTGTTAACGAAGAATTAGCAAATATGGTTCCCCACCAAAAAGTAACACTATTTGATGATGAGGATTTTAAAGATAAATAATTAAACGGAGAGATTTTGTGGCAGGGAAGAAACTAAAAAGAGCGACTAAGGGTCTTTTTAATCGCTTTTTCGGATTTGAAAATGAAATAGATATAACTAACGAAGTTGCGGTTTTACATAGACGCAATGTCGTTATTAAAAATATAATTTTTATATCTAACATATTTTACTCATTATTATTGAGTATTTTTGCGTATGTTTCTGAGACTACAGCCAATTGGATTTATCCGGCAATATTTTTCCCGTTCACTTTCTTTATTAACGCAATAATTAATAGTTTAATTAAGATTGATAGACATGATAAAACACGCCAACAAATAGCGATGTATGTCATGGCTTTATATGTCTTTATTTCTGTTGTTTTAGTTTATATGCGTTTTTATCATGAACCTTATTTTGAAACAACAAGTTATATTTTAATTTATTATGCAATCGTAGTTATTAGTTTGTATCAGTCAAAATCATTAATGCTATGGAGTTCGGGCGGAATGATTGCAGCCATTACAATCATCCACTTTACTGTTACATATAATGTTAGTAACATTGCTGAAGGTAAATCTGTTATTGAGTTTTTAAGAGTGTTTTTAAAAGATCCGGCGTTTTATGACCTATTGATGAGAACAGTTATCTTTGTAATATTCTCCGTCGTTATTTTTACGATTGTATCAATGGGACATTATATGCAAGAACAAAGAAGAAATGAGTTAGTTAAAAGGAGAGAGATTCAAGAGGACTTTACTAATATTGTTTCTGACTTATTTAAAGTTGTTTTATCAGCGAAAAGTCCATTTATTAATAGACAGCATATCGATTTAGTTCAAAAAAGCAGCATCCATTTAGCGGCACTTTTTGGTACAACAGAAGAGGAAACAAGACAAATTAGAGAGTATTCAGCAATTCATTTAAGAATTAATGAAATTAGCGATTTAATTGTTCCAGAAGAGGCTGATGAAGTAGATTATGATAAACTTAAACAGAAAACTGAACTTGGTACATTAATAGCGAAAAGACTTCAGTTAGCTCAAAAAACAGATGATATTGCTAGAGCACACATTGAAGGTGCATATAACGATAAATTCACTCTTGAAATGATGCAAATTCAACCAGAAATTACTGCACAAATAATTTTATTGTGCGACTTATATATTACTATGCGCGGCCAACAGTCTTATAAAAGACCTTATCCTCATGATATAGTGGTGAAAACTTTTGAAAAGCAATTTCATGTTTACTTTGAATACAATTTACTAGATAGATTTTTAAGATTCGCAAGTGAATTTGAAAAAATATATAATGAATTTTAATTGTAAATTAATAAAAAAAATGATATAGTAAAACTAACACTTATTAAGAGCTACCTAGGCTAGTCACCGTTCAAGTAGCAGCAACCTACCAAAAGGCAAGGTGCTAACGATGAGGGGAAATTCCCAACAATGAGTATTTCATACTCTTTTCGTTGGAAAGAGTTTTTTTTAAGAAATAGGAGGTTTATAAATGAAAAAAAGATTATTTACATCTGAATCTGTTACAATGGGACATCCAGATAAAGTTTGCGATAGAATTTCTGATGCAATTTTAGATGCGATATTAAAAGATGATAAAGACGCACGTGTTGCTTGCGAGGTTTTAGCGACAACTGGGCTTGTTTTAGTGGCGGGTGAGATAGATACCACTACATATGTTCATATTGAAGAGATAGTAAGAGAGACAGTGAGAAAAATAGGTTATACAAGAGGTAAGTATGGTTTTGATGCTGACAATTTAGCTGTTTTAACGGCTGTTCATGAACAATCACCTGATATTAAACAAGGAGTAGTTCAAGCTGATGGAATATTAGGCGCAGGCGATCAAGGAATTATGTTTGGTTATGCTTGTAATGAAACAAAAAATTATATGCCATTATCTTTAGAGTTAGCGCATAATTTAGTAAAAAGAATCGATTATGTTCGTGAACAAGGCATTTTAGATTTTTTAAGACCTGATGGTAAGTCACAAGTCACACTTGAGTATGATGATAATAATGTTCCTTTCCGTGTTGATACTGTCGTAGTATCTGTTCAACATAAAGAAATGAATATTGAAAAGTTAAGAGAACAAGTGAAAAAAGAAATTATTTATAAAGTAATCCCAGAAGAGTTAATTGACGATAAAACAATAATTCATATTAACCCTACAGGCAAGTTTGTTATTGGGGGGCCAAAAGGCGATACAGGTTTAACGGGCAGAAAAGCGATTGTTGATACATATGGCGGCTATGGTCGTCATGGTGGTGGTGCATTATCAGGAAAAGATCCATCAAAGGTTGATAGAAGCGCATCATATATGGCTAGATATTTAGCTAAGAATATTGTTGCAAGTGGTTTAGTAGATAAATGCGAAGTTCAACTCGCATATGTTATCGGTGTAACTCAACCAGTATCAATTAATGTTGAAACGTTTAATAATGATAATGTTAATGTTGATAAGATTAGAGATGTAATAATTGAAAATATTGATTTATCGCCAAAAGGAATTATTGATAGATTTCAGTTAAAACGCCCAATTTACGAACAAACAGCTTATTATGGGCATATGGGTAGAGAAGATTTAGATTTACCATGGGAAAAACTTGACATAGTAGATTTGTTTAAGAAGATAAAGTGAGATGACAACAGTAGAAACAACATTTATAGTAATTATAATTTTATTAGGCTTAGTAATGATAGTCTCCATTTGGTGGGCTGTTTTTACACGCAAAATTAAAAAGTTAGAAAACAACATTTCTGAAAGGTTGCAAGTAACAGATATAGTTTTAGCATCTAAAAAAGAATTTTTAAGAAAATTAGCTGAACAACTTAATAATAAAACTCTTAAAGAAGTCCCAAAGGCTTTAAAAAATGATCCTAAGTTTTTATGGACAAGTTTAGAAAGAAAAATCTACTTTCAATGCCTTGATGAGTGGGAAAAAGGGATTTTAAAAGAAGTTAAAAAGTCTAATAAAAGTAATAATAAGGAGATAGTTGAAGCGTTAGAGGGATTAGATTATATCAATGAAAGACTTTTTAATAATGTTTTTATCTATAATAACCAAGTTTTAGTTTACAATTACAAGTTGTCAACTAAACAAGGAAGATTCTTCTTAAAAAGAACGAAATTTCATAATAGAGAAACTATTGATGTTAATCTTGACTCCGAACAAGTATTAAAACATTTAAAATAGTATTTTTTACATTGTATGTAATCTGTGATAAAATGGTATAGGAATAATTAAAGAAAAGTTGTGATAAAATGTGTTTTAAAAAGTTATTTGACAGCGGTTATAAAGAGTTAAAAAAAGCTCAACCAATTGCCGATAAAATTGAAGGATTAAAAGAAGAGATAGCGGCATTAACTGATGAACAATTAAAAAATAAAACTGAAGAATTTAAAGAAAGATATAAAAATGGTGAAACATTAGAAGATTTAATGGTTGAAGCTTATGCAGTTGTGAGAGAAGCATCTACGCGAGTAACTGGCATGACACCATATTATGTCCAACTTTTAGGGGCAATTATTATCCATGGTGGTAATATTGCGGAGATGAAAACGGGTGAAGGTAAAACACTTACTGCTGTAATGCCTGCTTATTTAAATGCGTTAACTGGACAAGGAGTTCACATTGTTACAGTTAACGAGTACTTAGCAAGAAGAGAATCAGATGGTGAGATTGGCGATATCTTTAGATTTTTAGGCTTAACCGTTGGCTTAAACATTAGAGACTTAACACCAGATGAGAAAAAAGCAGCTTATGATTGCGATATATTATATTCAACAAATAGTGAGTTAGGTTTTGACTATTTAAGAGACCATATGGTTTTATATGAACGAGATGTAGTTCAAAAAAGAGGATTAAACTACGCAATCATTGACGAAGTTGACTCAATCTTAATTGATGAAGCAAGAACACCATTAATTATTTCTGGTGGAGCTAAACAAGGTCAAAACCTTTACCGTTCAGCTGATAGATTCGCTAAAAGTTTAAGAAATGAAGATTATTATATTGATATTGAAAGTAAAACGATTGAGTTATCACAATCAGGTATTACTAAGGCTGAGCAAATATTTTCTTTAGAAAACTTATATGATGTTAGAAATGTTACATTAGTACACCACATTAATAATGCTTTAAGAGCTGTTTATATTATGGAAAGAGATAAAGACTATATGGTTCAAAACAATGAAGTTTTAATTATTGACCAGTTCACTGGTCGTGTCTTACCAGGTAGACAGTACTCAGAAGGTTTACACCAAGCCTTAGAAGCAAAAGAAAATGTTGAGATTAAAAAAGAAACAATTACTGTTGCGACAATTACTTACCAAAACTTCTTTAGAATGTACAAAAAGTTATCTGGTATGACTGGGACAGCTAAAACTGAAGAAGAAGAGTTTAGAGAAATTTATAATATGTATGTTGCGCAAATCCCAACAAATGAACCGATGATTCGTATTGATGCACCAGATTATTTGTTTGCGACATTAAAAGAAAAATATAATGCGTTATTAGATGACATTGAACATAGACACAAATTAGGTCAACCAATTCTTGTCGGTACAGTTTCAGTTGAAACGAGTGAATATTTAAGTCATTTATTAAAAGTAAGAAAGATACCTCATAATGTCTTAAACGCTAAAAATCACGCTCGTGAGGCGGAAATAATTGAGTTTGCAGGTCAAAAAGGCGCAGTTACTATTGCGACAAACATGGCCGGTAGAGGAACGGATATTAAACTTGGTGAAGGTGTGGTTGAATTAGGTGGGCTTGCGGTATTAGGTTCAGAAAGACACGAAGCAAGAAGAATTGATGATCAGTTAAGAGGTCGTTCAGGAAGACAAGGAGACCCAGGCTTTTCAAGATTTTATTTAAGTGCTGAAGATGAACTTTTAGTGCGTTTCGGTGGAGAGACATTTAAAAATAGAATTGCGACGATCCAAAGACTAACAATGGATAAAAGTAATCCTAATGCTGTTCCTGAACCATTAGAATCAAGAATGTTTTCGCGTTTTGTTAAAAATGCTCAGAAGAGAATTGAAGGACAAAACTATGATATGCGTAAAAATGTCTTAAGATACGATGATGTTATTAGAAAACAAAGAGAAGTTATTTATGCTCAAAGAATGGATATTATTACAGTTGATGATATTGAGCCGTTTGTATTAAAGAGTGCTGAAGAGTATATTATGATGCATTTATATGAACTTGAAAGAGATGGTAAAACAACACCTGAAGAGCTTATCGCGGCATTAAATGGTCAAGTTTTCCATCAAGATACATTAACAATAGAAGAGTTTGAAAATTTAAAATCTAATGAGATTCATGAATATATTGTTAATAAAGCACTTAGTGAAATAACTAACAAAAAAGAAGAAGTTCCAGTAGAAATCTATAAAGAGTTTTTAAAAATTATCACTTTAAGAGTTATTGATACACACTGGACAAAACATATTGATGAAATGAGTGAGTTACGTCAAAACGTTAGACTACAAGCATACGCACAGAAAAACCCACTACAAGTTTATCAAGAAGAAGGTTTTGAACTCTTTACAAGGCTAAATGAAAACATTGCTAGAGATATAACTGTTTTTGCGATTAGAGGTAGAATAAGAATTAACGAAGAACGCGAACAAGTGGTTAAAAACACTAGAACAAACGAAGGCGAAGAAACCAGAGACCGAAAATCAAGACCAAAAAGCAGAGGAAACAAATACCAAAGAGCAGTTGGTTGGTAAATAAAGTATTCAAACAATTAAAAGAGGACTTCAAAGTCCTTTTTTCTTGCGCGCGCATGTTTCATAAGATATATATTAGGGTGTGAAAATCTATACCGAAAAGGGCACATTTAAACCATAAGCCGCAAGCAAAGAGTGCTAAAAAAATCCAAAGTATGAAGCGTTAGAAAACAAAATAGAAAAACTAGAAGAGCGTTCATTAGAATTAAAGAAAAACTCATCTAGACAATTAAGAGAAGGCGCGAAAAGTGTTGGCAGTTTAATCTTAGAAGAAAATATTGCTGAAATTTCTGCATTATTATTAGAAGCAAGCATCTCAATTGATGAAATATTTAATATTAGAAATGAAATAAACAAAGAGTATGTCAAAATGGTTGATATGGCTTTTGATAATAATGAATATGATGATGCTAAGCGTGAAGAACTTCAAAAACATAAAGAACAAAGATTATTAGATGCCCAACCACAAATAGATGAATTAAACGCTAAAATAGATGAATTAAAGAAAGAAGTTTTCGCGTTTAAAGGAAAAAACAGACTAAAAGTGAACGCAATGGTTGATGATGAGTTTGCAAAAAGACTTGACGAGACGCAAGAGACAGGCATTAACTTAGGACGTTTAACATCTGAAGAAATGCGTAAGATGAGAAATAGGCTACAAATCATTTTCCAAGATCCATATTCATCATTAAATCCAAGAATGAGTGTTGGACAAATCATTAGTGAAGCTGTTCATGAGCATGGTATGTATAAGAGAAACACACCCACTTATGATGAAGATTTCTTTAAGGATAAAGTTTTATTAGTATATACAAAAAACATAAGAGGGTATTACAACACACTTATTACAGGATTTAAAATAAACTCTGTAATAAGACAAGATCAGACTTTAATAATTGATGAAACAGGCTATGGTTCCAGCAAATATTTTTATGAATCATCACCACTCTTTAACACAATGTACACGAGAACTTTAATAATTGAACTTAATAAGGGTGATGTAGAAGGAATTACTAATGTTGAAACAAGAGGGTATTGCATTATTAATTGTTAATAAAAAACTTAAATAAAAAAGGTTCTTTTTTAAAAGGAAGAGATTGAGCGAAAAAAAGTGTCAGTCTCTTTTTATTTATTTAAAAGAATATGGTATAATGATATTGGTTTTAGAAGGAGAGTTTATGGAGAAGCATGAATTAAGTAAACTGCTAGAAGATTTTAATAGAAGAATAAATTCTTTAGAAGTTTCGTTAAATGTAAATAAGTTAAAAAAAGAGTATAACGACTTACTACTTTTACAAAGTGCTGAAGGTTTTTGGAATAATGTTGGTGAGGCTCAAAAGGTTATAAAAGAGGCTAATCAAATTAATGATAAAATAGAAGGTTTTTTAAGTTTAAAAGAAAGTTATGATGCGGCTAGTGAACTATTTCAAATTGTTGATGAGTTTGCTGAAGATGATTATTTAACTTTAGTTGAAGAAGTTAAAAGAATAGCTGAAGAGTTAGATTCTTTTGAAATATTAGTTTTATTAAGTGGTAAATACGATGGTAACAATTGTATTTTTGAACTACAAGCAGGTGCCGGTGGTACGGAGTCGATGGATTGGTGCATGATGCTTTACCGAATGTATTTAAGGTATTTTACTAAGAAAGGTTATACATACCAACTTTTAGATATTCAGCACGGCGAAGAAGCGGGATTAAAGAGTGTTTCAATGCTTGTAAAAGGTGATATGGCTTACGGTTATTTAAAAGCCGAAGATGGGGTTCATCGTTTGGTAAGAATTTCTCCTTTTGATTCTAATAAAAGAAGACACACATCGTTTGTTGCATGTTTAGTTATTCCCGAGATAGAAGATGGTGGCGATATAGAAATAAACGATGAAGATATTCGTGTTGATGTGTTCCGTTCTGGTGGTGCAGGTGGGCAAAGTGTTAATACAACCGATAGTGCAGTAAGAATTACACACTTACCGACTAATATCGTAGTAACATGTCAAAACGAAAGAAGTCAAATCAAAAATAGAGAAGTAGCTTTAAACGTTTTAAAGAGCAGATTAATTCAACTCCAAGAAAAAGAAAAGAGCGAAGAACTCGCATCCTTAAAAGGTGAATTAAAAGCCATCGCTTGGGGTTCGCAAATTAGAAGTTATGTTTTCCATCCTTATCAAATGGTTAAAGATCATAGAACTAATTATGAGACTAGTCAGACAGATGATGTAATGGATGGAGATTTAGATGCATTTATAGACGCATATTTACGGCAGGTGGGACATGACAAATAAAAAAGATTTTATTATTCAAAATATTTTAATTACAGTAGGGACAATTTTCTTACATGTAGGATTTTATTTCTTTTTTACACCTAACAATATAGTTACTGGTGGAGTTACTGGAACGGCAATTGTTTTAAAACATTTTAACATTCCGTTATCATTAACTGTATTAGTGCTAAATATTATTTTCCTAATTATAGGATTTATTGTGTTAGGCCCAAAATATGGAATTAAGACAATTTATTCTTCTTTAATAGGACCAGCGATAATATTTATTTTTGAAAAAACTATTCCACCAACTTTTTTCATTGATAAATTAACAGAAACACCACTTTTAATATCAACGCTATTAGGTTCGCTACTTACAGGTTTTGGCTTAGGTATCGTTTTCCGTAACGGTGGGTCAACGGGTGGAATTGACATTCTCCAAAATATTTTATATGAGAAACTTCATATGGGTTATCAAACTGTGTTCATCTTAACTGACGGAGCGATTGTTTTAGCGGGTTTGATTGTTTTTAAGGATTTAGAACTATTTTTATATGCGATTGGTGCGGTAATATTATTCTCAACAATCATTGCGAATGTCTCAATTGGCGGTCGCGCAGGACACACACTTTTTATTGTTACAGAAAAGTATGATGAGATTAAAGCGGCAATTCATGAAAAACTAGAAAGAGGAACGACAATTACTGATGTTATGGGTGGATACTCTAACAAAGTTAGAAAACTCGTTATATGTGTTATTAATAAAAGACAGTTAAATTATGCAAGATATTTGATTAATGAAGTAGATCCTGATGCATTTACATTTATTGTCCAAACCAAGGAGGCGGTTGGTCTTGGCTTTTCGCGACATTAGAAGAACTATAATTGTATTTCTAACTATTTTATTTAGTTTTAGTCTTTTTGGCTGCATTAATATTACTTATGCACCATTAGAACCACCAGTAGTTAGAGAAACAGAAAAAATTAATAAAGTATATGAATTATTAACGGATCATTACTATGGAGTTTTAGACCTTAATCTTGAAGAAATAAATACCGTTAACGAACTATTATCATATACAGATCCTTATACAAGAATATATACTAGCGGTTCAATGTCAATTGAAAAAGGAGAAACATATGATGGTTTGGGAATTACAACTACTGATGATGAAAAAGGCATTTTAATAATTAATGTTAATATAAATAGTTATTATGATAGGGTTTTTCCTGGCGATATTATTACGAAGATAGATGATATTAATTTAGAAGGTCTAGATTATCATGATAAAGCCGTACACTTAAAAAAAGAGTTAGGAACAGAATTAACTTTAACGATTAATCGGATGGGTGAAGAAATAACGGAAGTTCTTGAAATCATAGAAATACCTTTTAATAGCGTTGTTTATAATAAATATGGTAATGTTGGTTATATAAGAATAAACCGTTTTAGCCTTACTACTTTTGACTGTTTTAATGATGCTTTAACAAATTTAGAAGAGTTAGGCATAGAAGGTTTAGTTATTGATGTTAGAGATAATGGTGGCGGTTATTTAGGTGCCGTTTATAATATTTTAAAATTATTTTTAGATGGGGATGAACCACTTTTTTATACATATAGACCACGAGAGAATGAATACACTGATTATATGCCTAGTGAAGGTGCAACACGCAAACCATATCCAATCGCAATTCTAACAAATCAAAATAGTGCGAGTGCATCAGAGATGTTATCTGGTGTTATGCAAAAACATGGTTATTCAATAATTGGTGAGAGAACATACGGAAAAGATGTCTATCAAGTTGGACTTGAATTACCAGCAATGTTTGGCGAAAATAAGGTTTTAAATATAACTAAAGGTTATTGGCTTTTAAATAGAAATGAAAGTGTAAACGGAGGAATATATCCTGATTTATTTATTTACGATTCTAAAATTAATAGAATAGTTCAGCCTGTACTAAAAGAAGAATATAAAATCGGTCAAGTTAGTTCATATATTGGCGTCTATCAATATTTAGTTAGTTTAACTGTTGCAGGCAATTATATCCCAACTTTCTTAAATGAAGAGTTTAGTTTAATGATAAAAGAGTATCAAAGAAACAATGATTTACCAGAGACTGGTATTTTAGATGAAGAAACTCAAAAGAGTTTAATAATTGATTACGCAGAAATCAAAAATGCTGGGTTATACGATACACTTTTAGATGAAGCATTAGAATACATGGAAACAGTGATTAATGAAAATAAATGATATTAAAAAAACTAAATATGGGTATAATGTATATAGTGGTGAATTAAAGGTAAATATTGAGATTTCAGTTTTTAATGAGCATAAACTGAAGAAAGATTTAGTTCTAACAGACAAAAAATGGCAAGAAATCTTAAAAGATAATAAAAGAGAATTTATTAAAAGAAAATCTTTATTGTATCTAAGTAGAAGAAGATCAACAAAAGAATTTATTTCATATCTAATAAAATTAGGTTCAGAAAAAGAACTAACGAAAACTTTAGTTAAAGATTATACAAATAAAGGTTATTTGGATGATTATTTGTATGCAGAAGCAGTAATAAAAAAAGAAAAAAACAGATATGGTAAAAATAAAATAAGAGAGATTTTAATTAATAAAGGTATTAATAAGGAAATTATTGATAGTTTATTAATAAATCATCTTGATGAAAATTTAGAAGAACAAATTATCTCTGCTTGTAAGAATGTAAAAGCGAAAAACTATAAAGATGCAAGTAATAAACTAACTCGTTCATTTATGAATAAAGGTTATGAGTTAAACGAAATTAAAGAATATTTGCATAAACATTTAGATAGAAATAAGTTTAATGAAGAAGAAACGATTAAAAAAGAGTACTTATTAGCTTTAAAGAGATATCAAAAAAAATATGAAGGAGCACAATTAAACTTAAAGATTAGGTTGTATCTATATAATAAAGGGTTTAATAAAACAACAATAGATAAAGTAATGGGAGAGTGATTAGATGTATAAGATAAGTAAAGAAGATGCATATTTTTTCACTAACGGAAAGCTTTTCGATGCGAAAAGAATTTTTGGTTCGTTTTTAAATAGAAATGCTGAAGGTGTAATTGAATCAACGCGCTTTACTGTTTATGCACCAAACGCTAAACATGTTTCAGTTATTGGTGATTTTAATGATTGGAGCATTTATGCGCACGCTCTAACTAAGATTGATGATTTAGGCGTTTGGAGTGTTACTATTCCTTGGAATTTAGAGTGGGCTACTTATAAGTACTTTATTGATACAGGTAGTGAAACACTTTATAAAGCAGATCCATATGCGACTTTCGCTGAAGAAAGACCAGGAACATCATCAAAGGTATATGACATTGATGGTTATCAATGGAATGATCATGATTGGCAATATAGTAAGGGTAAAGTTTATGATAAGCCAATGGCTATTTATGAACTTCACTTAGGTTCATGGAGAAGAAGATATGGTCAATTTGTTAAATATAATGAAATAGTAGATGAATTAATCAAACACATTAAAGAACAAAACTTTACACATGTTGAATTGATGCCTGTTTATGAACACCCGCTTGATGATAGTTGGGGTTATCAAGGAACAGGTTATTTTGCAGCAACGAGTAGGTTTGGTGTACCAAAAGATTTAATGTATATGATTGATAGATTACACCAAGAAAATATTGGTGTGTTACTTGACTGGGTACCAGGCCATATTTGCAGAGACGCACATGGATTATATTTCTTTGATGGTACACCACTATTTGAACATGATGAAGAATGGAAAAGAGAAAATAAAGTTTGGGGGACAGCTAACTTAGATTTGTCAAAAGGAACAACAAGAAGTTTCTTAATTTCTAATGCGTTATTTTGGATGGAATATTTCCACATTGATGGTTTTAGAATTGATGCGGTTGCCAACTTGATTTATTATTTAGGAGACTTAAGAAATGGAGTAAATGAAGGAGCATTACATTTCTTAAGAGAATTATCTACACAAATATTTAAAAAGGATGATAGAGTCTTATTAATGGCAGAAGATTCAACAGCCTACCCTGGTGTAACCAAACCTGTAAGTGCTGGTGGTTTAGGTTTCAATTATAAATGGAATATGGGTTTTATGAATGATGTTTTAAAATATTTTAAGAAAGACCCAATCTATCGCAAGTGGCATCACAACAATATCACATTTGGGCTAACCTATGCGTTTTCCGAACAGTTCATTTTACCTTTCTCACATGATGAAGTTGTGCATGGTAAGGGTACATTGCTGACAAAGATGAGTGGTGATTACTGGCAAAAATTTGCGAACTATAAAACGCTAATTGGGCTTTGGATTACACACCCAGGAAAGAAACTTTTATTCATGGGTCAAGAGTTCGCACAGTTTTCAGAATGGGACCATAATGATAGTTTAGATTGGAATTTATTTGAGTATGAATCACATAGAACTGCTAACCGTTTTGTAAGAGATATGTTAGACCTTTATAAAAACTCAAAAGAACTATACGAACAAGATCATGATCCAAAAGGATTTATGTGGATTGATCCAAACAATAAAGCACAATCAATTTTCTCTTATTGTAGGTTTGCTAGAGATGGATCTTTCTATGTAGTAGTTTTAAATATGACACCACTTGCTCATCATAATTATGAGTTAGGAGTTCCGCAAAAAGGAACTTATGTAGAAGTAATTAATAGTGATAGAGATATCTATGGTGGTTCAAATCAGTATAATGGTGCGAGACTATTTACATATGATGGTAAGCGTCACAATCAAGAGCAGTATATCAAAATGTTGATAGCTCCACTTTCTGTGACAATTTTAAAACTTGAAAAATAATTTAAAAAAAGCGATAAAAAAGCACTATTATATGATATAATGGATAGTGATTTTTAATAAAGAGGAGTAAATATGAATTTATTTAAAAATAAAGAGACATTTATTAAACACTTTAAAAATGAAGTAGAAACAACTTATGCTATACCATTTGAGAAATCTAATAGTTATCAACAATATGTTGCGTTAGGTAAAATGGTTAAAAGTCACATAACTAAAGATTGGATTTTAACAGAAGAAAAACAAAAAGATAAACGACAAGTTTATTATTTTTCAATGGAATTCTTAATGGGAAGAATGATTACTAATAACTTAATGAACGCAGGCATTTATGATTTAGTAAAAGAAGCGTTTAACGAATTAGGTTTAGACATAAATGAAATTGAACATCGTGAATCAGACCCAGGTTTAGGTAATGGTGGTTTAGGACGCTTAGCGGCATGTTTCTTAGATTCTGCTGCGGCTTTAGGCTTACCGATGCATGGAAACTGTCTTCGTTACCGCTATGGTTTTTTTAGACAAGCGATTGAAAACGGATATCAAGTTGAATATCCTGATAACTGGCTAAGAGATATTCACGTTTGGGAAATTAGAAGACCAGAAGAAGCTGTTGAAGTACCTTTTTATGGTTATATTGAAGTTAAGATGGATAATAATGGCCGCTTACAAGTTTCGCATAAAGATGCTGAATATGTAAAAGCTGTTCCTTATGATGTACCAATTGTTGGTTATGATAATAATGTTATAAACCATTTAAGACTTTGGAATACTGAACCATCTGATAAAACTCAAAACTTAGGTGGGACATTTGAATATCATAAGAAGATTCGTCAAATCTCTGAGATGTTATATCCGGATGACCATACTGATGAAGGTAAAATCTTAAGACTTAAACAACAATACTTGTTTAGTTCGGCTGGTGTTGTTAGTATTTTAAGAAAACACAAAGAAGAACACGGAACACTAGATAACTTAGCAGATTATGTTGTCTTCCATATTAACGATACACACCCAACATTAATTATCCCTGAATTAATGAGAATATTAGTTGATGAAGAAGGATTATTATGGGAAGAAGCTTGGGAGATTACTAGAAACTGTGTTGCTTATACAAACCACACAATTTTAGCAGAAGCATTAGAAAAATGGCCAATAAGATTATTTCAACCATTATTGCCAAGAATTTATACGATTACTGAAGAGATTCATCGTCGTTTTGAAATTGAACTGAAAGAAACTTATGGTGAACATTCACCAAAAGTTAATAATATGGCAATTATTAAAGATGGTTTAATTCATATGGCTAATTTAGCAATTGTTGGATCATTTAGTGTTAATGGAGTTGCGAAACTCCACACTGAGATTTTAAAAGATATTACGATGCATGATTTCCATGTTCATTATCCAAATAAATTTAACAATAAAACAAACGGAATTACTCATCGTAGATGGCTTTTACAATCAAACCCTGAACTTGTAAAACTTCTTGATGAGACGATAGGTAGTGGCTGGATTACTAATCCACCAGAGTTAGAAAAACTATTAAAATATCAAGATGATAAAAAGTTTAAAATAAAATATCAAGCAATGAAACAAGCAAGAAAGGTTGCCTTAGCTGAGAGAATAGAAAAAGAAAGTGGAATTAAATTAAATCCAAATAGTATCTTTGATATTCACGTAAAAAGATTACATGAATACAAACGTCAATTATTAAATGCGTTACATATCATGTATCTTTATAATGAACTGAAAGAAAACCCTGAGTTTAGAAACAACTTCCATCCACAATCTTTTATCTTTGGAGCGAAAAGTGCACCGACATATTACTTTGCGAAAAAAATTATTAAGTTAATTAATACAATTGCTGATAAAGTAAATAATGATGAAGAGACAAATGAATATTTAAAAGTAGTCTTCGTTGAAAACTACAATGTTACTTACGCAGAATTAATTATGCCAGCAGCAGATATTAGTGAACAAATATCAACTGCGTCAAAAGAGGCAAGTGGTACTGGTAATATGAAGTTTATGATGAACGGAGCTTTAACGTTAGGAACGCTTGATGGGGCGAATGTTGAGATTAATGAACTCGTTGGTTATGAAAATATGTTCGTGTTTGGTTTAAGTGCTGAAGAAGTAACAACTTATGAAAAGAACTTAAATTATGTTCCTTACGAAGAATATAACAATAACCCTAAACTTAAAAAGGTTATTGATCAATTAACGAATGGATTTTTTGAAAAAGTTCCAGCAAATGAATTTTTAGAAATAAGAGATTCGTTATTACATCGTGATCAATACTTTGTCTTAAAAGACTTTAATTCATATGCGAAAAAACAAGCAGAAGCTAATGAATTATACAAAAATCAAGACAAGTGGGTTACAAAAACAATTATTAATACAGCTAAATCAGGTTTCTTTTCAACAGATAGAACAATCGAAGACTATAATAATGATATTTGGCACTTAGAAAAAACAAAATAATCACTAGATAAAAAGAAAAATCGTTGCAAAACGATTTTTTTATTTTAAATATTCTTTTAAATATTTTATTACGCCATCTTCATCGTTAGTATGAGTTGTAACTGCATCTTTAACGGAGTCTAAGTTTTTGCTGCCATTAATCATTTTAACGCCATGGCCGCTCATTTCTAAGAGTTCAACATCGTTTTCACCATCACCAAAGCTTATTGTCTCTTCATTTTTAAAGTTGTAATAATCTCTAACGATATTTACGGCACTACCTTTGCTGTAACCTTTTGGATATACTTCATAAATTGAGTATAATTCATCATCATAATAGTGGCGATGATCAAGATCTTTTAAGTTTTTTTCAATGTAAGTTTCAAACTCTTTTTTAAAACCTACATTTAAGACGACAAGTGAGTTTGATGTTTCGGGAAAACTTGGATCATCTAGTGGTCCTTCATAAATTTTTGTATCAGCATTTAAGTGATAATAAAACTTAACCTCTGGTAAATAATTATATATATAAAGTTCATTGTTAATGCTATAAAACATAGTAACAATATTATCTTTAGCGTAGTTAAAGAGTTCATCAAAACTAGCTTTTGGCATAGTAGCTTCAAAAGACTTAAACGAATCATCATTTGGATGATAAATACCAGCTCCGTTATGGAATATTAATGGTGTGTCTAAGCCTAACTCATCATAAAACATCCTACATCCACGATAAGGTCTGCCTGTAGCGATAACGATTTTATGTCCATCATTTATAAGTTTTTTTAAATAAGATTTAGATGAGGTACTAATTTTTGATGAATTATTTAAGAGCGTACCATCTAAATCGATTGTTATTAAATATTTTTTCATTCTTTCACCATTACAAATTATCACATATAAAAGCCATTTTTTCAAGAAAACAAGTTTTGGAAATTATCTATTATACATGGTATAATGAATAATGTTAAAGGAAGTGAATTAATGTTATTAAACATTGATATCTCAAAATTATTAGATTGGCGCTATTTATTAGTGTTTGGGATAGGGACAGCCATTGGCTTCTTTTTAGTGTTGCTAATTTATTTATATTCTGCAACATCTTCTAGAAGAAAAAGAAGAGTATATAAAAGAAATCCAGTTGAGATTGATGAGATAGAAATTGAAAACTTAATTAAAGATGCGCAGGAGCGCTTTAAGGATAAAGAAGAAAGAAAAAAACTTGGGATGGGTAAGCAATTTTACTTAGTTAATAGGGATTTAACTACTAATATTGCTGAAAAGTATTATCCAACAAGTAAGTATCCTACATGGGAATTAACGATTGAGGAATCTTTAGAGTTAATTAATTATATTTCAGATAGGCTTAATCAACTATTTAAAGATATTAAGGTGTTAGTTTTAATAAAAAGAAAGACAGTAGCCGATTTGATTAGCAAGTTTGATCATACTGATGATAAGAAAGAAACTAAAAGAGCTATTAGAATTGTTACTGATTGGGTGAAAAAAAATACTATTGATAGAGTAATAGGAATAGTATTAGTTAAAGTAGCTTTGGTAAGTATCGGTATTGTTGGCGAAGAAACATACAAAATTTACTCAAAGAGTGTCTTTATGGATCCGGAAGATTTAAGTGTTGATATTGATCAACTTTATAAAGATTTAGGTATTGATGCTTAACAATAATTAGAGATTTAGTATTCTATACTAACTCAGTTGGATATCTTAAAATATAAATGATATAATTTTATTAAGGGAAGTGGATTAGTGTTTTACGCATTTGATATTTCATCACTATTTGATTGGAAATATTTAATAGTATTTATAACAGGGATAGCATTTGGCTTTATTTTTATGATGCTAGTATATTTATACTCAGTCATCGCTTCACTTAGAAAGATGAAGAAAAACAAGAAAAAAGCTGTTGATATTGATGAAATAGAAATTGAAATGCTAATTAAAGATGCGCAAAAGCAGTTCAAGAACAAGAAAAAAAGAAAAGAAATTGGCTTACTTCCATATTTTAAACAAGTTAACGATGAGTTAGTAAAAGACATTGCGAAAAAGTATTATCCAACGAGCAAATATCCGCTTCTTGAATTAACTGTTGAAGAAACTTTAGAGTTAATGAATTATATTAGTGAAAGAATTAATGATTTTTTAAGTGCACGAATACTTGCCCCACTTAAAAGACGAACACTCGCGCAAATTAGAAGTATTTATGATGTTAAAGTTAAGGTTGAAGAGACAAAGATTGTGCAAATGGGGAAAAAAGTTGGCGCGAAAAGAATCGGTCAAGCAGTTTTAGGTGTTATAAATGTTTTAAACCCTGCCTACTGGGTGAAAAAAGTTACGGTTGATAGATTGTATGATATTATTATTGTAAAAATATGTTTAGCGAGTATCGGTATCGTAGGTGAAGAAAGCTATAAGATTTATTCTAAGAGTGTCTTTAGAGACCCTGCTGATTTAGATATTGACACCGAAGAGTTGAAAGACTTAATTATTGATGAATTAGGAGAGATAGAATGAGTTTGTTTAATCGAAAAGCAAAAACTGAACCGATTAAAAGAGAAGAGAAATTCTCTATTTTTCAGTTTGTAAAAGTGGAAGGTTTGAGAACGGATAAAAAGGAAAAATTTGTCCCAACAGAGTTTATTTCTCCGATTTTTGGAACTGCCGTTAAAGATGAGACGGTTGCGCCATACGTTAATGTTAATACAGGTGATAAAGTTAAACAATATGACTTTATTAGAAACAAACCAAAAGGCGATATGACAACTTATGAAGAGTTTCGTTCTATAATGTTAACACATGAATCAAGAAAAGAGATTTATGGTGATGATGTTATTATTGATAAAGATAGAAAATATGTTGACCCAAGAACAATTAAAGAAGAACTAAAGGTTCCTTATACAGGTAAAGAACAAGAAGAAACATTTGCGGATGTTTTAGGTAATTATGAAAGAGAATATCGTGAAGTTGAAATTAAAGAACCAGCATTTATTAAGCAAGATCCTATTTCTGAACCAATATATGAAGAACCTGTTAGAAAACCAGTAGTTCATAATGTGCCAACTTATGAACCAAAACCTGAACCAGTTGATCTTTATGAGCCTGAAAGATATCAAGAAGAACCTAGAGTTACAGAACCATTAAGACAACCAGAAAGAATGTTTGTTGAACCTGAACAACCAAGATTTGAGAGAGAACCGGTTAGAGAAACAAGAAAAGAATATGTTTTCCCATCACCAGAGATGTTTTCTAAAGTTGATCGTGATCAATATTCAAGACCAGAATGGTTAATTGAACAAGAAGATGCGATTAATAGAACTTTAACTGAGTTTAATGTTGATGGTAAGGTTAAAAATATCGTTAAAGGACCTACGGTTACTCGTCACGAGATTGAGTTAGAGCCTGGAATAGATGTTAGTGCGGTTGTTAGAAGAGAAGCTAACTTAAAGATGAATTTGGCGGCTGAAACAATTAGAATTGAAGCGCCAATTCCTGGTAAACCATATATCGGTATAGAAGTTCCTAACAAAGAACCAGAAATAGTTGCGTTCGGTAATGTAGTTAGTGATGCTAAGTTTTTAGAATCCAAAAAACCATTAATGATTGCGTTAGGTGTTGATATTGATGGTGAAAATATCTTTGCTGATATTCAAAAGATGCCACATGCATTAATCGGTGGTGCGACTAATAGTGGTAAATCTGTTTGTATAAATACGATAATTATGAGTTTATTAATGAAAAACCATCCAGATGATTTAAAATTTATTTTAATTGACCCAAAAATGGTTGAGTTAACTTTTTATAAAGATTTACCTCACTTAGCAACTCCGGTTATTACTGATGCTAAAAAAGCCGCAACAGCATTAACTTGGGCAGTTGACGAGATGGAAAAACGCTTTTTAACATTTGCAGAAACTAGAGTTAGAGATTTAGATTCATATAATGAAAAAGCGAAAACTGATCGCAGTTTAAAGAAAATGCCAATAATCGTTATCGTTATCGATGAGTTAGCAGATTTAATGATGGCAAGCGGACAAGAAGTTGAAGCCTCAATTCAAAGATTAACTCAAAAAGCAAGAGCGGCGGGGATTCACTTATTAGTTGCAACTCAAAGACCGACAACAGATGTTGTTAAAGGAACAATTAAAGCAAACATTCCAACAAGAATGGCATTTAGAGTTGCGCAAATTACCGATTCAATTACAATTTTAGACTCAGCAGGTGCTGACCAACTTTTAGGTAGAGGAGATATGTTACTTAAACTTGTTAGTAGACCAATTCGTTTACAAGGAGCATACTTAAAAGATAGTGAGATTGAAGATGTAACTAACTTTATTAAATCACAAATGGAACCAGATTATTTAATTGATTTTCCACAGTTAGAAACATTTAAACAAAATAAAGAAATGGAAGAAGCTGACAATTTACTAGTTCCAATAACAGAGTATGTTGTGAGAGAACAATCAGCTTCAATGAATAAAATTCAAACAGTCTTTGAGATTGGTTTTAACCGTGCTCAAAGAATAATGGAAATATTAGAAGAACGAGGCATCGTATCTGCAAGTGAAGGAACGAAAGCTCGTAAAGTTTTAGTAACGCCTGAAGAAATGGGGTTAGATTGATGAACTTTACTAACAAAGAAATTGAATATGATTTTTCAGTTTCTAGTGAAGATAGAACTTCCGCAACAACAAACAAGAAAAAAGTGATTAAAAAACTTAAAATCGCTTTTTTTCTCTTGTTGGCTTTATTACTATTAACTTATTATTTTTTAGTTACTGGCGGTGGAAGATTTTCTAGTTTTTATACTAAGGTTATCTTCACTGGCATTTTACTAGTAGCATTTTTATTAACGTTTGTAGTACTATATATTCATTTAAATGCTGATGTTAAATTAAAACACTTCTTAAACTATTTTAAGTTTTATGATATTATTCAGTTTTTATTATTAACTATTTTTATTATTGTATTCTTGCAGATTTTTATCTTTAAAACAGCATCAATATCAGGCTCATCAATGGACCCAACATTAAAACATGGTGATGAAGTGTTTATTCTTCAATGGGTAAATAAATATAAAAATAATGATATTGTGGTAATTGATGCGACAAGATATTCTTCTGGGAATCAAATGGATTTAGCAGAAAAGAACTATTATATTAAAAGAATTAGGGGTTTACCTGGAGATGTATTAAGTCTTAAACAGGTAAACTCAACAAATACTTATGAAATAGAAATCAATGGTGTAAGTTTGAAAAATGTTGATGGTGAAGCGATTACTGTTAAAGAAGAAAGTGTCCACTATCAAAACCTAGAAAGAATGGCTGGAAAAATACCTGAAGGATTTTATTTCTTGTTGGGCGATGGGACAAACTCAAGAGATTCAAAGAGTTTTGGGTTTGTTGATGGTGATGATATCTTAGGAACAGTTAATTTCCGCGTTTGGAAGAAGTTTGGGGTAGTAAGATGATTCAATGGTATCCTGGACATATGGCAAAGGCCAAAAGAGAAATAAACGAAGTCCTTAAACAAGCAGATATAATTTATTTAGTTTTAGATGCGAGAGCCCCTAGAAGTTCAATCAATCCTGATTTAATTAGTTTAGCTCAAAATAAACAAGTACTATATATTTATAATAAGAGTAGCTTAGCAGATTTAAGAAGATTAAATGAAACTATTAAAGAAGATAAGATAGAAAATTATTTAATTGTTGATGCAATTAATAAAACAAACATTAAAGATATAATAACTAAAACTAATAATCTATTAAGAGAGTATATTAATAGACAAAAAGAAAAAGGCTATAAAAATGTAATGGTTAGAGCCTTAGTTATTGGCGTGCCTAATGTTGGCAAATCATCTTTGATCAATGCTTTAGCAGGAAAAAGAGTAGCATCAACTAACAAACTTCCTGGTCACACAAAACATTTAAAATGGATTAATATTTCCGAACAAGTTTATCTCCTTGATAGTCCGGGTGTTTTGTGGCCAAAGTTTGATAGTGATGAGGTTAGTTATAATTTAGCTTTAACTGGTGCAATAAAAGAAGAATTGTTGCCAAAGGAGAAACTTTCAAATTATTGTTATAGGGTATTAAATGAGAAATATCCTAATATGATTAAGTCTTTCTATAATATAGATATAGAGGATAGCAATATGTTCTTTTTAGAGTTAGGAAAAATAAGAGGTTACTTACTTGAAAATAACGAAGTTAATATCAATCAGGCAAGAACACAGTTTTTAAATGATGTTAAAAGTGGGAATATAGGAGCGATCTGTTTTGATTGATATATATAAATATGAAAAAGAATTAAAACTTAAAGGTTATAAACTTATTTGTGGAACTGATGAGGCGGGAAGAGGGCCGATTGCTGGACCTGTTGTTGCGGCAGCAGTTATTTTAGATGAGCATAAGAAGATTGATGGTCTTAATGATTCTAAAAAACTAACAGCGACTAAGAGAGATAAACTCTACGCTGAAATAAATGAAAAAGCATTAGCTGTAGGTATTAGTGTTGTTGAAGCAGAAGAGATAGATGAAATTAATATATTAGAAGCATCGCGAAAAGCGATGGCTCTTGCGATAGAAAATTTAAAAGTTAAACCAGACTATATATTATCTGATTATATGGATTTGAGTATTTATACGGAGATTCCTTTTTTAAGTTTAACAAATGGTGATAACTTATCAGCATCAATTGCAGCAGCAAGTATTATCGCAAAAGTAAAAAGGGATTACTTGATGGTAGAATATAGTAAGAAATATGAAGGTTATGGTTTTGAGGAACATAAAGGTTATCCAACTAAAAAACATTTAAAGTTGATAGAAGAAAAAGGCTTAACACCTATTCATAGAAAATCATATAAACCAGTTAAAAAATATCAAAATATATATTAATAATATATAAGGAAAACGGCACAGTTTAAACGCTTGACAACGCCCTAAACAATTAATATAATTCAAGTTAAGGAAGTGTTACGGATGAGTAAATTAATTATTGTTGAGTCACCAACAAAAGCAAACACAATCAAACGATATTTAAGTAATGACTATAAGGTTATTGCTTCTGTTGGGCATGTTCGTGACCTTGCGACAAGTGGTAAGGGTGGTTATGGAGTAAATTTAGAGAAAGACTTTGAACCAACTTATAAAATAATCCCCAATAAATATAAAGTAGTTAATCAAATTAAAAAAGAAGCAAAAAATCGTGAAGTTATAATCGCAACAGACCCAGACAGAGAAGGAGAAGCGATTGCTTGGCATATTGCAGAGATATTAAAATTAGATCCAAAAGATAATATTAGAATTAGATTTAATGAGATAACGAAAAAAGCAGTGTTAGAAGCATTAGAAAAACCTGAACCAATTGATATGAATTTAGTTTTAAGTCAAGAGACAAGAAAAACATTAGATAGAATTATTGGTTTTGATTTATCAAAGTTAGTTCAAAGAAAGTTATATTCAACTAGTGCTGGTCGTGTTCAAAGTGCAACTTTAAGAATGATTTATGAACGTGAATTAGAGATTAGAGCGTTTAAAGAAGAAGCATATTATCTAGTCTTTGCGGACTTTAAAGATTTTAAAGCTGCTTATGAGAAAAACGGTGTTAATCAAAAAGATAAGGATTTAGCACTTAAAGTGGTTGAAAAAGCAGGAAAAGATTTTATTGTAAAAGAGATAATAACAGAAGAAACCGAAAGATTTTCAAGTTTCCCATATACAACCTCTAAACTGCAACAGGATGGGATTAGAAAATTATCTATGAGTGCTACATATGTTATGAGTACTGCCCAAAAACTTTATGAAGGTGTACAAATTGGTGATGAAGTTATCGGTTTAATTACATACATGCGTACAGATTCAACTGATATAAGTCCTTTGTTTGTTGCTGAGACGAAAAAGTTTATTGAGAAAAACTATGGTAAAGAATATGTAGGAATTAAACGAAAATCTAAGAAGAGTAAAGCAGCTCAAGAAGCTCATGAAGCAATTCGTCCAACAGATATTAATTTAACACCAGAAAAAGTTAAACCATATTTAAAGAATAATGAATATAGACTATATAGAATGATTTATAATACTGCTTTAGCATCATTAATGAAAGCGGGAGTTGATGAAGTTAAAAAGGTGACATTTGCTGCAAATGGTTATCTCTTTAAAAACAACTTCACAAGACCAACATTTTTAGGTTATAGAATCTTATATCAAGATGAAGAAGTATTAGAAAATGAAAACTTCTCATATAGCGTTGGTGAAGTGTTAAAAGCTAAAAAAGTTTATTACGAAGAAAAGTTTACTCAACCACCAAGTCGTTATACTGAAGCAACATTAATTGCTGAGATGGAAAAAGAAGGGATTGGTAGACCATCAACATACTCTGAAACTACGAAAAAGATTGTTGATGTAGGGTATGTGTTTAAGGAAAAAGGTTATTTTAAACCAACCGAACAAGGTGAGTTAACAGCGAAAAATCTAATAGAGTATTTTGATAATTTAATTAATACAAAATATACATCATTAATGGAAGAACAGTTAGATAGTATCGCCTTAGGCGAAGAAGATAAAGTTAAAGTTTTAACAGATTTCTACAAGAGGTTTAATCCTTTATTAGAAGATGCACACGATAAAATGCCATTTCAAAGAATAGTTAAGGAAATAATAGAAGTTGGCGAAGAATGTCCTTTATGTGGCAAACCACTAGTTTATAGATATAATAGGAAAAATGAAAGATTTATTGGTTGTAGTGGATTTTCAGACAAACCGCGTTGTAAATATACGAGAAGTATTGAAGAATAAGCAAGGGAAGTAGCCTTGCTTATTTTTTTAATGAAAAAGATTAATTATATATGTTATAATAATTGATAGTGTAAAAAGATAAAGAATAATGAATATAGAGATATTAATAGAGGTGAATTATGGGTTTTTTTAGAAGACTATTAGGTCGTAAAAAGAAAAAGGATGCTAAATATAGTTTAGGTTTACATCAATCAAGAGAAGCATTAGGATCGCTAAAAAGAGTTTTAGATAAAAGCGATAATATTAATGAAGACTTATATATGGAAATTGAAGAGATATTAATTGGTGCTGATATTGGTGTTGAGACTACACTATATTTTATGGACAAATTAAGAGAACAACAGTTCGCTAAACAGATTACTGACCCAAAGCAACTGCAAGAGGTTATTGTTGATGAACTCTTTAATTTATACTTAGAGGGGGAGATTATCAAAGCTGATATTAACTACGATAAAGAAGAAATAAACACATATTTGTTTGTTGGGGTTAATGGCACAGGTAAGACAACTTCTATTGGTAAGCTCGCAAAGAGATTAAAGGATGAAAAGAATAAAGTTTTATTAATTGCTGGTGATACATTTAGAGCTGGAGCAATTGACCAACTTGAGATTTGGGGTAAACGTGCAGGTGTTGATGTCTTTAAAAAAGAGGCAGGGAGCGACCCTTCAAGTGTGATATACGATGGACTACTTTTAGCAAAAAAAGAAAAGTACAATTGTGTTTTAATTGATACCGCTGGCAGACTTCATAATAAAAAATATTTAATGGATGAACTTGCAAAGATGCGTAGAGTTATTGAAAAGGTTATTAATATTCCTCCACAAGAAACATTTTTAGTTATTGATGCAACTACTGGACAAAACGGAATAATTCAAGCAGAGATATTTAAAGAAGCAACTGATGTTACAGGAGTTATTTTAACTAAGTTAGATGGAACAGCAAAAGGTGGAATAGTATTAGCAATTAAACATAAATATCAATTACCAATTAAGTTTGTTGGTTTAGGAGAAAAGATTGATGATTTGGTTGTTTTTGATATTGAAGAATATATTTATAGTTTATTTAGTGATTTTTTTGGTGAATAGTAAATGAAAGAAATAAAGAAAATAACACATTATAATGTTTTGTTTGATTACTACAACTCTCTTTTAACTGATAAGCAAAAAGAGTATTTTATTATGTATTTTGAAAAAGATTATAGTTTGAAAGAAGTTGCTGATTATTATGAAATAACTAGAAATGCTGTTCATTCAGCATTAACTTCAACAATTTTAAAACTAGAAGAATTTGAAAGCAAGTTAAAGTTAGTTGAAAAGAATAACCTTAGAAAAGAGTATTATGGAAAGTACCAAGAAACAAAAGATGAAAAATGGTTAGAAAAACTAATGGAAGTAGAGGATAACTATGGCATTTGAAAATTTATCAAGTCGTTTACAAATGGCTTTAAGACGCGTAACAGGTAGAGGTAAATTAACAGAAAAAGATATTGATGAGATGTTGCGCGAGATTAGGTTAGGATTATTAGAGGCGGATGTTAACTTAAGAGTTATCAGGTCTTTTTTAGCGAACGTTAAAGAACAAGCCTTAGGCGAAAAGATTATGAAAGGTTTAAATCCTGGCCAACAAGTCGTTAAAGTTGTTCGCGATGAATTAACAAAAGCGATGGGAGAAAAGACCGTTGGTTTAGCTTATAAACCTTCAGGTATGACTATCTTTATGGTTGTCGGTTTACAAGGAACAGGTAAAACAACAGCTATTGGTAAACTTGGAAAATTTATTAGTAATGAAAAAGATAAAAAACGAAAAGTTATGTTTATTGCGGCAGATGTTTACCGTCCAGCAGCAATTGATCAGTTAAAAACATTAGGGGAACAAGCAAATATTTTTGTTTATGAAGAAGGTCAAAAGAAAGCGACTGATATTGTTAAAAGGGGCATAAAGTATGCTGAAGAAAACAAATATGATGTAGTAATTATAGATACGGCAGGAAGACTGCAAATTGACCAAGAGATGATGCAAGAGTTAAAAGATATAAAAGAGATAGTTAATCCTGATGAAATACTATTAACTGTTGATGCAATGACAGGTCAAGTTGCGGCAGATGTAGGTTTAACTTTCCATGAAGAGTTAGGTTGTACAGGCGTTATTATGACGAAATTAGATGGCGATACTAGAGGTGGTGCGGCGCTTTCAATTAGATTAATTGCTGGTATTCCAATCAAATTAGCATCTAGTGGGGAAAAATTAGATTCACTAGAAGTATTCCATCCTGATAGAATGGCTCAAAGAATTTTAGGGATGGGAGATGTTTTAACATTAATTGAAGAAGCGGAAGAGAAGTTTTCCGAAAAAGATGCGATGAATTTAATGCAAAAGATGTTATCAGGTAAATATAACTACAACGATATGTTAAAACAGTTTAAAATGATGAGAAGATTAGGATCACTTTCAAGAATACTAGGATTTATTCCTGGCTTAGGTCAACTGCGTAAACAAATGCAAAACGTTGATGAAAAAGAAGTATATCGAGCAGAATCGATAATCTTTTCGATGACAAAAGATGAAAGAGAAAATCCAGAACTGATAGCTAAATCATCAAGAAGACGTCAAAGAATTGCTAAAGGTTCAGGCGTTAAGGTTAGTGATGTAAATAAAGTTATTGAATCGCTTAATCAACAACAAGACATGGTTAAGCAAGTTGCGAAAAACCCTAACCAGCAACCAACTATCCCTCAACCTAAAGTCAAAAAGAGCAAAGGAAAAGGCAAAGGGAAGGGAAGATTCAGATATTAAGTTATCCACTATTTTTGTGGAAAAAAACAAGACCATGTATGGTAAAATGGTAGTATGAGGAGAATGTTTTTAAGATGAAGAAGTTAATTTTAATAGACGGACACTCGCTCTTTTTTAGAGCGTATTATGCAACTGCACATTCAAGAAGTGGATTGATGCAAAATAAAGATGGTCTTTATACAAATGCTCTTTTTGCGTTTGTTAATATGATTGAAAAGATTTTAGAAGAAGACTATTCACATATTTTAGTTACTTTTGATACAAGTGCTCCTACTAGAAGACACGAAGCTTATCCTGAATATAAAGCTGGTAGAGATAAGATGCCAGAAGAGATGAGTGTACAAACACCCCTCATACATGAATACTTAAAACATAAAAACATTAAAGTTCTCGCAAAAGATGGTTATGAAGCAGATGATATTATCGGTACTTATTCATTAATTGCTGGCAAAGATATGAAAGTAGATATTTACTCATCAGACCGAGACTTGCTTCAATTAATTAACGATAATGTAACTGTTAAACTAATGAAAAAAGGTTTGACTGAAGTTGTTGATATGACACCAGAAGTATTTTATGAAGAATATGGTATCCATCATAAATATATTGTTGATTTAAAAGCGTTAATGGGTGATCCGTCTGATAATATTCCAGGAATTCCTGGCGTTGGTGAGAAGACAGGAATTAAACTAATTCAGGAGTATGGATCAATTGAAAATATCTTCGCTAATAAAGAAAAAGTTAAAGGTAAGTTAGGCGAAAGATTAGTTGATGGTGAAAAAGAAGCGAAAATATCATATGAACTATCGATAATTGATGTTGATGTGCCTGTTGATTATTCACTTGCTGAAATAGAAAAACAAGCAGAAGATGAAAAAGCATTAGTTGATTTTTACCGAAGAATGGACTTACACACTTTTATTCAAAGAAAAGAAGTTCAAGTTAAAAAAGAGATTGAAGAAGACTATAATTTGTTTTCCTACTTTGAAGAAGTTAAGGAAGAAGAAAGTAAAGAAAGAAAGACAGTAGTTATTCAAAAAGAAAGTGAACTAACTAGTTTAATTGAAGATAATCTAGCGATATATTGTGAGTTTTATGATGTAAATTATCATAACTCAGAAATCTTGGGAGTGGGCATTACTAATTCAACTAATAATTATTTTGTTAGTTTAGATTTAGTTTTAAAGACGAATGAATTTTTAGACTTCTTAAAGAGTGATAGACCAAAAATTACTTATGATTATAAAGCATTTAAAGTGGCGCTAATGTGGTTAGGTCATGATTTAAACGGTGTGGTTTATGATATGTTGTTAGCTAGTTATTTAATTAACGCTAACATCAACATTAAAGATATGAAATATGTTGCTGGTGAGTTCGGCTATGATGATTTATATTATGATGATGTTATCTATGGCAGAGGAGCGAAGAAAAAGGTTCCTGAAGAACATGTATTAGTTGAACATATTACTAAAAAGACTCAAGCAATTTATAAGTTAAAAGAGATAATTACTAAAAGGTTAGAAAAAGATAGTTTAGTTGATTTAAATAAATTAGAAATAGATGTTTCTACAGTGCTTGCTAAAATGGAGTATCGTGGTGTTAAAATTGATAAAGATATTTTAGCTGAACAAAAAAGTCTTTTAGAAAAAGAGATATTAGAGTTAGAAAAAGAAATTCATAATTACGCAGGGCGAGAGTTTAATATTAAAAGCCCAATACAGTTAGGTGAAGTTTTGTTTGATGAACTTAATTTACAACCATCTAAAAAGACTGCAACTAAGAGATATTCAACTAATATTGAAGTTTTAGAAAGGTTAATTGATGACCATCCAATTATTAAACCAATTATTGAATATCGTAGTGTTACAAAACTCTTTTCAACTTATTTAGAAGGAATTGAAAATGCGTTATTTGCAGATTCAAAACTTCATACGATTTACACGCAAGCATTAACAGCAACTGGTAGATTATCAAGTTTAGAACCAAACCTCCAAAACATTCCTGTAAGGACTGAAGAAGGCAGAAAGATTAGAAAGTTTTTTGTTAGTAAGGATGATCATGTTTTTATTAGCGCTGACTATTCCCAAATTGAATTAAGAGTTCTTGCGCACATGAGCGATTCAAAAACGCTTATAGACGATTTCAACCATGGTTTGGATATTCATAGCCAAACAGCTAAGAAAGTCTTTCAAACAGAAAATGTGACACCATTAGAAAGATTTAAAGCTAAGGCAGTTAACTTTGGGATTATTTATGGTATTAGTCCGTTTGGTTTATCAAAAGACATTAATACATCAGTCGGTGAAGCGAAAGATTTTATTGATAGATATTTTGAAATATATCCTGAGATTAAAAAGTATTTAGATAAAACAGTCGCTGAAGCAATTAAGAAAAAGTATGTTACTACGATTATGAATAGACGTAGGTACATACCTGAGTTAAGTAGTTCAATCGGTCACGTAAAAGCGTTTGGGAAAAGAACAGCGATGAATGCTCCGATTCAAGGAAGTGCCGCTGATATTATTAAAAAAGCGATGGTTGATCTAGATAATTATCTTGAAAAGAATAATTTAAAATCAGCAATTATTCTCCAAGTCCATGACGAGTTAATTTTAGAAGTTCCAAATAATGAAGTAGAAATTATTAAAAAAGTTTTACCAGAGATAATGAGCAAAACAGTTAGTTTAAAGGTTAAGTTAGAAACGCATGTATCTGTTGGTAAAAGTTGGTATGAGTTAGATTAAAATGCCAGAATTACCAGAAGTAAGAGTTGTTAGTAAGTTTTTAAATAGTACCGTTAAAGGTTCAACAATTAAAGATATTGATGTTAGATATAAAAAGATGATTGATGAAGAAACTAAGAGAAAACTTATTGGCCAGAAAATAAATAAAATTGACACTCACGGGAAATATTTAATTTTTGATTTAACTGATTATGATTTAATTAGTCATCTAAGAATGGAAGGTAAGTATTATATTAGAACGGCAAAAGAGTTTGATAAGCACGATCATATTATCTTTTATTTAGATGATAAAGTTTTAGTTTATAATGATGTTAGAAAGTTTGGAACGTTTGATTTAAGGAAGAAAGAGTTAACTTATAAGACTAAACCACTTAATAAGTTAGCAAGTGAACCTTTTACTATTGATGAAAAAGAGTTTTATGAAAACATTAAAAAGAGAAATGTACCACTAAAGACTTTACTCTTAAACCAAGAAGTAATTGCTGGTATTGGTAATATCTATGCTGATGAAATATTGTTTTTAGCGAAACTTCACCCGTTTAAGTTAGGCAGTAAAACAACTTTTAAAGAAGCGAAAGAAATAATAAAATATGCTAAAGATGTTTTAACTAGAGCGATTCTTAAAGGCGGAACAACTATTTATAGTTTTAAGAGTGATGGCAATGTTGGTTATTTCGCTCAAGACTTGCAAGTTCATCATCGTTATAATGAACCTTGTCTAGTGTGCGGAACATTAATTGATAAAGAAAAGATAGGTGGAAGAACATCATATTATTGTAAGGTTTGTCAGAGGAAGTAAAGATGGAAAAAATCGGAATAACAGGCTCTTTAGGAACAGGAAAATCAGTAGTTAGTAATTATTTTAAGAAAATGGGGCACTTAGTGATTAGCGCTGATTTTATTAATGCAGAATTACTAAACGAAGAGGATGTTATTCTTAAAGTTAATAAGCTATTATTTGGTGAAGATAGTGAATATCTAGATAAAAAAAGAATTGCTGAATTAATATTTTCTAACAAGGAAAAGAAAAAAGAATTAGAGGACTATTTACATCCAATGATTTATGCTAAAATGAAAGAAATTATTGATAATTGCGATGAAGAGATTGTTTTTTTAGAAATACCACTATTATTTGAAACAAATTTTATTGAACTAGTTGATTATGTAATAGTTGTTTATGCAAATAAAACTGAACAAATAAAAAGAATTAGAAAAAGAGATGGCCTAACTAAGGTTGAGGCAGAAAAAAGAATTAATGAACAGATGCCAATTTATGAAAAGATATTAAAGGCAGATTATGTAATAGATAATAATAAAACGATAAAACATACCGAACAACAATTAAAAGAGTGGTATGAAGCATTTAGGGGGTAATTATGGCAATATACAAAACAGCAGATAATGCAAAAGATGACCGTTTAGTGACTAATTGGTATCGTAATAGTTACGAACAGTGTAGTGAAGCAGTTAAACGTGTTTGTAAGGGCTATGGATATCAGCTTATTCATGAAAATGATAATCATGGCGAGTTTATTTTTGAAAGAGCGAGAGATACATTAGATGTTCAAATTGTTTCTTTAAACAGAAGAGAGACTGCAATTGATTTTGTACTAAATTCAAATGTGTTTTTTGACTTTGGCCGTTCAAAAGCAGTTATACAAGATTTATACGAAAGATTAAGAAACGAATTAGATTATTTTAAAAGATTTTAAAAGACAGGGAGTTTTATGACAAACAAAAGTTTTTGGGTAATGACGAGCTCATTTTGTAGTAGTGAAGATATAAAGACTTTAAGCCTTTTATATCAACCTTTAATTGGACCTAATAGTTTAGGTTGTTATTTGATGCTGTCTAATTTAGTTAACCCAACAAACTTACAAACAGACATTTATAAAATGCAATATCTTTTAGATATTTTAAACTTTAATGTTGAAACTCTAACGAATGTTTTAGATAAGTTAAATGCGATTGGTTTATTAACGACATATGAAAAAGATAATATATATTTGTTTCGCTTAAATATGCCATTAAAACCGAGACAGTTTTTCTTAGATACGATTTTAGGACCATACTTAAAGAGCGAGGTTGGCGATAAGAACTTTGACCAACTATTTAGTTATTTTAGTAGTAGTGAAGTATCTAAAAAAGGTTATAAAAATATTACTAAAGCTTTTGACCAAGTCTATAAAACAAAAGTTTATGAACCAATAAGTAGTGAAAAGTTTATTATTGGTAGAAAAAATAATGGCGGAGTTATTATTAAAGATGCATTTGATTTTGAGACTTTCTACGAAGGTTTACCTATTAGACTTAAAAAACGTAGAATTTTCACGAAAAAGGTAATATCGCAAATTGCATCTGTGATGTATGTTTATAACTTTACAGAACGCGAAATGATAAGAATTTTATCATCAGCATATGATGAAGAAAACAATAAAATATTTGCGGAAAAGATTGGCTTATTAGCACGCGAGTATTTTGAGAAAAACTATACTGAATCGCAAATTACTTTTGAAAAACAACCAGAAGTTGCTGATGAAGTTGATTTAAGAACATTAAAACCACAAGACATTATTGCGGTTATCGGTGGTAAGATGACTAATAATAGTGTTGCATTAGAAACAATTAGAAAGTTTATTGAAAGAAACGCTGTTGATATTGGTTTAATAAACGGCGTAATTATCGCTTCAATTAAATATACAGGTCATGTACCATCGTTGGTATATTTAGAAAAAGTGTTGGCTGATTGGCTGAGCAAAGGAATTAAAACAGGTAAAGATGCTTTAAGAGTTTTACAAGGTATTCCAGAAACTCCAAAAAGTAAAACGAGAAAAAGAGTTTCTGATGATGAACCTGAATGGTTAGATGGAATTATTGCATCTTTTGATGAGGAGGAAGAGTAATGAGTTTAGATTTTATGATTAAAGAGATTAAATCTTTTTCAGAAACTAAAAATTTAAAATATGAATATCATGATATTACTACAATATATCAGTATATTAGACTTAAAAAAGCCTTTCTTGAAAACGAAAGTACAGAACTTTATGAACCAATATTAAGTATGGATCCAGTAAGCATTGAGTATATACCTTCTAAAAAGCATCAAGAAGAGCTAAAGTTAAAAGAAAAAACTAAAAATATTGATACGACATATCATAGTGGATATTTACTGGACGCTAAGTTTAAAGACTTTGAAGTTTTAAATGAAGAAAGAGAAAAACTTTTAAATAAAGCGAAAGATTTCGTTAAAAACTTTGAAAAGAAAAAGTTTATTAAAGGTTTGTATATTTATGGACAAAATCGTACAGGTAAAACATTTTTACTATCAGCGATAGTTAACGAGCTAGCAAGTAAAGATGTAAAAACTGTCTTTGTCTATGTGCCAGATTTAATTAGAGATGTTCATAGTAGTATTGACGAAGGTTTATTAGAAGAGAAAGTTAATCAACTCAAAAACTGCGATTTATTAGTTTTGGATGATTTAGGTAGTGCGTTTATGAATCGTTGGTTTAGAGATCAAGTCTTTGGTTCGGTTATTCAATATAGATTAAGTGTAGGCTTACCAGTGCTTGTATCATCTAATTTAAGTATGTCGCAACTAGCAAATTATATGATTGATCCTAGCGTTAATAATGATAAGTTTGCGGCAGTTAGAATTACAACGCGACTTAGTGAATTAACAACACAAATCAAATTAACTGAGGAAAGGTATTAAGATAGGGCAGTAACTGCTCTTTTCTTTTAATTTTGCATATATTTTTAATGAATAATATTGGATTATAAAAAATAAAGTGGTATAATTATTTGTGAAATGCGTAGTAAGAACAAAAAACGGTTTACCAACAGCGATTGTGAGATGGTGAAAGTCACAAACAAACTGTATACTCTCTTATTAGCAGCCTGCAAAACAGAGCCGTATGTCTGCGTTAAAGATTTAGAGTGTCGTATTTTTATACGGAACTAAGGTGGTACCGCGAAATTTCGTCCTTAGAAATTTTCTAAGGACTTTTTATTATATAAGGGGGAATTAAAATGAAATTAAGATTACCAGATGGAACAGAATTAAATGTTAATGAAGGAGTAACACCATTAGAGATTGCGTTAAGCATTTCTAAGAGTTTAGCGAAAGACTCAGTTGGTGCGCTTTTAAATGAAAGACTAATCGAGTTAAACTATCCAATTAATGAAGAGGGAGAGTTTAAGATTATTACGAAAAAAGACCCTTTAGCTTTTCAGTTTTTAAACCACTCTGCTGCGCACTTAATGGCTAGTGCCGTACTTAAACTCTATCCGAATGCGAAGTTTGGGGTTGGTCCAGCGATTAAAGAAGGTTTTTATTATGACATGGATTTAGGCGAAGAAAAATTAAGTGATGAAGATTTGCCAAAAATTGAAGAAATGATGTTAAAAATAGCTAATGATAAGCCTATAGTTAAAGGTAAAGAAGTTAGTTATAAAGAAGCATTAGAGATTTTTAAACATGATGAATATAAATTAGAATTGCTTAAAGATTTAGAAGGTGAAAAAATCTCTATTTATACTCACGATGAGTTCGTTGATTTATGTCGCGGCGGTCACGTTAACGATATGGGTGAGATTAAGCATTTTAAACTTTTAAGTGTTGCGGGGGCGTATTTCCGTGGTGATTCAGATAATAAAATGTTAACGCGAGTTTATGGTGTAGCATTTTATAGTAAAAAAGAGTTAGATGAACACTTACAAATGCTTGAAGATAGAAAAGAAAGAGATCATAGAAAACTAGGTAGAGAGCTAGGATTATTTATGTTTTCTAACGAAGCGGGGTCAGGACTGCCTTTTTGGTTAAAAAATGGGGCAACAATCAGACGAATTGTTGAAAGATATATTACTGATAAAGAGATTTCTTTAGGTTATGAACATGTTTATACGCCAGTAATTGCTGATCATGAACTATATAAAACAAGCGGACACTGGGATCATTATCAAGATAGTATGTTCCCACCGATGCAAATGCCTGATGGTGAAAAGGTTGTATTAAGACCGATGAATTGTCCGCATCATATGCTTATATATAAATATGAACCAAGATCATATAAACGGTTACCTTTAAGAATTGCCGAGTTAGGCATGATGCATAGATATGAAAAATCTGGAGCATTAACAGGTTTACATCGTGTTAGAGAAATGACGCTTAATGATGCGCATATCTTTGTTAGACCTGAACAAATCAATGAAGAATTTCAAAGAGTTGTAAATTTATTAGTTGAAGTATATAAAGACTTTAATATTACTAATTACTCTTTTAGACTTTCATGTAGAGACCCAGAAAACAAAGAAAAATATCATGATAATGATGAAATGTGGAATCAAGCGGAAGACCAATTAAGAGAAGTTTTAGATGATTTAGGTTTAGAATATGAAGAAGCAATTGGTGAAGCGGCATTTTATGGTCCTAAGTTAGATGTTCAAGTTACTACAGCATTAGGTCATGAAGAGACGTTATCGACAATTCAATTAGACTTTTTATTACCTGAAAGATTCGAACTCACTTATATTGGTGAAGATGGTAAAGACGAACACGTGCCTGTAGTTATTCATAGAGGAATTGTTTCAACTATGGAAAGATTTGTCGCATATTTAACGGAAGAACATAAAGGTGTGTTCCCGTTATGGTTAACACCTGTTCAAGTAGTTGTAATACCAGTAAATTTAAATTATCATGAAGCATATGCTAATAAAGTTTATGAAAAATTAAGAAAAGCTGATATTAGAGTTGAACTTGATATACGCGATGAAAAACTTGGTTATAAGATTAGAGAACATCAAACAAGTAAAGTTCCTTATACGCTAGTAATAGGCGATAATGAAGTAGAAAACGATACAGTTACTTATAGAGAATACGGCAAAAAAGAACAAGTAACAGTTAAAACTGCGGATTTTATCAAGTTGTTACATAAAAGAATTGATAGTAAAAAATAAGAGGTGATTATATTGACGAATTATGATGAATTAAAAAAACATTTAGAAAAGTTAATTGATCCTGGTTATAATTTGCCACTTAAAAAAACTGAAGGCTTAAAAAAGTTATCAGTTGGCCCAACAGGAGTAGTTAATGTTGAAATAGCTTTAAAAGATATAAGTACCGAATCACAAAAAGAATTTAAACTAGTTGTAACTAAATTAGTTAAGTTAGAGTTAGGTTTTCCTGGTATTAAGATTAGTTTTGTAAAAAACCCTTTTGTTGAAGAAGGTGCGAAAAAGATTATTTATATCGGTATCGCATCAGGTAAAGGTGGAGTTGGTAAATCAACTGTAACAGCTAATTTAGCTTACGCTTTAAGCCGTTTAGGTAAAAAGGTTGGGATAGTTGATGCTGATGTTTATGGCGCTAGTATCGCTGATATTTACGAAGTTCCTGATGCTAAACCGACCGGAGCAAGTGAGGAACATATGTATCCGCCTGTATCTAGAGGCATTGAGATAATTTCAACAGCATTCTTTATTGATAAGGAAACACCTATTATGTGGAGAGGCCCAATGTTGGGTAGTTTATTAAACCACTTTTTTACAGGTGTAAAATGGCATGAAAAAACTGATTATATACTAATAGACTTGCCGCCAGGAACAGGAGATACAGCTTTAGATGTTCAAAAGTACGCTCCTCAAACTAAGATGATAATTATTACAACTCCGCATGTTAACGCAGCAAGTGTAGCACTTAAAGCAGGGTTAGGAGCAGAAAAGATTGGACATAAGGTAATAGGTGTTATTGAGAATATGAGTTATTATCTAAATCCAGTTAACCAACAAAAGGATTATATCTTTGGTAAGGGTGGAGGTAAAACAGTTAGCGAAAAGCTAAAGGTAGAATTGTTAGCTGAGATACCAATTAACCAACCTAAATCAGGTTTCTTATATGAAAAAGATGAGTACAATGGTAAAATATATGAAGAATTAGCTAAAAAAGTAATCGGTTTAATTGAATAATGTTGCCATTTAAAAAATGTAAGTGTGTTTTATAATCATTAAAAAAATATGTAAAAAAATAGTTTTAAAATAGATAACAGTGTGTTATAATGGTGTTGGCGATAAAAATGTTAAAAAGAAAAGCAGAATCGGCGTTAAAAGCCTGGAAAGAAAAAGAAAATAGAGGAGTTTTGTTTTTGCAAGGCCCAAGAGGCTCTGGCAAGTCAAGTTTAGTAACAAAGTTTGCAAAAGAAAATTATAATCATTTTGTTCATTTGGATTTTGAAAATAATCCAGTACATAAATCGATCTTTTTTTCTAGTCTTGATTTTTCAAGTATTATTAAACAAATTACATTAAAGTTAAGAAGAGGCAAATTAATTCCAAATGAAACATTAATCTTTTTAGATGAGGTTCATTTATCACCTAAAGCTAGAGAAGCAGCAAAAACATTGATTGAAGGTAATCGTTTTGATGTAATTATGGCGAGTTCATTTTCAGGAGCGAACATCGACAGATTTGACCCTTCACCGCTAGAACATGAGGAAATCTTAAATGTTTCTAGTATGGATTTAGAAGAATTTATGTGGGCGAACGGTATTAGTACTCAAGCGATTGATGATGTTTATCGTTGTTTTAATGAGAAAAGACCAATCCCTTCGATCTTACACGAACAATTTATAAATTTATTTAAAGAGTATATGGTTGTTGGTGGAATGCCTGAGGTTGTTAGTGCGTTTGTAAATAACCATGACTTTAGAGAAGTGTTAAATATTCAAAGAAAAATATATAACTCTTATGTAAAAGCGATTGAAGACCATTTAACAGGTCCAAATCAAACAAAAGCGTTACAATGCTTTAATTCAATTGATTCGCAATTGATGAAAGAAAACAAGAAATTCCAATATGGAGTTGTAGAAGATAAAGGTAATGCAAGAAAATTTGAGTCGTCTATTTTATGGCTCTATGATGCTGAAATGATAAGAATCTCATTCCAGTTAGATAACTTATTATTACCGTTTCATAGAAACGCAAGATATAACATTTTTAAAGTTTACTTCCAAGATCATGGCCTACTAATGAGTAGACTTGGCTATCAAGCTCAACAAGCAATTATGGATGGAAACTTTAATATTGAAAACTCGGCGGTATTAGAAGCGACTGTTGCTGATTTATTAGCCAAAAATGATATTCGTTTATTTTACTATTCAAAATCAACAACATTAAATATGGAGTTTATAGTTGATGTTGGCGGTGTTGTAACAGCTTTATCAGTTAATGATGCTGATAATACTAAAGCTAAAGCACTAACATCGCTTTATGAAAATTATGATTTAAAGTTTGGAATAGAACTAACAAGAGATAATTTAAGTGTAAGTGATAACTTGCATCGTTATCCGCTTTATTGTTTAATGTTCTTTTAAAAAATAAGAAAAAGAGGTGTATGATGAAAGTATTAGTTACCGGTGGACTAGGTTTTATTGGTTCGCATACAGTTGTTGAACTGTTAGAAAAAGATTATGACGTTGTAATAATTGATAATTTAAGCAATAGTGAAGTTATTGTTTTAGATAAATTAGAAAAATTAACAGGGAAGAAGATCCCTTTTTATGAAATTGACTGTTGCGACTATGAAAAGTTAGAAAAAATATTTAAAAAGTATAAATTCGACGCAATTATTCATTTTGCTGGTTATAAAGCTGTTGGGGAATCAGTAGCAAAGCCTTATATGTATTATTCAAACAATTTAAATTCGACAATGAATTTAGCAAATTTAGCAACTGAGTATAAAGTTCCTAGATTTATTTTTTCTTCAAGCGCGACTGTTTATGGCGACCAAACGCCTCCATTAACTGAATTAATGGAGAAGAAAGAGACATCTAATCCTTACGGAGAAACAAAAGCGATGAGCGAAAGGATTTTATCAGATATAAGTAAAGCGAATAAAAGTTTTAGTGTTGTATTATTAAGATACTTCAATCCAATTGGTGCACATAAGTCTGGTGTAATTGGCGAAAAACCATCCGGTATACCAAACAATTTAATGCCATACATCACACAAACAGCTAAAGGCATTAGAGAAAAACTATACGTTTTTGGTGATGATTATGATACGCCAGATGGTACAGGTGTAAGAGATTATATTCATGTTGTAGATTTAGCGAAAGGCCATGTGGCGGCGTTAGAATACGATTTTGAAGGCGTAGAAGTGTTTAATTTGGGTACCGGTAAAGGTACATCTGTTTTAGAAATCGTTAAAGCATTTGAAGAAGTCAATAAAATTAAAATACCTTATGTAATAACTGATAGAAGACCTGGCGATATTAGCGCATCATATGCTGATGCAAATAAAGCTAAAAAACTCCTTAACTGGGAAGCTAAACTAACAATTAAGGATATGGTTAAAGACTCTTGGAATTTTGAAAGGAATTTAAATGATTAAAGTTAGTTATGAAAATTCACTTATAAATTTATCAGCAAGTCTATTAAAACATTATAATGCGTTTATTGAATATAAAACCTTAAAAGTTGTTGATGAATATTTAAATAAAGGCTATAACCATGTAATACTAATGGTTTTAGATGGTTTAGGTATAAATATTATTAAAGCTCATTTAGATGAAAATGATGGTTTAAGAAAAAACATAAAACATGTTGCTAATAGTGTTTTTCCACCGACGACTGTTGCGGCAACTAACGCTATACTATCGGGCAAACCGTCTTTTGTTAGTGGGTTCGTTGGTTGGATGCAATACAATCAATTTGCTGATGCACATGAAGTTGTATTTTTCGGTTATGATTATTATGATGCAAATAAAATAGTTTCACCACAACTCCAACAAAACTTTTTAAAGTATGAAAATATTCTTGATAAAATAAAGAAGAAAAATGAAGATTTGCATGTTGAGGTTGTATTTCCAAGTTTTCATAAAACGAATGGCTATGAAACATTTGATGACCAATTAAATAGGCTTTTAATGATCACTCAAAAGAAAAAATCATTTACTTATTGTTATAGTGACCAACCTGATTTAACTATTCATCAAAATGGCATATATACTGATGAGGTAAAAAGATGTGTTAAAAGTATCAATGCCTCATATGAAAGATTTTTAAGAGAAATAAAAGATGATGTTTTAGTTATTGTTACAGCTGATCATGGTTTAATTGATGTTGAACCGATAAAGTTGTATAATTATAACGATGTCGTTAAAACATTTATTAGAAAACCAGCGCTAGAAGCGAGAGCTACAGCATTCTTTGTTAAAGAAGAAGAGAAGAAAAACTTTGAAAAACTATTTAAAAAATATTTTAAAGATGACTTTCTCTTGTTAAGTAGAGAAGAGTTATATGAAACGAACCTTTTAGGTTATGGAGTTAAAAACTCATTGTTGGATAGTTTTATCGGTGATTATTTGGCTATCGCAGTTAAAAATAAAATGTTTGTTTTGTGTGATAGAGAACCATTTAAAGCTCATCACGCAGGGTTAACGAAAGAAGAATTAGAAATACCAATTATTATTAATAGATGAAATGGAGGAGTTTATTATGGCATGGCATGATGAAACAAAAATTATTGGCGAAAAAGTCGCAGTAAAAAATGAAAAAGACCACGGCGTTATCACGAGAATAGATTATGAAAGAGAACTAGTCTATGTTTTATTTCCAAAGATGAGAGAAGTTGCATATCCTTATCCGGCGGCACTTGAACAAGGCTATCTAATCATTAAGTTTTCTAAAAAATAATTGATGTTAAAAGTATATATAACGAAAGTGTTTGATGACGCATTCGTCTATTTTGATTATCTTAATTTAAATATTCAAGAAAGAATTAATAAAAATAAAGATGATTTAAAGAAAAAACAGATGATTACAGCTGAACTACTGCTTAGACACGCTTTAATAGATAGCGGTTATAAAGGTGAAGTTAGTTTAGAATATACCCCTAAACCAATCTTAAAAGATAGTGGTTTAAGCATTTCTAAGAGCCATAGTAATGATTATGTTATGGTAGCAGTTAGTAATGAAAATGTTGGTTGTGATATCGAAAAGATAAGAATTGTTAAAAATCCAACAAAAGTTTTATCTGAAGAAGAGTTTGAAAACTATAAAAAGCAAAAAGAAGATAAAAAAGCAGAGGTTTTTACCCTTTACTGGACAGCGAAAGAATCATATATTAAATATCATGGTTCATTAACGAAAGAATATAAAGAGATTTTTTTCAATATAGAAAGAACTATTAATAACTTTAATGGTGGTAAAATTGAAGATTTATATTGTTATCAATCGTTTTTTAACGAATATTCTTTTGCGATAGTTAGTAAAATGTTTACTGTACCAGAAGTAGTTTTTGTTAGTGAAAAGGAATTGAAAGGTGATATATAAGATGAAAATCCGTATTAATGTAATAATGTTAGTTTTAATCAGTCTTTTACTTGTTGGTTGCAACAAAAAGACAAAAGCAGAAACTTACGAGACGTTTAGAGATAAGCATTTAGGCCCACAAACAACATTTACACAACCTGAAGAAGAATATTACGTTTATTTTTATAAGGATGAATGTCCAGCATGTGTTAAAGTTCAAGATTTAGTTTTCGCTCAAGCTAAAAATAAAGAAATGCCACTATATTTTGTCAATCAGGTTGATGTGATAGACTTTTTAGCTAGAACAGATAATAGAGATTACAACAATTATGGAGCGCAACAATTTTCTGAGATTAAAATTTTTGGATTTCCAACTATTGTATTAATAAAAAACGGCATGGTTATAGCGCAATTTGTTGGTTCTACAGCTATAACAAATGAATTAGGAAAATAATAGTGATTAAAGAAATTTATAATTATAAACCAAAAAATAAAGATGAAATTAATGATAAAACTTATATGCTAGAACTTTATGAAACACATAAAGAAAAACTTTATAGCCGCTTTAAGTTTTTTCATTTTACAGCATCAGCGGTAGTTTTTAACGCTAATTACGATAAAGTTTTATTCGTCTATCATAAGATTTATGATTCTTGGGCGTGGATGGGTGGACATATGGATGGTATGCAAGACTTTTTAGAAGTTGCGAAAAAAGAAGTTAAAGAAGAATCGGGTCTTAAAGATATAAAGCCAGTCTTTAAGCATCCAGTTAGTATTGAAGTTTTATCAGTTGCTGAACATTATAAAAATGGCGAAGTGGTTAGTCCACACCAGCATTTAAATGTTACTTACGCTTTTATTGGAAATGAAGAAGATGAACTTAGGGTAAATTATGATGAAACTAAAGGTGTTAAGTGGATTAAGATTAGTGAATTAGAAAATTATGTCGATGAAGAGCGGATGTTAAAGATATATAATAAAATCATAGAAAGAGTGGTAAAGTGAAAAAGTTAGTAATTTTTGATTTAGATGGCACGCTTTTAGATACATTAACCGATTTAACAAATAGTGTTAACTATGTTTTAAAGCAGTATAAAAAACCATTAAAAGAAGAATTAGAAATTAAATATCATTTAGGTTATGGACCTAAATATTTATTAGAAAAAGCTTTTGAGAAAAACTTTAGTGATGAAGAATATAAAGAAGTATTTAGTCTTTATGATAATTATTATTCCAAACATCAACTTGACTTTACTAAGCCTTATGAAGGGATAATTGATGTTTTAAACGAGTTAAAAAGGGAAGGCTATTTGTTGGCTGTCTGCTCAAACAAACAAGAAAGCGCCGTTAAAGAGTTGATGGATGAAATGTTTAATGGTATCTTTGATGTGATGATGGGAACGAGCAAGCTTAACAAACCAAAACCAAACCCTGAGATGGTGCTAAAGGCTATGGAACTATTAGGAGTTAAAAAAGAGAACACCATTTATATTGGCGATACTGAAGTTGATTTAAATACAGCAATAAACGCAAACATAAAAAAAATAGCCGTGTTATACGGCTTTAGAAAAAAGGCTGATTTAATTAAATATAAACCTGAATATTTTGCTGATACGCCAAAAGAGTTAATAACTTTAATTAAAGAAATACTATGAGTGATCTTTTTCAGTAGGTCTTAAAATCAAAGATGTTACAACAACCCCTAAAATGATTATCAAACCACCTGAGATTAATAAATAAACGATAAAATTATCTTTCTTTGGAGGTTCAGGAGTTGGGATAGGATCTTCAATGATGTTGCTTTTATTTAAACCAAAGTGAAGTAATAAACTTTGGTTTTTTTGTAGTTCTATTTCGCTATTATTATCAAATTTTGTTTTTAAAGGATAATGGTTTAAGGTATCAATAATGACTTGCCAGTTAAACTCACCATCGCGGTTGTAGTGTAAGTATCCTTTTAAACCTTCAGGTAGAGTAATGTTTTGTGTATCGCCAAAGTTATGAATAATTAAAATATGCGGATAAAGGTCATCAGCACTAACTATTTGATATTCAACAACATTGTTTTTAACTGTATAAACAACATCACTTCTAATTTTTGAATGCTCTAACATTTGGAGGGAAGGGTGCTCTTTTTTAAGTTTAATAAGATCTTTATATAAAACGAACAAACTATTGTTAGTATCTTTTAACTGATAATTTAAAGGTTCATCATCGTTATAAAAACCTATCTCTTCTCCACCTTTGATTACTGGTACTCCGTAAGAAAGGAGCTGTAAGGCTTTTAATTGTTTGTTTTCATCAGTGCTTAAACTAGGGAAATAACTTAAACGTTTAAAAGATTGATCAGCACTTAAAGTATTATATGTTGGACTCCAAGTTGATAATACATAACCTTTTAAACTAGTGTTAGTTGTACCATTAAGGAAACTATCTTCTAAACTAAATCTATCTTCATCAACAGCACTAATATGTCTAACTTGATCAAGAGAAGAAGGCGAACTCAATTTCTTTTGAGTATTATTAGGAGAAGCACTAATAAAATCTCCGTAAAAAATAAAATTTTCATCTTGTGCAAGATCTCTCATTTTATTGTTTAAGTAGTCAACAGTAAAAGAGTTTAATGGACTTATTTTAAGACCTTGAAATTTAAACTCGTTCACTAAATATGTTAATTGTGATTCTAAATACTTATTAGTCATGTAATGATTAGTTTCAAAAAAGGCCTTATTTTCTTCTTTAATTATCTTTGCCTCTTTAGTTTCATAATAATAACCAGGCATCAACAATTCTAAACTCTCAATAACATCAGTATAAGTATCTAAATCCAAAATAACACTAATCCCATTTTCGTTTAATGTTTTAATTAACTGTTTAAGTTCTGTATGCTCAGCACCGATAGTTGTTTTAGTGCGGTAATCGCTGTTAATGATACTTAAAGAGTGTTTTGTTTTGATTAAATCGTTTAAGGCAAGGTGAGTTACACCTAACTCTTTTAAATGGTTTAAACCGGCTGAAAATGTCTTGTTTTTATCGTTTCTATAAAAGAGATTAAGATTAGTCAAACTATTGTAGCGATTATTTAAGTGAGATTGTGGTAAATTACCAGTGAGTTTTTTAATTGATGACTCGTAAATTATTGAATCGGCGTAACTCTCAGCTGTGTTTTCTGGTTTCCAAAGGTTATATCCGTTTGGGTTTAACGAAAACAAATCAACAATTAAGCCGCGATTGTTAGAAACATATTTAACATAAGGATCAATAATTTCATGTAAAACGCCATCTCTTGTAAAAGAGTATGTATATTCATAAGTAGCTAAATTTCCATTATTTATATATTCAAAGACGCCATCACTTGTTTTATTCATATTAAAAGATGTTCGATATTCGCCTTTATATAAATTAAGAGTTAGTTGATTTAAAGTTGGAGCCCAAACTTTAAATGTAGTAGAGTTTTTTGATTGTTTCACGCCTAAATCATTGTTGGTATAATTAAAAAGAGTTTCAAAAAAACCAGAAGTGTAAATCTCAGTGTGAGAAACAATCTTTTGACTGACTGTTAAACCATCAAAGGTGTTTAATTCAAGGTGATATTCAGAGTTAAAGTCTAAGTCGTCTTGGAGGTTAATAAAGTACTGATTAGCTATATGATTAAAAGTATAATCTTCAATATCAATATAAACATCATTTTTTAAAATGTTTACTTCGTGTTCTGTGACAGGGTAATTAGTAAAAAACTTAATTTGTTTTCTATCAATAAAAGTAGCATATGTCACTTCAGTAATTAAATCTTCAAGGACATTTGAAAATGCATACTTAGTCATATAATATTCTGTGTAAATATTGGTGAAGCTAAACACTACTTGCTCAGTTCTAATAGCAGAAGTAACTACGATACTATACTCAGTATCATCAAGCAAAGTAAAATCTTCAATATAAAAACGAAACCAAATTCTTTCGTTTAAGTTATATTCAGCTTTTTGAAAATCAATTAAAATATTCTCTTCACTATCACAAAGAGAAGCTTCTAAATCTTCTAGTCTGTGATCAAGGAAAAAACAATAAATATCTAAACTATTATTTTCTGCCTTCACTGGCAACAAACTAATAGTTAATATTGAAAGTATTAAAACGATTATTGTTTTTGTCAATATTTTCATATAACCACCTATAAATATTCTAACATATTTTGAAATCTATTGTATAATTAATTAAAAGCGAGAAAAGGAGTTTTTCAATGTCTTTTTATAAATCTAAATGGTGGAAAGAGTCTATTGGCTATCAAATTTACATTAAAAGTTTTAAAGATTCAAATGATGATGGAATAGGCGACTTAAATGGAATAATAGAAAAACTAGACTATTTAAAAGATTTAGGAATAGATTTTTTATGGATTTGTCCGTTTTATCAATCACCAATGGTCGATAATGGTTATGATGTCTCTGACTTTTTTAAAGTTGATTCGAGTTTTGGGACTATTAAAGACTTTAAAAACTTAGTTAAAGAAGCGAAAAAAAGAAAGATGAAGATTATCGTTGATTTAATCTTAAACCAGACGAGTGATGAACACATTTGGTTTATTGAATCAAGGAAAGATAAAGAAAATCCTTATCGCAATTTTTATATTTGGGAAAAAGGTAGAGAAAAAGACGAAGGCTTAACTGAACCAACTAATTGGGCCTCTTTCTTTGGTGGATCAGTTTGGGAGTATGATAGTAAAACGGATGAATATTACATGAAGATATTTTCTAAACATATGCCTGACTTAAACTGGTGTAATCCATTTGTTAGAAAGAAAATGCACGAAGTTGCGAAGTTTTGGTTGGATTTAGGTGTGAGTGGCTTTCGGGTTGATGCCGCAGCCCATTTAGGGAGAAAGAAAAAGTTAGTTGATTCCAAGCTAAACAATAATGATAAATATAAAAAAGACTGGCGTATGTTTTCTAATTTAAAAGAAACATTTATCTATTTAGATGAGTTTAATAAAGAAGTATTTAGTAAGGGCGATATTTTAACGGTAGGAGAAGTGGGCGGTAGTGCAACCGTTAAAGAAGCGATTAAATATTCAGGAATCAAAAAAGGCTCACTAAATATGGTCTTTAATTTTGATCATTGTTTTTGCAATAATGTTTATGATGTTAAAAGTAAAGATGATAAAATTAAAACTAACTTAATTGGCCTAAAAAGAGTTTTTAATATGTGGCATACTAAAACATATAAAAAAGCGTGGCAACCATTATACTGGTTAAATCACGACCATCCACGCTTGTTAAGTCAATATGGGAACGAAGATGAACCGTTTCTTTCTGGTTCAATGTTAGCGGTAGCATTATATTTTAAAGGAGGCACACCATTTATCTATCAAGGAGAAGAGTTAGGAATGGTCAACTATCCGTTTAAAAAGATTGAAGATTTTAATGATGTGTCGTTAATTAATCATTATAATCATGAAAAAGAAAAAGCGAGTTTCAACAAAGAAGATTTTATCTATCAAGAAGGTATAAGATCAAGAGATAATGCTAGAACAATTATGAGTTGGGACAATTCTAAATATGCTGGTTTTTCTAATGTTAAGCCTTGGTTCCATTTAGATAAAAACTATGAAAAAAGAAATGTTAAAAATGCTTTAAAAGACAAAGATTCGCTTTACTATTTTTATCAGAAAATCTTTAAATTAAGAAAAGATAAAAGATACTCAAAAACGCTTATCTATGGTAAATACCAACAACTATTAAAGGATGATGAAGATATTTATTGTTACTTAAGAAAAGAAGATAAAGAGATTTTGGTAGTGGCTAATTTCTTTAATAAAAATAAAGAGATAGAGATAAAAGGTTATAAGGTAAAAGACATTTTAATTAGTAATTATAAAAAAGAAAACAAGAACCTTAAATCTTTAAAGTTAAGACCTTATGAAGCAATAGTATATTTAGTTGAAAGGGATAAGTAATATGGAGATAATTATTGGTTTAGTATTAATAGTTTTGATAATAGTAGGCATTTATTTAGCCTTGTATTTAAACAAGGAAAAACACCTAAAGGCTATTAAAGAAAAATTAAGGGCTGTTGGTGAAATAAAAGAAGTGAAGGCTAATGCTTTTGATTTAATATTAACAGTTAATAATCAGCAAGTGTTTGTCAAGATATTACTTTTAGGGATTCATAAAGAATTAAGTATCAATTCAAGAAGACACTGGCAAGTAGATGCATCAACGAAGAAGTTAAAACTATTAAAAACAGGCGGCTTTGAAAAGATCAAAGGAACTAAAATATTATTAGTTTCGCCACCTGTTTCCAGTATCGTAAAATATATTAATGAAAATGAAGTTGTTTTTGTAAAATGTGATGAATTATGTTTTGATTTTTACTTATTTACAACTGATGAAATAGATAAAATTAAAGAGGTTATAATTTAAAATTCTTCAATCATTTTTTTGAGTGTTTTGAAGATGTCTTTATTGTTAACTTTATCTACGACTTTTCCTTTCTTAAAGATTAAGGAATAGTCTTTTCCACCTGCTACACCAATGTCTGCGTGTTTTGCTTCACCTGGGCCGTTTACAGGACAACCCATAACTGCGATAGTAATATTTTTATTAACGGTATCTAAGTATGTTTCTAATTCTTTAATAATAGATGTCATATCGTATTGAATTCTGCCACATGTAGGACAGCTAATTAAGTTAGGATAATTAGAAATTAAATTAAAGTTTTTTAAGATTTCTTTTGCTGCTTTTATTTCAACCTCAGGTGTATCGGTCAATGATACTCTAATAGTGTTGCCGATACCTTTATGTAATAGTAAACCGATACCGATTGCGCTTTTAATTGAACCACTAAAAGCTGGCCCTGCTTCAGTTACGCCTAAGTGAAGTGGATAAGGAAAAGTTTTGCTAGCTAATTCGTAGGCTTCAATCATTGTTGCAATGTCTGTTGCTTTTAACGATAAGACAATATCGCGAAAATCAAGAGATTCTAAAATGTTGATATGGTATTTAGCAGTTAAAATCATGTTTTCAGCCGTTGGTGGTAAATCATCTTTCATTGATCCGCTATTAACTCCAACTCTAATCGGAATCCCTTTTTCCTTACAAGCATCAACGATTAGTTTAACTTTGTCAATATCATTAATGTTGCCTGGATTTAACCTAATTTTATCAACGCCTTGTTTGATTGATTCAAGTGCTAATTTATAATCAAAATGAATATCAGCAATTAAGGGAATCTTTATTTGTTTTTTAATCTCACTCAAGACTTTTGCGTCTTGCATATTAAAAACCGCAACTCTAACAAGTTCACATCCAGCTTTTTCTAGTCTATGAATTTGTTTAACGGTTTCTTCAACATTGGCAGTTTTAGTGTTCGTCATTGATTGAATGTAAACACGATCATTGCCGCCTAAGATTAGATTGCCCACTTTGACAGATTTTGTCTTGTTTCTTTTCATTTTATTCACCAATATGATTATATCACACAAACAAAACTAAGATTAAAAATTATTTTCTTGTAATCTTTAAAAAGATTTGTTATACTTATAAACGGACAATGGAGGTTGATGATATGCGCACATATGTAAAATTAGTTTGCACAGAGTGTAATGAAGAAAATTACTATACAGATAAAAACAAAAGAACTGCACCTGATCGCTTAGAAATGAAAAAATATTGCCCTAAACAAAGAAAACACACTTTACATAGGGAAAAACGCTAAAACTATTTTTTAAAAATAGTTTTTTGTTATTATAATGAAAATCATAGGTTTAAAAGGCGAAGCCAACGCTTATATTTTAAGACGATTTGATGGCGTAATGCTTGTTGATCCTTCATGTAATTATGAAGAGATAGTAGAAAAGATAAGCGGATTAAAGCTGTGGGGGATATTACTCACACATGCGCATAAGAATCATATTAGTTTAATAGGTCGTTTTAATTGTCCGGTATATTTACATAAAGATGATTACTTTTTATTCATTGATGATAGTTTAAATGGTTTTAAAGATAGTGAATCAAAAAGGGAGTATGATTTAAATAGGCTTGATTTGAAGTTAGTCGATGATGATACTAAGTTAGAGTTTGTTGATAAAAGAGTAGAAGTCATACATACACCTGGCCATACTAAAGGATCTGTTTGTTATTATTATGATGGTAAACTATATACAGGCGATACACTAACAATTAAAGGGGCAGGGTTTTCAAAAAGAAAGTCACACTCAGATTATCAATTAAAAAAATCAGTAAAAATGTTATATGAGAGATTTAGTGTAAACACTATAGTGTGTCCGGGTCATGGTAAAGATACAACACTCCTAGAAATTAGACAAAAAAACGAAAAAGTTCGAACAATTTTAAAAAAAGAATAACAGTTAAAGGCGCTTATTTGGCGCCTTTTTCTTTTAATTTGCACTTAACGCTTGACAGTGCCAATTTATTAAGTTATAATGAAAATGGCACTTGAAGTTTAAAGCGCCAACAGGAGTGATTTAATGTTATCAAATAGACAAAAATTAATTTTAAAAGCGATAGTTGAAATTTATGTTGAAACGGGAATTCCTGTTGGTTCAAAGGTTTTAACTGATAGACCATACTTAGATTATTCAAGCGCGACAATCCGTTATGATATGCAAGATTTGGAAGAGATGGGCTATTTAGAAAAGACGCATACTTCATCAGGAAGAATACCTTCAACAAGAGGTTATAGATACTATTTGGAAAATTTAATTACTAGAGATAGTGATACAGGTCAGTTTTTCCCACTTATTGATAGTATTTTTGAAAAGTTTGAAAACAGAAAAGAACATGCTGTTAAAAGAGCCATTGATTTATTAAGCGAACTAACAAGTTATACATCGGTGGTGTTGGGACCTGATTCAAGTTTAACTAGAATTAAAAAGATTGATGTTGTTAATTTAACGGAAGATGAAGTTGTATTGCTTATAGTAACTAATAAAGGTAATGTTCAATCGCAAGTCTTTAGAATTCCTGATGGTATCTCGTTAGAGTATTTCAATAAAACGATTAAAACTTTTGATGATTTACTGAAAAATCAATATATTAAAGATGCTGGTAGAATATTAAGTTCAAGGTTGATGGAAAAAGAAGTTGTTGAATATCTTGATTATCAAGAAAAGATAGTTGATACATTCATTGATGCGTTTATGCGTATGGGTCAAGAAGAAGTCTATTTATCAGGCATTGGTAATATGATTAGTGAAACGACGTTTGAAGATCCAGAAGATATTAAAAACCTTTTGAGGGTTTTAGATAATAAAGATGTACTAAGAGTTATTGGTAATGAAAAAGGTTTATCATTTAAAATCGGTAGAGAGGCAGAGTTTATGCCAACAGACCAGTGCACGATTATTAGTGTTCCATATCGTGTGAGTGAATATGAAGTAGGAACTATAGCATTAATTGGGCCGGTTAGAATGGATTATTCAAAGGTAATTCCTTTGATGGAATATATTGCGAAAAATATTACAAAATTATATAAAAAATGAGGGATATGATGGAAAAGAAAGAAAATTTGAAAGAAGAAGTTGTTAATGAGCAACCAAAAGTAGAAAAGAAAAAAACGAAAAGTAAAAAGGATATTGAACTTGATGCTTTAAGAGAAGAAAACGAAGAGATGAAAAAAGAGTTAGAAGAATTAACTGAAAAAGCATTAAGGGCAGTCGCAGAGTTAGAAAACTATAAAAAGAGAAACGAAAAAGCATTAACTGAAAACATGAAATATTATAATATGTGGTTAATTGAAAAGTTATTATTACCACTTGACCAATTGAATATAGTAGTTAATGGTAATGTAGAAAATCCAGAGTTAAAAAACTATTTAAGCGGATTTAAAATGATTAACGATCAAATATTTGATATTTTAGAAGAAGAAGGCTTAAAACTAATTAAAACTGATGGTGAAAAGTTTGATCCAATGTATCACTATGCAGTTGAAAAAGAAGAAGATAAAGAAAAAGAAAATGGAATTATCTTAAAGACAACACAAACAGGTTATTTGTTTAAAGATAGAGTAATTAGACCAGCAATGGTAACAGTAAATGAATGGAGTGAAGAAAATGGCAAAAACAAATAAAATTATAGGTATTGACTTAGGAACAACAAATAGTGTTGTTTCAGTAATGGAAGGAAAAGACGCAATTGTTATTCCTAATAAAGATGGTTCAAGAACTACACCATCAGTTATTGCGTTTAAAGGTGATGAGATTAGTGTAGGAGAATTAGCTAAGAGACAAGCTATCACTAATCCTAATACAGTTAGCTCAATTAAGAGAAAAATGGGCGAAAGTAGTTATAAAGTAACTATTGGTGATAAAAAATATACACCACAAGAACTATCAGCAATGATCCTTCAAAACCTAAAGCAAACAGCTGAAGATTATTTAGGAGCAGAAGTTAGTAAGGCAGTTATTACAGTTCCTGCATATTTTAACGATGCACAAAGACAAGCTACTAAAGAAGCAGGTATTATTGCTGGTTTAGAAGTTATGAGAATTATTAATGAGCCAACAGCGGCTGCGCTTGCTTATGGTATTGATAAACTAGACAAAGAACAAACAATCTTAGTCTTTGACTTAGGCGGAGGAACATTTGACGTTTCAATCTTACACTTGGCTGAAGGAACATTTGATGTTTTATCAACAGCTGGTGAAAATAGTCTTGGTGGCGATGATTTTGATGCAAGAATAGTTGAGTGGATTGTTCAAGAGTTTAGACGTGAAAATAGTATTGACTTATCACAAGATAAAATGGCGTATCAAAGATTAAAGGATGCTGCTGAAAAAGCTAAGAAGGAATTATCGGGTGTTACAAGCACACAAATTAGTTTACCGTTTATTACACAAGGCCCAGCAGGTCCATTACACTTAGAATTAACACTAACAAGAGCTAAATTTGATGAATTAACAAGTGATTTAGTTGAAAAGACAAGAACACCAATTAGAAGAGCAATGAAAGATGCTAATATCAAAGTTAGTGATATTGACCAAATATTATTAGTTGGTGGATCAACAAGAATTCCTGCTGTTCAAGAATTAGTTAAAAAAGAATTAGGTAAAGAACCAAATAGAAGTGTTAACCCAGATGAAGTTGTAGCGATGGGTGCAGCAATTCAAGGTGGAGTTTTATCAGGTGATGTTAAAGATGTATTATTATTAGACGTTACACCACTTTCATTAGGTATTGAAACATTAGGTGGAGTATTCACTAAATTAATTGAAAGAAATACAACAATTCCAACATCTAAATCACAAGTCTTCTCAACGGCAGCAGATAATCAGCCAGCAGTAGATATTCATGTTCTACAAGGTGAAAGACAAATGGCCTTAGATAATAAGACATTAGGTAGATTCCAATTAGGAGATATTCCGCCAGCACCAAGAGGAGTTCCACAAATCGAAGTTACATTTGATATTGATGCTAATGGTATCGTTAATGTTTCTGCTAAAGATTTAGGTACAGGCAAATCTCAAAAAATCACAATCTCAGGCGGTTCAAGTTTAAGTGAAAAAGATATTGAGAGAATGATTAAGGAAGCTGAAGAAAATAAAGAAGCGGACTTAAAACGTCGTGAAGAAGCAGATTTAAGAAATGAAGCTGATACTTTAATTTTCCAAACAAGAAAAGCGATTAAAGATTTAGATTCAGCAGTGACTGAAGATGAGAAAAATAATGCTGAAAGTTTAATTAAAGAATTAGAAGAGGCTTTAAAAGGAACTGACTTAGACAAGATTAGAACTAAGAAAGAAGCACTGGAAAAAACTACACAAGAATTAGCTACAAGAGTATATCAACAAGCTCAAGCAGAACATCAAAAGAATGAATCTGCAAATAATGAAAAAGATGATGATACTGTAGTAGATGCTGATTTCGAGGAAAAGAATTAAAATAAATAAAGAAAAGTGGCAGCGATGCCACTTTTAAAGGATGTGTGAGATGTCTAAAAGAGACTATTATGATATATTGGGCGTTAGTAAAGACGCTTCACAAGAAGATATAAGAAAAGCTTATAGAGCATTAGCGAAGAAATATCACCCTGATGTTTCTAAGGAAGAAAATGCTGAGGCTAAATTTAAAGAAGTTCAAGAAGCATATGATGTATTAGGAAACGAAGAAAAACGAAAGAACTATGATAGATTCGGTGCAGCTGGAGCGAATGCGAACTTTGGCAGCGGATTTGAAGGTTTTAGTGGTTTTGGAGGTTTTGGTGGATTTTCTGATATATTTGACTCCTTTTTTGGTGGTGGTCAAAGAAGAGTTGATCCTAATGCCCCAAGAAGAGGTAGAGATATTGAAAGACCAATTACAGTAACTTTTGAAGAAGCCGTTTTAGGAACTAAAAAAGACTTACAATTAGAAGTTGAGGTTGATTGCGATATTTGTAAGGGCTCTGGGGCAGAAAGCATGAAAGATATTGAAAAATGTAAGACATGTAATGGTCATGGTTATGTTACTGTTGAACAAAGAACGATTTTAGGTTCGATGCGAAGTCAAGAAACTTGCCACACATGTGGTGGTAGTGGGAAGACTATTAAAAATAAATGTAGTAGTTGTCGTGGAACCGGTAGAAAGCGCGTGGTTAAGAATGTGACAGTTACTGTTCCAGCGGGAATTGATAACAATATGAACTTAAGGATGACTGGCTATGGTGAAGGTGGAAGTAATGGTGGTGAAAATGGTGATTTATATTTAAGATTTCGCGTTAAACCACATAAAGTGTTTGAAAGGAAAAAAGATGACATTTTGCTAACTGTTCCAATTAGTTTTGCGCAAGCAGCCTTAGGAGATAAAATTGAAATTCCTACGATTTATGGAAATGTCGATTTAAATATTCCGGCCGGTACACAACCAGGCACAGTTATGAAACTAAGAGGTAAAGGTGTCCAGCAAGTAAACGGAAGCAGAAAAGGTGATCAACTCGTTACATTAAAGGTTGAAGTACCAAAAAATTTAACTGAAGAACAGAAAAAAGCAATTAAAGAATTCAGTAATTTAGAAGGTAAACAGACATCTTGGGATAAGTTTAAGAATCTTTTTAAAATGTAAATAATTAAGTTAAGTTTTTAAAATACTATGTTTTTACTAGGATTTCATTTATAAGGAATTATAATTGAAACATAACTGGAGGTTGTTGTGAAGTATTGTAAATATTGCGGAAGTGAAATTTATATAGATTCAGAGATTTGTTTAAACTGCGGCAGAAGAGTTTCTGAGATAGAAGCTAAGGCGGATAATAGTGTAACTTTGGGGTTGGTTGCTCTTATAGTTGGTATGTTTATACCGCTTGTTGCATGGATTGTTGGTGGTATTGGCTTATCTGTTGCTAATAGAACAAACAATAGCGTAGGCAAAAAATTAAATGTAGCTGCTATAATCATCGGCACAATCGTGTTTTTATTCGCGTTTGCTATGCTTTCACAATAAAAAAACAAGGCGAAGCAAAGTTAATTTTATAGGAATGTATTCTTCACAGAATTAGATAGATGTTCAAGTTGTGGTAGAAGAGTTACTAAAATACAACTAAAAATAGAAAACATGAAATTTTAGAAAGGCGTATTTTTACGCTTTTTTTATTATTAGATTAAAAGTATGATTACTTTTATACTTTTTTAAAAAAAATATTGACACATATTAAAATGTATGTTATACCATAATTCGTGTTTGAATTTGGATGACCGAGTTTTCGCCTTAGTTATCACGTTAACCACGAATGGAACACTAGAAATAAAATGTTAGCGTTTTAAGATTAAAAGCATTTAATAGTAATAAACTACAAGAAAGGGATTACGTTGTTGTCCCAAATAGTAAAAACGCTGATTACTTATGGGGAGCAAAAGTCCTTTCAATTAATTTTGAAACAGAAAAAGCAGTTACAACGGTTAATGATGCATTTGAAGGTGAAGAAGAAATAGTTTCTTTTTCTGAGATTGAAGGAATTTATGCAGGCACTTGTGGCTTTTTTGGCCAAGCAGTATATTTTTTCGGTCAAAGAGATGCGTTTATCTTTCTTGTGTTAGTAACCTTTGGAATGATAACATCAGCGATCGTGTTTTGGTTATATCTTGATCAACAAAACAAACGATTCATAGTTGGCGATTAATATGAAAAGAAGCAAAAGAAAATTAGTCGGTACAATAGCATTTTATAGCTTAGTAGTTATACTAGGCTTTTATATTATATTTGGATTTGTTGTTACAAACAAACAAATGGTTAATACTTTATATATTAAAGGTTTTCGTGTTGGAACAAAAAGTATGGAACCTTTTCTAAAGGTTAATGATGTTGTCTTTGCGAAGAAAGCTAGTGAAAAAGATTTAAAAGAAGGAGATATTATAACTTTTGAGACTTATATTAAAGAAGGAAGTTTTTTTGGTAAAGTTGTTGTAACACACTATATTGGAAAATTGAAGAAGTTGATGGTGTTAATATTTATAAAACTCAAAGTTATAGTGATTATAAGTCTGAAACATATGATGAACATTGGTTAGATAAAAATGGCAATAAGACTGAGATTACATATGATAATATAATAGGTAAATACGCGTTTAAAATCCCTTGGGTTGGAGCGATAATATATTTTATTCAAAGTGTCTTTAAAAATCCAATTTTATTAGCATTAATTATAGTGAATATAATAATTATATATGTAATAATTAGACTTTTAATTCCTAAAAAAGATGAAGAAAAAATATCTGAAGAACGATTAGAAGAAACAGAAAAAAATTTACAAGAAGAAACAAACGATAAAACGGGAAAATAAAAAATAGTATAGATAAAGCTCATGATTAAGCGAAAAATTCATGAGTTTTTTTATTTTCATAAGGAAAATCCTTACAAGTTTTTTACAAGGTTATTACATTTCTTGATAGTTTTATACTTATATAGATTGCTATAATCTAGACGAACGGAGGATAGAAAAAGAAGATGAGAAAAGTTATTTTAAGTATTTTAGTTTTAGTATTAGGCGTTGTACTAGTAGGATGTAAAGGGAAAGAAGAAACAATTAAAGTTTACACTAGAGATACAACGAGTGGAACAAGAGGAGCATTTTTTGAAATTATCGGCCTAAAAGCACTTGCTGAATCTAATGATGGTTTAGTAGATGGATATATAGAAGCATCCACTAATGGCGATATGATGGATTCAGTTAAAAATGATAAAAATGGAATTGGTTATATTTCATTATCAGGATTAAGTGGATCAGGTCTTAAAGGTTTAGAGTTTAATGGTGTCGCTGCAACTGAAGCAAATGTATTAAATGATACATACGAATTAAAGAGACCATTTATGTATATTCGCAAAGCTGATGCAGATATTGGATCAGAGATTGAAAAACAATTAGTAGCAGCATTCTTAGCGTTTATGGATTCAAAAGATGGTAAAGAAATTATTAAGAATAAAGATGGTATTGTCGGTGGAATAGATACAGCACCAACATGGGATAGCATCAAAGATCAACATGCTGCGGCATTAGCAGAAGGCGATCAAGTTGAAATTCACTTTGGTGGCTCAACATCAGTTGAAAAAATTGCAAGAGCATTATCATCAGCATTCTCAGCATTAGCACCAAGATTTAAGCCTATGCACAATCATACAGGTTCAGGTGCAGCTTATGAAGGAACTAGAGCAGATGGTAATTTACACATTGGTTTTGCAAGTAGAAACCTAAAAGACACAGAAAGTGGTACTGGCGTTATATATGGAAGACTTGCATGGGATGCAGTAGTAATAGTAGTTAATAGTGAAAATGAACTTAATAACATTACTACAGAACAAGTAAAAGATGTCTATACAGGAGAAATAAAAAACTGGAAAGATTTACGTAACTAATGGATAAAGCGAAAAAGCGAAATAGACGAATTGATAAAATAGCTAAAAACATCTTATTGTTTACAGCTATTTTATCAGCGTTATTTATAGTACTTATAATTGTAATAGTTGCATTGCGCGGTTTTAGACCGTTTTTCTTGAGTTATGATGGTCATAAAGTTAGTTTCTTTAAGTTTATTACTGGAACTAGGTATTTTGCACCAGAATATAGAATCGGCTATATAATTATTAATACGATGTACGTAGTTCTTTTATCTGTTCTCGTTAGTGCGCCCATTTCTGTTTTAACAGCCCTTTTTGTCGCAAAAATGGCGCCGAAAGTATTAAGTAATATTTTAACGACAACAATCGAAGTCCTAGCATCAATACCTTCTATAATTTTTGGGATGTTCGGAAAAGGATATGTAGTAATATTAGTAAGAAACTTCGCTGATAAAATAGGCATAGTTACCGCAGGTGGACAGTCAACACTGGCAACAGTTATTGTTTTATCGATGATGATTATGCCTACTATTACAATGTTATCAATTACGGCAATTAAGTCTGTTCCAGAAGATATGGAACATGGCTCTTTAGCGCTTGGTGCAAGTGAAACTCAAACAATGTTTTGTATTAGTTTAAATGCAGCTAAGCCTGGGATATTTGCAGGTATAATTTTAGGTGTTGGTCGTGCTTTAGGTGAAGCAACCGCAGTGACGATGGTTGCAGGCGGTCGTGGTAGTGGACCAACATTTAGTTTATTTTCAACAACAAGAACATTAACTTCAACAATCTTAACAGGTATTCATGAAGCCAATTTTGGTTCACTAGAATACGATATAAGATTTTCTATTGGGTTGGTGCTTATTGTTGTTATTTTAGTTGTAAATATCATTTTAAACGCTGTGAAGAAAAGGTTAGGAAGATATTATGAACCGAGTTAATAAAAGAAAAGTTATTGATACGAGTTTAAAAGTAATTACATATATAGCTTCCTTTATAGCAGTTATTATTTTAGGAGCGATATTGTTTTTTGTGTTTAGTAGAGGAAGTAAGTTATTATCGTTTAAAATATTAGTAACAGATTATCATTCAAAACCTTACCGTTTAGAAACAACAGTAAGCGCGAAAGGCTTAAGTTTTGAAAATCCGCACATCAAGGATGCTTATTTTTCTGAAAACTTTGGCTTTGCGGTAAAAGATGATTATACATTAGAAGGTATTAAAACAATTAGATTTGTTTACATAGATGATAACTCACCACTTAAAACTACAATAAACGAACAAGGAGAAAAGTCTCCATTCAAAGAAGGTTTTATTTTTGATTCAACAATGCGTGCAGTTTTAGAAGATGAATCTACAGTTACGATATTTAGTAGATATGGTGCTGAAAATCTTGTTAATGTTTTAAGTGATGCTGTTGGGATACAAACAGCCAATGTTAAATCTGAAGGTGGAGGTATTAGAGGTTCTATTATTACAACATTATATTTAATTTTCTTGACATTAATTATTGGACTCCCTTTTGGAATATTAACGGCACTTTATTTACATGAGATAGCACCCCAAAATAAAGTTACTAATTTATTAAGATCATTTATTGATATGTTAACAGGAGTACCATCTATTATTTTTGGATTAATGGGTGCAGCAGTATTTATCCCTTTAACATCAGCACTATTTAGTAACCCTGATATGAAAAGAGGTTCAGTTATTGCAGGGGCATTAACACTAGTTGTAATAATTTTGCCAGTAGTTATTAAGGCAACAGAATCAGCTTTATCAGTTGTTCCTAAATCATATAAAGAAGGTTCACTCGCTTTAGGTGCAACAAAGACACAAACAATTTTTAAGATAATGTTACCAAATGCTTTACCAGGAATATTATCAGGAGCGATTTTAAGTGTTGGTAGAGTTATTGGTGAGTCGGCAGCGTTAATTTTTGCGATGGGAACATTTATCGGTGATAAAATTAGTATTACAGGTAGATCAACTTCGCTTGCAGTCCATATTTGGTCGGTAATGGGTGGAGAGATTCCAAATGTTAATTTAGCTAGTACGATTGCAATTATAATCTTGATTGTCGTCTTAGCGCTAAACATGAGTGTTAAAGTGATTACTAATCATTTTATGAATAAATATAAGTAGGTGAAATTATGTTTAAAGTAGAGAATATGTCATTATATTATGGCGATAAAATGGCTTTAGAAAACATTAATATGGAAATTAAAGAAAAAGAAGTTACAGCCTTTATTGGACCTTCTGGTTGTGGTAAATCAAGTTTTTTAAGAAGTTTAAATAGAATGAATGATTTAATTGAAGAAGCGGTCACTACAGGAAGTATTAAATTAAAAGGTAGTAATATTTATGATAGAAAGTATGATGTAATAGAATTAAGAACTAAAGTTGGGATGGTGTTCCAAAGTCCTAACCCGTTTCCAATGTCTATATATGAAAATGTGGCTTATGGTCCTAAAAGACAAGGCGTTAGAAATAAAAAAGTTTTAAAAGAGATAGTTGAAAGAAGTTTAAAACAAGCAGCTCTTTGGGAAGAAGTACATGATAGATTGCATGAATCAGCAATGAAACTTTCGGGCGGCCAACAACAAAGATTGTGTATCGCAAGAACTTTAGCGATGGAACCTGAAGTTATTTTGATGGATGAACCTACTAGCGCACTTGATCCGATTGCAACTCAAAAGATTGAAGATTTAATTAGAGAACTAAAAAATGATTATACAATCGTAATTGTTACTCACAATATGCAACAAGCGGCACGTATTAGTGATAAAACGGCATTCTTTTACTTGGGAGAGTTAATTGAATTTGACGAAACAACGAAGATTTTTAGTAAACCAAAATATGAACAAACAGAAAAGTATATTACCGGGAGATTTGGCTAATGTGTTATAATGACATAAGGGGAAAAATAATGAATTTAAGAAAATGGTTGGAGATTGCAATCGAGGATTTAAAGAAAGATGTCTATAAAATGGCAACAATGGTTATCACTAACATTAGCGACAGTTTAAAAGCCTTTGAAGAAAACAATTTAGATATGGCTGAAGAAATTAAGTTACGAGACATTGAAGTTGATGAGATGGAAGATGTTATTTCTAAAAAAGTTTTAGAGATTATTTGGAAAGAACAACCTTTAGCGAGCGACTTAAGATTAGTTACAGGGATTTATAAACTAATTACGGATTTAGAAAGAATTGGAGATCATGCTAGAGATATAGCTAATATTACTATTAAGACTCATAAACTTGACCATGAAAGATTACTCCCAATTACAATTAAAATGGCAAAAATAGCCAATCAGATGGTTCTTGATAGTGTTGAAGCATTCTTTAAGATTGATGTTAATTTAGCAATTGATACGATTAATAAAGATGATGAAGTTGATTCATTATTTAACGAATTAACATTACTTGCGATTGATGATTTTAAACATAATAAGATTGATCATGAGTTTGGAGTATATTTACTATTTGTTGCTAAATATATTGAAAGAATCGCAGACCATGCAACTAACATTTGTGAGTGGTTAATATATATAGTAAGAGGAAGCCCTAGAATAACAAGTATCCTTTAAGGAGGTAAAATATGTTAGTCTATTTTGTTGAAGATGATACGAGTATTGCTTATATTATTGATAAAACATTAGAAAAACTTGGCGTTGATAAAAAAGGCTTTATCACCGGACAAAGTTTTATTGATGCATATGATGAGCAAAAACCAGATTTAATTTTATTAGACATTATGTTACCTGACACTTCAGGTATTGAACTTTTAAAATATGTTAGAAAAGATGATAAAGAAATACCAATTATCATTATTTCTGCCTTATTTAACGAGATGGATAAAGTTATTGCGTTAGATAGTGGGGCTGATGACTATATTACTAAACCGTTTGGACTTTTAGAGTTAACTTCAAGAATTCAAGCTAAGTTAAGAAAAGTTAGTGATAAATCAACAATTAACTTTCATGATATTAAAATCGATTTAAAACAATACAAAGTATATGTTAAACAAGCAGAAGTAAGTTTAACTAATAAAGAATATGAGATATTTAAATATATGATTGAAAATGCTGAAAATGTTTTAACGAAAGAAGATATCTTTTGCGCAGTTTGGAACTCTGATTTTATGGGTGAAACAAGGGCTTTAGATATGCATATTAAAGCTTTAAGACAAAAACTAAAAGAAGCGAACTCAGAAGTTAAAATTGAAACAGTCTATGGTATTGGCTACAAGATAGGAATTATTTAATGGAAAGATACATAATAATTATTTTAATAGCGCTACTTTTGTTAGCGTTTGGAGTTTTGGTCTACTTACAGCTAAAACATAAAAGAAACACACAATTCTATTTAGAAAGACAATATAATGAAGTCTTAAACTCTATGCAACAAGCTATTTTATTATTTGATAATAAAGATAGGTTGTTGTTTTATAATAAGTATGCTGAGGTTGCTTTTCATTTAAAAAATGCAGATTTAGGTAAGACCGCATATATGATGTTTAATAATGAAAAGTTTTTAGAACCCTTTACTAAAAATGAAAAAGAAAAAGTCTTTGATATTAACTTTTTAAATAAAATCTTTATTGTGCAAATATATCAAGTTCAAAAAACATTTAGTAAAAGTAGCGCTTCAAAACTAATAGTTTTGCATAACGTTACAGAAGAACGAAAAATAGAAGAGACGAAAAAAGACTTCTTTGCGCACGCTTCACATGAGTTAAAATCGCCATTAACTGCGATTTTAGGTTATAGCGAATTAATTACGTTAGATATGGTTGAAGAAAAAGAATATAAAGATGTTGTTGAAAGAATTTATAATCAAGCTGAACATATGTCTTTACTTGTTGAAGATATGTCAACATTATCTAAATTAGAATCAATTACAGAAAAAGAAGAATTATATGAAATAGTCAGTCTTAATAAAATCTTAAAAGATGTTTGTTATACTATGGAGTCATTTTTAAATGAAAAGAATATTAAATTAGATATTTATGAAGAACCAATTAATTATAACTGTATTGAGTTAGATATTAATAAATTATTTAAAAACTTAATTGAAAACGCAATTAAGTATAGCTATAATAATAGTGTTATTAATGTTAGATTATATAAGAAAAACGATGATATTATCTTCGAAGTAGAAGATGATGGAATTGGGATATCTGCTGAACACATTGATAGAATCTTCGGTAGGTTTTATAGAATTGATAAAGGAAGAATTGATTCAGGCACAGGTTTGGGTTTAGCAATTGTTAAACATACAGTAATTAAATATCATGGTAAGACAGATGTCAAATCAGCGCCTGGCGAAGGTACAACAATTAAAGTCTCATTAAAGGCATAAGCAACTTGCTTATGTTTTTTTAATAGGAATTTAGTGAAATTGAAGTTTTTATCTTTTTAAGTTAAAATAAAAATATAGAAAGGTGTTTTAATATGAAAGTTAAAAATTTAATTCTATTAATTATATTTTCTTTTTTAATAGTAACGATTGTGGGATGTAATACTAGACACCTTAAATATAGTGCTAATGATGTTACAAAAATTGAACTTTATGACCTAACAAATGAAAATCAGCAGTTAGAAAAAGAAATAACTAACCAAATAGAAATAAAAGAAACACTAGAAGAGATAGAAAAAATTACTTATCGTACATATCGTAGTGATATAAAAGCGAAGTCGGAATATTTCATAAAAATTATTTTTTCTAATGGTAACTATGATCAGATTGATCCATATAGAATACTAACTTATAAAAGTAGTGGTGAGATAATTAGTAAAAAAAGATTTCAATGTGAGTTAGAAACATTTATGTCATTGTATAATTCTATAAAAAACAAACATTAAAAAGGTTCATTATAGAAAAGGATAAAGCATCATTTGATAGAAGTGGTGCTTTTTTTGTATTTTAGGATTGGTTGTTTTAAATAATTGATAAATAATGATATAATGTTTATGATTATAAAAAGAAGATTGTGTGATAACAAATGATTTTTTTTGATTTAGAGGTTAATGTTAAAAGTAATTTAATAGATGATTTTGGAGCAGTTAAAAATGATGGTTCTAAAATTCATACAACTAATGCTAAAGAGTTTTCTGATTTCATTAGCGGGGCAAGTTTTTTTGTTGGTCATAATGTTATTAATCATGACTTTAAATTTTTCGAAAACTATCATCAGTTTAAAAAACTTAGACCTAAAGATGCAATAGATACTCTTTTTTTATCGACATTATTATTTCCAGAAGAACCATATCATAAGTTAGTAAAAGATTATAAACTTCAAACTGAAGATTTAAATAATCCATTAAATGATTCTATAATAGTTAGAGTATTATTTGGCGATATTTTAGAAGCGTTTAAAGAGTTAGATGAAAACATGAAAAAGATTTATTATGAACTATTAAATGATGTAGATGGCTTTGCAGCATTTTTCAAATTTATAAAATACAAACCGAGATTTTTAAATGTTATTAAAATAATAACTGAGGAGTTTAAAGATAACATTTGTGAAAACGCCCACCTAAGCCATTATATAAAGAATTATCCAGTGGAGTTAAGTTATGCTTTAGCAATTATTTCGACTAAGAAAAACACATCAGTTCTACCTGGTTGGGTATTAAAAAACTATCCAATGGTTGAAACAATTTTATGGAATTTAAGAAATGTTTCTTGTGATGGTTGTTCGTATTGTGATAACTATATTTCACCAACAAAAGGATTGAAAAAATATTTTGATTATGATTCTTTTAGAAAGTTTGAGGGAGTATCACTTCAAGAAGATGCAGTTATCGCAGGACTGAAAAATGAATCTATTATTACAATATTTCCAACAGGTGGAGGTAAGTCGTTAGCCTTTCAATTACCAGCATTGATGATTAATCGAAATGTTAGAGGTTTAACGGTTGTTATATCACCACTTCAAAGTTTGATGAAAGATCAAGTTGATAGTTTAATTGAAAAAGGAGTTCATTCAGCTGTTACAATTAATGGTCTTTTAAATTCTATTGAAAAACAAAAAGCATTTGAACAAGTTAGAAATGGTAATGCGAGTATTTTATATATCGCTCCCGAAAGTTTGAGAAGTAGGAGCATTCAAAGTTTATTACTAAGCAGACAAGTAGTTAGATTTGTTATAGATGAGGCGCATTGTTTTTCTACATGGGGTCATGATTTTAGAGTGGATTATCAATATATTGGTGATTACATAAAAGAATTTCAAGAAATTAAACAGTTAAAAGAACCAATACCAGTGTCTTGTTTTACAGCAACTGCAAAAAAACAGGTTATTGAAGATATTGAAAAGTACTTTAAAGAAAAATTAGACTTGACAATGAAAGTCATTCAAGCACCTGCTGTGAGAAAAAACTTAACATACGAAGTTATAAAACTAGAAAAAGAAGCAGAGAAGTATCAAAAATTAAGAGAGATTATTGGCGAAAGCAATGTGCCAACAATCATTTATGCTTCAACAACAAAAATTGTTGATGATTTATATCTTAAATTAAAAAGAGAAGGACTCTTGGTTTCTAAGTTTCATGGCAAAATGGAAAAAGGCGATAAAATATTCGAACAAAACAAGTTTATGAGTGGCGAGACACAAATAATGGTTGCGACTAATGCTTTTGGTATGGGTGTTGATAAAGATAATATTAAAAAAATCATACACTATAATATTAGTGATTCTTTAGAAAACTATATCCAAGAAGCGGGAAGAGCAGGAAGAAAAGCTGATATTAATGCTATTTGTTATATTCTCTTCACTGATGATGATTTAAATAGACATTTTAGAATGTTAAATGATTCAAAATTAAATTTAAAAGAAATCCAACAAGTATGGTCAGGTATTAAGTCTTTGACGAGACATCGTAACGATGTTTCTTATTCAGCACTAGAAATTGCGAGAGAATCTGGATGGGAAGTTGATAAAAGTGACGTTTCTAATCGTATTACAACGGCAATTGCTTCACTTGAACAAGTAGGATATGTGAAAAGATCATTTAACTCCCCAAGAGTTTATGCTGATAGTATTTTAGTTAAAAGCATTATTGAGGCAAATGAACGAATAGATAAGTCAAACATGTTTGCAGAAAAAGAAGTAATGAATGCTAAAAGAGTAATGCAACTTTTAATAACAGAAAAAAATATAAAATCTAGCGATGTCGATATTGCAGAATCAAGGGTTGATTATATCGCAGATTTATTAGGTTTAACCACTGAAGAGGTAATTGGTATTGTTCGTAAATTAAGAGAAATTAATGTTTTACGCGATGATAAAGATTTAGTAGCAGAAATTGTTGATGGTACAACACATATAGGTCCAATAAGAAAAGTAAGACTTTATGAGAAAATAATTAACCATCTTTTCAATCTTTTTACAACAGAAAGGGCTCTTTATAATGTTAAAAACATCTATCAACAATTAGACGAAAACAATGTTAAATGTGAACTTAAAGATGTTAAACGAGCAATTAGTTATTTAGATAGGGCTAATATTATAGATGTTGATAAACAATCAAGAGATAATTTTATTATTAAATTATATGAAGAAGGCGAAGCCTATTTAGATAAATTTAGCAAGCAAACTATAGTGAATGAATTCATTATTGAATATTTGTATAATGTTAAAGAAAAAATTGTTGAAAAGAATAAAAACATGGTTTATTTTTCTATTATGGAGTTAGTAAAAGAATTCAATAGAAGAAATCAATTGTTGCAATTTAAAGTAAATATGAAAGACATTGAAGATAGACTCTTTTACTTACAAAACATAAAAGTTTTACAAATTGAAGGTGGGTTCTTTGTTTTATATCACCGTTTAGATATAACTAAAACGGAGTTAAATCCTAGAAAGATGTTTACTAAAGAAGATTATCAAAATTTAGAAACATTTTATGAAAACAGGAAACAACAAATCCATATCGTTGGCGAGTTTGCAAATATTATGTATGAAAATAAAGAAAAAGCTTTAGAGTTAGTTCAAGATTACTTTTTAATGAATTATCAAGAATTTATTAAAAAATATTTCCCAGGCGAGAAGAAAGAACAATTAAATCTTAATATGAGTGTAATTAGGTTTAATGAACTTTTCAGTGAACTTACAGATGAACAATTAGCGGTAATTAAAGATAAAGATAATGAAACTATTGCTGTAGCGGCTGGTCCTGGTTCAGGTAAAACGAGAGTATTAGTTCACAAATTAGTTTCAATTTTATATAACGAAGATATCAGGTCTGAACAACTTTTAATGTTGACTTTTTCTCGTGTTGCTGCGACAGACTTTAAAGAAAAACTAGCAGATTTAATTGGTTCAAGTGCTTATTATATCAATATAAGAACTTTTCATTCGTTTGCTTTTGATGTGCTAGGAAAAGTTGGTAATCTTATGGAGACTGATAGTGTAATTAAAGCGGCTACGGAAAAGATAAAAAGTCGTGAAGTTGAGCCTGCAATCGCAACTAAAATGATTTTAGTTATTGATGAGGCACAAGATATGAATGTAGAAGAATACGAGTTAGTTAAGGCTCTAATTGATTATAATGAAAACTTAAGAGTTGTTGCGGTTGGTGATGATGATCAAAACATTTTTGAGTTTAGAGGAGCTGACTCAAAATACTTTAGAATGTTTGCCGAAAAAGATAAAGCCTTTTATGAACTTGGCATAAATTTTAGAGCTAAAAAGAACTTAATTGATTTTTCTAATAAAGTTGCTTCACTAATTAAAAATAGATTAAAGAAAAAAGAAATTCGCCCACATCGAAAAGAGTTAGGCCATATTAAAGTAACCAAGTATAACGGACAAAGATTTATCATGCCGTTTATTGAAGATATATTAAATAGTAAATTAAGAGGAACAACAGCCATTCTTACTTTAACAAATGAAGAAGCTTTACAAATAACAGGCATATTAAACAAAAAAGAAAGAAGGGCGGAGTTAATTCAAGCAACTGATAATGTTAAAGCCTTCAATGTTTATGAAATCAGAGAGTTTTATAATCTTTTAGAGTATAAAGCAAAAAATCTTAATACCCAAATAACGGATAAAATTTGGATAGAAACATTTAAGAATTTTGCTGGGAGATATAAAACAGTTAAAGACTATGAACTATACAGAAAAATATTAAATAAATTCAAACAAACCGCAGGTGTTGATGTCTTTATTAGTGATTTCAAAGAGTATTTACTTGAAACTAACCTAGATGATTTCTATATTGAAGCACCTTTTGTTGTTTCAACACTTCATAAGGCTAAAGGGAAAGAGTTTAATAATGTATTCATTTATTATGATTCAACTGAATATCTTGAAGATGCAGATTTAAGAGTCCTCTATGTTGGTATAACTAGAGCCAAGGATAATTTAAATATTCATACAAACCATAAAATATTTAACTATGTTGATAGAATAGAAAACTTGAGAATTGTTGAATATGATAAAGAAATTAAGGAGCCAAAGAGGTTTGTTTATAGACTTGGATATTCTGATGTTTTCTTAGGATACTTTGAGTTTAGTAGATATAATGTTAGGAAGGCGCTTCCTGGTGATGAGTTAAAAATAGAAAATGGGTATGTAACTCATGATGGGAAAAAAGTTGTCCAGTTTTCTAAAAAAGCCAAAGACCTAATAAAGAGTAGAGAAGATTTAGAATATAAAATTACGAGTATCTCAGCAAATCAAATTGTCTATTGGTATAACCGCGAAAAAGAAGAAGAATACTTAGCGCTTTTTCCAGAAATAGTATTTGAAAAAGACGAGTAAGATAAGGCGCTTATAATTGACTTATAGTGGTTAAAACTATATAATTAGAGTAGGTATTAAAGGAGGTTTTTTAAGTAATGAATTATGATATTAATTTAAAAGGTTTAGGGAAGTTATATTATCCGGTTGTCTGGTTGTGGAAGTTCTTATATAGCACAATCACACCAAGATTTTGGAATGGTGTTGTTAGTTTAGCTACTAATGATATTCCAATAGTATTAAGAATTTTAATTTTATTAATTGTATCAATCATAATTTTATGCGTGTATATTGCGGTTTGGGGTATACTGATGGCTGCAATCTTCAGTTTAGCGGTGCTTACTTCAGTTGTGTATGCAATAGCTGCAATTGCGAATGTTATCGGTGGTTGGTGGGAGTTTTGGACTATAAGTATCCCTAAGATAACACCAGAGATATTAAAGTTTTGTTGATAATAAAAATAGATAAAAATTAGTTTAAGTAAAAATGCCACTGATGTGGTATTTTTTACATATAATAGAAAATATGCAAAATGTCTCATTTTAATGTTAAAATAGTAGTGTATGGTATTTAGAAAGGGAGAATATTAATTGTTATACAAAAATGAGTTTTTAGAAGAACTTTTAACGTTACGAGATCAGTTAAGAGCTGAGAATGAAAATGCATTTATTTGTAATGACGAGGCGTTAGTTGAGATGGTAAATAAAATGCCACTCAAAACTAATGATTTTTTAGCTGTTCCAGGGATTGATAAAGATTTTATTAAAGACTACTCAAAAGACTTTTTAGAAGTCATTAATAATTATCGTTCTAAGAAGATAAAAGAAGTAAAGGTATCTAAAAAAGCATATAAAGTTTTAAATAATTATAAGGATAGACTTACTAACCTTTCTAAAAATAACCAGAACCTTTATATGGGAAGAATTGAAAAGTTAAGAAACTTTGATTTGGCAACGTTAGAAGATGATGAAAATCTAATTGACTTTCTCACAAACAAAAAAACAAGACGGTATAATTTTGAACTTCCAAACGAAAGAAGATTTAAAGACTTAACGAATTTATATCGAAATGTTAATAAAGAATTAAAGGAAACGGGAGCTTATAATTTATATATTGCTTATCCTTATATTGAAGGATATTTAAGAAAGGAAAAGTTTCCGATAAAGGCGCCACTACTGTTTTTCCCGGTGGCGTTAAAAAGAAGCAGAAGAAATTTTTATCTTCAAAAAGATGATAAAAAAGATATCATTTATAATAACGATTTACTCTTAATGATTTCTAAACTTGATAAAGAATCATTAAAGGAAAAAGATCCGTTTGTGGAAAGTTTTAGTCGTCACACTTTGACTGATGAAGTGTTTGATTATTATGAAAAAAATGGTGTGGCGCTCCACGATAAATTTAAAAAGTTTGAGTTTGAAATGTTTGAAAGTTTATTAAAAGCTCAGTTTGAAAGAAGAAAATATCGTAACTTTGAACTTAGACAATATCTTGTTTTAGGAAGATATAAACCTTATTCATCAATGATTCAAAAAGATATGAATGCGATTATTGAAAGTAATAAATATAATGAATTATTGGAAGGTTTAATTGATGAAGAAAACTTATATAAAAAAGAAAAAGAAGTTGTTTTTGCGGTAGATAAAAGTAAGATAAATGAAGATAGTATTACATATATAAACGAATTAAATGACTCGCAAGAAAATGTTATTGATTTATTAAACAAGGAACAAAAACTTGTTATTTTTGGTCCGCCTGGAACAGGCAAAAGTCAGACTATCACAAGCCTAATTGCGAATGCCATTTTAAACAAAGAAAATGTCTTAGTTGTCAGTGAGAAAAGAGCGGCTTTAGATGTTATCTATTCAAGGCTCAAAAACGCATCAAAATACGCGATGTTTTTAGATGATGCTGAAAATAAAACTAACTTCTACAATATGCTTAGTAATTTTATTGATCCAACACCACCAATTAGGACTATCAATAATGATCGCTATCAATCAGAGGCGGAGATTACCGAACTCCTTAACACATTAGATAGAACTATTAATTTACTCTTTGGTGAAGTTGATGGGTTTAATGTTTCTGAATTACTAAATAAGTATTTAAAAGATAGAGAAGTAAACGAAGAGTTAACACCTAAAAGTGTTTATGAAATGTTTAATAGACACTTTGGGAACTTAAGTTATAGTGATTTAAAAGGGTTAGAAGATAAATTTGATAGTAATAGTGAATTAAAAAAATATTTAGAATATCATAAGATAGTTAGTAGATATCCAGTTGTAAAAAGGTTTGAAAAGAAATTAACTAGAAGTTCTAAGATAGAATTTAAGAAGTTTAGTGAAGGATATTTAGAGTTTGTTGAAGATTATAATACTTCAGGTTTGTTTAGAAAGATTCAGTTAAGAAAAATTTTCTTAAAAATGAATAAAGGTAAACTATTATATTTCGCTCAAAAAGGAAGATATGAGAAGAAGTATTTAAAGTTATTACTTAAGGATGCAAGAGTAAATAATTATCTTTTAGAAAATATAAATAGATTACCTAAATTAGAAGCGTCATATTTAGAATTAAACAAATTAGAAATTAAATACTTAAATATGCTTACTGAAGATGAATTAGTAAAAGATATAATTGATATTTCCAAGTTTAGAGAATATTTGTTTAGGGCTTATTACACAGGTTATTTAGAAGAGTTTAAAGCTCTCCACCAAGAAGATTTAAGTGTGATTGATGAATATCAAGATACGAAAGAACGTTTAGAAGCGTTAGTTGCTGAGAAGATATTAATAACGACTGAGTCGTTTGAGATGGAGTTATACAAACAAGCATTAAACTTTTCTAATGCGAAAAGAATTATGGATATCAAGCGTATATTAGAAGCAGCTAAAAAACCATCTGTTAATGAGTTTATTAATCACTTTCAACCAGAGTTATTTGAAAGCATTAAAATTTGGATGATGACTCCTGAGGTTGTTAGTTCGTTAATTCCTTTAGAGCACGGACTTTTTGATTTAGTTATATTTGATGAAGCATCACAGATGTATGTTGAAAAGGGAATCCCTTCAATTTATCGTGCGAAAAAGGTTGTAATAGCAGGGGATCCAAAACAGTTAAGACCATCAAGCTTAGGTTTTGGGAGAATTGATAATGAAGATGAACTCTTTGAAGAAGAAATCTTACAAGATGTTTCATTAGATGCGAAAAGTTTATTAGACTTAGCGAGATATAAATATAAAGAAACGCTATTAAACTATCACTATAGATCTAATTATGAAGAGTTAATTTCTTTTTCTAATTATGCTTTTTATGATGGTAAATTAATCGTTTCACCTAACCAAAAAGAAAGTCCTAAACCACCGATTGAATATGTACATGTGGAAGAAGGTATTTTCCATAATAGACAAAATGTTGAAGAAGCAAAAGAAGTTGTTAAGATAATTAAGAAGATTTTTAGAACTCGTAAAAATAATGAAACGATTGGCGTCATTACTTTTAATAGTGCGCAAAGAGATTTAATTGAAAATCATATCGATAAAGAAATCTTTAAAAAAGGCACATATCAACGCCAGTTTGAAGAAGAATTAATGAGAACTGAAGATAATGAAGATAAAAGTTTATTCATTAAAAACATTGAAAATGTTCAAGGTGATGAAAGAGATATTATCATTTTTTCAATGGGTTATGCGAAAGATAAAACAGGAACTGTAAAAAGAAGATTTGGCTGGTTAAACCATGAAGGTGGTCAAAACAGACTTAACGTTGCGGTAACGCGTGCGAAGAAGAAAATCTATTTTGTTTCATCTTTGTATCCTGAAGAATTTAAGGTCGAAGATTTACAAGGCGCAGGACCAAAACTTTTAAAAGATTTTATGAGGTATTGTTATTTCATTTCTAACGGCAAGAAAGATTTAGCGAAGTTAGTCTTACAAGAATTACACTCTAAAGAAGAAGAGACGCAAAGAGCTTTAACTGAAGAGTTAGCACTTGATATTAAGAAACGTTTAGAAGGTTTAAAATACAATGTTCATACTTCTATTGGTGCTGGTGAACATTATATTGATTTAGCAATTTATGATGAAGAAGAAAAAGAGTATAAGTTAGGTATTATTTGCGATATTGTTAATGATACTAATGTAACTGCAAGAAGAAACTTACTTCACCAAGAAAAGTATTTAAAAGCTCGTGGTTGGAATGTTTATCGTGTCTTTTCTAATAATTGGTATATTGACGCTAATAAAGAATTAAGAAAGATTAGAAAGATGTTAAAAGAGGTAGAATAAGTCCAAAATAAAGCAAATAGAAATAAAAAATATATTTTTTGTTGCGAAAAAAGTTTTTTAATAGTATTATAGTAGTAATTAAAAATTAATCTGATAGGCAATGATTATAAAAAAGAGTATTTCTTTTTCAATGAACAGAGAGAATACATTTGGTGGAAGTATTTCAAAAAAGATTTACAAGTTACATTTATAGGAGCGTATCCTGGTCTAGTCCAGTTAAAACTAATTTGAGGCTACAATAGTAGTGAATTAAGGTGGTACCACGGTCTATTTTTAGATTCGTCCTTAACGGATGAATCTTTTTTTATTATAAAGAGTTAGGAGAGATTAATATGAAAAGAATTGAGATGAAGTATTTAAAGGAACAACCATTAGAGTTACATAAACCAAAGGTTGTTTCAAAAATAAATTTGTTAGATGTAGATGAAAGGTATAAGGCAATCACTAAAGCTACTAACAATACATTTTTATTAAGAAATGAAGATGTGTTTTTAGATATGTTAACTGATAGTGGCGTGAACGCTTCAAGTGATGAACAGTTAGCTGCCTCAATGCGTGCTGATGAAGCGTATGCTGGCAGTAAGACGTTTTATCGTTTAGAAAAAGCTGTAACAAGCCTTTTAGGTTTACCTTACTTTTTACCTGCTCACCAAGGCCGTGCTTGTGAGCATATTATTAGTAGAGCGCTAGTTAAACCTAATACAAGAACGCCGATGAACTATCACTTTACAACGACTAAATCTCACATTCTCGCTATGGGCGGAATTGTAGATGAATTAATTATTGATGAAGGTTTAAAGATCCAAAGTGATTATCCATTTAAGGGCAATGTAGATTTAAAGAAATTAGATGACTATTTTAAAAAATATAGTAAAGAAGAAATCGCCTTTTTAAGAATTGAGGCGGGAACTAATTTAATTGGTGGTCAACCAATTAGTTTTGAAAATGCTAAAGCAGTTACTGAAAGATGTAAAAAAGCAGGAGTTATGACTGTTTTAGATGCTAGTTTACTGCAAGATAACTTATATTTTATTAAAGTTAGAGAAAAAGGATTTGAAAATAAACCGATTAGTGAAATAACTAAAGAGTTTTGTCAGTTGTTTGATATAGTTTATTTCTCAGCGCGAAAGTTTGGGTTTGCAAAAGGTGGCGGAATAGTCTTAAAAGATGAAAAACTCTACAATAAAATGAAAGAGTTTGTAGTAATGTATGAAGGATTCTTAACTTATGGCGGCATGAGCACAAGAGAAATGGAAATGATTGCTGTTGGTTTAGAAGAATCAATGGAATTTGATGTTATTAGTCAAGGGCCAATCTTTATTGATTATATGGTTAATGAATTAGTAAAACATAAAGTTCCAGTCGTAACGCCTGGTGGTGGTCTTGGTTGTCACTTAGATGCAAGAAGTTTCGTTCCTCATATTAAACAAGAAGAATACCCTGCAGGTGCTTTAGCTACAGCACTCTATATTGTTAGTGGTATTAGAGGGATGGAAAGAGGAACATTATCAGAAGTGAGAAATCCTGATGGAACTGAAAAGTTAGCTGATATGGAACTTGTTAGACTTGCGATTCCAAGAAGAGTATTTACACTTTCACATATCAATTATGCAGTTGATAGAATTATTTGGCTCTATAAGAATAGAGATTTAATCGGTGGTTTGAAATTTACAAGAGAACCAGAAACGTTAAGATTTTTCTTTGGTGAATTAGCACCAACATCAAATTGGCAAGAAAAATTAGTTAAAAAATTTAAAGAAGATTTTCTAAATAAATACTAATGGAATGTAAAATGGATAAAAAGATATTAAATATAATTACAATATTTGTTTTATTATTAACATTAGTTTCTTGTGGAAAGAAAACATATACTATCACATTTGATTTAAATGAAGGAGTAGGAGAAGCCCCCGCTCAAACACTCAAAAAAGGTGAGTTGGTTACCGAACCTACTGAACCAACAAAAGAAGGGTACAATTTCCTTGGATGGTATTTAAATGATCAACCATATAATTTTAGTTCAAAAGTTAATAAAAATCTAAATTTAGTTGCAAGGTGGGAAGATAAGTTGGCAGAGTTAAAATATTATAGTTATTTAAGTGAGAATAACCCAGTAGTTACAATTAAAGTGTTGAATTTTGGTGAGATGAAACTGGAACTCTTTCCTGAGGTGGCACCAAACACGGTTAATAATTTCTTAAAATATGTAGAAAATAATAAGTATACTGGTTCTAGTTTTCATAGAGTAATTAAAGACTTTATGATTCAGGGTGGTCATGTTGGAGTTCCTTATGGAAATATTAAAGGAGATTTTAGCAGTAATGGAGTTACTAATAACTTAAGACATTATAGAGGTGTAATTTCTATGGCACGAACAATGGTGCCTGATAGTGCGACAAGTCAGTTTTTCATCGTTCATAAAACTTCTCCACACCTAAATGGTAACTACGCCTCATTTGGAGGTTTAATCAGTGGTTTTGATGTGTTAGATCAAATCGCAAATCTACAAACAGACTATAATGATAGACCTTTAACAAATGTAGTTATAGAAAGCGTAACAGTTGAATTAAATGGCTATGAGCCAAGCGCAGTAATTTATGTTTAAAAGTGTCAAACGACACTTTTTCTTTTAATTAACATGTTCTTTTGACAAGACTCATAAATAGTTCTAAACTATATATGAGGTTATGTATAAAAATAGATAGGAAGATATAATGAAAGATAAACAGGCCTTTATAGTAGTAATAACGCTATTATTCTTGCAAGGAATATTCATGAATATTCACCATCCAATCACACCTAGTTATGTGGCTGAACTTAATTTTCCAGACTATATGTTTGGATTTTTCTTCGCTTTTATGAGTTTAGGTGCGATGGTCTCAGCGCCGTTATGGGGAAGTTTAGCTGATCACGGTAAAAAGAAAATAAGTGTTTTTATTGGTTTTCTTATCTATGGTTTAGCTCAATACTTATTTGGTTTAGGTGAAGTGTTCGGGCCTTGGGGCTTAGCTATAGTAAGATTTTTTAGTGGTGTAGGCATGGCAGCACCATCAACAATCTTTTTGAGTGAGGTTGTTGTAATATCTAAAAAACACAATAAAACAAGAAATCTTGTCTATGGCGCAGCAGCAACAGCCATTGGTGGAGCAATAGGTCAATATTTTGGTGGGTTTATTTATACTAACGATTTTTTCATTAAATATTTTAAGACTGATCATATGCCTAATGTTTTAATAATTCAAGGTTTGTTGAGTGCGTTTTTGGCGTTACTTGTATTGGTTATGTTTAAGCCAAAAGAAGTGGTTAACAATCAAAAAGAAAAAGGAGTTAATATTTTTAAAGCATTTAAACTCCTTAAAACAAAGGATATTAAATTAATAATCTTTTTAATTAGTTTTTTCTTTTTTTCAATGTCACACATTAATATTGATAAATATTTAGATGTCTATTTTATTAATGATTTAGGGTATAAAGAAGATGTCTTAGGTCAGTTTAAAATGATTGTTGGATTTGTTGGAGTCTTTACAAGTATCTTAATGGTTCCTTTACTTAAAAAAATTAAAGCTAAACTGCAAGTAATTGCAATCTTTCAGTTATTAAGCGCGGTTTTAGTCTTAATTTGTTTTAGAGGGACGATGTTTTCATTTTTAGTTTATCTATATACATACTATTTAGTTTATATCATCATTAAAACGGTTAATTTACCTTTAGAACGAGAATATGTCGCAAGTTTTGCTGAAGAGGAAAATATGGGGAGAATTATGGGAATTAAACAATCGTTCCTTTCATTAAGCAATATCATTGGACCAATTTTAGGAGCGTTTTTATATCATAATAATAGATTGTTAGTGTTTGATTTTGCGGTCTTATTTTTCATAATCGGCTTTTTATTAATAATGGTTAATATTATAATTATGAAAAAGGAAGAGAAGATTATTACTGAGGATTAAATATGTATGAAAGATTAAAAAAGGTTTTTAACCTTGTAGGCGTAATTGATAAAACTAGATATGATAACTATGAAAAAGAAGAACACTTAAAAGATGTTTCTTCAATTTTTGTTGTAGGATTAGCTTATCCTAAAATTACACTTAAACAACAAGATGACAAGTTAGTTGGTTCAATTTATACATATGGTTATGATTATCATAGTGTTATAAAAAAGATTGCTAGTGAAGCGTTAAAAGGTTATGAGTATACTATTTTAGTTGATAATCATAGTTTAGATGAAAGAAGATGTTTAGAGTTAACAGGTTTGGCTTATCTAGCAAAAAACGATTTAATGATTAATCAAGAGTTAGGTAGTTATTTCTTTATAGGTTTAATCTTAACGAAAGATAAGTATCCTGAAGTGATAGTAGAAAATAATGATTCATGTGGTGATTGTATGATATGTATTAATTCTTGCCCTGTTAATGCACTAGAAGGTGGGTTTGATATTAATAAGTGTATGAGTGCTAACAATCAGTTAAAAGAACCTTTTGGTGAAGATTTAATTAAGAAAAACTATCTACTTTTGGGCTGTGATATTTGTCAGCAGGTATGTCCAAAAAATAAAGATATCGAAGGTAAATACCATGAAGATTTACAAGTAAAAGAAACAGCATATGTTTTAATTGAAGATCTTTTTAAACTATCAAATAAAGAGTTTCAAAAGAAGTATGGTAAACATGCATATTTGTGGAAAGGTAGGACACTTTTACTTAGAAATGCGTTAACATTGTTAGTTAGACAGAAAAATACAAAGTATAATGATTTAATTAAAGAAACATTAAAATCAAATAAATATCCTAAGTGGTATAAAGAAGATGTAAAGAAAATTTTACCAATTCTTGAAAGTGTTTAGATTTGATAATGTTATACTATATAGTATAATTAATGTGGATTATTTAATATAAATGGAGACGAAAATGAAGATATTAAAGTTAGAAAATGTAAGTAAATATTATAAATCGGCAGAGACAGTTTCAGTTGGAATGCAAAATGTTTCTGCTAGTTTTGATATAGGTGAGTTTGTTGCGATAACGGGTGAATCAGGCAGTGGTAAATCGACATTACTTAATGTTATAAGTGGTTTAGATGGATATGAAGAAGGTGAACTTTACCACTATGGTGAAGAGACATCACATTATACGATTAGCGACTGGGAAACTTATCGTAGTTCATATGTAGGTTTTGTTTTCCAAAACTATAATATTATCGATTCTTATACTGTTTATCAAAATGTTTTATTTGCGCTCGAGGTGCAAGGTTACCCAAAAGATAAAAGAAGAAAAAGAGCGTTAGAGTTAATTGATAGAGTTGGTTTAAGTAGTCATAAAAACCATAAAGCATCAAAACTTTCAGGTGGACAAAAACAACGTGCGGTTTTAGCTCGTGCACTTGCTAAAGATACACCGATTATTGTTGCTGATGAACCGACAGGAAACTTAGACTCTGAATCGTCTAAACAAGTGATGGCTTTACTTCATGAGATTAGTAAAGATAAACTTGTGATAGTTGTTACGCATGATTATGCACAAGTAGAACCTTATGCAACTAGAAAGATTAGGATGCATGATGGAACTATTGTTGAAGATGTAGAGTTAAAAGAGTTTGAAAAACAAGAACAACCAGTCAAACTAGAAGCTAAAAAAGTGTCTTGGTTAACACTCTTTAAAATTAGTTTAAGAAACATTTTTTCAACACCTAAAAGAACGATTTTTATGTTGATTTTACAAATCTTAGTTATTGGTATTTTTACTTTAATATTTTCTTCGCAAGTGAAAGCGAGAAGGGAATTAGGATTGATGGATTCGGAAACTTATCCACAAGTTCCTGAGACTAGACTTTTAGTTGAAAGAAGAGATGGAGAACCACTTAGCAGTGCCGAAATCGACAAAATTAAAAGTAATAGAAATGTCCTGACTGTTTATGAAAATGCACATCTGTTTCATAACAATAGAAACTTAAGCATTAACTTGTTAAATAGTCATCATAATTTTTATGTTTCAAAAACTGATTCTGCAAAAATTTTAAGCAAAGGCGATGTTAAAGGAGAACTACCGAAAGAAATTAATGAAGTAGTTGTTTCATCATATTATAACACTATAAAAGTTGGTGATGTTATAGGTTTGGCATTCACGCCTATCTATTACTATGGTGGCAATTTAGAACACTTTGTAGAGTTTAAGGTTGTCGGACTTGATAAACTAGAAAGACGTACGATTTATTTTTCAGAAGCATATTTAACTCAAGAGATTGTTGCTGATATTGATGTTAATCTTTATAATCATATTAGACAGAATCTCAAAGATAGTTTATATTGCAATTTAGAAGATTCTGTTGGTTTTGAATTAGAATATGATCCGAATGCGACTTTATTGTATGATATACAAATGATAAAAAGCGATGAATCTCAAACATATGTTGTTGAAAACAATGTAAATGTTAAATTTCATACTTATTACGAACACACATCTACCGTAATACTTGAAGTAGGTTCGGTAGGTAAAGTTGAAGGAGAGTTTTATGGAGGCTTGATTAAAAAAGAATTATTAGATCAAGTATTAGATTTGTCTATGCAAAATTATGTATCTAAGTATAAAATTGACAAAAATATGATAAGTGTTGAAGTCGCTAATTTTAGAAAGGGAGATAACTTTATTAAGTCGATTGATCAAACAATTTATAAGGTTTACTACCCTGCCAACATTAGTTCACCACTCCAAAAGTTTATGCTTTTTATTCAAGGTTTGATTTCTGGATTACTATTAGTAGGGATGGGATTCTTTTTATATGCAATAGTTCACGCTGTTAGTAAAAACATAATGGCAAGCAGAAAGAAAGATTTTGCGATATTTAGATCGATAGGAACGAACAAATCAGCTTTAGCAAAGATGGTTGTTTTAGAGCAAGTAATTATGAATATGATAGGCTTTGTTATAACGATGATAGGCTTTTATTTCTTGCAATACAGATTTAGTAATATTAGAACATTGCTTGACTATATGAAGTTTAGTGATTATATTGTCTTAGTTTTAATATTCCTTTTCTTAGGCGTTTGGTTAGGTTTAAGATTTAATAAGAAAGTATTTAATCAAAGTGTGATTCAGGTCCTCACTTTAAGTAAGGAGGAGTTCTAAAATGATTAAGTTAAGAAATTTAAACAAGTTTTTCTTTAAAGGTAAGAAAAATCAAATTCATGTGTTAAATAATGTTTCTCTAGAGTTAGAAGAAAAAGGTTTAGTTGCAATTCACGGAAGTTCAGGTTCTGGTAAGACAACTCTTTTAAATGTGATTGGGGGACTTGATAAGGTTAATTCAGGAGAGATTGAGTTTTATGATGAATATATACCTAGATATAGATCAAGAGTTTGGGATAAGATTAGAAATGAATATGTAGGTTATATTTTCCAAAACTATTATTTATTACCAGAATTATCTGTTTATGAAAACATTAGATTCGTTTTAAGAAACTTAGGTATTAATAATGAAGAAGAAATTGAACATCGTGTTCATTACGTTTTAAAAGCTGTAGGCATGTATCCGTTTAGAAAGAAAAAAGCATTACAATTATCAGGCGGACAACAACAAAGAGTAGCGATAGCTCGAGCGCTTGTTAAAAACCCTAGAGTGATTATCGCTGATGAACCGACAGGAAACTTAGATAGTAGAAACACATTTGAGATTATGAATATTATTAAAGAAATCTCAAAAGAAACTTTAGTAATATTAGTGACACACGAAAAAGAAATCGCAAACGTTTATGCTGATAGAATAATTACGGTTGAGGATGGCAAAATAATTGCCGATAAATTAAACGATGAAGCGAAAGATCATAATTTTGCTGATGCTACTATTTATTTAAAGGATATTAAAAATCAAGATAATCTTAAAAATGAAAAAGTTAATGTTGATGTTTATTATGATAAGAAATTAAGTAATGTTAATGTTAAATTAATTTTAAAAGATGAAACATTGTATGTTGATGTATCAGGTTATAAAAATATTAAACTTGCTGAATCAGCAGGAATTGTAATAAAAGATGAGCATTATGTTAAGAAATCTAAAGAAGAAGTTCAAAAAACAACTTATGATGTTAAGGAGTTAGACCATAAGTTTGTTAAAAAGGAAAAAGGACTATTATTTTCTGTTAAGAAAATGTTTAAAAATGCCTTTTTAAAACTTTTAGGCACTAGTAGAAAAGGTAAGTTGTTGTTTGCAAGTTTCTTTATTGCAGGGATGATAATTGCTTATGCTGTAATGAGTTTTGCAGCGGTAGCGATTATTGATGCTGACTCATATGCACGTTTACCAAAAGGATATGTAGAATACTCTACATTATTTGATGAAGAAAAACCAACCTTAGCTCAACTTGAAGCCCTAAAAGGCGATTCAGAAGATTTCTTCATAAATCCTTATGGGAGCGGAGTGTCTTTAACATTTTTGAAAAATGATGGAACTAAAGGTATAGAAACACATAAAATGTTCACACATATTGATCATGCGAAAAAATATAAACTTGTTCATGGTAGACACGCCACAGCTAAAAATGAACTAGTAGTATCAAAAGTTTTTCTTGATAGTTTTTTAGGTAATATTGAAGCTCAAGATTTTGGAGTTTGGAATGTAAATGGCTTGTTTAATGAAAGAATAGAGTATACTAATACGGATGCGAAAATTGTTGGTGTAGTTGATGCTAAAGTTGATTTAATCTTTGCATCAGAAGAGTTTATGATGGTAAACGCTCTTGGTAATGATATACTTGGTAATGATATAACGTATTGGCCAGTTGAGGCATTTGAGAATCTTAATTTAGTTAAAGGTTCGATGCCTGTAAATAAGAAGGATGTTTTATTAAATGCTGCTCAATTAAATAATTTAGGCTATCCAAATATTGATGAAATAATTTTCCCTTTATCAATATTACTTGTTAATCCAGCAACAGATGAACAAGAGACTTATTATGTTACAGGTGTTCATGATATTGAAATGGATTATGTATTAGTGAAATTAGATACATTAAAATCTTCAATCTTAACAAAAACAACTCGAAACTACATATATTCAAGTAATCCAAAATTGCTAATTCAAAATTTAAAACACAATTTAGGTATTGAAGGAACGGATATGTATAAACAAGCAATAGCTGAACTTAAAGATACGCGTTCTGCAATGATAGCGAGTGCTGCAGTTACATTACTAATGTTTGTTGGGGCTACTTTAGTGGGATTTTATTTTGTAATGAAATCATCATTAATTCAAAAGATTTATGAAGTTGCCGTTTATAGAGCTTTAGGCGTTAAGAAACGAGAAATAGCGAGTTCTTATTTAATTGAAATAATAATAATTACTACTATTACAGCTTTTATCGGCTATACATTAATGTGTTATATTTTACACTTGCTAAATCAAAGTTTCCTTGGCGAGCTTATGATGTTTAAGATTAACCCATTAACATATTTAATAGGATTAGTTGTTGTTTATGGTTTAAATATTTTTGCAGGTTTATTGCCAGTCTTTAGATTGTTGATGAAAACACCTGCTCGAATATTATCACAATACGATATTTAATAAGCATAATAGAAGAAGCGAACAATTAGATTCGCTTCTTTTTTGTTGAAAAAGGTGTTTTTTTAATTATGAAAAAGTTATAAATATTTTTTGAATTGTAGTAATAATTTGTTATAATGTTATGTGTTTGTAAAATGCTTTATAAAAAGGTGAAAAAAATATGTATGATGTAATTATCGTTGGTGGTGGTCCTGCTGGGCTATATAATGCCTATGAATTTATGGTTAAAGCACCACACTTAAAAGTGTTATTAATCGATAAAGGATTTGATATCTATAACAGAAGATGTCCAATCAATTTAGGTTTAATTGATAAATGTCCAGTTGATAAAGAAGGTCATGCTGGTTGTTCGCCTGCTTGTTCAATAACAAGTGGTTTTGGCGGCTCTGGTGCCTACTCTGATGGTAAGTTTAATATTACGAGTGAGTTTGGCGGTTGGATGACTAACTACTTAGATAAAGATATCGTTTTAGATTTAATTAAATATGTTGATGAGATCAATTTAAAACACGGCGCAACAAAAGATTTAACTGATCCAACAACTTTAAAAGTTAAAGAGATTGAAAGAAGAGGTTTAGCTGTTGGTCTAAAACTTTTAAGAGCGCAGGTAAGACATTTAGGCACTGAACAAAATATTGAAATAATGAAATCTATTTATGACGAATTAAAAGAAAAAATCGATATGAGATTTAAAACAGAAGTTAAAGATGTCATTATCAAAGATAGCGTTGTTAAAGGTGTAACTATTAATGGTGGAGAGGTTATTAATAGTAAATATGTCTTTATCGCTGCTGGTAGAGAAGGCGCTAGTTGGTTACATAATATCGCCAAAAGAAATGGAATAAAAATTAGTAATAATCAAATCGATATTGGTGTAAGAGTTGAGACTAACGATTTAATTATGGAAGAAATTAACGAACACTTGTATGAAGGAAAGTTCGTTTATAATACGAGTTTAGGAACACATGTAAGAACGTTTTGTTCGAATCCAAGTGGTCATGTGGTTGTTGAGAATCATGGTGGTACGGTTTTAGCTAATGGTCACGCTTATAGTAACCCAGCTTTAGGCACAACAAATACTAACTTTGCGTTACTTGTCAGTCATCAGTTTGAACCACCTTTTAATAACCCACATAAATATGGTCATGCAATTGGAGGAATCGCTAACCAAATTACTGGTGGTACTGTAATTGTTCAAAGATATGGAGATTTGTTAAATAAGAGAGCGACAACTCATGAAGACTTAATTGACAACTTTGTAACACCTTCTTTAAAAGAAGCAGTCCCAGGAGATTTAGGGTTAGTATTACCATATAATACTTTACAATCAGTTATTGAAATGATGGAAGCATTAAATCATATTACACCAGGAATTGCTAGTGCACATACACTTTTATATGGTGTAGAGACGAAGTTTTATTCAGCAAGATTTAAAACTACTGATAAATTTGAGACTGATGTTAAAAACTTATTTATTGGTGGGGATGGTGCTGGTATTACAAGAGGTTTAGCTCAAGCTGGAGCAAACGGCGTTTGGGTAGCAAGAGAAATAATTAGAAGAGAGGCTAAATAATGAACACGATAGTTGTAGTAGGAACTGCATGGGGCGATGAAGGAAAAGGTAAAATTACAGACTTTTTAGCATCAAAAGCTGATGTAGTTGCAAGATTTCAAGGCGGAAACAACGCCGGTCATACAGTTATTGCTGATGGTAAATATCATCTGTTTCAATTACTACCATCAGGTTCAGTTAATAAAGATGTAGTTAATCTTTTAACGCAAGGAATGGTTATTGATGTTAAAGGATTATTAGAAGAAATTGATGAGTTAAATGATCCAAATTTACAATTATATGTTTCTAATCGTGCTCATGTCGTTATGCCTTATCATTTAAAAATTGAAGAGGCAATTGAGTTAAGTAAAGGTAAAGATAAATTATCAACAACTAAAAAAGGAATCGGTCCTGCATATAGTGATAAAGCGAATAGAATCGGTTTAAGAATGGAAATATTTACCGGTTCTAATTTTAAAGAAGAATTAAAGAAAATTATTAGGCAAAAAAACATTGATGCTGAAAAATTAGAAATTGAATCTTTTGATTTTGAAGAAATATATAATGAATACAAAGTCTATGCTGAGAGAATGAGAAAATATGTAATTGATACATCAATATTTTTAAATGAGGCAATAGAAAAAAAGAAGAAGGTTTTATTTGAAGGCGCGCAAGGAGTAATGCTTTGCGTGGAAAACGGAACATATCCTTATGTCACTTCATCAAGTCCAACGGCCGCTGCTTTACCGCTTTATGCCGGAATTGCACCATGGCTTTTAGAAGGTGCTATTGGGGTTGTAAAAGCGTATATGACACGTGAAGGTGCTGGTCCGATGCCAACACTGATTAACGATGAAGAGATTGTTAAACACTTTCATAAAACGAAAGTTGAATATGAACCGCGCACTCAAACTTATCGCCGTCCTGGTTGGTTTGATAGTGTGATCTTAAATCATTCAAAACGCGTTAGTGGTATAAGTCACATCGCTGTTACAGTTTTAGATGTTTTAAGCGGATTAAAAGAATTAAAGATTTGTATATCATATAATCATAATGGTAAAGAAATAAATTATATACCAGCTGATATTAATGAATATAGTAAAGTAACACCTAACTATATTACAATGCCAGGTTGGGAAGAAGATATTAGTAATGTAACATGTTTTGAAGAGTTACCAATAAACGCTCAAAACTATTTAAGAAAAATAGAAGAGTTGAGCGGTCTAGAAGTAGTACTATTTTCTGTTGGGCCAAACCGCGAACAGACAATAGAAGTTAAAAGTGTTTTTTAGGATGTGGTTAATTGAAAAAGTTATTATTAGAAAAAATTAAAGAATCTGTTCAGGCGATTTTGCCTTTAACTATAGTTATTACAATCGTTTTATTATTTTTTAAAGTAGATGCGACAACTATTTTTACATTTTTAGCAGGTGTTATAATGTTGATGGTTGGACTAGTGATTTTTAGTATTGGTTCTGAATCATCAATTATGGGTCTTGCAAAAGAGATAGGCGCTTTTATAGTTAAGAAAAAGAATTTAGTGTTTTTCTTAATCGTGGCATTGTTACTTGGATTTTTAATTACAATCGCTGAACCATCTGTCTTAGTTTTAGGCAAACAATTTGAAAGTACTGTTCCCCTTTATACGATGGTATTAACGATTGCTTTAGGTTCAGCTTTGTTTGCGTTAATTTCTTTGTTAAGAGTATTATTTAAAATACCGATTAAATATTTAATTATAGTTTTATACGCTATATTGTTTACTATTGGTTGCTTTACTCATTTTGATTTTATTCCTGTTTCTTTTGATGCTGGTGGATTTTCAACAGGACCAATGGCAGTACCTTTCTTACTGGCTTTAGGCTTTGGGATAGTTTCAACTCAAGAAGATTCAACAAGCGAAGATAGTTTTGGAATATTAGGAATAACTTCAATGGGACCAATCTTTGCGGTAATGTTATTAGGGGCGTTTTATAAAAACCCAACATTTACTGTTGATGCGGAAGGCACAGTTAAAGTTATGGCAATTATCATAGATAATTTAAAAAATGTTGCCTTTGCGATAGTTCCGTTTGTTATTTTCTTTATTGTATTTCAAATAACAGCTTTTAAATATCCTGCTGCAAGAGTTAAAGCGATTTTACTTGGATTTTTATTAACTTATGTAGGATTAGTGTTGTTTTTATCTGGTGCTTCTTTAGGATTTATGAAGACAGGTCCATATTTAGGTGAAAAAGTAGCGTCTTTAAATGGTAAAGGATATTTAATTTTATTTGGTGCTTTATTTGCGATGGTTATAGTTGTGGCAGAACCATCAGTAATAGTTTTAGTCAACCAAGTTCAAGAAGTAACCGATGGAATTATTAGTAAAAAGATATTATTGCCAACTATTGTAATTGGTGTAACAGCTATGATTGCTCTTGCAATGACAAGAATAGTATTTAGTATAAATATCTTGTATGTTGTAATACCAGTTTATGTAATAGTTATAATATTAGCGTTACTTGTTCCAAAAATGTTTACAGGTATTGCAATCGATAGTGGAGCGGCAGTTAGTGGTGCACTAGCATCAACATTCTTAGTTCCGTTTGCGATTGGTGCATCTAATTATTTATACGCAGATTTATCAAATCAAAGCTCGCTAATCTTACAAAATGCATTTGGAGTAATGGCCTTTTTAGTTATGGCTCCGCAGTTGACAATTCAAATATTGGGATTAATATATAAATATAAAACTAAAGAACATAAGATAGAAAAAGTTGAAGATGAGTTTATTGAATTATAAAGAGGGATAATATGAAGTTATTAATAGTAATATGTGATCGTAAAAAAATAGATGTAGTTATTAATATGTTAAATGAAAATGAAGTAAAATATCATGTGACTTTTTATGGAAAGGGAACGGCTGATAATGAAATGCTATCATATTTAGGTTTGGCAGATAGTGAAAAAGAAATAGTTATATCTGTTTTACGAAAAGAAAAAGTAGAAGATTTAATGGTTTTATTTAAAGATGCAAAAGCATTTCAAAACCATAGAGCAGTGGCTTTTGCGGTGCCACTAGCAGCAATTAATAAAAGCACATTAAACTTTATTGAACAGTAGGAGGGTAGTATTATGGCTGATGTAAATCATAAAGTAATTTTAGTAATTAGTAATCAGGGACACAGACATGAGATAATGGAGGTTGCAAAAGCAAACGGTGCGAGAGGTGGTACAGTTATTCACGCTAAAGGAACAGCTGATGCCGAAACTCAAAAGTTTTTAAACGTCTTAATACAACCAGAAAAAGAAATTATTTTAATTGTTGTTCCAAGCGAATTAACTGAGAAGATTATGAGTGCAATTAGTGAAAACTTAGGCACACATACAAAGGTAAGAGCTTTAACAATCGCCTTACCAGTAACAGATTTAGTAGGTTTTGCATTTTAAAAATATAAGAAAGGAAAAAGTGATACTATGAAATGCCCAAGTTGTGGATTTGAATACACTTATGAAGAAGGGGATAAGTTAGTTTGTTCAGCATGCCAATTTAAATGGGATAAACATCAAGAAGTATATATTTTAGATGCTAATGGTAATAAGTTAGTTGATGGCGATAGCGTTATCGTTATTAAAGACTTAAAAGTGAAAGGTTCATCAACGCCACTTAAACAAGGCACGAAAGTCGATAATATTAAAATTCAAGATGGCGATCATAATATTTCTTGTAGAATTGATGGTTTTGGCGCAATGGATTTAAAAAGTGAGTTTGTTAAGAAAGCTTAATATCAATTAAAATATAAAACTTATCAAAAAATTAAAGTAATTAATGGAAAAAGCAGCATCTTAATTGAACTGCTACTTTTTTTATATTAAACTATATGTGGTAATCAACAATTATAGTTATTTGATTATAATCAAAATGTATTTAAAAGAGGAGGAAAGAAAATGAATTTTGATGAAATGTGTGGAAGAGAAATGAAAGAATTATTGGAGAAAAAAACGAGAAGAATGCCTGTGATTGGAGATAAGGCGCCAAGTTTTACAGCCGTTACAACTCAAGGAGTTATTAACTTCCCTGAAGATTATAAAGGCAAGTGGGCGATTTTATTTTCACACCCAGCGGATTTTACACCAGTATGTACAACAGAGTTTATGACTTTTGCAAATATGGCTGAAGATTTTAAGAAATTAAATACTGAGTTAGTGGGTTTATCAATTGACTCACTTTATGCTCATATTGCATGGTTAAGAAAGATTCAAGAACTCGAATGGAAAGATATGAAAAATATCGAAGTTAAGTTTCCATTAATTGAAGATATTACAATGGATGTAGCTAACGCTTATGGAATGATTTCCCCAAATCATTCATCTACACAAGCAGTTAGAGCAGTTTATTTTGTAGATCCGAAAGGAATTATAAGAACTATTCTTTATTATCCACAAGAAGTTGGTAGAAACTTTAATGAAATTAAGAGAATTATTGTTGCTTTACAAAAAGCAGATAAAGATCATGTAGCTTTACCAGCTGATTGGCATCCTGGCGAAGATGTAATTGTACGTACAGCAGGTTCATGTGGTGCTGCCAAAGAAAGAATGGAAAGCACAGATGAAGATATGAAATGCTTAGATTGGTTCTTATGTTTTAAAAAAGATAAATAAACAAAACTAAATTTTAAGGCCATAATTCATTAGAGTTATGGCTTTTTTCTTGCTATGCAATTAACATTATAGTATAATAAGGTTAAGGTAAGCCTTAACATTTTTTTGTAGGAGATTATATGAAGAAGTTTTTAATACTAAATTTAATCTTAATATTAGCTTTAAGTTTATCTAGTTGTAGAAGAAGCGTTCCTTTTAAATATGTAGAAGGGAAAGTTAATGTTGTTGCGACAACGACTATGATTGGCGATTTATTAAGCGAGATAGGAAAAGAACATGTGAGTGTAACAACGGTAATGAATGTTGGTGTTGATCCACACAGTTTTATTCCTAGACCGAGCGTTACTCGTGCAATTAGTAAAGCTGATCTTGTTGTTACAAACGGATTAAACTTAGAGGCTAAGTTGGGGAAAGTCTTGCATGTTTTAGACGATAAATTACTTGAGTTAGGCAGTTTTGTTCCTGAGGAAAGTTTAATAAAAGATGAAAACGGAGAAATTGACCCACATTTTTGGTTTGATGTAAACCTTTGGACTATAGCTGCAGAAGCACTTACAAATAGACTAATTTTAATGGATGAAGAAAATGAGTTAGATTATTTGAATAACTTTAATAAATACAAAGAAAAACTTATTTTACTAGATGAATATATAAAAGAAGAAGTTTTGCTTATTGAAGAAGAAAAAAGAGTCTTAATTACTGCCCATGATGCATTTTCTTATTTTGGTAAAGCATATGGATTTAATGTTTTAAGTATTCAAGGAATATCAACTGAAAGTGAAGCTAGTGCAAAAGATATAAAAGATTTAGCAAATCTGATTGTTGATAATAATGTTAAAGCTATTTACTTAGAAAGTTCTATTCCAGAAACAACAATCAAGTCCTTAATTGATGCTGTGAAAGTAATGGGTCATAATGTTATTATTGGTGGGACTTTATATAGTGATTCTTTAGGAGAAGAAGGTAGCGGAGCAGAAAACTATTTAGATATGGTTAGACATAATATAGATACAATAATTGGTGGTTTAAAATAAGGAAGTGAAAATATGGATGCAATAAAAATAAAAGATTTAACTGTTTCATATGATTTAAAACCTGTGTTATGGGATATAGATTTAAACATTAAAAAAGGTTCATTAATGGCTATAGTAGGGCCAAATGGCGCAGGGAAATCAACCTTAATAAAAGCGTTATTAGGGATAGTTAAACTTGTTACAGGAAGTGTGTTGTTTTTTGATAAAGAGTATAAAGATATAAGAAAGAAAATTTCTTATGTTCCGCAAAGAGAAAGTGTTGACTGGGATTTTCCAACGACTGTTTTTGATGTTGTTTTAATGGGAAGATATGGTCATGTTGGCTGGATAAAAAGACCAGGCCAAAAGGATAAAGAATTAGCACTTGAAGCACTTAAAAAGGTTGGTATGGAACAATATAAAAATAGACATATTAAAGAACTTTCTGGCGGTCAGCAACAAAGAGTGTTTTTAGCAAGAAGTTTAGTTCAAGAAGCTGAGATTTATCTAATGGATGAACCTTTTCAAGGTATTGATGTTAAAACAGAAAAGGCAATTTTAAAGATTTTAAGAGAGTTAAAAGATGAAGGAAAAACTGTTGTTGTAGTTCATCATGATTTAGATACAGTTAGAGATTATTTTGATCAAGTAACATTGCTTAACAAGCAAATAATAGTTAGTGGTAATGTAAGTGAAGTGTTTACACAAGAAAACATTAAATTAGCATACAGAGAACCAAAACTGCTTGAAGGTGATAATTGATGGGTAGTTGGTTTACAGAAAACTATATCTTTATTATAATTGCGCTTGGTACGATGACTTTAGGATTAGTCAATGGTGCCTTTGGCGTGTTTTTGGTGCTAAAAAAACAGGCGCTTGTAGGCGATGCATTAAGTCATGCTACTTTACCAGGAATTGTTTTAGCGTTTATGTTTACGCAAAGTAAAAATATGATTGTTTTATTAGTGGGTGCAGCAATGTCTGCGTTGTTTGCGATGCTTGTTTTAGAGATAATTAAAAGGTTTTCAAATATTAAATCTGATGCAGGACTCGCGTTAATATTGTCTTCATTTTTCGGTTTTGGACAAGTATTGCTATTAATCGTACAGACAACGGGTGACGGATCGCAAGTAGGAATCAATAGTTTTATTTTTGGACAAGCTGCGACTATGTTAAAAAGTGATGTAATATTTATTATCGCTGTATCTCTTTTCGTATTATTAGTTATATTATTGTTTTGGAAAGAACTTAAAATCTGTATATTTAATAGCGAGTTTTCACATAGTTTAGGATATAAAAATAAAATTATTAATGCGATTATAAATGTTTTAGTAGTTATTGTTGTTACGATAAGTATTAAGACAGTAGGAGTAATTTTAATGAGTGCATTATTAATTGCCCCAGCAGTTGCTAGTAGACAGTTTAGCAACAAACTATCTATCAATGTAATTTTAGCTGGCTTAATTGGTCTTTTATCAGCTTTTGTTGGGACAACAATTAGTTCATCAGTAACTAACCTACCAACAGGACCGGTTATCGTTGTAGTTTTATGTAGTTTAGTAATTTTAGCACTATTCTTTTCGCCAAAGACAGGAATATTATTTAAAGTTATTAAAGATAAATATCACAAACATCAAATTATTAAATATCATATTTTAATTCACGCTTATCATCATGGTAATCTTGTTACAGAGTTGAACAACATCGATATGATGATTAATAATGGTTATATTAGTAAAGAAAAAGACAAATATTTACTCACTCAAAAAGGAGTTTGTAAAGTTGAAGCAATTATAGGTGAAGAAAATGGATGCTAGTATTTTATTAATTGCAATTTTAACTGCAATTTCAACAAGTTTACTTGGAGTCTTTTTAGTTATTAGAAAAATTTCAATGATGACTGATGCGATTAGTCATACAGTTTTGCTTGGGATTGTTTTTGGTTTTATGCTAGTAGGTAATTTAAACAGTCCTATCTTAATTTTAATGGCAACATTAATGGGCGTTTTTACAACTTATTTAATTGAGTTACTAGTTAAGTCTAAAAAGACAACAGAAGATGCCGCAACTGGTGTTGTTTTTCCGCTTCTTTTTAGTATTGCGGTAATAATTATTAGTTTAGGTTTTAGAAGTGTTCATTTAGATGTTGACGCTGTCTTATTAGGAAATTTAGAGTTTGCAATATTTGACCAACTAGTTGTTTTTGGTTATAATATTGGACCGAAATCACTTTATATTATGGCTTTTGTAGCACTATTAAATTTAGTGTTTATAATAGTTTTTTACAAAGAATTAAAGATAGTTAACTTTGATGCTGCTTTAGCAACAGTAGTAGGAATATCACCAATCTTTATCCATTATGCGTTGATGTTTTTAGTTAGTTTAACATCAGTCGCAGCATTTAATGCAGTTGGTTCAATCTTAGTTATTGCGATGACTGTCGGGCCAGCGGCAACAGCTCTTTTGTTTACGAAAGATCTTAAAAAAACATTATTAATGGCAGTTATTGTTGGAGTAGCAAATAGTATCGTTGGTTATTTTGCTGCCTTATATTTTGATGTAGTTATTAGTGGCTCAATTGCGACTGTCACTTTAATAACATTTCTACTAACGTTATTATTAAATAAGAGAAACGGAATAATATATAAACTAGTAAAGAGAAGTAGACAAAAGAGAGATTATAGTATTTTAACTTTATTGGTTCATATTGAAAACCATGAAGCAGAAATATCAAAATATCAAATTGGCGATATTGGTTTTGAAAAAATGTTTGAAAGTAATTTTAATAAAGAAAAATATATTAAACTAGCAGTAGCTGAAAACTATTTAAAAATCACTAATAATTATTTAATTTTAACTGATAAAGGTAAAGAGAAAATTACTGAAAATTTAAGAGAAAATTTGGGGTAAAATTATGAATAAAAGAGAAGAAGATTATATTAAAACAATCTATACATTAACGGTTGAAGAAAAGGCAAAATTAGCGAACACACAAGTTGTCGCAAACACACTTGAAGTGACAATTCAAACAGCTAATGAAATGTTTAAAAAACTTGCTAAACAGGACTTGGTGGTTTATAAACCTTATAAGGGAGTTCGTTTAACTGAAAAAGGCATAACTGAGGCAATAAGAGTAATTAGGGCCCACCGCATTATTGAACTTTTTTTGACAGAAACATTAAATTTTAAATGGAGTGAAGTTCATGAAGATGCAGAGCGTCTTGAACATGCTGCAAGTGTAAAATTAGTTGATGCTTTATATGAGTTTTTAGGAAGACCAAAAACTGATCCACACGGACATCCAATTCCCGTTTTTGGTGAAGAATATAAAATTTCTACACTCAACTTGTTTGCGTTAAATAAAAATGATAGTTTTAAAATAATTATGGTTAATGAAAGTGATGATGTATTTAATTACTTTGATAATAATAAAATTAAAATAGCAGATGATTTTGTGGTAGAATATAAAGATGAAAATGCAATAACAATCAAAAGCGATAGAAGATATCAAATTAGTAAAAATATTGCTGTAAACATTTTTGTTGAAAAATTAAAAAAGGAGAAGTGAAAAAATGAGAAAGAGACGTTGGCAAACATTAGGTGAAGAAATCGCTAACGCTGTAAGTCATGGTGTAGGAGCGCTGCTTGCGATTGCAGGTTTAGTGTTGATGATTTTAAAAGCGAAAACAGCTGAAGCGGTAGTAGGAGTAACTTTGTTTGGCGTAACAGCGATTATGTTATATACAATGAGTTGTTTATATCATTCCTTTAAAAAAGATACAATAGTTAAAAGAGTTTTTAGAAGATTTGATCATTTAAGTATTTATTTACTTATTGGTGGTACATATTTACCAATATTTTTAATAATTTTCAAACATCCAATTGATGTTATCTTTATTTGTATACAATGGTCGGTAATAACTTTAGGTGTAATATTAAAAAGTGTTAACTTTAAAAAGTATAAGGCTTTGCATATCGTATTATATTTAATTTTAGGTTGGAGTGGTGTTGCTGTATTTCAGCCTTTATGGGCTGCAAGCAAAGAAGCATTCTTTTGGATTTTAGGTGGTGGAGTCGCCTATACATTAGGCGTAGCTTTCTATGCTTTAAAGTGGAAGTATAGTCATTTTGTTTGGCATTTATTCGTTATAGCAGGAACAACGCTTCACTTCTTTGCGATATATTTACATTTACTTTAAAAAGTAATTTTATAGATGAAATACCTCTTAATCATTTAAAGGGGGATTTTTTGCTTTCTTTACAGATTTTAAAAAATGTCTTAAATAATTGAAAAAAGGGCAATAATTAGTTATAATAATTAATATGTATGCTAAGAAAGAGTGATATCATGTTAGAACTTAAAAATATTTATAAAGACTATAAAATGCCAACTTATAAAGTAGAGGCTTTAAAGGATGTAAATTTAGTCTTTAGAAGAAATGAATTTGTTTCAGTTTTAGGACCAAGCGGTTCAGGTAAAACAACTCTTTTAAATTTAATTGGTGGTTTAGACAAATATACTAGTGGAGATTTAATAATTAATGGAACTTCAACAAAAGAGTTTAAAAGTAAAGACTGGGATGTATATAGAAACCATAGAGTAGGGTTTGTTTTTCAAAGTTATAACTTAATTCCTCATCAAACAGTTTTAAAAAATGTTGAGTTAGCATTAACGATTGCTGGTTACAGTAAAGAAGAAAGAATAGAAAAAGCTAAAAAGGCGTTAGATTCAGTTGGGTTGAGCGATCAGTATTATAAGAAACCTAATCAACTCTCGGGCGGGCAAAGCCAAAGAGTAGCGATTGCAAGGGCACTTGTTAATGATCCAGATATTTTACTTGCTGATGAACCAACAGGGGCGCTTGACACGAAAACAAGTAAACAAATTTTAGAAATTATTAAAGAGATTTCTAAAGAAAGACTTGTTGTTATGGTTACTCATAACTCTAATTTAGCAGAAGAATATTCAACAAGAATTATTAACTTGTTAGATGGTAGGGTTACTGATGATTCTAACCCTTTAACTAAAGAAGAATTAGAAGAACAAGAAAAACAAACAATAGTTTATAAAGAAAAAACAAAAGAAAAGAAAGAAAAAACAAAGATGAGTCTTTTTACAACTTTCTTGTTATCTTTAAATAATTTAATTAGTAAAAAGTCACGAACAATACTAACGAGCATTGCTGGTTCAATAGGTATTATTGGAATCTCTTTAGTGTTATCTGTAAGTTATGGACTAACCGAATTTATAGAGGATTTACAAGATGATATGTTATCAGGGAATCCGGTTATGGTAACTAAAGATGCTTTTGATATCAATGCTGCGATTGAACGAATGAATCAACGAGAAAAACTAGAAATCGTTAAGGAAAACGGCATAGTTAACGTTGAAAAGATGATTGAACAAATTAGAGAAGGCGCACAAACCGTCGGTAATTTGTTTGTTGAGAGTGTTATTACAGAAGACTACATAAACTATGTTAAAGAGATTCCTGAAGAAGATATTGCCGCACTATTTTTTGATTACGAAATAGATGTTACAAATAATATTTATTTTGAGTTTAAAGAAAGTGCAGCTGCTGATTCAAAGATAATTAGTTTGTCTGTTTTAAAAACGATTGCGACAGATATTTTAAAGCAAAACGAAACAACAAAACCTTATGCGAGTCTTGCTAGTAATTTTATTGCGGGTGTTAAACAAATGCCAGATAACGAAGAATATATTTTATCGCAATATGATGTTTTAGCAGGTAAGATGGCAACGAAGAAAAATGAGATAATGATAGTTGTAAATAAAGATAGAATGATTTCTGATTTTTTACTTGCTCAACTTGGCTATTATAATTTAGATGAATTTATTAATGAAGTTTTAAGAGTTAATGTTGATCCGAATTATAATTATGATTTACCTTTTTCTAATCAATTTACATATGAAGAATTAATGGCGAAAAAGTTTGTATGGTATCCTAATGATGTGGTTTTTAATAAGACGATGAATCCAGTAAACCCATTTACTTATAATGCTTATAAGAGTGATTTTGCTGACCCTGATATAGTAGGGGTGGAATTAGAAATTGTTGGTATTTTAGAACCTAAAGAAAATATTCATTATGGAACTTTAAAGAGTGGCTTTTATTATACTGAAGAATTAGCTAACTATATTATTGAACAAAACAAAAATTCTGAAGTGGTTGCACACTTAAAAAACAACCATGAAAAAGAAGAAGATATGGTTTATCGTGGTATGTATTATGAAGATATGCCAATAGGAATTACTTACAACTACACATATACATATAACGGAGTAGAAAAGAATAATATTGGTTTTGTTGGTAAACATAATTCAGTTTTAGCGCTAATTGGAATGATGGGTGGAGGAAGTGATGATTTAGAAATCTACACATTGTCATTAAGAGATTTAGGTGGCAATGAACTAGCTGGGACGATATCTATTTATCCAAAAGATTTGAATCACAAGAAAAATGTTTTAAATTATTTAGATACCTGGAATAAACCAGGCGTTTTAGTAGTAAATGGAGTTACTTTAAAAACTTCAGATAGAGAAAAGATTACTTATTCAGACCCATTATCAATTGTTTTTAACATGATTAATGATGCTATTAATTTAATAACGATAGCATTAATTGTCTTTACGAGTTTAGCGTTAGTTGTATCATCGGTGATGATTGCGATAATTACATATGTTTCAGTCGTTGAGAGAACAAATGAAATTGGTGTTATCAGATCAATCGGTGGTAGAAAGAGAGATGTATCAAACTTGTTTATCGCTGAAACATTTGTAATAGGATTAACGGCAGGTTTGTTTGCGATTGCAGTAACATATGCTGGTTCGGCAATAATTAATTTAATTGTTAATAAACATATCGGTGGCAATATCGCCAACTTCCCGTGGAATTATGCTCTAATAATGGTATCAATTAGTATTATACTTAGTTTAGTTTCAGGATTAATCCCATCACGTTCAGCTGCAAGAAAAGACCCTGTAGACTCTTTAAGAGCGGAATAAATATAGATTAATATAAGGAGGAAACAATGAAGGTTGTAAAGTATCCAATTAAATTAGATCCAAATTTTTCACCAATTGTTTTATATTTTCAAAACTTTAGAAAGAGAGTTAAAAAAAGTAAACATGAAGAGATAACGATTGTTGTTGAAAGGGAAGATGGATTAAATGAGTTTTATGAAACAATAATTTTTAGTGACGATGAACATTTAGAAGAGAATCTTTTCTACTTAGAAAAACTTTCTAAAACTTTATTATGGCTTTATGGAGGCTATAAGATTATTGTTGTAGGGCCTAAAAAGATTTATGAAGGATTAAAAAAGATTTATTTAGAAGGTAGAAGAACATTTGATTCTAACTTTATGAGAAGAGTTTATGGTAAGCCATTTGAAGTGGTTCATATGGAAAACAGACCAGAAAGTAAAAGAATCGAAAGAGCAATTGGTAAAAACTTAGATGGATACCGAATTGGTTTTGATGCTGGTGGCTCAGATATGAAAGTCTCTGCAGTTGTAAATGGGAAACCAATTTTTTCAACTGAAATAGTTTGGCTACCAAAACTAAACAGTGATCCTAAATATCACAAAGAAAAGATTCGTCAAGCAATCTATTTAGCTGCAAGCAAAATGCCAAGAGTTGATGCGTTAGGCGTATCAAGTGCAGGCATTTATATTAATAATGAAGCTAAAGTTGGTAGTTTATTTATCCAAGTACCAGAAGAATTGTTTGAGGAACATGTTAAAAACATTTATATTGATATTGCTAAAGAATTAAATGTGCCTTTAGTAGTAGCAAACGATGGTGATGTTACAGCATTAGCTGGAGCGATGGCTTTAAAGAAAAATAATCTACTAGGTATCGCTATGGGAACGAGTGAAGCAGTTGGTTATATTAATAATGATGGTAATATTTCCGGTTGGTTAAACGAATTGGCGTTTGTCCCGGTTGATGTTCAAAAAAACGGACCAGTTGATGAGTGGAGCGGAGATATCGGTGTTGGTTGTAAGTATTTCTCACAAGATGCAGTTATTAGACTTGCAGAAACATGCGGTATTAAGTTTGAGGAAGATTTAACATTAGCCGAAAGACTAAAAGTTGTTCAAAAATTAGACCCAACAAGCGAAACTTATGTTGATATTTATGAAACAATCGGTACATATTTAGCCTTCGGTTTAGCTTATTACAGCGAGTTTTATCATATTGAATTAGTTTTACTATTAGGTAGAGTTATGAGTGGGGTTGGTGGCGACATTATCGTTAAAACAGCAACAAAAGTATTAAAGAAAGAATTCCCTAAATTAGGTAAACAAATTAAACTTGTCATACCTGATGAAGAAACAAGAAGAGTGGGTCAATCAATCGCTGCAGCAAGTCTACCAAAAACAAATAAATCGTAAAATAAGCGAAAATATTTTAAATAATACTTATTTATGTTTTACAAAACAATTAATATATGTTAAAATTAAGAATAATAATCTAATCTTTGATGTGGTTAGATGTTAATTAGGAGGATACAAATGAAGTTAAGAAGATTATTTTCGCTTTTAATTGGTTTTGCATTAATCGGCTTAATGGTTTGGAAATTAATCGCTGTTGATAAAGACGCTATACCTGTTTATATTGACAATATTGAAGGTTTACCAGATTTCTTAAGCATGGATGTAATTAACATGTCAATTTTTTATACCCTATTTGGACTAAAAGTTTTAATGATTTTAATGTTTTCAATGGGAGGTAAAAAAGCACTAGTGTTCGGTTTAGTGCTTATGCCTATATTTGTAGGTGAGATTTATTATACTGAAAAACCGGTACTAGAGTTTTTATATAACCTAATAAAAGGTACTGTTGCAGAAAACTTAGATGCAACATTATACCTTGATTTAGGCGCACTAGCAGCATTAGCAATTTATTGGTTAGTGTTATTAATTATTGTTGCAGCTGGTAAAACAAGAACAATCGGTTCTAAGATTACATTATTGTTGTTTGGTTTAATACCAATGGCATGCTATTATATTAATGCTTTAGTAGTGGCTGAAGCTTCTTATAGTTTTGAGCAATGGCAAGAAATTGGCATTTTAGCAACTTATGGAGTACCATTTGTTATTTCATTAATGTTAATTATTTCACAAAAAGGTAGAAAGAAACAACGAGGCAAGAACGTTTGGTTTGCAGCAATTGAAACATTATAATAAAAAAACCTCAATTCGTTGAGGTTTTTTTTAGAAAGGAAGAAGTTATATGAACGCTTATGAAACAATTTTAAAAAGAAGAAGTATTAGAAAATTTAAAGATAAAATGGTTAGTGATTTATTTTTAGATAAACTTATGAAGGCAGCGATGGCAGCTCCTAGTGCGAGAAATAGTCAGCCATGGAAGTTTTATATTGTTAAAAACGCTGAAAAACGCAGTGAGTTAGTTAAGATCTTTAGAGATTTTAATGCGCCAGTTATGGTTGTTGTGGCAGGTGATATGTCAAAACTAGCAGATAATAAAACTGATTTTTGGGTTCAAGACTGTGCCGCTGCTACGCAAAACATTTTATTAACAGCTGAACACTTAGGTTTGGGTACTTGCTGGTGTGGAGTTTATCCAAAAGAGCCAGCAACCAAACAAGTAAAGGAAATTTTAAACTTAGAAGAAGGAATCATTCCTTTATCATTAATTCAGTTAGGTTATAAAGACGAAGAAAAAGAAGCTAGAACGCAATACGCAAAAGAAAGAGTTGTGGAAATTAAATAATGCATAATGATGATCGAGATTTAGAAAAGATGTTTAAGCAGCAATTTAAAGCGCAGCTAATTATTAATTCCATTAATACTATTATTGTGATAATTTTTGCTATGTTCTTTTATTCTAATATGACAATTATGTTGTTTCTTTTAGTTGTGTTAGTTGTTATTTGGTTACAAGCAGGAATGAAGTTATATAATCTAAAAAAAGCGATTAAAAAAATGGATAAAGAAAAAGAGAACATCTTTTTTCGTGATAACGATATAAACAAAAATGTAAGTATTGATGAGATTGTTGAAGATATCTTAGATGATGAAGAAGAAAATTAATAATTGTTGTGAATTAAAACGATTTATAGTATAATTGATACATAAGAAAAAAAAGAGGTGTTTACATGAAAAAAACTTATGAAAAACCGATTATTGAAGTTATGATATTTGAATACGACGTTTTAAGTGCTTCAGTTCCGCAAGGTTCTGCAGAAGTAGAAATAGATGTCGGTGAAAAATGGTTTGGAAAATAGTAATTGATTTAAAATAAATATAAAAAAAGATTATTAAACTTTGTGGCTTAATAATCTTTTTTCTTTCTTACCACATTCCTTACAATAACCAAAGAAAGTTAAGTTGTGGCTAATAATTGTTAAATCTTTATTATCATGAACTAAATCTTCTAATTTATGCAAGTGACAATCAACTTCAATTAGTTTTTCACACTTTAAGCACTGCATATAATGCTTATGATCAGGCTTGTTTATGTGATAGTAAGCTGTTTGGTTTAATGTGCTTTTCATTAAATAGTTGTTGTTAAAGAGTGTGTCTAGGCTTCTATAAACTGTTGAAGGATCCATAACTTTTGGTGATAGTTTATTAATGAGAAGTTCAGCGCTTAAAGACTTATTGGACTCTTTAATCATTTCTAAAATAATTTTTCTATTCTTTGTCATACGCATTTAAATCACTCTCCTAAACTTTCTATATAGTAGTGAAAAAACTAATAAAATTGTATATAAAACAATTATCGCAGAACCGACAGGAATATCTAAATGATATGCAAAAGTAATGCCAGCAAAGACGCTTAGTACTGATGCAATTAATCCGAAAGTGATAGTTTGGCGGAAGTTTTTTGCAAGTTGGCTAGCGATTAAAGCAGGAAAGATAATAAATGCTGATATTAATAACATTCCTGCGGTGCTTATGCCGATTGTAATAAAAGAAGCAGTGATAACAGAAAGAAAATACTTTAACAAATTATTTTTAACGCCGCTTACTTTTGCGAAGTTTTCATCATAAGTCATTGATAAAAGTGGTCTGTAAAAAACTAAAACAAAAGTGATAATCAAGATAAGTAAAACCGCTGCAAATATAACTTCAGTTGGTGAAACGGTTAAAATGCTACCAACTAATAATGATTCGATTGAACGATTAAAGCCAGAAGAAACGCTTATCGCTATTAGTCCTACCGCCATACTAAAGGCTGAGACGACACCGATTGCTGAATCATGATTAATCATTTTTAAGTTACCTAAATAAGTTATTAAAATTGCAGCTAAAATAACAATTGGTAAAGCAACATAAAGTGGTTGGTCAACTAATAATAGGCCAAAGGCGATACCAGTAAAAGCAACATGACTTAATCCATCAGCAATCATCGATTGGTTGTTTAAAACTAAGTAAGGGCTAATTAAAGCGGCAGCAAGACCTAAACAAAGACTAATTATTAAGGCGTAAATCATAAAAGTGCTAGTTAAAAAACTAAACATGTTTACCACCGCTTTTCTTAGTGTAGTCTTCATAAGTTCCATAAAACTTAACTGTTTGGTCAACTTCTAAAACTTTAACTGAATCAAAAATCGGTTTATGTAAGTCGTGAGTAACAAAAAGGATTGTTGTACCACTATTATGAACTTCTTTAATCAATTTATAAAAATAATCTCTAAAGTCAGGATCAAGAGCACTAGTCGGTTCATCTAAGATTAATAGTTCAGGATTATTAATTAAAGCGCGAACTAAAAGGACTCTTTGTTGTTGTCCGCCAGATAAATTGAACATTAAAGAATTTTTTAATTCTAGTATGTCCATTTTTTCTAACCAGTAATTTATTTTCTCTTCATCCTTGTTTTTAATAAAAAGAGCTTGTTTTTCAAAACCAGAATAAATAACTTCTTTAACAGTTATTGGGAAGTTTGTTGGAAGTTTAATCATTTGTGGTAAATAGCCACAACTTTTATCGTATCTTTTTACATTACCTTTGGTAGGCTTAATTAGACCTGCTAATAATCTAACTAACGTTGTTTTACCTGAACCATTAGGGCCGATGATATATAAAAAGTCTTTACTATTGATTTTTAAAGTAATGTCTTTTAAGGCTTCAAGATTCCCAAAAGAAACAGAAGTATCATTAAACTCAATTAAAAGCTTGTTTGATGTGTTTGATGTTTTGTCTGAGTAAGTCTGCATAAGTTACACCTCTTTTTCCTTCATTTAATGAAATGTTATGATAGCCGTGTAATTCTAGTAAAGTTACATCTAAATTATCTTTTTGTAACTCTCGTCTTATTGTTTCAGCAACTCTTGGGGTTGTTAATTCTTCAATGAATAAATATTCTGTGTTTGTTTCTCTTAAAGCTGAAATAATGTTTTCAATTTGTCTAATTGTCTGTTCGGCTTCAGGGCTGAAATGTTCAATTAAAGAGTTAATCTCAATATTATACCGATGACTAAACCCGCCTAAAGCATCATGGCCAGCAAAATATATAACTTTTTCATGAGTGGTTTCATTTAAAAAAGATACTAATTCGTCATGAAGTGCTAATATTTCAGTTTTATAGTTATTTGCATTTTCTGTGTAAAAATCTGCGTTTTCTGGATCAATTTTAATAATTTCATCTTTTAAAATATCAATCATATCTACAAAAACAAGAGTATCGGTCCAAAAATGAATAGAAGCGCCGATATCATCACTAAATTCAATTGTGACTTCGTTAGATAGGTTAACGTAGTTAATATTAGTATTGATGAGATCTTTAACCCAAACATCAATTTTATCGCTTGCGTAAACAAAAAGTTTTGATTTGTTTATCATCTCAATATCTTTTGGGGTTGGTGTAAAGTCATGAACCTCACAACCAAACGGAACAACTAAATCAACTTTAAGTTTATCTTTAGAAATGTTTTTTAAAATATCATAATGCGGATAAAATGAAGCGACTAAATCGGCATCTTTTTTCTTGCATGAAGTTAAAGTTAGACTTATAAGTATAATAAATAATATAGTATAGAGATTCTTTTTCATAAAATACCCCCTAAGTTATCCTAATAATCCTACTATTGAGTATAATCTAAGTTAAAATAATTTGCAAGTCATTCGCAAAATGTGAAATATCCCAACAATTAACGGCTTAAACTGGCAAAAATAAAAATTGGCACTCTATACTTGACAGTGCTAAAAGATGGTGTTATAATATAGGTAAAAGAAAAGAAAGAAGGGGGTAGTTTTATGTTTAAATTAGCAAGAAGAAGTTATTTTGATGATTTCTTTGATAACTTTTTTGAAACAAACACTACAAGAAATAGTTCGCTTTTAAGTACTGACATTAAAGACACTGAAGATCACTATGAGTTAATCGTAGATGTACCAGGATTTGAAAAAGATGAGATTAAGGTAGCTTTAGAAAAAGGATATTTAACAATTTCTGCTTCTAAAGATAAAGAAGAAAACGTAGAAACTGGTCACTATGTAAGAAGAGAAAGAGTACACTCAAGTGCAGTTAGAAAGTTTTATGTTGGTGATAATCTTGATGAGTCAGATATTAAAGCGAAACTTGATAAAGGTGTTTTAGTAGTTGAAGTTCCTAAAAAGGAAAAAACAATTGAAACAGAAAAGTTAATTGAAATTAAATAAGTAACGAAAAGAAAAGAAAGAGGGCTCGTTTGAGCCTTTTTTCTTTCATATACCGATATCTAACATATTTGTTTATTTTGGTATGTAAATATGATATAATTTTAAGTGGTAGTTTTTAAATTAAAGCCGAAGGAAAGGTGTTAGATAAATGAATAAACAAACAAAGATAGTTGCGACAATTGGACCTGCATCAAACTCACCAGAGATGATTGAAAAGTTAATTGAAGCAGGGATGAATGTAGCGAGAATTAATTTTTCACATGGCAAACTTGAAGACCATAGAAAAACAATTGAAATGATAAGAGAAGTAGCGAAAAAATTAGATAAGTTTGTCGGTATTTTAGCTGATACTAAAGGACCTGAGATTCGCGTTGGTGATTTTGAAAATGGTAAAGTTACTTATAAAAGAGGAAGTTTCATTAAAATATTTAAAAAGCCAGTATTAGGAAATGAAGAAGGTTTTCATATTCCTGTTAATGAATTATATGATGATATTAAAATAGGTGATTGTCTTTTAATAGATGATGGTAGAGTAAGATTAACAGTTATTGAAAAAAGAGATGATCATTTATATGTAGAGGTAATGAACTCGGGCACGATTAAAGATAAAAAAGGTGTAAATGTTCCTGGGACACATATTACTATGCCTTTTATTTCTGCAAAAGATAGCGAAGATATTAAGTTTGCGGTAGATATGGATGTTGATTATATTGCCTTATCATTTGTAAGAACGCCTGGTGATGTTTTATCAGTAAGAAGTATTTTATCTTTTTTAAATGCTAAACACATTGAAATTATTGCGAAAATTGAATCGCAAGCAGCGATGGATGATATTGACGCAATTATTGAAGTCAGTGATGGCATAATGGTTGCAAGAGGAGATTTAGGGGTTGAGGTTACTAATGAGCTTGTTCCTTTATACCAAAAGATAATGATTTCTAAAGCAATTCAGGCAGGTAGACCAATCATTACTGCAACACACATGTTAGAATCAATGATGAGTTATCCGCGCCCGACAAGAGCTGAAACAAGCGATGTTGCGAATGCGATTTTAGATGGATCTGATGCGATAATGTTATCTGGCGAGACTGCAGCTGGTGAATATCCGGTTGAGTCAGTAGAAACAATGGTTTCAATTGCAAAAGTTATTGAACCAGCATTTGATTATGAAGGAATTTTAGATAAATATTTCCATAATAAACAATCAACAGTTAACGATGCAATCGGCTTAACAGTTAGCCAAATCGCTTCAACTTTATCTGATGTAAAAGCGGTTGTCGCATTTACTGAGACAGGTGGAACACCAAAAAGATTATGCAAATTTAGACCTTGTGTACCAATTATCGCTGTAACAAACAATAGAAAAACATGTACGAAACTATCTTGTTATTGGGGTGTACATCCTGTTTATCGTAAGGACTATACAGACTTTTTAAGTTATGACAGAGTCGGTATAGAAGTCGCAAAAGAATTAGGACTTAAAAACGGAGATAAAATAATTATTACAAGTGGTTACGCACAACAACACGGTTCAACTAACACAATAAGAATTATTGACGTTAATTAAAATTTTAAAAACCGCTTTTAAAAAGTGGTTTTTTAAATAAAAAAGTAGGCAGTGCCTACTCTCCAAAATAGATGTTTTCAAAGTTTAATCGTTTTAATAAATAGTAGATTGGGAGTCCAAAGATATATGTTACAACAAATTCCCCAATAAAAACTTGTAAGGTAGTTAATAAAAATGGAGCACCTGTTGCAATATAAAGCATTAAACCAATCACTGGGCCATTAATGATACTAGGAATTAACAAGGCTATATAAGGCCATTTTCTTAGCAACAACATTAAAAGAAGTGTGATGGTTGTAGCGAGTGTTCCAAAGGCGATATCGTATAACATTATTGGTGAAAAAAGGTTTGATATAACTACACCAATAGTTAGACCGACAACACTCTTTTTGTCAAAAAAAACTAAGATTAAAAGTAACTCTGCGACGCGAAATTGAATTGCATCAAAACTAACAAAATGAAATATTAGTACTAAGACAACATATAGTGATGCAATGATTGCTTGCCGTAATAAATCTTTAATTGTAAAATTTTGCAAAGTAACACCTCTATTTAACATTTAAGTCTTTTTAATATTAACATTATATTTTATAAATAACAAGTAAACTAAGGAGTATATATGCGAGTTAAATATGAATTAAAACATATATGCAAACAATCAGGAGCTAGATATGGCATTTTAACTGTTGGTGATTTGGAAATTGAAACACCAATTTTTATGCCGGTTGGAACGAAAGCGACAGTTAAGACTCTTTCGCCTAGCGAAATAGAAGAAGTTTCAGAAGGTTTAATATTAGCTAATACGTATCATCTATGGTTAACGCCAGGAATGGATGTAATAAATCTTCATAATGGTGCTAAAAGTTTTATGCAATGGGATAAAGCACTATTAACTGATAGCGGTGGATTTCAAGTTTTTAGTTTAAGTACACATAGAAAAATCACTGAAGAGGGTGTTCATTTTACTAATCCTAGAAATGGAGATAAATTGTTTTTAACACCAGAAGAATCAATCAAAATTCAACACCAAATCGGTGCCGATATTATTATGAGTTTTGATGAGTGTCCACCAGTTGATTCAAAAAGAGAATATATGATTGAATCAATTGATAGAACATTAAGATGGGCAAAAAGAGGTAAAGATGTTCATAATACTGATCAAGCACTATTTGGGATAGTTCAAGGCGGAACATATTTAGATTTAAGAGAATATAGTGCTAAAAAAACAATTGAGATTGACTTTCCTGGTTATGCGATTGGTGGATTATCATTAGGTGAAACTAAAAAGGAAATGGATGATGTTATTAAACATTTAAATAACATTTTACCAAAAGATAAACCACGTTATTTAATGGGTGTTGGTACACCTGAAGATTTAATTAATGGTGTGATTGGTGGAGTTGATATGTTTGACTGTGTCTTACCAACAAGAAACGCACGACACGGGCAAATATTCACCACTGAAGGTAGATTGATAATCAAAAATAAAGAGTTTGAAAATGATTTAAAGCCATTAGATCCAAACTTGCCTTCTAAGATTAGTAAATATAGTAGAAGTTATGTAAGACATTTAATTAGAGAAAATGAAATACTAGGATTAAGAATTTTAACTTATCAAAATTTACTATATTTAAAAGAGTTAATGAGACAGATAAGAGAAGCAATTAAAAACGATAGACTTTTAGATTTTAAAGAAGAATTAAAAAAAGTTTATAATTTTGAAGTTTAATTTTATAAATTAACTCCTTTATTTTCCGTGGGTTTTAATGTATACTTAATATAGCACTTTATTTTTTTGTGTTTGAGGAGGAATAAAAATGGTGTTTGGAGAACATGACCAATTTAATGAAAAGCCAGTTTTAAAAGTTCTCGGTGTGGGTGGCGGCGGTGGAAATGCGATTAACAGAATGATTGAAAATGATGTTAAGGGCGTTGAATTCGTTGCGATAAATACAGATGCACAAGTTTTAAGAATTTCTAAAGCTGAAACACGTTTACAAATTGGTAAAAAATTAACGAGAGGACTAGGAGCGGGTGCTAAACCAAACATTGGTCGTGAAGCTGCACTTGAGTCTGAAGATGATATAAGAGCAATTTTAGCAGATGCTGACATGGTCTTTATCACTGCTGGTATGGGTGGAGGTACTGGAACTGGCGCAGCGCCAATAATTGCTAAGTTTGCGAAAGAAATGGGAATTTTAACTATTGGTATAGTTACTAAACCATTTATTTTTGAAGGACCAAAAAGAACACAAGTAGCAATTGAAGGATTAACAGCGTTAAAAGAACAAGTTGATACTCTAATCGTTATTCCTAATGAAAGATTATTATCAGTTGCAGATCCTACTACATCAATGTTAGATGCGTTTAGAGAAGCAGATAACGTATTAAGACAAGGTGTTCAAGGTATTTCAGAAATTATTTCTGTCCCAGGTTTAATTAATGTTGACTTTGCGGATGTTAAAACAGTTATGGCAAATAAAGGTACTGCACTAATGGGTATCGGAATTGCCTCTGGTGAAAATAGAGCTGTTGAAGCAGCAAGAAAAGCAATTCACTCTAAACTTTTAGAAGTTACGATTGATGGCGCAACAGACGCAATCGTTAATATTACAGCTTCAAAGGAGTTAGGAGTTTTTGAAGTAGAACACGCCTTAGAAGAAATTAGAAACGCTAGCGGTCATGATATAAACGTTATTTATGGTACAACAATTAACTTAGATGTTGGCGATGAAATGTTAGTGACAGTAATCGCGACAGGTTATGACTTAAAAGCTAAAGATACAATTGAAGACTTCTCTGAACAACTATTTAGAAAAACAAGCAGTGAACAAGTTTCAATTACTAATGAAGGTTTTGAAGTGAAAAAACAGGAAGAGCCAAAAGCAGAACCTGAAAGACCACAAAGAAAACTACCTTCATGGCTTGGTAAAAAATAAAAAAATGGCTAATTTTAGCCTTTTTTAAAAGATAGGATGATAAGATGTTACAAGCCGGAATAATAGGGTTACCTAATGTTGGAAAATCAACACTATTTAATGCACTTACAAACTCTCATGTTTTAAGTGCTAATTATATGTTTGCGACATTAGAACCAAATGTCGGTGTTGTAACAATTATTGATAAGCGTTTAAATGAGATAGGCAGAATCACAAACGCTAAAAAGATAATCCCAACAAGTTTAGAATTTGTTGATATACCTGGACTTGTTAGTGGGGCAAGTAAAGGTGAAGGGTTAGGAAATAAATTTTTAGATAGCATTAGAAATGTTGATGCATTATGCCATGTAATAAGATGCTTTAATGATCCTAATATTTCTCATGTATTTGCAGAAGTTGATCCAGTTAATGATGCCTTAACAGTTGAACTAGAATTAATTTTAGCGGATTTAGATGTAATTAATAAAAGAATTGATCGACTTCATAAAAAGGTTTTAGTTGATAAGATTGCATCTGAAAAGTTAGAGTATGAAACATTAGTTTTAATTAAAGAAAACTTAGAAAAAGAAATACCAATTAATAAGTTAAACTTAACGGTTGAAGAAAAAAAAGCAATTAAAAGTTATAATTTCTTAACAGAAAAACCTTTAATGTATATCGCAAATTTAAAAGATGATGACTTGTTAGATATTGAAAATAATACCTATTATCAAAGTTTGCTGGCGTATGCCAAAAAGAACAATATTAAGGTTGTACCACTCTCAATTAAGTTAGCAGATGATTTGAAAGAATTTAGTGAAGAGGAAGAAAAAGAATATTTAGAAGAGTTAGGGTTAACTGATTTTAGGCTTAATAACGTTATTACAGGTGCTTATGAACTGTTAGGTTTGGAAACTTTCTTTTCCTTTTTAAGTGGAGAGACAAGAGCTTGGACATACAAAAAAGGAATGACTGCGAAAGAGTGTGCGGGAGTTATCCACACTGATTTTGAAAAAGGATTTATTCGAGCTGAGACTGTTAGTTATGATGATTTAGTTAGTCTTGGCAGTTATCAAAAGGCTAAGGAGGCTGGCAAAGTCCGTTTAGAAGGAAAAGAGTATTTAGTTAAAGACGGAGATATATTGTCGTTTAGATTTAATGTTTGAGAAAATAAAAACTAATGTTAGTAAGTTAAAAGAAAGCATAAAAGATAAAGATGTAACAATCGTTTGTGCATCAAAATATATTAGTGTTGAAGTGATGAGATATTTATATAGTTTAGGCATTACACACTTTGGTGAAAGTAGAGCTGATGAACTTTTAAAAAAGAAAGCAGCACTGAAAGACTTAAATATCACTTGGCATTTTATTGGCTCCTTACAATCAAATAAAGTAAAGAGTATCATTAACGAAATAACGTATTTACATTCATTAGATCGGATCAGTTTAGTAAAAGAAATCAATAAAGCGAGAATTGAGCCTTTAAAGTGTTTTATTCAGCTTAACTTAGCTAATGAAAAAACTAAAAGTGGATTATCTAAAAGTAAATTAAGTGATTTTTACAAAATGCTCAGTAGTTATGATAAAATTATACCAGTAGGTATAATGCAAATGGGCGTTTACAACAATTTAGAATTAACAAATAAAATATATAAAGAAGCCGCATCTTTAAGTCAAGAATTAAACTTAAAAGAACTATCAATTGGGATGAGCGATGATTACTTGATTGGGATTAAAAATGGGGCAACATTTATTAGAATAGGTAGTTTATTTACTAAGTAGGTGAAAATATGAGTAAAAAAGATGAACAAACAAAATTACCACGATTTCAAGAATATACAGTTAAAACAGCATTTGAGCGTATAATTTTTGAAGATTTAGACACTGGCGATGATGATTATATCGTTAGTTTAGCAAATGAACTGATTAACGGTAGTCCATTAGTGGTTAATTTTGAGAAGTTAGATATTGATGAAGCAAACAAAGTTATCGCATTTTTAAGCGGTGTAATGTTTGCTGTAGGTGGAAAAATAGAAAGGATTAATTCACGAATCTTTTTGTTTGCGAGAGCGCAAGAATTTAAAGATGGCACTTTAAAACAATTTGTCGATGAATATAAAACTATTTAACATTATACAAAAGGGGTTAATTATGTTATAATCATAATTAGCCAAAACTAAATCTTTACGATGATTCGGACAAGTTTATTAAAAATTAGTTAATTTAAGCGAGTAAGGGATGGTGTGAGCCTTACATAACTTTTTAATAAATATCACCGATGAGTAAAATTTAAAAATGAGTGTCGTATTTTATACGGAACTAAGGTGGTACCGCGAAATTTCGTCCTTAGAGTTTTCTAGGGATTTTTTTATACAAAGTGAGGGATTTATAGATGGAATTAAAAGATACATTGTTGCTTCCTAAAACAGAATTTTCAATGAGAGGTAATTTAGGTAATAAAGAGCCTGAGATTATAGCTAAGTGGGAAGAATTAAAGATTTATGAGAAAGGATTAAAATTAAACGAAAAGAATAAGAGTTTCGTTTTACATGATGGACCTCCATATGCCAATGGTCCAATTCATATAGGTCACGCTTTAAATAAAATTTTAAAAGACTTCGTAGTGAGATATAAAACACTAAAAGGTTTTTATGCTCGCTATATTCCTGGTTGGGATACACACGGATTACCGATTGAATCTGCTTTAAGTAAGCAAGGTATAACATATAAAACTATGCTAGTTAGTGATTATCGTAAATTATGCGAAAAATACGCTAACAAACAAATTGATGCGCAAAAAGAACAATTCAAGAGAATTGGTATTTTAGGTGAGTGGGATAAACCTTATATTACTCTCCAACCTGAGTTTGAAGAAGCGCAACTATTAGTGTTTGCGAAGATGGTCGAAAGAGGTTTAATCTATAAAGGTTTAAGACCTGTTTACTGGTCACCTTCAAGCGAATCAGCCTTAGCGGAAGCAGAAATTATTTATGAAGAAGTAACTTCGCCATCAATTACTGTGCAAGTGCCGGTTGTTGAAGGTAAGTTTAAAGGTCAAAAGCTAGTCTTTTGGACTACAACTCCATGGACACTCCCTGCTAACTTGGCAATTAGTGTTAACCCTAATTATGATTATGTATCAGTGGAGACTGATAAAGATATTTTAATTATGGCTAAAGATTTACATGAGAAAGTTATGAATGAATTAAACATAACGAATTATCAAGTTATTGACACTTATAAAGGTGAAGTTCTTGAATATAGTAAGTATGTTCACCCTTTGTATGATGAGAAAATTTTACCGGTTATTTTAGGTGAACACGTGACAGTAGTTGATGGTACAGGTTTAGTTCATACAGCTCCTGGACATGGTGAAGAAGACTTTATCGTTGGTAAAAAATATAATTTAGATGTGTTAGTTCCGATTGATGATGCCGGTTATTATACAGCTGATACGCCAAATTATGCTGGGATGTTTTATATGAAAGCTAATCCATTAATAACTGAACAGTTAGAAAACAAAGGTTTATTGTTAAAACTTGATTTTATTAAGCATAGTTATCCACATGACTGGCGAACAAGAAAGCCAATTATGTTTAAAGCTACTCCACAATGGTTTGCGAGTATTGAACCGATTAAAGAAGAAATTCTTGCGGAAATTAAAAAAGTGGAATGGATTCAAAAGTGGGGAGAATTAAGAATTAGCAATATGATTAAGGATCGTAATGATTGGTGTATTAGCCGTCAAAGAGTTTGGGGTGTACCAATCCCTGTCTTTTATGCTGAAGATGAATCAGTCATTTTAGATGCTGATATTATTAGACATATTGCGAAAATCTTTGGTAAAGAAGGCTCTAACGCTTGGTTTATTAGAGATGCGAAAGATTTACTTCCTAAAGGCTATACTCATCCAGGTAGCCCAAACGGCATCTTTAAAAAAGAAATGGATATTATGGATGTTTGGTTCGATTCAGGAACAAGCTATACAGTTTTAAATAGAAATGGTATAGATTTTCCTGCTGATTTATATTTAGAAGGAAGTGACCAATATCGCGGCTGGTTTAACTCAAGTTTAACAACTTCAGTTGCAGTAAATGGTAAGAGTCCATATAAAGCTGTAATCTCTCATGGATTTGTATTAGATGAGAAAAATAGAATTATGAGTAAGAGTTTAGGAAATGTTATTGATCCACTAAAGATAATGAAAGAAAATGGAGCAGACATTTTAAGACTTTGGGTATCAACAGTTGATTATGCGAGCGATGTTAAACTCGGCCAAACTACGATTAAATTAGCGACTGAGACTTATCGTAAGTTAAGAAACACATTTAGATTTATGTTAGCGAACTTATTTGATTTTAGTCCAAAAGAAAATCTAGTTCCTTATGAAAAATTAATTAATACTGATAAGATGATGTTAGTTAAACTACAAGAATTAAAAGAAAAAGTCTTTAATGCATATGATAACTACCGTTTTGATGTAGTAAATAGATTAATTACTAACTATATCATTAACGCTTTATCTGCGTATTATTTAGATTATGCAAAAGATGTTTTATATGTTGATGCACAAGATAGTGCGAAAAGACGTGGGATGCAAACAGTTATTTATCATCACTTAAATGAACTATTATTGATGTTAAATCCAATTATTCCACACACAACAAGTGAAGTTTACTGGCATTTATCTTATGCGACTAAAGAAGATGTTTACTTAGAAAGATTTACTGATGTTGAACATTATAAGGAAAAAGAATTATTAGAAGATTTTGATAAGTTCTTAGAATTAAGAAATGATGTTTTATTAAAACTTGAAGAGTTAAGAAAAGAACATGTTATCGGTAAATCATTAGAGGCAGGCCTAAATTTAGGACTACCAAAAGATTTAATGGAATCAATTAAAAAGTTAGAAGTTGATTTACCTTTAATTTTAATGGTTGCTGAAGTAAATGTTAAAGAAAGCGAAACGCTAGAAGTAGAAGCTTATGAGGCGGAAGGACACAAGTGTGAACGTTGTTGGAATATAGTTAAGAAAGTAAATTCAATTAGCGTTTGCGAAAGATGCGAGGAAGTTTTAAAGGAAATGAAATATGAAGATACTAGTAGTTAATGATGATGGGATTTTGTCATTAGGTTTAAAAATACTAGTTGAACAATTAAAACCTCTTGGTGAAGTTTATATATTCGCACCAGAAAAACACCAAAGCGGAATGAGCCAAGCTTTATCACTTAGAAAGAAAATGAAAGTGAAAAACTATGGCAATCTTTATGGCGCGGTTAGAGCCTATTCAGTTAAAGGAACACCTGCTGATTGTTTAAGATTAGGCCTGTTTTTCTACGACAAAATTAAGTTTGATTTAGTTGTATCAGGCATTAATCAAGGTGCTAATTTAGGTTCAGATGTTTCGCGCTCTGGGACAATTGGTGCAGCATCAGAAGCTGCTAGTTTAGGGATACCAGCGATTGCGCTTAGCAGCCCTTATAGAGACTTTCAAATGTCTGAAAGATATACAACAGCGCTCGTTAAGTTTCTTTTAGATAATAACTTAGTGAGTAGCGATTATTTATTAAATATCAATTTTCCGATGGATACGTTTATTGATCCAAAAGGAGTTATGTTTACTATTCAGGGAGAACATAAATATAAGCCTGCATTTATTAGAAAAAGTTTTAATAAATATATGGCAATTTATCAAAATATGAATCTTCCTGAAAAAGAGAATAGCGATGTTTATTGTTATAGAAATGGGATAATTTCGATTACACCAATTTTTGAAGATCGTTCAAGATTAGAGTTTAGTCAAAAGTTAAATAATGACATTAGCCAACAATTGAATGAACATCTTAAATATGGTAAAATTAATAACAAGGGTGGTAAGTAAATGGTTAAATATGTTTTGCATTTCTTCAAAGAGCAGACAAGACAATTCGACTTCGAACAGATGTTGTCTTTTTTTGATGAGATTCCAGAAGCAAGAGAAGATGCAAACAACGGCGAATATACTAACCAATTTAAGATTTTATATAACAACCCAATTTTAGCCAGTAAAGCAGAATTCATCTTAACTAACAAAAGTGTTGTTAGAGATTTGCACCGTCTAAACCCAAGGTTTTTAGATGTGAATATGCGTGTAGAAATACCAGTGATGACAACAAGTTTTGCGGCAAACTTTATTTTTGAAATTGTAAAAAAACTTTGTGAGGAGTTTGATTTTTACGTTTATAATGAGCACTTCAAAGATGTTATTGAGTTAAGAATGCCAACGGTAATTAGATCTTTTGAGATGACTAAAGAAGCGTTTAAAGAGAAATATAATTATCTTTTAGATGATATCTATTTTTGTCCAAAAGATAAGCTTAATGATATTTTAAAGTATGTTAATGAACAATATAGTTTACAAAGATATTACAGAGACCAAGAAGTATATGTTCCTAACTATTATATTGTTGTAGATGAAAATAAAAACTTGTATTTTTCGATTCATTGGCAAGAAGGAAAATTAACTGTTTTCCCTCCACATCTTGACTATGTATATTACAATACTAATAACTCAACAAAAACAACAATTATTCCTTATCATGAGTTAATTGCGAAGATTGAAAAACTGACAACTAATGTGCCAGGATTTTTAGAAAACACAAAAGTAATTGAAAATAAGAAGAATAGAAAAAAGGTTGCATCCGCTCTTAAAAAAGCAAAATTCACTAATGTTGAAAAGCATTTTAAGAGAATTAATTTAGATCAAATTATCGATTTTTAAAGGGAGTGAAAATATGAAATTAAATAAGTATATTGATCATACAAAGTTAGGTCCAACAGTAACTTTAGAAGACATTAAAAAACTTCTTGATGAAGCAAAAAAATATGACTTTAAGAGTGTTTGTGTGGACCCTATTTATGTAAAATATGCTAAAGAAACATTAAAGGACACAGATGTGTTAATTTGCACAGTTGTGGGATTTCCGGCAGGAACACATAGCGCTAGCGTTAAAGTTTTAGAAACTAAACAAGCAATAAAAGATGGCGCTGATGAGATTGATATGGTGATAAACCAAAATGCAATGTTAAATGGTAATTATGATATTGTCTTAGATGAGATTAAGAAAATAAAAAAAGCATGTAAAGGTAGACTCTTAAAAGTAATTATTGAGACTTGCAATTTAACAAAAGAATTAAAAGTTAAGGCGTGTGAGTTAGCAAAAGAGGCAGGAGCCGATTTTGTAAAAACATCTACCGGTTTCGCTAAAGGTGGAGCAACAGCTGAAGATATAAAATTAATGAGAAAAACTGTTGGCAAAGAAATGGGCGTAAAAGCAAGCGGCGGAGTTAGAACTTACGAAGATGCAATGAATATGATTAAAGCAGGCGCAACAAGAATTGGCGCTTCAAGTGGAATAGCAATTGTTACACAGAAAGGAAGTAGTAAAAATGATCCCAACACCTCATATTGATGTCAAAGATAAAAGTTTAGTAGCGAAAACAGTTTTAATGCCAGGTGATCCACTAAGAGCTAAGTTTATCGCTGAAAGATATTTAGAAGATGTTGTTCAAATTAATAAAACACGTAATATGTTTGGTTATACTGGAACATATAAAGGTAAGAAAGTAACAGTTATGGGAAGCGGAATGGGCCAACCATCAATTGGTATTTATTCGTATGAGTTATTTAATTTTTATGATGTTGAAAATATTATTCGTGTTGGTTCAGCAGGAGCATACACAGATAAGTTAAATTTATATGATGTTGTCTTAGCGACTGATGCATATAGTGAATCAACATTCGCTGAATTAATCGGTTTAGGTAAAGTTAACAAATTAGAAGCATCAGCAAAACTTAATAAGAAGTTAGAAGATGCAGCGAAAAAGTTAAATATGAAAATTAATAAAGGAACAATCCATTCAAGCGATGCGTTTTATCGTCCAACTGGATCTGTTCACGAAAAACTTTATAGTGAACAAGGTTGTTTATGTGTAGAGATGGAATCATTTGCTTTATTTGCAAATGCGAAAGTTTCAGGCAAAAATGCAGCATGTATTTTAACAATCTCTGATTCACTGGTAACAAAAGAATTAACAACAGCAAAAGAAAGAGAACAAGCTTTCACAAATATGATGGAGATTGCTTTAGAGATTATTTAATGATAATAAATAACACAAAGAAATTTAAAACGGTAACTATCTCAATCCGTTTTAAAGAAGAGATTAAAGAAGAAAATGTTGCCTTAAGAGCTTTATTACCTGCTGTGATGAGTTCGGCAACTTCTTTGTATAATACAAGAAAAAAACTTAATGAAGCATTAGAAAACTTATATGGTAGTGGAGTCTCTGCTAGAACTTATATACTTGGTAAACTTTCAGTTTTAAATGTTTCGTTAAACATTATAAATCCTTCTTATATGGAAGAAGGTTTTTTTGAGTTAAGTTTAAAGATTTTAAATGATTTAATTTTTGGTCATAAGATGTTACCTAAAAAGTATTTTGACTTAGAAAAAAGTTTATTACTTGAAAGATTAGAAGAGTTAGAAAACGATAAAACATATGTTGCTTTAGAAAGATTGGTTAAAAATATGTTTAAAGGTGAAAGATACGCAATAAGACCAAATAGCACTAAAGAAGATATAAGTGCTATAACATATGAAAAGTTAAATGAGTATTATTTTAATGTGGTTAATAATAACGATTATGATGTTGTTATATCGGGGGATATTGATTCTAAAACTAAAGAGATGATAAGTAAATATTTTGTAGGTAGAAATAACTATAATCATAATCCGATTGATGATGAACCACACTACACTAACGGAGTTAAACGAATAGTTGAACAAGACGATATCAATCAAGTTAAATTAAATATCGGTTATAATTTACCTATTGATTATAAGGACGATTTATATACTGCCGCAGTGTTATTTAACGCTATTTTTGGCGGATATTCTTCTTCAAGATTATTTATGATTGTTCGTGAAAAACACTCTTTATGTTACTCTGTTAGATCAAGTTATGATGCGTATAAAGGTTTTTTATGCGTTTATGCAGGTGTCCCTAAAAAGAAAGTTAATCTTGCGAAAAAACTTATAAATGAACAGTTAAAAGACCTCCAAACTAATTTAGTCAGCGATGAAGAGTTAGAAAGAACAAAATTATATTTTATCAATGACTTAAAAGAACTTGAAGATAGTCAAGGTAGATGGATGAATAACATCTATCTTCAAAAGTTGTTAAATAAAGAGTCTAAAAGAGAAGAGAAGATAAAAGTTATTAATAGTGTTACAAAAGAAGATATTTTAACTGTGGCCCGGATGGTTCAAATAGATACAGTTTATATGTTAGAACCGGAGGTTAAGGAATGATAGTTAAAGAATATAAAAAGTATAATGAAATAGTCTATAAGAAGACATTAAGTAATGGTTTAGAAGTTATTTTAGTTCCTAAAAGAGATTTTCAAAAAATATTTGCGGTATTTTCAACTAATTTTGGTGGGATGGATTTAGCGTTTATCCCAGTAGGAAAGAAAAATAAAGTTATTCAACCTTCAGGTATTGCTCACTTTTTAGAACATGTTTTATTTAAGATGCCAGGTGGTATTGATGCGATGCAAGTATTTGATGATATGGGGATTAACTCTAATGCCTTTACTAGTCATGATAAAACAGGTTATTTAATTAGAGGTACAGAAAACTTTCTTGAAGCCTTAGAATACTTGCTTGATTATGTTCAAATGCCTTATTTTACTGATAAGATAGTTAAAACCGAACAAGGAATTATCACTGAAGAGATTAATATGTATTTAGATGAACCAACCATGAGAATTTACAATAAACTACTAGAAAATACATATAAAAATTGTTACTTAAAAAAAGATGTTATTGGAACAGAAGAAGAGATAAAAAGAATTACTAAAACAGATTTATATAATGCGTATTATACTTTCTATCATCCATCTAATATGAGACTAATAGTAACTGGTAATTTTGATGTTGATGAATATTTAGAATTAATCCAAAATAATCAAGCAAAGAAAACATTTAAAAATATCGGAAGCATCAAAAGGTTTGAGCCTTATGAACCTAAAAAAGTGGTAGTAACAGAAGAATCTGAAGAAGGTAATGTTAATATACCGTTAGTCGGTCTAAGCGTTAAGTTTGAAGAAAATAAAAACTTAAGAGAACAGTATATTAAAGCACTAAAATTAAGTATGTTGTTAGAGTATTATTTTTCTAATAGTGGTGAAATATATGAAAAACTGTTAGATCAAGAGTTAATTAATAGAAGTTTTAGCTATTATATTAACTTACATAAATCTTATTTATCGTTTCATATAGCAGGTTATACTAGAAAGCCTGAAGTGTTATTAAACACCTTACAAACAACCCTAAAGAACTTAAAAAGAAGAAAAGCCAATGAAGAAAGATTTAAAATGATTAAAAGAATGAATCAAGGTGCTTTTATTAAAAGTATTAATAGTGTTGAAGGTATAACTTATGGCTATTTAGATATAGCAACATATGGTATTGATTTATTTGAATATCCAAAGATTATCAATGATGTTAAACTAGAAGATGTTTTTTCATTAACTGCAGAAATAAATAGTGATGTAATAACTACTTATACAATTAATCCAAAAAAGTCTAAATAACTAAAAATTGAGATAAAAAAGAATAATTAAGAGTTTTAAAATAAAGGCCTAAATGAATAGGCCTTTTATTTTCTAAAAACAAAAACAAATCCTTTTAATAAGCGGTAAAACAGCGATTTGACAAGAATAATTCTATCGTTATAATAGTCCGTAAGGAGATGATTAGATGAACAATTTTTCATTAGTTGGCAGACTGACCGCCGATCCAGTTGTGAAGGATTTAGATGGTGGTAAAAAAGTGTCAAACATTACAGTTGCGGTTCAAAGACCGTTTAAAAATCAAGATGGTCTTTATGAAACAGATTTTATCCCCATAACATTATGGCAGGGATTAGCAGAATCGTTAAGCACTTATTGTGTAAAAGGATCACAAATTGCCGTTTCTGGGAGAATGCAAATGAAAACAACTTTTCTGCAAGACCAACAAATTCAAATGGTAGAAGTAATTGCGGAAAAAATAAGTTTTCTCTCCAGTCCTAAAAGCGAAGAAGAAGCTGATTAAAAGGCTTCTTTTTTTTTGTTAAAAAAAGTATAGATAGTTTCTCTTGTTGTTTAGAAAAGTAAAAATTGTTATAATACTTTAAGGAGGTTCGAGATATGAAGGTTGATTTTTATAAAGAAGTATTAAAGAGAAAAGATGAATTAATTGAGAAAACAGTCGAACTCTTACAAATTAACTCAGAATTAACAGAATTTAATCCTAATTCAAAAACGCCTTTCGGTGAAGGTATTGATGAAGCGCTAAATTATATGTTAAATTTAGCGAAAAAAGATGGATTTAAAACATTAAATGCTGATGGTTATGCTGGTCACATCGAACTTGGTGAAGGCGAAGAGTATATCGGTATAGCTGGACATTTAGATGTTGTACCAGCGGGTTCTGGGTGGGACTATCCAGCTTATGCTGCAAAGATTGTTGATGGTAAGATTTACGCTCGCGGCGCATTAGATGATAAAGGGCCATGTATGGCTGCTTATTATGCGATGAAAATTATTAAGGAGTTAAAATTACCTCTTAAGAAAAGAATTAAATTTATTTTAGGAACAGATGAAGAAACTGGTTGGAGAGGTATTCGTTATTATTTTGATAAGTTTCCTGCTCAACCGTCTTTTGGGATAATTCCTGATTCTGATTTCCCATTAACATACGCTGAAAAAGGAATTGTTAATGTGAAAGTTTCTACTAAAGTAGATGATAAGAACGGTTTAATTAAGTTTTCTTCAGGGTTAGTAGCGAATATGGTACCAGATGCTGCTTGTGCAGTTTTAAGTGATGTTAGTTTAAAAAATAAATATTTAAAATATTTAAAGAAACATAACTACGAAGGTACAGCAGAAGTTGTTAATGATAAACTTTCTTTGAGTATTATAGGCAAGAGTGCACATGGCTCACTTCCTGAAAAAGGAATTAATGCTGCTTATTTATTAATTGAGTTTTTTAATGAAGTAGATTTAAATAATGACTTTATTGATTTAGTTAACACATACCTGTTAAACGACTTAGAAGGAAAAAAGATAGGTGTTGATCATTTTGATGAAGAAACAGGTAGTGTGACAATTAATGCTGGTGTCTTTAAAACAGTTGAGGATACTTTTGAAATTGAATTAAATATTCGTCATCCTAATGGAGTTTCTTATGATGAGTTTATTAAAAAGATTAAAAAAGCCTTTAACTCATTAGGGGCAACAGTAACTGTAGGTAAATATCAAAAAGCGTTATATGTAGATCCTAATAGTAAAGAGATTCAAACGCTTCTTAATGTTTATAAGAAACATACTAATGATTTAGATGCTAAACCATTGACAACAGGTGGTGGAACTTATGCAAGAGCGATGGCTAATAGTGTAGCGTTTGGACCGACATTCCCTGGTAAACCATCATACATTCATCAAAAGAATGAATATATTGAAATAGAAGATTTATTAAAAATGACAGCGATATACGCCGAAAGTTTATATGAGGTGGCAAAATGAAACAATATTTAGATTTATGTAGACATGTAATGGAAAATGGTTCATCAAAAGATGACAGAACAGGAACAGGAACAAGAAGTCTTTTTGGTTACCAAATGCGTTTTAATTTAGAAGAAGGCTTTCCTTTGTTAACGACTAAAAGAGTTTATTTAAGAGCGATTATTCACGAGTTATTATGGTTTATTACTGGTGATACTAACATTAAATATTTAGTTGATAATGATGTAAGAATTTGGAATGAGTGGCCATATGAAACATTTAAAAACCATAAAGATTATAAAGGCGAATCATTAGAAGAGTTTGTTGAAAAGATTAAGACTGATGATTCTTTTGCGAAAAAACATGGTAATTTAGGTCCTGTTTATGGTGAACAATGGCGTAACTTTAATGGTTATGATCAACTCTTAAATGTGATTGAAGAGATTAAAAGAAATCCGCATTCTAGAAGATTAATCGTCAATGCTTGGAACCCGCCAAAATTAAAAGAAATGGCGTTACCTCCATGTCATATGATGTTTCAGTTTTATGTGAAAGATGGAAAACTCTCTTTACAACTCTATCAAAGAAGTGCTGATATCTTTTTAGGAGTGCCATTTAATATTGCTAGTTATTCATTACTTTTAATGATGGTGGCGCAAGTGACAGGCTTAGAGCCTTACGAATTCGTTCACACTTTAGGTGACGCACACATATACAGCAATCACTTTGACCAAATCAACTTACAATTAAGTAGAGAACCAAGAGCATTACCAAAAATGAAAATTAATCCTAATGTTAAAAACATTACAGATTTTAAATTTGAGGATTTTGAATTAACAGATTATAAACCTCATCCAGGTATCAAAGGCGCAGTAGCTGTATGATAAACTTAATTTGGGCGATGGATCAAAATTGGTTAGTTGGCGATAGCGATAAACTTCCTTGGAGATACAAGGAAGATTTATTGTATTTTAAGGAAAAGACGCATAATAAAACAGTTTTGATGGGTGAAAAGACTTATCGCTCACTAAAAGATGTATATTATAAGAATAAAAAGTTACCTTATGGTAAAATCTATGTAGCATCACTTAATGATGATTTATACGATGATGCAATAAAAGTAAATGATGTTGAAGAATTTTTAAAAGGGGTAAAAGAAGAATTATGGGTTATCGGTGGTGCAACTATTTATAACCTTGCGATACCTTTTGCGGATAAACTTTATATTACTTGGATTTTAAAAGAATATAAAGGAGATATTTATTTCCCAAAATTTGACATCAATAAAGATTTTCAATTATTAGAAGAAAAAGAAGGATTAAACAAGGATTTAAAATTCACAGTATACGGACGTGTTAAGTAAATGATTATATTTTTATTCTTTTTAGTATGGATAGTTACTTTTACTCATTTAACCTTTTTATCAGGGCTAAGTTATTTATTTGCCTTTTTATGGTTTTTTGTAGGCCTAGCAGCAGGCTATGTCGCTGTTTTTCTAACGATGATTTTAACTGTACCATTTGTTATTTATGCTAAACCTACAAATAGACTTAAGCATTTTTATCTAAGACACTTATGTGACTTTGTAAGACTATTTATTATTAAATTAAAGATTGATAAAGTAATAGGTTTTGAAAACATTCCTAAAGATAGCGCATATGGTATTTATGCTAACCATAGAAGCGGTGCTGATGCGCTTATAATGTTATCTTTAACTAGAAAACGAATTGGAATGCTTGCAAAAGATAGTCTTTTTATTAACAAGTTTGTAACGAGATGGTTAAATGGTTTTGGAATCTTAAGCCTTGATCGTGACAATGCGAGAAATGCTTTAAAAGAAATTAATCGTGGTTCAAAACTGATGAGTGAAGGTTTACCAATGGCAGTTTTCCCAGAAGGAACTAGAAAGAAAGAAGATTTTCATAATTTAGATACATTTAAGCCTGGCGCATTTAAACTGACAACGAAAGCTAAATTACCAATATTACCAGTAGCTTTAATCGGTTCAGAAGATTACCATAAACGATACTTAAGAAGAACAACTAATGTTAAAGTTATTATCGGTAAACCAATAGAATATGATGATTATAAAGACTTAAATGCACAAGAATTATCAAATAAAGTTGCTGGTAAGATTATGAAAATGTTGAAGGAACACGAAACAATACATTAAAAAAACCACAGCAAGCTGTGGCTTAGTTTAGAATAAAGCACCCATGAGGTGTTTTTTTTATGGATAGAAATGAAAGTCCAAGACTTTAATTTTTTCTCCATCAAATTTTATTTTATGAATTGAACCATTATCGATAAATTGTTTGTAGGTGTATGTTTCTGGTTCAGCTAAGATTAAACAAGATTTTATTGTGTGTGAGTGACAAAATATAATAACTTTTTCGCCTTTATGATATTTATAAATGTTTTTTAGACCTAAAAGAACACGACTTTGAATCATTTTATCAGATTCAAAACCTGGTTCATCAAAACCAGGAACTAAAACCTTTTCTAAAGTTGGAATCGCTTCATGATGCTCAAAAGGACCAAAGTTTCTTTCGATGAAATGAAAATCATGATTTAAAGAAAGTGAATTATTAATATACGATAAAATAATTTCTCCTGTATCGTAAGCTCTTGAAAGTGGGCTAGTGTAAGCCACGTCGGGCTTATAATTGATACTCTTTAAATATTTTCCTGCCTCGTGAGCTTGAAGTATTCCCGCTTCATTTAAGGGATTATCAGTCCAACCTTGAATTAATTTATATGTGTTAGCTGTTGTTTCACCATGTCTGACTAAAACTATTTCCAACTTTATCACCTTATGTATTATAGCATGAAGAGAGAACTTAACCAATTAAAATCCAACAATATTGCATATTGGGGGAATTGTTTTAAATTGTCTTTTTATGAAAAACAACAGGAAATTTGTTTTTTTTCATAGTTTTTAGTTTTAGTTAATCAAATCAATTTTATAATTTGATTTATGGTATAATATTATAGAGGTGAAAACTATGAGAATGGTTGATTTAATTATTAAAAAAAGAGAAAAACAAGAACTAACTAAAGAAGAAATATCTTTTATTATAGAAGGGTTTACAAATAAAAGTATTCCTAATTATCAAATGAGTGCTTTTTTAATGGCTGTCTACTTTAATGGAATGACTGATGAAGAATCAACAAACATGGCTTTAGCGATGATGAATAGCGGTGATGTTTTTGATTTAAGTTCAATTGAAGGAATTAAAGTTGATAAGCATTCAACAGGTGGTGTAGGCGATAAAGTATCAATCGTTTTAGGACCTTTAATGGCTGCGTGTGGAGCTAAGTTTGCGAAGATGAGTGGAAGAGGGTTAGGTCATACTGGCGGTACTCTTGATAAGTTAGAGAGCATTAAAGGTTTTAATATTGAGATGAGTGAGAAAGATTTTATTAAACAAGTAAATGAAATCGGTCTAGCAATTATTGGCCAATCGGATAATATTACACCAGCAGATAAATATATTTATGCGTTAAGAGATGTCACAGGTACAGTTCCGGCAATTCCATTAATTGCTTCAAGTATTATGAGTAAAAAACTCGCAAGTGGAGCTAATGCGATTTGTTTAGATGTGAAGGTTGGTTCGGGTGCTTTCTTAGAAACAATCACTGAAGCGAAAAAATTAGCTGAGTTAATGGTTAATATCGGTAACCTTGCTGGTAGAAAAATGTCAGCGATAATTACTAGTATGGACGAACCTTTAGGAAATAATATCGGTAATGCTTTAGAAGTTAAAGAAGCGATAGAAATGTTAAAAGGTGGAGGACCAGAAGATTTAAAGATTGTTGTTTATGAGATTTGTAAGCAATTATTAATTGCTGCAGAAATTACTTGCGAAAAAGAAGCCGAAGCATTATTAGATGAAAAGATTAGTAGTGGTGAAGCATTTAATAAATTAGTTGAGATGGTTGTAGCTCAAGGTGGAGATAAAGAAGTTATTTTAAATCCAGAATTATTACCTACAGCTAAATATAAAATCCCATTTATTGCCTATAAGAGCGGTTTTATTGAAGAGATGGACACTGAACAGATCGGTGTTGCCGGAATGCTTTTAGGGGCAGGTAGACGCACTTTAGATGATGAAATTGATATGGCAGTTGGTTTAGAGTTCGTTAATAAGGTTGGTGCTTATGTTAATAAAGATGATGTTATTTGTTACTTACATGCTAATAGTAAAAATGTCGAACAATCACTAAAAATTTTACAAGAAGCGATTAAAATTGGTAAAAATAAACGAGTTTTAAAACTAATTGAGGGAGTTATTAAATGAGTTATGCGTTGATAACTGGCGGTGCAACAGGGCTCGGTAGAGGCTTTTCTAATGCGCTTGCTGATTTAGGGTATAATTTAATAATTACATCGAGAAATTATAATAATTTAGTTACAGCAAAAAAAGAGATTGAACAAAAATATTCTAATAAAGTTCAAATCTTTGTTGCTGATTTAACTGATGAAATGGCGAGAAAAAACTTGTATGAATATACTAAGTTTTATGATGTAGATGTGTTAATTAATAATGCCGGTGTTGGCTATAGCGAAAACTTTCTTGATGGTAAGTTAGAAAAAGAAGCAGCAATCATTAATCTTAATGTTGAAGCTGCTCATTATATCTTTAAACATTACTACCAAGAGTTTACAGAAAAGAAAAAAGGAAGAATCATTAATGTTTCTTCAATCGCTTCATTTATTCCTTGTTCATATGCGGCAACTTATGGCGCTAGTAAAGCTTATTTAACGAGTTTAAGTTTAGCTGTTAGTTTAGAAGCGAAAGCTCACAATGTGAAAGTTCAAACATTAGCACCAGGAAGCATTAAGACTGATTTTTATAAGACTGCAGGCACGAAAGAGAAAAGTTATCGTGGTAAACCTAACAAGATTGCAAGAAAAGCAATTGAGTCTAAAAAATCATTAATCCTGCCTGGATTTAAAGCGAAGTTGATGTATTTTTGTATAAGAATCTTCCCACGTTGTTTAGTTCAAAGAATAACCGCAAGAGGGCAAAAAAGGAAAAAACTAACTTAAAGAGTTTTTATATGTTATAATTTATATGAATTAAATATTCATTTACTTGGGGAGCTACGGCTGAGAGGATGTTAAATCGACCCATATACTTGATCTGGATAATGCCAGCGGAGGAATTGTAAAAAGTGTTTTTTAAGATTATTCTTTTGGCGTATTGTCCGAAAGAATTTTTTTATGGAGGGAACATATGAACAAGAAAACATACATAATAGTAGAAACAGCAGTTTTAACAGTTATTGGCGTATTACTAGAAATATTCGCAGCAATAATCCCACTCCTACAAATGCCACAAGGAGGGAGAATATCATTAGTATTATTGCCAGTAATTATCGCTAGTTTAAGACATGGATATTTATATGGATGTATCTCTGGTTTTATTATTGGCATAGTCGTTTTTATGTTAGATGGATTTGTAATACACTGGGGATCAATAATCTTTGATTACTTTTTAGCATTTACACTAGTTGGTTTAGTTGCAGTGTTTAAGAAAAATGCCTTTAATGATGTGAAAAAGTTTATTTTCGCTATCACTCTGGCATTTCTAATTAGATATTTAATGCATTCGGTTAGTGGTGTAATATTCTTTAGTGATTTTACTGATAGTAATGCTTGGTTTTATTCGTTTATCTTATATAATTTACCGTACAACTTTCTATCTTATCTATTTATGTTACTTGTAGGCATAATGATCTACCCATATTTTCCGCATATCTTTATAGAAAAAAAAGAAGAAGCTTAATGCTTCTCCATCGTTGGAATTATATATTCATCAATTACGGTTAGGTAATCAAGACGAGGATTAAAGGAAAACTTAATAGGATAAGCTCTTTCTTTAAATGTTTCATATGGGATTGACTTTCTCCCGCCTTTTAACGATTTTAGATGATATTCGTATAGAACATTAAAGGGTAAATAGTAATATTCGTTATAAGCTTTAAAATAGATAATTAAAAAACCGATTCCCCCAGCATCTACGATGTTTTTTAAGTGTTCGATCTGATGGTTGTGAATGTTGGCAAGGGGGATACTTGTTGTACTTTTTGTTTCTTTACAGTCAAAATCAATATAATAGCCTTTATATATTCCATTAAAGTCAGTTGTTGATGGAGTTCTATAATATGCTTCAACAATTTTCGCTTTATTACGGCTTGGATAAGAAACATCAACAATTTGAACAGGTGTTGGTTTTTTATAGATAACCGCTCTTTTTGTTTCTAGATAGTAAAGGTTCGTTTCTTCAACATCACTCTCTAGTGTCATCCCTAAGTTACTAGTATATGACATGCTTTTTGGTCGGTCTTTCTTTTCATATTTCTTTTTTGGAATTGGATGTTTAATTGTCATTATCTTCACCATTTCAATTATACAATACTTAAATATATTTAACAAAACATATCTAAATGTTTTTAAGAAGTGTTATAATATTTAATGAAGGATGTGAATTATGAAAATTCAAGTGTTTGCCTTAGGTGGATTAGGCGAAAACGGTAAAAACTTATATGTAATAGATGTAGAAGAACGTCTGTTTGTTTTTGATGCAGGAATGAAATATCCATCAAGAGAATTATTTGGAATTGATGAGATTATTCCTGACTTTCGCGTGCTTGTTCAAAAGAAAGACCAAATAGAAGGCATTTTCATGTCGCACGCTCATAATGAACATATTGGTGCAATAGCGCATCTCTTAAAAGAAATTGATGTACCAGTCTATGCAACAAACTTCACAATGCAATTAATTAAAGATACATTAAAGGAACATGGTTTAAATCCTGATGATTATAAACTTAAGACAGTACCAGAATATGCGATGATTAAGTTTGGCAATGTAAAAGTTTCTTTTTTTAAGACTACACATTCAATTCCTGAAAGTGTTGGTTTTGCTTTACAAACACTAGCAGGAACGATAGTTTATACAAGTAATTTTTCTTTTGACCAAGTTGCAGATGTTAGATACCAAACAGATTTTAATAAATTAACTGAGATTGCTGAATCAAAGACATTACTATTAATGACTGAATCATTAGGTAGTCAAGATATTTATGATGGAAATAAAAGAGAAATGTTTGATCATCTTGTTAATGAAGCGATATTTACTGCAACAGATAGAGTAATTATCTCTTTATATTCAAGTGATCTAATGCAAATTCAAAAGATTGTTAATATCGCTTTAAAGTATGATAAAAGAGTTGCGATTATTGGTAGAAAAGCCCAAAGGATTGTTGATATAGCAATTGAAAACAACTATTTATCAATACCAGATGATAAACTTGTTTATTTAAAGTTTATTGATGAAAAAACTAAAAATGATGATCCTGACCTTGTCTGTTTAGTTACAGGCGATAGACACGAGCCTTATTATATGTTGCAAAGAATGTTAAGAAAGGCTGATAATTTAATTCATATCAATGAAAATGACACAATAATTGTCGCTACAGCTCCGATTAGTGGTACAGAAAGGATTGCTGCTAAAACAATCAATTTACTCTATCGTAGTAATGCGAAGATTAATGTCATTGATAAAGAATATTTAACAGGTAATAATGCGACAGCAGATGAGATTAAAATGCTAATTAATATGTTAAAACCAAAATACATAATGCCTGTGATAGGTGAATATAGTAAGATGTATAAAGTCTTAAATATCGCTAAAACGATGGGTTATGATGAGAGCAGAGTATTTTTGTTAGATAATGGTGATCTTTTAAGGTTTGACGATGAAGAAAGAGTGTTTGTCCAAAAAGGTCGTTATCGCAATGGTGATGTTTTAATTGATGGTTTAGGGTTAGGCGATATTAATGATATTGTTTTACATGATAGAGAGTTATTAAGCGAAGATGGAGTTTTAATTTGTATCGCTCATGTTGATCCTCTAGCAAAGGAAATCTCAGGTGAAGTAGAACTTATTACAAAAGGATTTTTAACAGAAAGTGATATAAAGATGGTTGAAGAAGAAATTAAAAACATCTTTATTTCCCGCATAAATGCGTATTTAGAAACTAGTAAGTATGTTAATTGGAATGAGATTAAATATACATTAAGAGATGAAATCAACAAATATTTATTTAAAGAGTTAAGAAGAAGACCAGTAACTATACCAGTCTTAATATCGGTGGAAGACAATGGAAACGATCAAGCCTAAAGATAAAAAATATTTAAGAGAATTATATTTTAATCCAACATTAACATTAGTTTTTATTATTTTATTAGTGTTAAGTGTGTTAAACGTAATTGTCATTTCTGATAATTTTAATATAAACGAGATATTTAAAATGTTGTTAGTGGCATTAATCATTATTTTCTTCGTTAAATCAATTGTGAATTTGTTTTATAGTGTTAAAATTAGTGATGAAATAATTACATTTAATACTCCATTTAATATGTACAGAAAAAGATTCGCGTTTTCTGCTATTGAAGATTATCGTTTTAAAACCGAGAAAACTCAAGATGACACTCTAGTGTTTTTCTTAAAAACAGGAGAAGTTATCAGTGTTGGTATAAGTAGATACTCACGGGAACAAAAAAAATATATTGCTAAGAAAATAGAAGAACTAGCAAATATTTCAGGATAAACTTTAAAAAACTAACCATTTCTTGACATAAAGAAATAAATGACTCATAATGGACACGTCGCAAAGATTGTCCATTTTTATTTAAACAATAGGGAAAAAGGTATATTCTTGCAAGATATTACTATAAAAATATTATGAAAGTAGGAGATATGAAAATGAAGAATGCCTTAAAATTTTACAAAAAAGTATTTTACACTTTTGGAGTATTTATTGCTGTAATGTTATTTGGCTATTTAGTAAATGAAACTATAGTATATGGAAATGTTCCTCATGAAGTTGGTGCCGAAATTTATTATGATAACTATAGATGGACGACATTACATACGAGAGATGAGAACACTGTGACAAAAAGATACGATAACTTAGTTGCTACTAAAACTAATAAAAGACATGTAATTTCGGGAGTAAACCCTAGCACTATAACACAACATTTGGAATATAGCACTACTAAACGAACAGGACATGAATATAGTCCTAAGGTTAAATTAAAATTAAAAGTTTTTGAAGCAGCGGCAGGATATAAATTTACTAAAGAAACAATAGAAACTCACACCGCTTCTGTAGCTATTCCCTCTAATAGTTCAATTTCAGTATATGCTTATGATTGGAGAGTAAGATTAAGTAGATTAGAGGTTGAAACTATACAGCAAAAATGTTATTTCAAAAACTGGCGATGGGTTTGGCTTGATGTAAAAGATATCGGAAAAGTTGATGAATATATTACTCAGTATGAAGGAATCTTGTTCGTTTTTGAACACTTCTAAAAAAAATAGACAAAAGTTCGAAAATGTAAAATTTTCATAAAAAAAGGTGGTTTTTTAACAAATATTTATGCTGTTTTTGTTATAGTTTTGGTTTATAAAATAAAAATTATACATAATATGAATATAAAAAAAAGAACAAAATTGTTCTTTTTCGTTATTGGTGTATGTTAATAAAATCATTTAATTCTCTCTCAATTGCTTCACCATTACCACTCATCATATGTCCGCCTGTTGGGAAACTGACAAGTTTTAGATTTGGAAATCGGTCTTTAGCTGCGAGGACTTTTTTATAACTTGCGACATTATCATCTTCAGAATGTAAGATTAAAACTGGCATTGTTAAGTTTTCAATAATATATTCATCAAAGTTTCTTTCCATGTCTGGGTTCGTTAGTTTTCCATCCAAAATAACGCCTTTGCGTCTTTTAAAGACAGGTTTGATATCTTGAACTGTTTTGATTGGCATTCCCATCATTACGGGCATTAAAGGACTAATTAAATACATTCCATAATGTCTTTTAACCTTTTCATAAGTTGACTTGCAGTCTCAGTTGAACTTACTGAAATCTCTACTTGACTATTAAGGCCTATTCGCATATCAGATACCTCCTGCTACAGCTCTTCCTTGCCGTTCCATTATTTCAATAGCATCTTCTTCAGATATCCTTCTCGTGTCAGACGATGGTCCATATGCAGCGAGTGCTTGTCCCGTTAATTTCCACTCTTTAGTCCGCCCATCGTACTCTTCAGGCGTTCCTGCGACACGTCTGTACAACGTTCCTATCATTCTATCTTGTCTGTACTCTATCATATAATCCTCCTTAAAATGATTTCAACTTCTCAATGTCTTTCGGTCTCGGCAACGACTTGACTATTTCAATCATTTCCTTATCTAATTCTAACCTACGTTCAAGCGAAGTTGAAGGCTTTCTAGCCTCTTCATACAATGTACGATTTCTGTACTTAACCTCCAAGGACTTTTCAGAATGTACTTGAACCTCAAATCGTTGTCCATCTGCATCTAATACACTCAAGTGAATGCCTCTGTATGTGCTTTCACCACTTAGATACTTGTTATCCAGCTCATCAATGGTAAATCCAGCATCTCTAAATCCTTTTACAAATGACTCTGTCGTTGCAACTAAATCATCATGGTCTGCAACTACTGTATATCTTACAAGGTCGGACATTCGAGCAACTATTTGCTCATCTGATAACATTACTTCTCCTGGCGATGGCTCTATTAACGCTTTGCACGCTATCTGCTGGCTGATACATAATCTCAACATCATATCCTGCATCCTCAAAAGGCGTAATCCATCTCTCCCTTTTGAACGCCGTTCAATTATCTTGTACATAACCCTATTCAAAAACACATGTCAAAAGCGATAGAGTTTAAGAAAACTCCAACACACAATAAAGACTTTAAGGAAATAAAAAAAGAGGCTA
>FZPS01000133.1_pt37 | contig 167547 bp, 176 predicted proteins | sample 1817821 | NCBI WGS metagenome assembly FZPS01 (sample SAMEA104158645, study PRJEB21678) | metagenome | place: Germany | collected 2015-04-21 | reverse complement strand
GTCTCGAAGACAGCTTGGACAGTCTACCACGCCCTTGGGCTCATGTCAACTGTCAATTTTTTCTTTTTTCCTTGTCTGCCTTTTTGGGCAGGAATGTCAGGTTAACATGTCTATTATCCATTGTCAACCGGCAATTTCTGCCAGGTTTTGCGCCCCTGCCTTTTGTGACAGCTTTGTTAGTTTATCATAACTAAGAATTAAAGTCAATAATTTTTTGCTTATTTTTTAAGCTGCCGGCACATGTTTTTTTAACAAGCGCCTAACAAGCGCCATTATATTTTAACTTACTTATTTATCCTTGTCAATCCCATTTTTCCGTCTTTCCTGTAATGATTATCCCCATTTCTTCATTAATAATAAGTGTCTTGAATAATCTTTATTCTTATCGTTATTAATATACAAACACTGCCGAAATAATCCCTATAAAACAACTCTTGTTATTTATTTTTAACAGTAAAAAAACAGATTTTCATATTTCGCTTTTTTAACGAAACAGAAAATCTATATGCTTTACCGGTTAGGGTTACTCCCCTATGCTGTAAACTATGAGTCAGTAAACTTATACTATCAGGAATATAATGCTTCCCTGACCGTCGTTTACTATTTTCTCAATAGTCTTCTTAAGCTTCTTTCGTGCATTTTCCGGCATAGTCGTCAGCTTGGAATCCAACTGCTCCTCTACAAGGCTTGACAGTGGTTTTCCAAACATTTCAGCCTGCCATATGCTTTGAGGATTTTCTTTCATTTGGTCAGCTAAGCAATTCAATAAGTCCTCGCTCTGGGCTTTACTTCCTATGACAGGTGATACCTCCGTATTGATGTCTGCAGTGAATATATGCAAAGATGGTGCTTGTGCCCTGATTCTTATTCCGTATCTTCCGCCTTCCTTGAAAACCTCCGGGTCTTCAATTATCATATCGTCAACGGTTGGTGTCACATATCCGTATCCTTTGGTTTTGGCATCCTTTATGGCAGCTTCAACCCGGCTGTAATTCTTTCTTGTTCTTGATAAGTCTCCTATAAGCTTAAGAATTTGATGCTCACCTGTAATTTCCTCTCCGGAAAGCTCGCTGATTATTTTATAATAATAAGAATTATCCAAATCGATTGCTAAATTGATTTTTCCTGTTCCCAGCTCAATATCCTTAACATAATAATCTTCGACATAATCATTTTCCTCGGAGAATATATTTTCGGCATTAAAATCGCTTAATTTGTAATAGTCTTTGAAGTCATCCCTCAATATGTTGATTAAATCCCTCTTCAATGAATAATCATAAGACAATCCGTCAAACCATTTGGGAAGGTTCACGTTAATTTCCTTAATCGGAAATTCATATAGAACATTTTCCAATACTTCCTCGATATCTTCGGTTTTTAAATTCATGCAATCAACAACAAGAACGGGCGCATCATATTTTTCCTTTAGCTGTACGGATAATGCCACAGTATTTTCATTATTTGGATGAGTGGTATTTAGTATGATAACAAAAGGCTTATTGATTTCCTTCAGTTCTCTTACCACTCTTTCTTCAGCCATAATGTAATTATCCCTGTTTATGTCTGTGATGGACCCGTCGGTTGTCACCAATACTCCGATTGTAGAATGGTCATTGATTACCTTTCTTGTTCCTATTTCTGCCGCTTCAGCAAAGGGTATAGGCTCATCGTTCCAGGGAGTGCTTACAAGCCTTGGTATTTCACCTTCCATGTTTCCGATGGCACCGGGAATCATATACCCTACGCAGTCTATGAGTCTTAATTTTGCTTTTATGTTATTATTGAAGGTAACTTCAACTGCTTCGCCCGGAACAAATTTCGGCTCCGTAGTCATAACCGTCTTGCCTGTACCGCTTTGAGGCATTTCATCCTTGGCCCTTTCCTTGGTATATTCATCCGCTATATTAGGAAGCATCACATTTTCCGAAAACTTTCTTATAAATGTTGATTTTCCCGTTCTCACAGGTCCCACAACCCCCAGGTATATTTCACCCCTGGTTCTTTTGGCTATATCTTCGTAAATATCTATATTAGTGATAATAATCCCTCCCCCTGCAAATATGCACTATCATATACAATTAATTTATATGCCTTGTTCAACTTTTTATTCCAAAAAATCAAAAAAAGAATATAATCTCCATTCATTATATTCTTCTTTTATGACAGTACCCCCGTCCCCTTGTCATCTATAGTTTTTCTTCTTTTTTGTCTCTGAGCATCAATTTATTCACTGTTTCTTTAACATCCGCATTATTTTCCAAAACATCATACATAGCATCCACAATGGGCATATCGACATTCAGTTTTTTGGACAATTCATAAGCTGCATATGTGGTTGGAATTCCTTCGACAACCATTCCTACCTTTTTAATGGCTTCATTTTTGGTCAATCCTTGCCCTATAAGGTATCCGGCATTCCAGTTTCTCGAGTGCTTGCTTGTGCATGTAACTATCAGGTCTCCAATTCCCGTAAGTCCGTAGAATGTGTGTATGTCGGCCCCCATAGCAATTCCAAGTCTTGCGATTTCCACAATCCCCCTGTTGATAAGGGCTGCTTTTGCATTGTCGCCATAGCCTACCCCGTCGGATATTCCCGCCCCCAAGGCAATAATATTCTTAAGGGCTCCTCCGAGTTCGGCTCCCCTTACATCATCATTTGTGTATACCCTGAAATATTCGGACATAAATGCATCTTGAATTTCTTCTGCCACAGCCTTGTTTTCACAGGCAATGGTTATGGCCGTGGGCATGGATAATCCCACTTCTTCCGCATGAGATGGTCCCGATAAAACCGCAAATATGGAATTTTTGGTTTCTTCTTTGACAATGTCTGAAACCAGGCTCATAGTGCCCCTTTCAATACCCTTGGAGGCATTTATTATTATCTTTCCATTCTTATACTCATCTTTGATTTGCTTCAATACCCCCCTGACCACTTGGGTAGGTATCACAAGAAGCAAGATCTCCGCTTCCTTGGCTGCTTCATTTATATCGGAAGTAAAAACAATATTTTCAGGTATCTTTACCTTGGGCAGATATTTTTCGTTAACACGGCTTTGTGATATTTCTTTGCATGCTTTCTCATCTCTCAGCCACACTGTAACATTATGGCCGTTTTCCGATAAAAGTTTGGAAAGTGCCGTACCCCAGCTGCCCCCTCCTAGCACTCCTATGTTTTTTATCAAAATATCATCTCCTAAAACTTATTTTCGTTTCCTTTCACCAGTCTCTTTATATTATCCTTATGCCTGTATATGGACATGCCTGCAAGAAAAACAGTAAATAAGAAAAAGTCAATAGTGAGAGGACGAATAAATATTAATGCCACAAAGGGTGCAAGTCCCATCCCTGATATGGAGCCCAATGATACTGTTCTTGTTATTACTATAATAACTACCCCTATAATCACGCAGATTAAGGTTAATTTAGCATTAACGAACAGCATGACACCTATGGTCGTTGCTACTCCCTTTCCTCCTTTGAAGCTTAAAAGAACGGGCCAGTTATGGCCTATAATGACAAATGCCCCTGCTATATAGGCTCCCGTCTGCCCTCCTAAATATCTTCCCAAGAGGACCGCAGCAACGCCTTTTAAAACATCTCCAAGGAAAACCAAAGCTCCGACTTTTTTCCCGAATGTCCTAAAGGCATTTGTTGCACCCGCATTGCCGCTTCCATATTCCCTCACGTCTTTTTTGGCAAAAATTTTTCCCAATATGTATGCAAATGATATATTACCTATGAAATATGATATAATCGTCAATAGTATGTATTTCATATTGCCTCCGCAAATATGCATAGTCATTATAAGCCATCCTGATACCGGCACAAAGCTTTTACAGGTTTTTCTCGCTCCTGTTTCTGAATTCGATATTGATCGGTGTTCCCCTGTATTCAAAAGCTTCTCTTATTTTATTCTCAAGATATCTCTCATATGAAAAATGTACAATTTCCTTGTCATTTACAAAGATTAAAAACTTCGGCGGATTTACTGCAACCTGGGTTCCGTAAAAAATTTTGAGCCTCTTCCCCTTTACCGTCGCAGGCTGGTTCATAAGAACAGCTTCTGTAAGGATGTCATTTAATACTCCCGTGGAAATTCTTAAGTTCCTGAAGCTGTAAACTTCATCAACAACTTCAAGAATTTTGTTTACCCTCTGTCCCGTGAGGGCTGATACGGTCAATATGGGCGCATATGGGGCATAGGCTAATTTTTGCCTGATATCTTCTGTGAATTCCTTGAAAGTCTTATTATCCTTTTCTATAAGATCCCACTTGTTTACCGCAATAATCAAGCCCTTGTAGTTGTCATGGGAATAGCCCGCAATTCTTATATCTTGCTCGGTAACTCCTTTGTCCGCATCTATGACCAAAATGCAGACATCTGCTCTCTCTACGGCTGTGAAGGCTCTTAAAACACTGTATTTTTCAACACTTTCCAAAACCTTGCTCTTTTTCCTAATGCCTGCCGTATCGATAAGGGTATACTTCTTAGAATCTCTTTCGAACTTCGTATCGATGGCATCCCTTGTCGTTCCCGGAATGTCGCTTACAATTACTCGTTCTTTGCCGATTATTCTGTTAATAATCGAAGATTTCCCCGCATTGGGCTTTCCTATAACAGCAATTTTTATCCTGTCATCCTCTTCTTCCGCATTCAATGTCCCTTTAAATTTTGAAATAATTACATCCAGCAAATCACCTATACCCAAAGCTTCGGCCGATGAAACGGGAACAGGATCACCAAGCCCTAAGTTGTAAAATTCATATAGGTTGTCTTTATTGACATGTCTATCCATTTTATTGACTACAAGAATTATTTCTCTATTTGCCTTCCTCAGCATCTGGGCTACTTCTTCATCAGAAGCCGTGACCCCTTCCTTGCCGTCCACCATAAAAAGTACCACATCCGCCATTTCTATGGCAATTTCAGCTTGAATCCGCATCTGGGCAAATATCGTATCATTGGTATCAGGCTCGATACCCCCGGTATCTATCAGGGTAAAATGATTGTCCAGCCATTCGCATTCAGCATAGATCCTGTCCCTGGTTACACCCGGAGTGTCATCCGTTATTGATATCCTCTTTCCTGCAATTCTATTAAAAAGTGTCGATTTGCCGACATTAGGTCTGCCGACAATGGTTACTACTGGTCTTCCCATTATTTCCTCCGTCTATTTAACGATTAAGCCAAGCAAAGAATCTGCCCCTCCATGGCAGACTTCTGCCTTAGTGTTTAATTCTCTCTCCAAATCCTTAATTTCCATATCATCCAGCATTACCTTGTTATCATTTAACATGTTATCAGGCAGAATCAGGTTTTTGTAATTCTTTCCCTTAAGCTGGTCAATGATGTCTTTGCCGGTAATTAGTCCCGATACGGTTATCTTGTCACCAAAATGATTATTTATAATTTTAACCACATTAATTTTTACATTTATCCTGCCCATAAGTTTTTCGGCTAATTCAACCATTAATTTATAAGCCGCCGCTCCCGTCACAAAAGTAACTTCATCCTTAAGTATTTTTTCATATCTGAGGTTTTTAACCGCTTCCTCAACTTCGGTTTTGAACAGCCTGCACATGCCGATTCCGTTCTCCAATTGATTATAATCTTCGTAGGCTTCATATGGTGGAAAATCATATCCGCTCAGTATATAAAACTCATCCGCAATGAAAACAAATCTTGTTTTTATCCTTCTAAGGAGCCCTTCCTGCAGCTTTGTTACCTGCTTAACCACATCCCTTGCACTTTCCTTGTCGAAGGGTTTAAGCTCCAAGAGCTTTTCCCTGTGCCTGGTAAGACCCACGGGGACAACAGCTACACTTCTTAGGCCCGGGTGAAGAGAAGACAAATCATTTATGGTCCTGGTAAGCTCCTCCTTATCATTCACATCCCTTACCAGAACAATCTGGCAATCCACCGTGATTTGAGCATCAATCAGCCTTTTCAGGCTTTTAAGGATATCCATGTCCCTATCGTTCCCCATCATGTATTTTCTCAGCTCAGGGTCCGTAGTGTGAACAGACACCTTTATGGGGCTTATTCTATATTTAATAATCCTTTCAAATTCATCATCCGATAAATTGGTCAGGGTGATGAAATTACCGTAAAGAAAGGACAGCCTCGAATCATCATCCTTCAGGTAGAGGGTTTTTCTCATACCCTTCGGCATTTGGTCAATAAAACAAAAAATACACTTGTTTGAACATACCTTTATATTATCCATGAGAGGATTTTCAAATACAATTCCTATATCTTCATCATATTCCTTTTCAATTTCAAGCTCCCAAACTTCTCCGTCCTTCTTTTTAATTTCAAGACGGACCAGGTCATCCGAAATCTGGTACTTATAATCTATGTAATCTTTTACGGATGAGCCGTTTACGGTCAAAAGTTCATCCCCCGGCTCTATTTCCAATTCTTCCGCTATACTGTTTTTTAACACCTTAACAATTATGTTTTTCATTAAGTTTTGCTTCCTCCCTGCTTGCATTCATTTTATCATAAGTAATAAACTACCGCAATGTTATTTTTGTTGTAGTTTCCGGAGGTCCTCGCCCTTAAGACGGCTATCGAAAATATATAAACTCACATTTAAATTTTATTGCATATATAACAATTTTTGTTATAATATAATGACCTGAATATAATACAAAGCGAGGCCTATTATGAAATTTAACGATTTTAAATATGTAAGACCTGATTATGATGAAATAAAAGAAAAATATTTAAGTTTAGTCAAGGCTTTCAGCAAGTCAAAGACCGCAGATGAACAATATTCCTTCCTGAAAAAGATAAATGCTTTGTCAAGGGAAATCGAGACAATGGAACAATTGGTCTATATCCGCAATTCCATCAATACTGCCGATGAATTCTATGATGGAGAGAAAGATTATATGGATATGACATCACCCCATTTTCACGGACTGAGGGTGGAATTTTACAAGGAGCTGTTAAATTCCAGGTTTAAAGAAGACCTGAAAGAAAGGATACATCCTCAGCTCATTACTTTGGCGGAAATGGAAGTAAGAACCTTTTCTGATGCCGTGGTGCCTTTGATGCAAGAAGAAAATAAGCTTGTAAGCGAATATGATAAGCTGGTATCATCCGCCAAGATAGAATATGACGGAAAAACATTGAACCTGTCTCAAATGCAGCCCTACATGGAGTCAAGAGACAGGCGTGTAAGGAAAGAAGCTCATGAAAAATGGAGCGGTTTTTTCAAAGAAAACGAAGCAAAATTCGATTTAATATACGACAAATTGGTGAAGTTAAGACACCAAATAGCCACAAAATTAGGGTTTAACAGTTTCACGGAATTAGGTTATTTAAGAATGGGGAGGTCTGATTACAAGTCAAAAGATGTTGAAAAGTTCAGAAACCACGTATTAAACTACATAGTGCCCCTCTCCAATGAATTAAGAGAAAGGCAGGCAAACCGCATAGGCGTTGATGAATTCAAATACTACGACCTTCCTTTGAATTTCACGTCAGGAAACCCGGCTCCAAAAGGAAACAAAGAATGGATAATGGAGCGGACCAAGAAAATGTATGAGGAGCTGTCGCCCGAAACCGGTGAATTTATCAATATGATGCTTGAGAAAGACTTATTTGACCTGGAAACAAAGCCCAATAAGCAGGCAGGAGGATATTGCACCTTCCTTTACGATTACAAGAGTCCTTTCATCTTTGCTAACTTTAACGGAACTCAGGATGATGTAACCGTTGTTACCCATGAAGCCGGCCATGCTTTTCAAACCTACCAGAGCAGGCATTTTGATGCGCCGGAATACAGCTTTCCCACCTCCGAAGCTGCCGAAATTCATTCTATGAGCATGGAATTCATAACATGGCCCTGGATGGACTTATTCTTTGAAAAGGATACGGAAAAATTTAAATTTTTCCACTTGGCAGATTCCTTATGCTTTATTCCCTATGGGGTAACGGTTGACGAATTCCAGCATATCGTTTATGAATCACCGGATATGACCCCTGATGAAAGAAAAAAAGCATGGAGGGATACAGAAAAAAAATATACTCCTTATAAGGATTACGATGACAATGAATTTTTAGACAGGGGTACTTATTGGTTTAAGCAAGGCCATATTTTTGCCTCTCCTTTTTATTACATCGACTATACCCTGGCACAAATTTGTTCTTACCAGTTTTGGTTAAGGTCTCTAAAAAACAGGGAAAAAGCATGGAAGGACTATCTGAAAATATGCAAAATCGGCGGAAGTCAATCTTTTCTTCAAATATTAAAAGCCGGTAATTTGGAAAGTCCTTTCGAAGAAGTTACCATCAAAAAAGTTGCATCAAAAATTGATGAATACTTAGATACCATTGATGATATGAAGCTGTAAAGTATATAAAAGGGACAGATTTCTTCATTGTAAAAACAAAAAAAGAAATCTGTCCCTTTTATTAATGATAATTATTCCTGTTGAGGAGCGTCTACAGGGCACACGCTGGCGCATGCTCCACAGTCAATACAAGTTGCTGCATCTATTACGTATTTATCATCTCCAGCTGATATAGCGCCTACCGGGCATTCAGGTTCGCATGCTCCGCAGCTGATACATGCATCAGTTATTTTGTAAGCCATTTAAATTCACCTCCCCCAATATCTGTCACCACCTATTGTAGCACTAATTGCAAATATTTTAAAGGTTTTTTTAATAAAATGTTAAATATTTATTTGGCAACATATATGTATGAACATTTAATATATTTATATTTTATCGTTAATTAATTAACATTATATCGAGGTTGCTATAAGTAATATTAATAGTTTCGCTTGATTCTATATATTAAACTAATAAAACTAAGTGGTGAAATGTTTTTATTATTGTAAATTTAGCGGTTATCGTTTTCATCCTTATAAAAAATGTATTTTCTTAAATGTTTGACATTTATTTGACAATTTGTTACAATAAATCCGAATATAATACACAACAAGGAGATGCAGATATGGAATTATTAGAAAGTATTGTAAGTTTTATTAACGGAATTCTATGGGACTATGTATTGATTTTTGGTCTTGTGGGCATCGGGCTGTACCTTACCTTGAGATTAGGTTTTATTCAGGTAAAACGATTTGGCCCGAGTGCAAAAAGAGTGTTCGGAGGGGTTTTAAAAAAAGAAAAAGCCAAAGAAGGATCAATGTCATCCTTTCAAGCACTTGCAACCAGTATTGCGGCACAAATTGGGACAGGTAATGTTGCCGGAGTTGCAACTGCAATTACAATGGGAGGCCCGGGGGCCGTATTCTGGATGTGGGTTTCTGCCTTTTTCGGAATGGCGACAATTTTTGTAGAAGCAACATTAGCCCAGAAATACCGCGAAACCGACAATGATGGTCAGTTGGTCGGCGGTCCGGCCTACTACATTAAAAACGGTCTTGGTAATAAAGGTTTGGCTGCATTTTTTGCTGTCGCCCTTATAATAGCCTTGGGCTTTATCGGTAACATGGTTCAGTCAAATTCAATAGCCGACGCTGTAAGCAGGGCATTTAACATTCCTCAATTAGCTGTAGGTATAATAATTGCAGTATTGGCAGGACTAATTTTTATAGGAGGGATGAAAAGAATAGCTTCCTTTGCCGAATTGGTTGTACCCCTAATGGCAACTCTTTATATATTGGGAGCAATAATAGTTATGTTCTTATTCAGCGGAAATATTCCTGCCGTATTTAAATCTATCTTTGTAGCAGCCTTTAATCCCGAAGCAATTATGGGCGGCGCTGCCGGTATAGGGGTACAGCAGGCAGTGAGATACGGGATCGCTAGAGGACTATTCTCAAATGAAGCCGGTATGGGTTCAACACCAAACTCCCATGCGGTTGCCAATGTGCTCCATCCGGTTGAGCAGGGGCTTGTTGCAATGATAGCTGTATTCATAGACACTTTATTGGTATGTTCGGCAACAGCAATAGTAATTTTATCAACAGGCGCCAACGGCTTAGGCCTGGTCGGAGTAGGTGTAACTCAAGCAGCTTTCAAAATTGCCTATGGCCCCATAGGAGAAAAATTCCTTGCCGTATGCTTGACCTTCTTTGCATTTACAACCTTGGTAGGCTGGTATTACTTCGGTGAAAACAATATAAGATTCTTATTTAAAGGCAAGAATTCAATTCGTGTTTATCAGATAATAGTATTGTTATTCATAGTGTTGGGTTCATATCAAAAAGTTGATTTTGTATGGAACTTAGCAGATATGTTTAACGGCATCATGGTTGTTCCGAACTTAATAGCGATATTCGTACTCTTTAAAGAAAGCAAAGGAATGCTTGAAGATTACGATGAGCAAAACCGAAAAGGCGAAAGACTTCACTATGATTACAAGTACCAATAAAAGCAGAAACACCTTAAAATAAGGTGTCATAATACTGACAAACCCGCTGATTTAGCGGGTTTTCTTATTCATATTGCTCAACACTCTAATCAAATCACTGAATACTCCATAAGCTGTCTGTTCTATTTCCGGCTCGTGTTCTACTATAGAAACTGTACCCATCAAATCCGTTGTTATGCTGACTATGGATGTAGTGCCGGTGATACTTGCAAGAAGGGAGGTTTGACTTACTTCTTCAGGCCTTAACCTTTCAATTACTTTTCCCTTTTATAATCAGCTTATTTTATCATCAGTGCAATATCCAAAGCTTTTGCTTCATTATTTGCATTCATTATACCATAGTTTTGCTTTAAAAGAGAAGTGGTAAAAGAAAAACTGCCCAATTCAATCAGGGCAGTTTTATGATTTCTAAATTAATCTTCCAATTCCTTTAATTCGTCCATATCTATGTCTATATCTTTCTCGTCATAGGGTTTAAAGACACCTTCTTCGACAACCTTCAGGTCTTCGCCTCTTATTTCTTCCACTTCTATAGTCCCGTCGCTTTTTTCCACATTTACTTTTGCTGTTACAAAGAGCGGGTTGATATCCAATACTATCCCTGTTTTGTTTGTCCCAAGCACCTGGACCCTGTCTCCCAAATCCGGCAGCTTTTTGATATTTTCTTCATATACCTGATGCTCATAGTTTAAACAGCACATAAGGCGTGAGCATATACCCGATATTTTGGCGGGATTTAAGGATAATTTCTGCTCTTTGGCCATTTTTATGGATACAGGATAAAACTCCCCTAAAAATGATGCGCAGCACATATGTCTTCCGCAGGGACCGATGCCCCCAATCATTTTTGCTTCGTCTCTAACCCCTATCTGCCTTAATTCTATTCTTGTCCTGAATATGGCCGCCAAATCTTTTACCAATTCCCTGAAATCTATCCTGCCGTCAGCCGTGAAATAGAAAATAACTTTGTTGTTATCGAAAGTGTATTCTATATCAATGAGCTTCATTTCCAATCCATGCTCTTCTATTTTCTTTAAGCATATATCAAAAGCTTCTTTTTCTTTTTCCGTATTTTCTTGATTTATTCTTTTATCCTCTTCCGTAGCAACCCTTAATACCTTTTTCAAAGGCTGCACTATATTTTCTTCCTTAACCATCTTAGGGCCTACGACAACCTGGCCGTACTCGATTCCCCTTATAGTTTCTACTATTACAAAATCTCCATTGTTAATCCACTTTTTCTCGGGATCAAAATAGTATATCTTGCCGGCTTTTTTAAATCTTACGCCAACCACCTTTATCATTTAAAGTCCTCCTGAATCCTTAAAAGCATATTATCTATTGCCAATTTATAATTTACATTGTTCTTTATACTGTCGCTGATATTTTGCATGAATTCAATTATATCTGAATCCGCCTTCGTTTTTTTCCCGTGAGTCCTCAATAAGTCCATATAATCTTTGTTTATTACAAGATTTTCCAGTTTGTTGCTGACAAACATCACGTCTCTTATCCACATTATCATTATTTCTATTATTAAATCTATATTATCTTTTTGATTCTCAAAGTAACTTTCTAATTCATAAATTATTTCCGAATCGGAATTTATGATCCTATCAAAGATTTCAATAATTTCTTCCCGTTTTTTTAATATGTCATCTTTTCCTTGAGCAATGCTGATTGCCTTATTGAGTATTCCTTTTGAATAATTGGCTGCCAACTCAGCCTTTTCATCATCGAAATCCTTCAAAAACGACAAGATTGTTTCTTTGCTTACGCTTCTGAATTTTAGCTCTTGACATCTTGACACAATGGTAGGAAGAAGCAAGTTTGAATTCACGGTCAAAAGTATCATGACCGCATCACCGGGAGGCTCTTCCAAGGTCTTTAAAAACGTATTGGCTGCCTGAGGAGTCATTAAATGGGCATCTTTAATTATATAGACCTTTATTTCAGCCTCGTAGGGTTTTTTGTATATTGAATTAATCAGTTCGTCAATATCTTCCCTCTTAATTCCCTTCCCCTCTTCATTTACAATGTGCAAATCGGGGTGGTTAAAAGAATTTACCTTTATGCAGTTTTTGCATTGATTGCAGGGTTCCTCATGAAAATTTGAGCATAATAGGGACTGGGCAAATATTAAGGCCAATTCGTATTTACCCATGCCTTCAGGCCCTTCAAACAAATAGCAATGGGAAACCTGATTCTTCTTTATGGAATTAATCAAAGACCTTTTAATTTCATCCTGTCCTGCCACTTGGCTGTAAAGCATGGCTTTCTCCTTATATCTTTTCAAACCTGTCTACTGGAGTTACGAACACAACAGCCCCTCCCACCGTCACTTCAATTGTTTGGGGCAAATATCCCCCCACGGTGCTGAATGAGCCGGGAGGTATGGCAGCAGTAACCTTCTTCTTGGTCTTGCATATTTTTCTTATTATTTCAATGGCTTCATCAACCATGTCATCTTCAACCCCTGAAATCACGGTTGTATTCCCGGAACTTAAAAAGCCGCCGGTTGATGACATTTTAGTGGATGAAAAGCCATGCTCTCTCAAGGCGGAAATCAACTTGTTAGCATCATCGTTTTGCACGATTGCCGTTATCAGCTTCATGAGAACCTCCTTATATGGTCAGTAACCCTTTTATTTCTTCAAACACCTCATCGATGGACCTGTCGCCGTCAATGGTTATAATTTCGGGAAAATGTGATGAAAGCTTTTTATATCCTTCATATACGCTTCTGTGAAAAGAAATGTCCTCGTTTTCCAGCCTGTCTCCCCCGTCGATGCTAAGTTTTCTCTTTAAGGCCTTTTCAGGGTCAATATCTAAGAAAATCACCAAATCCGGCTTAAGACCCGCTGTTGCAAAATCATTTATCTTTTTTACCTCATCGATACCAAGGCCCCTCCCAAGGCCTTGGTACACCAAACTTGAATAAACATATCTTTCGCTTATCACTACTTTTCCCGCTTTAAGCCAGGGAATTATCTTTTCGGATACTAATTGTGCTCTTGAAGCAGCGTAGAGCAAGGCTTCAGTCCTGTAATCCATTTCAGTGTTATCCCTGTCCAAAATCAGTTCCCTGATTTTTTCGCTTATCTGTGTGCCACCCGGTTCCCTGGTAAATTCAATATCGTGCCCCTTTTGGCTGAAGTATTTTCCTATTCTGTCAGCTATGGTGCTTTTACCTGAGCCGTCAGAGCCTTCCAATACTATAAATCTTCCTTCCATTTAACAACTCTCACTAAATTATTTTCGTCAACCCCGTTTACATTAATGCCGTTCTCCAGCATAGTTTTAACATAGTCAACTGTATCCTGAACAATTATTTCTCCCGGACATACAAGGGGTATTCCGGGCGGATATGGTATTATGAATTCTGCAGCGGTCTTGCCTATGGCCTCATCCATGTTAAGAAGCATGTTTTCCGCATAAAAGGCCTTCCTCATTTTTCTTTCGTGCTGCAGCTGAGGAAAAGGCTCGATTTGAACAATTTCTCTTTTTTCTTTATTTTTGGATTCCTCAATATATATCTCCTTTACGGCATCAAAAAGTCTGTCTATATCTTCAGGTTCATCAGTTGCCGTAACATAGCCGACGGTATACTGCAAATCAGCAAATTCCATTTGAATCCTGTATTTATACCTCAATATATCCTGAAGCTGGGTACCTGTTATCCCAAGCTCGCTCATGCTTATGACAGCCCGGGTTGCGTCAAAATCATACAAGCCTTCGCCTATCAGGAAGTCATCTTCAAGTACATTGATTCCCATATTCCTAAGTTCCAAAGTTCTTCTTTTAAATACTTCGATATTTCTTTTAAGTCTTTCTTCCCCGTTTTCCTCCATCCAATGAACCGCATTTTCTATTGATGCCATCAAAATATATGATGGAGAAGTAGTTTGCAGCATCCTCAGCATTGTTTCTAAATTGTTGATGTTCACCCTGTCGGAGCAAATATGCAGAAGTGAGCCTTGAGTGAGACATGGCAATGTCTTATGGGTGCTTTGGGTAACTATGTCCGCACCGGAGTTTTCCGCCGGCGGCGGCAAAAGCTCCTTGCAAAACTGAAGGTGGGACCCGTGAGCTTCATCTATAAGTAAAATCTTGCAGTGCTTATGAACAATATCCGCTGCTTTTTTTACATCGAAACAAATACCGTAAAATGTAGGGTAGGTCAATACAACCATTTTTATATCCGGATTATCGGTGAGCATTTGGTCGAGCTTATCCAAGCTTATACTGAAATTTAAGCCGTATTTTTTGTTAAAATCCGGATACAGGTAAAAGAGTTTCAAATCTCCTAATATGCAGGCGTTGTAAACAGACTTGTGACAATCCCTTTGCACAAGTATTTTATCTCCGGGATTGGTACATGCCATAATTGCCGAGATGATACCGCAAGAGGTTCCGTTAACAACCATGTAGGATTTCTTGCTGCCATATACCTTGGAAATGTAGTTCATGGCATCCTTTAAAAAGCCTGTAGGATAATGCAGATTATCCGTTCCCAATGTTTCCGTAATGTCAAAAAAATTCAGATTCTTTTCAAGTTCACCTAAAATTTCCGCTTTTCCTTTGTGTCCCGGCATGTGGAAATTTGTATCTACTTCGCTTCGATACTGCTTAATACCCGAAATAATGTTGCGTTTTTTCATCTCTTTATCTCCCGTAGACCGATAAATTCATCACTTGTTGCTTATATATCGGGATTAGTTCTTCAGCTCCTTCAAATCATTATTTTTTATTTCTTTTTTTAGCAATGCTGTTGGTGGTATGGACGGTTTCAACCGCTAATACCACGGTTATCGAGAAAAACATCATGGCAACCGAAAATAGTACAACATATTCAAGCCACATACAATCACCTTCCTCTAAACATTATATAACAGCACCTTATCATTGTCCAATAAAACTTGAATTTTTATCATATAAGCAGTTTAACCAACAAGAGGGCAATAAATCCCGGTATGCCTAAAACTCCTATAATCAAGGCGGTAAATTCATTAACTCCTATGTAAACTCCGGTATATTGTCCGAAAAAATTGAATATTATTAAAGCCAAGGCACCAATCAAAGAATTAAGAAGTATTTTTCCCATAAATTTTAAAGGTTTGAAGAATATCCAGGATATCATGAAAATCAGCATTATACCTGCCGTATAAGTTAATACTATACCTAAATCTGCTCCAGTCACGACAACCTCCACCAAATTAAATTATCCGGATTGCCCGGTTATTTAATTTTATGAAGTTGTCCTCATATTTATGTCATTGCTATCTTTAATTATAGGTATCCTTCAGGTTCTATTCATATTCTTCTTCTTTGATATTCTCCGATACTTCCGGCTCCTTCAATTCGTCTTTTTGCATTGCTTTTGATTGTTCCGGTATCTTCATATATTTGTTGACTAAAAGGGCAATTAAAATACCAATCGTAGTATCCAAGACCCTGTTATAGGTGTATAAAATGTAACCTTCTTCATGATTCATGGAAATCGTAATGACCAAAAACACAATGCAGCATATAGACACTGCTTGTTTCATTTTTATTGTAACGCATAACTTAATCAATATCATAATACCCAAAGGTATTATAATTATTAATATCCTGTCATCAAAAAAGGTATTTACTATATACAGAATCAGGGCTCCTGACAGGCCTCCGATTATTGTTCCGATAATTCTTGATATTCCTATTTTCATGGAATCTTCAATCGTATTTTGAACGCACATGACTGCAGCCATGCAGGCAAATAAGGCCTTATCCCGATTAATGGCTTCAAAAAACAAAAGACATATAAAAACCGAAAGTGCTGTTTTTATATTCCGCATACCTATTTTTATCACTTCATCCTCCGACTAAAAAGGCATATAATTAAATTTAAACATATTGTAAATAATAATTATCTATTTGTCCAGTCAATATATAATAATATTATTTTACACATGTCTTAAAATATATTATAATGAATACAGATAATAACAAACTTAACACGCAAAGGAGACTGTTATGGATAGAATGGTTGGAACTGTTGTCAGGGGATTAAGGGCTCCGATTATTTCAAAAGGGGATGACATAGTTCAAATTACCGTTGACACGGTTATAAAAGCTTCCGAATGCGAAGGTTTTTCTTTCAGAGATAAGGATATAGTAGGTCTTACGGAAGCCATTGTTGCCAGGGCACAAGGGAATTATGCCGATATTGAACAAATTGCATCAGATGTTAAAGAGAAATTCTCTTGTGATACCGTTGGATTAATATTTCCGATTTTGAGCAGAAACAGATTTGCAATATGCCTTAAGGGAATTGCCAGGGCATTTAAGAAAATATATCTTATGTTCAGCTACCCTTCGGATGAAGTAGGTAATCCTTTAGTTGATTATGACCTTCTTGACAAGGAAGGAATTAATCCTTGGACAGATATACTGACAGAGGATGAATTCAGAAAATGCTTTAAAGACATCAGGCACGTTTTCACCGGAGTAGATTACATTAAATACTATTCGGACATAATAAGAGAAGAGGGATGTGAAGCTGAGGTTATTTTTGCAAATAATCCCGTCAGCATTTTAAACTGCACCAAGAATGTCTTAACCTGCGACATACATAGCCGAATGAGAAGCAAAAGGCTCTTGAAGGAAAAGGGTGCCGAAAAAGTATACGGCTTGGATGATATTCTGAATCATTCCGTAAAGGGCAGCGGCTACAACGAAGAATACGGACTCTTAGGCTCAAACAAGGCTACTGAAGATAGGGTGAAGCTCTTCCCCAGGGACTGCCAGGCTTTGGTTGAAAGAATCCAGGATAGATTGTTTGATTTAACGGGTAAAAGAATCGAAGTTTTAATTTACGGAGACGGGGCTTTTAAAGACCCGATAGGAAAGATTTGGGAATTGGCAGACCCGGTTGTTTCTCCCGGCTATACTAAAGGACTTATAGGCACTCCCAATGAATTTAAGCTCAAGTATTTAGCAGACAACCAATTTTCACACCTGAAAGGCAGTGAGCTTAAAAAAGCCATTTCCGACTATATCATGAATAAGGACCGGGATTTAAAAGAAAGCATGGAATCACAAGGTACCACTCCAAGAAGACTCACGGACCTCATAGGCTCACTTTGCGATTTGACCTCCGGAAGCGGAGACAAGGGTACCCCCATAGTCTACATTCAAGGTTATTTTGATAATTATTCGGTATAAAAAAAGGGCTAAGCCCTTTTTTTATCCTTCGCTTACTTAAAACTGTGCTGGGATATTAATTCCTGCTTGCAATCCCACAATTCTTTAGACAAGTCAACATAGTAAGTGTGAGGATTGGTAAATCTTTTTATTTCTCCCCACAGGTTGTCGACCCTTTTTTTGCAATAATCTCTGATTTCATTCAAGCTCGGACTTTCGTATACGCATTCTCCGTCTATGAAAACGGGCACCTGGAGGTTTTTTGCAAAAAAGTCAGTAACCCTCTTCTTTTTCCATGTGTGGATCTCATCAAATATTGTATATGGTTTTGAATCATCTATGACTTCATGGGCCAAGGTTATTACGTCAGCTATGGGACTCTTTGTTCTTCTGTCATATAGTCTCCATACCTTTTTATAGCCGGGATTTGTTATCTTTTCTTCATTTTCCGATATTTTTATCTTAGGTATGACCTTGCCGTCTTTTTCAACAGCCACTAACTTGTAGACACATCCGAATACAGGCTCTGACTTGGCAGTTATCAATCTTTCTCCTACGCCGAAGGAATCCACCTTAGCACCCTGATCCAGCAAATCGGAAATGATAAACTCATCCAAGCTGTTTGAAGCAACAATTGCACAGTCATGAAGTCCTGCCTCATTGAGCATTTTCCTGCATTTCTTGCTTAAGTATGCAATATCGCCGCTGTCAATTCTGACGCCCTTGAGCCTCTTGCCCATAGGCTCCAGGACTTCCTTGGATATTCTGATCGCATTCGGCAGCCCGCTTTTGAGAACATTATAGGTATCAATCAACAAATTGCAGCTATCGGGATAACATTCGGCATATCTCTTGAAGGCTTCATATTCGCTTTCAAACATTTGTACCCATGAGTGAGCCATGGTTCCCAGGGCCGGAACCCCAAAGGCTTCATCAGCCAAGGTCGTGGCTGTTCCAACAACTCCTCCTATATAAGCAGCCCTCGCCCCGTATATGGCGCCATCATAGCCCTGGCTTCTCCTTGCGCCAAATTCCATTATAGGCTTTCCCTTTGCAGCCCTGACCACCCGGTTTGCTTTGGTGGCGATCAAGCTTTGGTGGTTTATTGTTAAAAGCATCATGGTTTCAATTATTTGAGCATCAATTGTCTTAGCTCTTACCGTTATCAATGGCTCATTGGGAAATACGGGGGTTCCTTCAGGGATGGCATAGATGTCGCCGGAAAACTTAAATTCCTTCAAAAATTGCAGGAAGTCTTCCGTAAACATTTTTTTGGTCCTTAAAAATTCAATATCCTCATCGCAAAACTTCAATTCTTTTATATATTGAATCACCTGTTCCAGGCCTGCCACGATGGAAAAGCCTGCCCCGTCCGGATTCTTCCTGAAAAATAAATCAAAATACACTATTTCATCCTTCATCCCGTTGGAGAAATAGCCGTTTGCCATGGTAAGTTCATAAAAATCCATGAGCATTGATAATCTTCTTTCGCCAAAATTATTATAATACATAGTATTCTCCCGCTATATTATTCTATCAACCACTTCTATCCCCATGTTGTATAAGGCAAACAAATTTATCAGGTCTCCGTGCTAAGGCACCGGAATGAACAAAACCGTTTACCATATCCACCACAAACAAGGCTGTTCTGTCTTTGTCCAGGGATGACAATTTTATTTCTTTTCCTTTCAATTCTTACTTTATTCTTTCTATAGCATACGTAACATCTTCCTTTTTTTGTTGTTAGACCGGTACATATTTAATATATTATAGTGCTAAAACGAATTTTTGTCAAAAAAATGGAGACTACATACCAGCAGCCTCCGAAATCTATTACACAGCCTGGTCTTTTATCGTTAAGTCTCCTTCTATTACTTTTGTAGGACACTTTTCGACGCAAATCATGCAATGTGTGCATTTATCATAATCAACTTTAGCTAAATTGTCTGTAACATGTATAGCATCGAAAGGACAATTCTTTTCACAGATCTTACATCCTATGCAGCCGATCTTGCACACATCCTTGACGGCCTTACCGAAATCTTTGTTCTTGCAACCTACTATTACACTATTTTTATAAGGAACGAATTCTATTACGGCTTTTGGACATTCTTCGATGCATTTGCCGCAAGAGGTGCATTTTTCCTTATCGATAACCGCAATTCCGTCTACTATTTCAATGGCATCAAAATCGCATACTGCAACACAGTTTCCATAACCCAGGCACCCTTTATCGCAAGCCTTGTCTCCGCCTTGGACCGCAGCTGCCGCCTTGCAGTCTTTTACTCCATGATATTCATGTTTTTTGGCTGCTAAGGAGTCACATCCCTGACATAAAACATGCGCTACCTGCTTTTCTCCTTCTTCAGCTGTAGTACCCATAATCTCAGCTATCCTTTCATGGGCTTGAGCATTTGCCACAGGACACCCGTTTACCGGAGCTTTGCCTGCTGCTATGGCTTCAGCCATGGCATCACAGCCTGCATATCCGCAGGCACCGCAGTTTGCACCCGGCAGGGCGTTTCTTACATCTATAATTCTCTGATCTACATCTATATGAAACAGTTTAGCTGCAATTGCCAACAGACCCCCGCACAATAAGCCTAATCCGCCGGTAACTGCCACCGCTTTAACTATAACCATAATCTACACCTCCTATAACTGCAATCCCGAAAATCCGAGGAAAGCAACTGACATGAGCCCTGCAGTAATGAGTGAAATTGCAGAGCCTTTTAAAGATTCGGGCAAATCAGCATAATCAACCTTATCTCTGACTCCCGCAAACAATACTATTGCCAGCAGGAAGCCTGCAGATGTGCCCACAGAATACACCAATGACTCTATAAATGTGTATTCATAAATGATATTGTTTATGGCAACACCTAAAACTGCACAGTTTGTGGTTATAAGAGGCAGGAAAATTCCCAGTGCCTGATATAGACCGGGAGCTGATTTCTTTAAAAACATTTCAACAAATTGTACCAAGGCAGCAATTATCAGTATGAATACTATTGTCTGCAGGTACTCTAATTCAAGATTAACCAAAATCGCATAATGAATGATATATGTTATTACGGATGCCAGGGTTATAACAAATATAACCGCCATACCCATTCCTGCGGCAGTATCTATTTTCTTTGATACTCCCAGGAAGGGACACGCACCCAAAAACTGCATGAATATAATATTGTTAACAATAAAGGATGTAATAAACAAACTAACTAATTCCATTCCTACCTCCTATGCTTTCTTTCTTCTTGAAAGATAGTTTACTATACCTATCAGCAAGCCCAAGAGAATAAATGCTCCGGGTGGTTGAATTGCCATCATCATAGGTTCGTAAGCTTCCGGAAGAATTCTAAATCCCAATATCGTACCGTTACCTAATATTTCTCTTGTTGAGCTGAGTAAAATCATAGCAACCAAGTAGCCAACACCCATTCCTAAACCGTCTATAATAGAATCAGACAAGCTGTTCTTGGAAGCAAATGATTCAGCTCGGGCAAGAATTATACAGTTAACAACTATCAAGGGTATAAATACTCCTAAAGCTTTATATAATTCAAATGTATAGGCATGCATCAATAAATCTATTATGGTTGTAAAAGCCGCAATTACTATTATAAAAGCAGGAATACGTACTTCATCGGGTATAAATTTACGAAGTGCCGATATAACTATATTTGACCCTGTCAAAACTGCTATTACCGCTACTCCCATACCTATTCCATTCAACAATGATGTAGTAATCGCCAAGGTAGCGCACATACCAACCTGCTGAACCAAAATAGGATTTTCTGTTGTTATACCATTTTTAAATATATTAAACTTATTCATAACATCCTCCTATTTCACATATTCCGTATAAACAGCAATTGCATTGTTTACGGCACTTAAAAATGACTTAGAAGAATACGTTGCACCTGAAATAGCATCATAATCACTTTCAGGAATTTCGCTGCTTGCATCCTTGCCTTTAAACTGGTCCATAAAACCGGGTTCTGTTGTCCTCGATCCTAAACCTTCTGTTTCAGAATGAGAAAGAACGCTTGTTCCCGTTATTACCCCATCCGGTGAGAATCCTACATATAATTCCATGTCACCGTTAAAGCCTTTAACAGTGCTTAATGTCCTGACAACTTTACCAATTTCATTGCCTGATTCATCAACTGCAGTTAGAAGGTTGATGAATTGTTTGTTGTCGGCTTTAATTGATTCTATCAAGGCAGCATCTTCTTCTTTAAATAATACCGAGCCTGGCATTACAGCTTCCAATACAGCCGGGTCCATACTTGCCATTGCTTCATTTTGTGCAATTCTTTCACTTGTTACATCATTGAGCCATGCCAATACTCCTGCTGACACCGCACCTATAATAAACAATACTCCTGCAAGTTTCACTAAATTATTTTTCATTCTTTTTACCTCCTGTTGCCACTCCGAATACGCGAGGTCTGACATATTTATCTATCATAGGAGTCAAAATATTCATCAGTAAGATTGAGTAGGAAACTCCTTCGGGGTATCCTCCCAGTTTTCTAATAAACATTGTTAGTATTCCTGCACCCACTGCAAATATAACTTTTCCCTTATCGGTAACAGGGCTTGTCGCATAGTCGGTAGCCATAAAAAATGCTCCCAGCATCAAGCCTCCGCCCAAGATATGGTATGCTAAGTTGCCTCCATCGAAAACCAATGCTATAGCTGCTACCGTACCAATATAAAATACCGGTATTATCCATTTTATTGTTCCGGTGTAAATCAAATATATACCGCCTGCCAATAATAGGATTGCCGAAGTTTCTCCGATAACTCCCGGTATATTTCCTATTAACATATCCCACAGTGACGGCAGTTGTCCCGATGCTGCACCCTTTAAAATAGAAAGGGGTGTTGCGGAAGAAACTGCATCAATAGCAGGGTCGATAAATCCTCCTGACAGATGATGGGGCCATGATGCCATTAAGAATGCTCTTGCTCCCAAAGCCGGGTTTAAAAAGTTAAAGCCTATTCCGCCAAATATCTGTTTTACTATTCCTATTGCAAATGCCGATCCGACAACGGCTATCCACCATGGTGCTTCTGCAGGAAGGTTAAATGCTAAGAGTATTCCTGTAACAACTGCACTTAAATCCGTAACGGTTATTGGCCTCTTCATAAATTTCTGGCAGAAATATTCGGTAATAACTGCCGATGCAACAGATGCCAACACCAATACCATTGCTTTAAATCCAAAATAATATATGCTTGCCGCCAATGCCGGAGTCAGTGCAATTATAACATCCAGCATAAGCTTTTGTGTTGTTTCATCGGATCTAATATGAGGCGACGATGAACCAATCAGTTTAATTTCCATCTATATTTTCCTCCTATTTAGCCTTTTTGCGTCTGGTTAAGATTTCTTTTTTGGCAACGCTTATCGATTCTTTCAGCGGTCTTTTTGCAGGACAGACATATGAACATGCGCCGCATTCGATACAATCGGTTGCGTGATATTCGTCAGCACCGTCGAAATTCCTCAACAAGGAAAACCTGCTGATTTTATAAGGCATGAGGTTAACAGGGCATGCATCAACACATTTGCCGCATAAAATGCAATTTGACGGTTCAGGAACTTGTGCTTCTTTTTTATTCAAAACCAAAATTCCGGATGTTCCTTTTATAACGGGAACTTCGTCCGTATACTGTGCTATTCCCATCATCGGTCCGCCGCTGATTATTTTGCCCGGCTCTTCCTTGTAGCCGCCGCACATTTCAATACAATCCTTAAACAAGGTTCCCAATCTCACATATAAGTTTTTGGGTGTTTCCACACCACTCCCTGTTACTGTAACAACTCTTTGTATACAGGGCATGCCTGTTTTGATTGCATTGCCTATTGTAGCAACGGTACCAACGTTTTCTACCACACAGGCTACTTCCATGGGAAGTCCGCCCGAAGGAACTACTCTTCCGGTAACGGCATTGATTAATCTTTTTTCATCGCCTTGAGGATATTTAGCCTTCAATGATACTACCTCAATGCCTTCCTCGTTCCCTGCAGCTTCTTTCAGTGTCTCTATTGCATCAGGCTTGTTGTCTTCTATGCAAATATACACTTTTTCTGCTCCCAATGCTTTCTTTATCGCCTTTGTTCCAAGAAGAACCAAATCAGGCATTTCCAGCATTATTCTGTGGTCAGCCGTCAAATAAGGCTCGCATTCGGAACCGTTAACAAGCAATGTGTCAATGGGTTTATCAGGCGGAGGGCTCAGCTTAACATGGGTGGGAAAGGTTGCTCCTCCCATTCCTGCCATACCTGCTTCTCTTATTATAGAAAGGATGTCTTCCTTGGATAAGTCTTCCAAGTCGCCTTTCGGCTGAACAGATTCATGCACTTCATATTTTCCGTCGGACTCTATGATAACGCAGTTTACCTTTGCCCCGCCCGGCACCGGTCTCTGCTCAATCTTCTTAACGGTTCCGGATACGCTTGAATGAACAGGCACTGAAACAAAGGCTTTAGAATCGCCGATTTTTTGCCCAACTTTTACAGTATCTCCTACAGCTACCAAAGGGTCGCACGGGGCACCGATATGTTGTGATAAAGGAATTACAACAAGGTTCGGAGCCGGTATTTCTTCTATAGGCACATTCTGGGTAAGAGATTTACTGTGGGGGGGATGGACTCCACCCTTAAATGTAAACAATTTTGTGCTCATTTAACCACCTCGTAAATTATTAAAAAATAAATTATAAAAAATGCTATAATCTCAAACATAAAGATTATAACAGATTGTTTTCGACTTTTAAATACCTTTTTTATATATTTATGAATTTTAACATTTTTTATCAAATTAAGCAAGAACATTATTTAACAATTTATTGATTATTTACAAGATTTTTTATATTTTCATTAATATATTCCTTAATCCACAATAATACATTCATATCGTTAATATCCATTCCCTCAAGTATTTTCTTTACTTCCTTAGTGTCAAAAACAAATTCTCCTTCATCTGTTTTATGAATATAAATAAGTTCAACATTATTGCCGGAGTTGATAATTGTCATAATTGTCTCCCCCACATTGCCCAAAGGAGCCCTGTCTATATTATCTCTTTCGAAACAGCAGAAAACCTTGGTTCCTTTACCAAGCTCGGATTCTATTTTTAAATAGCCCCCGCACCTTTCACATGCTTCTTTAAGCATAGGAAGACCCAGCCCTACCTTTCTGGTGGTCCGGGTTGTGAAAAAGGGATTTGTCACCCTCTCTATAACTTCCTCGCTCATTCCTCTCCCGTTATCTGTAACAGTTATCTTTAACCAATTGTTTTTTATGCTGTCTTCGATTTTTATTTCAACCAATGTTGCATCTGCCTTGATGCTGTTCATGGTTATATCCAATATGTGCATTGAAATTTCCTTCATAATTCCTCCATAAGCAAAAGTCGCTTAAGCGACTTTGTAATCTGATAATCCGGTTATTGAAGTTTTAAAAAGCTGTAAACGTCGTCAACATTGTTAAGTTCAAAATAATTTACCGCTTCGGATATATCAATCAGCTGATGGGCATCCGAATTCTTCAGCACCTTGTATTTTTCCGTAATCTTATGGTCTATGGGCAATTTCGGATAAACCTCAACAAAGTCAATTTTTAGATTTAAGGGCATGAAACCTAAAACCCCCAAGATACCGTTGGTCATTTTATTGATGTGGGCAGGAATCATCACTCCATTGTATTCTTTTACCATGGAGTAAATATCTTCGATGGTATACTTGCAAGCATTGATCAATAATTTATCCAGGACAGCCCTTATCTCATCCTTTGAATTATATATGTTTTGCTCTCCGAATATTTCGGGGTTATTCTTTACCGGAGGCAAGGAATCATATATGGCCCTGCCGAATTCTTCAGCCTTATCCAATTCCTTAAAATAACAGAGAACATGTACCTCTTCCCTTGTTGTAACTTCTAATCCCGGTATAACCTTTATGCCTGTTTTCTTGCCCACCTCCGTTACAGCACGCAAATTTTCCGCTGAATTATGGTCTGTTACGGCTATAATATCCAGCTCTTTTATCAAGGACATATTTATAATATTGTTGGGGGTCATATCCCTTGAGCTGCATGGAGACAAATCCGAATGAATATGCAAATCGTAATAAAATTTCATTTTATTCCAAGTTCATAGATTCTGCATGCCATTTGGTATGCACTTTCAGAAGTTTTAAAAACAGGTATCTTTAATTCCTTTGCTTTAAGCAGGGTATCATCGTCAACTTCCATGTTTTCAACGACTATGATGCAGGCAAGTTCCAAAAGCTCAGCAACGGCCACAATATTAATGTGGGTTTGGATAGTTATCCATGCGTAGTTTTTCTTTGCCTTTGACATGACGATACTTAGCAAATCACCGATATACACGCCTTCAATTTCAATTTCACCATCTTTTTCACACAGCGGTGTAAGATGCAGTTTTTCTGCAAATTCTATGCAGTTCATATTCCCCTCCTCTTATTTTTTTGCTCTCAATACTACACAGTCATAAAATTCGGATTCCTTATTATATACATCTTCGGCATGGGCCAGACACGTGGGAGCTCCACAGGAGCCGCAGTCCAGGCCGGGAAGCATGTCGCAAATCTCTTTGATTTTCTCTTGTCTTTCAACAGCTTCCTTTAAATTCAGCTGATCGGGTCTTTCTTCTTCTTTCAGCTTGTAATTAAAGAAGCCGGTTTTATACATTTCATCAAATCTGTCAATGTCAGGATTTATACATTCATCATCCAAACTGTTCAGTATATAGTTTATGTTGCTTGTAGCAATAAAGGGATTTACCACATTAAAGGTTCCGCCGACACAGCCGTTAACACAGGCTGAAGCCTCTACAAAATCTATGTTGCTCAATTTACCGTTTTCTATTTCCTCCATAATCTCGATTATGTTTTCCATGCCGTGAACCGCCAAATAATTCTTCAATTCAGCATGTTCCGACTGACCGCCTGCCACTGCCCATTTCACACCTAAAAGCGACGGATATGAGCATGTATTATTATCCTCTCTTATAACATCCCTATAGAGGTCTCCGTATATTTTGTTAAGAGGTATAACCCAATCTACCGAAGGCTTGTAGTCCCCGATAGGATTTGTTACCGCTAACAGCTTTGCAGGACATGGTGATATATAAAATACTTTTATATCTTCATCCTTTAAACCAAAATTCTTCCTGACCCTTTCCCTTGCAAGTATTCCTGCTATTTCCATAGGCTCCCTTATTAAAATAAGATTATCCATCAATGAAGGGTACCTGTATTTAATAAGCCTTACTGCCGCCGGACAATATGTCGATATATAAGGTCTCACTGTTTTTTCTTTATCTATTTTAAGTTTTATGGCTCTTGCAACCAAATCTGCCGCCCAGCTGGCATCATACACGAAATCAAAACCTAATCTCAAAATTGCATTTTGGACCTTGCATATATCTGTTCCCCTGGGGAACTGGCCGTATAAAGAAGTGGTAGGAATTGCAATTTTGAATTTTTTGGGTGTATCATGCATTTGATTGTACCACTCTATGGATTCGGGCGTATAAGCATTATACGGACATATTTTTATACACTCACCGCAATGAATGCATTTTGCTGTATTTATAAATGCCTTCCCGTCTATTAATCTAATGGCTTGTGTAGGACATCTTTTCATGCAGTTGGTACATCCCCTGCATTTATCCTTGTCAAACATAACTGAAAAGTTCATCGTAGCCTCCTACAAATAGATTGTCACAACTATAGTTGTCCCTTCGCTGCTGGTATTGATTTTTAGTTGGTCGGAATACTTTTTGATATTGGGAAGCCCCATGCCTGCACCAAATCCAAGCTCTCTTACACTGTCTCCGGCAGTGGAGAACCCCTCTTTCATAGCCAAATCGACATCCGCTATTCCGGGACCCGTGTCTTCAGAAATTATTACTATTTTATTCTCAAAGATATCACAGTGAAGTTTTCCGCCAAAAGAATGTATTACTAAATTTAATTCGGCTTCATATGATATTATTGCTATTTTTCTTATAATATCCGAGGCAATGCCCAATGATTTCAAATTGCTTTTTATGGCGCTGGAGCTTTTCCCGGCGGACATAAAATCATTGGCAATCACATCGTAGCTGTATCTTTTTAATATTTTGTCAGTCATTTATTTCTAGCCCTTCCATTCCGTTCATAACCAACAATCCGCACGCTTTAAACATGGTGTAATCGGATGCAAGTATTGTAAGCTGATTTTCTTTAGCTAACTCTATTACCTCTTTGCCGGGCCTTTTCCCCCTCACAAACAGCACAACACTGATATCCAGCATTTCTGCCGTTCTTATTACCTGAGGATTATTCAACCCGGTTATAAGCAATGCTTCACCGGTGGCATATGCAAGCACATCGCTCATTAAATCACTGGCAAAACCATATTTTACGTCAGTGTTCTCATCATGAAAGTTTGTAAGTACTTCAGCTTTTACTACATCAACAATCTCTTTTATCAGCATATCATCCCTCGCTATATATTAATATTATCTGTAACATTAGCTTTTCCGCCGACATATACGTCCATAGTGCCCTTATGACAGTCGACTTTTACATAAATAAGACTTTTTTGGTTCATGGCTTCCCCTTGAATTACTTCCATATGATTTGAAAACCCTTTGCTGAAAAGGAGGCTTCCCAATACACCGTTGGATGTACCCGTCGCACATTCTTCATCAATGCCCACTTTAGGAGCAAAATTTCTCGCATAAACCTTCCCCTTTTCAATAGTGAAAACATGATAACCCACTACGTCATTTTCATATGAAATATCCTCAATCATCTTGAAATCAGCCTTAAGATTATTGAGCACATCCCTTGTTCTTACCGGCACCAATATATCTTTTAAGCCTGTCGAAACGATTGTAGGACTAATATCATAATCTGTCAGTCCAATGGATCCTTCATCTATGTTCAGTGAAGCAGCTATTTGTTTTATCTCCTTAAGCTCGCCGTAAATTTGAGGCCGGCTTTGCTGCATGAGGACATATTCAACATCATGATTCTTGAAAGTAATTTCAATTTTAAGCCTGCCGGCTTTCGTGTTTTGATATACAGTCCTTGTTTCATTAAAGCCTTTAACATGTCCCATTTTGCCTAAGTAGTAAAATGCAGCTATAGTTGCATGACCACAAAGGTCAACTTCGCAAACAGGAGTAAAAAAACTCAGATTATAATCGTTTTCATCCTGTTTAAAAATAAAGGCCGTTTCAGACAAGCCTACCTTGTTAGCAATCTCCTGCTTCCTGTCATCTGATATCTGTTCATTTAAAACAACTATTCCTGCTCCGTTGCCCCCTTGGTTTTCATGGGTAAAGGCTTTCACTATTGCAACTTCCATACTTACCCCCGATATTTTTCTATACTATCATTATAATTAAAAAAGAGTATAATTACAAGTGAAAATAGATTATCAATCTATGAATAACCCGAAGGGTGTCATTGATATACAAGTAAATGACATTGCTAAATAACCTGCAGGGTGCCAATAACCCGCAGGGTGTCGCTATGAATAACCCGAAGGGTGTCGCTATGAATAACCCGAAGGGTGTCGCTATGAATAACCCGAAGGGTGTCATTGTTATGAATAACTCACAAACTGTCATTCTGAGAGCTTTAGCTCGAAGAATCTCATAAGATCCTTCGCTTACGCTCAGGATGACAAAGCACAGCCATTATAGCAGTGTAGGTAACAGGTGATAATTCTGAGCATAAAAAAAGTTTCAGGAAATAACCTGAAACTATACTTAAGTGCGGTTGGGGGGATTTGAACCCCCACGAATATACATTCGCTAGCCCCTCAAGCTAGTGCGTCTGCCGTTCCGCCACAACCGCATTACCTTTTACATTATAAATGATTGAATATATTTTGTAAAGTGGTTTTATTGATTATTTAGTTTATTGCATTCTTAGCCTTGCCCCTTACATATAATATACGGGGGGGATAATATGCTTTACAAATTATGGAGAGCTTTGAAAGACCATATATTTATTATAATCTTTATATTTTGCTTAGTGATTATATTATTTTCACTTCTATATACAAGATGAATACACTTATAAACTTCCTTCAACCGGCAATGACTGTCCTCTTTGAGGAGGTATACCCTCATGCCTATAATAGGGCAAGCCGTGATATCATCACGGCTTGAGGCAAAAAATTTAAGAGGCATTTATAAATTTTCATTTACAAATGTAACTATATTATACTACTTTTTTTTAAAATTTCAAATAGTTTTTTTATTCATCATTTATCCATTAAATCAGTTAAATCAGCCTCTTATTATCCTTCATATGCTTTGCATGCAATTCCAGCACCTTATTTAAAGCTGCTATTTGATTCAGAATCGTGTAAACTGTTTTTTCCATTTCGCTGTTTTCACTATAGTCCGCATTAACGACAAAATCAACCCTGCCTTGTGAAATCAGGCTGTCTGCAATACACCTGTCATCATGGTAGACTGCAATGGAATGGCCGCCGTTAATTTTGACCAATTTCATGCACGGCACATCAGTCATGCCGTCACCAATATAAATCATGTTAGAGAAAGGTATTCTTTTCTTATCATCGGGTGTGGATTCGTTTAATCCTTTATGCTCCGTAACATCCAAGACACCCTTATTTATCCTGAACAAAAATTGTGTTTTACTGGTATAATTTACAGCCATTGCCGGCCATATAGGAACGTTTTTTTCATTATAGCAATACTCGGCAGCATAAATTTCCTTAAAATTATGAGCGATTTCATTCCCTTCAATTATTTCCTTCAATCCGGAAGATATTATGTAATGCTCTATTTTCAATCCCAGCTTGTCCCCATATGAGTTTATCCTGTCAAACCATGTATCTAACCCGTCAAAAAGCTTAACATGCCTGCCCATCTCATTAAAGACGTTTCGGGTCAAAAGCATCCTGCCTTCCGCTTCCTGCAATATGGTTAACATATATGCAAGTATCTGGTCCATGTTGTGATTAACCATATTAACCCTGCTTTTCTCCCAGAAATCCTCTGATTTCATCCCCAGCTCAGAGATGAACCCATACTCCTGCATATCCTTCGGCGAAAGTGTTTTATCAAAATCATACATTATTGCAACTATCGGTTTTTTGTTCATGCTTGTCTCAAATTCCTTTCTATAATAAACAATTCACTTCATTGCAACATCTTTTTTTAATTATATAAATATTTTATCCATAATACCGTTTTCTAAATCATCTAAGCTGTAAATGTGCTCCATTGCTTCAAAGGTTTCTCTCAAATTACCTCTTGCAGATCTCCATGCCGTTCCGTCAGTAATCCACACAAAAGTAAAACCTTCAGTAGCATCTGCTTCCTGAGATAGCATTTTATAACTTCTTGCTGTTTCATTTAGCTTTGAACCGCCGCCTTTGCCACCATAGAAGTTTGTCTCTATTCCATAAATCATATTATCTGTTTTGACAACAAAATCAAATCGCTTTTTCGCTTTTCCATCATTTGATAATGCAGATAAATCTATATTCCACCTTTTTTCAATTTCTGATAAATACATTTCTTTATAATACTCTTTAACCTTGGATTTTTTAATAAAGTCTTCTACTAAATTTTCCATCAGGTGTCCGCCTCGGTTTTTCCTACCATTCGAATCAAGACCTGTTTCAACACCTAAAGCATAATCTATTAAATTATTGACAATATGATTTTCAATTAAATTAAATAATCCTGTCTTCCTCATAAAAACTTTATATTGCTCAATACTATAATTCATATGATTAAAATTATAAATAAAAGTACCTTCCTCATCTTGAGCGTATATTTCACTTTGCCTTACTGCTAATAGTAGAGGGACGCATTTTAATGTTTCCGGATACTTTTTTATGATATTTTCAAAATCCCTCTCAATATCTTTTGAACCAATTAATGAATTTAAGATGCTAAGCTCAATTTTTAACTTTTCAACATTCTTTACAACTTTGTTAAAATCAATATAGTAGTCATACCCTGATATGCTAAACCTAAACTTAGCTAACCATCCATCAAAGTTTCTATTCTTCATGAATCTTCTCCAATCTGCGTCTTGTAATTTCTAAATAATCATCTGTAATATCAAATCCTATAAACTTTCTATTAAGCTTCTTTGCAACAACCCCTGTAGTTCCGGAACCACAAAACGGGTCTAATACTATATCATTTTCTTTTGTAGATGCTAATATAATCTTTTCAAGTAAATACTCAGGTTTTTGAGTTGGATGTTTTCCTTCTTTTTTTTCTGAAGGTTTTGTAAGACTTCCGGTCCACACATCCTTCATTTGTTTCCCATCATTAAGTTTTTTCATAAGCTCATAGTTAAATAAATATTTTTCATTATTTTTTCTTGCCCAAAGCATTGTTTCAGTTGAATGAGTAAAACATTTACAAGCTAAATTTGGTGGAGGATTAGTTTTTACCCATGTAATATTATTAATTATCTTGTATCCTTCTTGCTCTAATGCCATTCCAATTGAGTAAATATTATGTAAGGTACCGGATATCCATATGGTTCCATTTGGTTTTAGAACTTTTTTACATAGTTTAATCCATTCTCTATTGAAATTGTGTTTATCCTCTACATCTTTTCCCATATCCCATTCAGCTTTATTTACAGACACCATTTTCCCGCCCTTGCAGGTGATGCCATTATTGCTGAGAAAATAAGGCGGATCAGCAAAAATCATATCAATGCTTTCTGCTTCTATATGTTTTAACAAGTCAATACAATCCCCTAAAAATAGCATTACTGATACGTCTTCATAAAATGGCACGAGTTTAGAATTAATTATTTTCATCATGTTATACCTTATAGTTATATATAATAACTTCTTCGCCTTTTCTATTATTTGCGTCTGAATTTATCATTCTTTTCACGCTCACTATATCAATATAAATTTTATATTTTGAATTATCTTCAAATATATTGTTATATAGCTCATTAATAAATTCGGTATTGTGATTTGTAAGCATGCAATGACAGCCTTTAATAGTCATTTTTTTAAATAATTCCGCTAATCTGATATGACTATCTTTATCAAATCCTTCTTTTGTGTAGGATTCAAATGTTGAAGGATTTAACGGAGCATAAGGGCTATCAAAAAATATAAAATCGCCTTCTTTAGCACTCTTACATGCATATTCAAAATCACCATCTAATATAGTAACATTTTTTAAATATTTTGAAATCTCCATTATATTTTCTGCATTGTATGATGCTTGTCTGCTATTGTTATATGGAACGTTAAACAGCCCTTTACCATTAACACGATAAAGTCCATTAAAACAATGCTTATTAATAAAGATAAACATTGCGGCTAATTCAATGTCATAATCTTCTTGCATTAATTTATCATTAAATCTCTGTCTGATATCATAATAATAAGCTTTTCCATCCTCAGGTATATTACCATCCAATTCTTCAATAGCTTTGATTAATTCTATGGGTGACTTTTTTATTTGTCTATAAGCATTCATAAGTGCCTTATTAATGTCATTAATAATTGCGTCCTTAGGCTGTAAATAAAACAATACTGCCCCTCCGCCTACAAAGGGCTCATAATATCTATTGTAGTTTTTGGGCATTCTTTTATTAATATCTTCAAGTAATTGTCTTTTTCCGCCTGCCCACTTAACAAATGGCGATATGTTTAATTTTTTCATATTAACACCGTATCTTTCTATATATTATTAATATTATAACTTATTTTATTGAAATAACAAATGGTAATTATTTTTCAAATATAAATATATATTCGTGTGCCAATAATAAAAATGAATAATATTTCTTTGTCCAGTATTTTGATGATTTACAATTATGCTGTTCTTTAATAATAATCTCCTTTAATATAAAACCTGCATTTAAAAAACATCCCATAGTCTTAAATCCCAATGGAATAATATAACCATTCTTTCGAGTATCCCCCATCATAATAGCACAAATTTTACCCTTTTTTAATACTCTATAAGATTCTATTGCCACTTTTTGCATTTCGGTAATGAATTCATTTGAATCTAATAAAGAAATATCATCAATATTATTCTTACTATATTGTATGATATTTGCATATGGTGGATGAGTACAAATCAAATCTATACACTCATCTTTTAGACAACTTAAATTTCTTGCATCCCCACATTTAACAAATACTTCACAGTTTGTTTCACAATCAAAGTTTAAGTTTTCATTAGTTATAAAAATTGAGTTTTCATTGATATCTATGCCAATAGCATTTCTTCCTAATAATTTTGCTTCAACCAGAGTTGTCCCACTACCAACAAATTGATCAAGGATCCACTCATTTGTCTTGCTGTATCTCATTATTATGTTTCTTGGTACATAAGGAGACCAATTTCCCCTAAATCTCCCTGAATGAGTAGCCCAATTCCCCCTATCTCTGAATGACCACATGGAAGTCAATTCTAAATTAAAATTATCCGGTTGTAATTTAATTGGAATCCCCCCCCTATAATCGTACCATTACACGAACATATGTTCTCTTTATAATTATATTTGAAGACTTATGTATTGTCAATGCATTAATTGCTTTTAAATCCAATTTTTATCTACATTTTTTTGAAGTTTATCCTACATACACTACAATACTTGGAACTTTTATCAATTAATGTTATAATGACCTACATATGAATGATTGTTTTTAATAAAAGCCACAAAATAGTATTGCTTAGGGGGAAGTCTTATGAAACTAAACGAAGCAAAACGAAGATTAGATTCAATTGTTAATGTTCCTTTTGTAGAATGGATGAGTCCGAAACAGCTTGAAGGAATTATTAGAAACAAAGGTAAAACAGGTCAACTTTTAGAAATAGCTTTAGGCTTGAAAAACACTCCAAATAAATTAGATTTTGAAGATGGCGAGTTGAAAACTAATAAGTGTGACAAATACGGAAATCCGCTTGAAACTATGTTTATAACACAAATATTATCAACCGTCGATTACCTATTATATAGGAAAGATTTTTATGGTAGCAGATTATATAAAAAAATAGACAATTTACTATACGTTCCAATCTGCAAAGAGGGATACCCCGAGGAATGGTTTTTCCTACCATATGAACACGTAAATCTAAACAAAAATAAATACTATGATCTGAAAATGCAATTAGAGGATGACTATTACTATATTTGTGATCAATTGATAGAGCAAATTGAGTATGGTGAAGATGGAAACATACATACATCTAATGGAGAATTTATTCAAATCAGAAGTAAGGACTCAAAGCCATATAGTCCAATTTATTCAAAAAAATATGGAAAATATGTTTCTAATAAAAACCATGCTTTCTATTTCAAGAAAAAATTCATGAGATACATAACAAGTTAGAAAATTTTATTAGAAAATAAAGCCCTCATTCTAATGAGGGTTTTGTTAATCAGGAATCCATGAAACAATATATTCCCAGTCATCGGGGACATTAATATCCTTATCTTTCAGCCAGCTGCCTTTTATCCCAAGTTCCTTTGCTGTTAAATCAAAGTGACATTTTGCAATGCCTATATCATTTTTTTGCAAATCATAACCGATTATTCCATAACCCTTATTCCGGCAAAGGAAAAAATGAAATGCATTTTCTTCCTTGATAATTCTCCATGGCTGCCTGTTTGATGCTGACGGCCCAAGCCTCACCATCTCAAGAGGAATTTTAAATCTACCGGCTTCATTTTCATCCAAAGGCTGCATATTCCCTTTGAAAAACAATTCACTCCAGGGCTTTCTCTTGTCCGCACCGATGCTTCTTCTCATTGTCTTTTCAAAAACCCTCATTGTATCCTTTTTATATCCAACCGGGGTAATAATTGGAATGAATTCATTTTCATTCAAACCAGCCAATTCCTGAAAGTTTTCATTGTTGAATGTTCCTCCCAGCCAACATGTTTGTATGCCTAAATCAGTGGCAAAAAGAATTATCTTTTCAAATACATACCCAAATTCAAAAGCATCGTTCTTATCTTTGTCCATGATGCCAACAATATAAGTATTGGCTCCCTTAATAAATCCATAGGTTCCTAATCTCTTGGATTCTTCCTTGTCAGTTCCTAAATTGGAAACAATTTTAAACCTTGCTTTTATTTTATTCTCTTTGTTAATTCTATCCAAATATGAATTCAATTCCTCAAAATGGTCATTTTTCAATTCTCTTCCGTCATAAGTCCTTGTAGATTTTCTTTCTTTAATTAAGTCTATTACTGATCTTTTAAATTCCATAGTCCTCCTTAATAAATCCGCTTATCGGGTATTACGCCCCTCACACCGCCTTTTGGATTTTGAATATCTCCCTTGTATCTGGGAATTAAATGAATGTGCAGGTGCATCACGGTCTGCCCTGCTGCCTCTCCGCAATTAATTCCTATATTATACCCTTGGGGTCCAAACTTTTTATCAGCCATTTTCTTGCATTCATCAACTAATTTCCACAATTGCATCTTTGTATCTTCATCAGCATCAAAATAATTGTCAATATGTTTTTTAGGTATTATTAATATATGACCTTTACTGACCGGAAAAACATCATTTACTGCAAATGCATCTTCATTTTCTAAAATTATTCTGTCCTTTTCAATATTACAAAATATACAACTCATTTTACCCTCTTTTCACACACCTAAAACTCTTTTTATATCATTAAATATGTAACGAGGTCTTCTCTTAAATTCTTTTAAAGAGTATCTTACATAACTGTCATTATTTGTATAAACTCTAATTGTATCATCATCAATTACTATGTTGCATCCATTAAAACTAAATCCTTTAACAACATCTTTATCATCATTAATTTCAATATTTGATGATAATCGCTTGAGTTCAAAATATAAACGGTATTCTTCCTCTGAACTAATATATAATTCTGGTAAATACTCGCAGTTTTCTAATAAGAACATATTTGTGAATACTGTTACATAAGGTCCAAATTCACGTGGCAGAATTATATTCTCTAACCTCTTCCAACTATTTATTTCAAATCTATAATATAGAGCGTTCGGGTCTCTTTTTGTTTTAATCTCATTAATTTGATTTCTTTTTATAAGACTATATTTAATTACTCCTCCATAATGGCTTATTCCACATTCTTCATTACCAAATATATTTTGAGATTTATATAAAGCAATATATCTAATAGGAAATCTGGTGTCAGGTAAGTATTTTACAGGAATATAGTAAAAGTTATTTTCTAACATTATTTTGAATTGCTCTTTACTCCTCATGGTTCCGACCATAACATCACGAACACTAAAATCTATTTCTTTTAGTTTTTCTTCAATACCTATTGGAAGTATAGCTCTTTCAAAAGCAGATTCTGATGATTCATTTATTAAGTCATCTAACAAATTATTGACTAGTTTAGTTGCATTTGGTAGAAATGGAAGCCCCCCTATATTTACACGTTCAATACTTTTATAAAAATGATGATTTATATATTCTTGCTCATCAGAATATGGAAATAATACAAATGCTCCAAACATAGTTCTTTGATAATCACTTCTAATACCATTCTCGTATACAAGAGCATCCCTGTATCTGTGCATGTTATTTATATCTTCTTCTTCAGGACCCGGAAAAATGTATTGTTGTTTGTATTTGCTCCCTTCAATTGCTGGATTAATTCTGTACTTAGCATCAAAAATATATTTATATCTAATCTTTGATTTATTTTTAGAAATGGATAAAATATTATCAGGCTGTTGAGACACTGTTGGTATGTTAATAGACAATGGATTATAAATCAAATCTATTTCTTCACCATTTCTAGGGTTTTTGTAGGATATTTTAGAGCTATTCCCTTTTTTAAGTGTTACAAACATACCTCTTTTGTCCACTCTTAAAATATCGTGCTTTATTAAATGATATTTTTCTTTTAGCATACTATTTATTTTAATAAAACACCAATATTCATATAAAAGTGAAACATTTTTAACTGAAATATTAAATATTCCGCTGTTTATAGATAGTCCACGTAAAAGCATAATATAATACTTGATTCAAGGTTAAATATAATATTTCGCCATCTTCAGAAAGCAAATATACAATATATACACCCTCAATTGCAGAAGTAGTAATCCTTTTATCATAAATACTTACCCACGGGACATTAGCCCAATTTCCTTGTCCAATACTACCTTTGATTATGTAAATATTTGGATCTATAAATGGCAATGCTTTTAAATATTCAACAATTAGTCTTTTAAAAACATTTCCCATTGAATTGCCAGCAAATATTTGTGTAGTTCGACAATTATAATACTCCTTTAATACTGTGGCAAATAAGAAATTAAGATCATTTTTATCTATTCTTGAATAATAAAGTCTAATTTTCTCATTCAAAATTTCATCTATCTTTTCATAATCTTTTTTTGTCAATTCTGCATGTAGATTTGAATTTACTATAAACTTAGATTCATCTTTATCTTGTTTAAATGTTACAAATTCCCTTTTACTAATAACTTTATAAGGGTTGTTTAAAATAACAGAAAGCACATCGTTAATAGATGAGTTTTCAATATTAGCAATGCGTGGCTCTACATTGACATCCGGCACTTTTCCGTTTTGCTTGCGTTCTAAATAAAAGTTTTTAAAATCATTCGCTACAGCATATGCATTAGCAACACCATCAGAATTCATATTATCAAATAGAGATTTTAAATAGATTAATTTATAAGATCTAGCATAATTGTTTAAACTATCTGCTGCCCCGATATAATCATAAAAATCTTGTTTCATGATATCCCTCACTTGTTTTGTTCTAAGAAATACTATCTTAAATATAAAGTATTCATTTTGCTATTTGATATATTTTCCGTTTATATTGATAACGCTTTCATAGAACCATTATTAGTATATCCCCCAACTTTTATTTTAAATGTGTTTGTGGATTGTTAATATGTTCTTGGATTTTTAAATTATTATAACACCTTTCGACAAATTAATCCATAAAATACTTTTTTTGTATGGAAAAAGGCCCTAAATTTATTAATTTAGAACCCCTAATTAGTGTTATAACCCGTTGTAATTGTTTGCTTATCAATTTTTAGTATCTAAGATTTCTTTTTCAAATCAAAATACTCTTCCCTCAACATGGACATTAAATGCAAATCATAGTACTTTCCATCTTTTTTGGCTGCATGTCGCATTATTCCCTCATATTTAAAGCCTAATTTCAAATACAGATTACCTGCTAAATTGCCTGTGTAATGGTCTAAGGTAACCCGTTCCATTTTCAAGGTATTGAAGCAATAGTCCAGGAGCAATTCTATGCATTCTTTCCCGTAACCCTTTCCCAGATGCTCCTTTTCTCCTATATAAATCCGGGTAATGTCAATAAAGTCAAATTCTCTTGATATATTTGAAAGATAGACTCTTCCGATGGGTCCTTTGTCTTTCAGAATAATCGTATATTGCTCCTTTGTTGGGTCCTGCTCCCTGGTAATGAATTCTCTTACAACTTCCTCGTATGTACGCTCCTTGTTTATGGTCAAAAATTCCTTTACATAATCTTGTTGCTCCCACTTGGTAAATATTTCGCAATCATCAAAGACACTCTTTCTGATAATAAGGTTTTCAGATTCCATATTGTCCTCCGTGTATTCGTTATGAATAAATTATATCTTGTTGCAATGTATTTTTCAAGCAAGTAAACATTTTTAACATCATCATCCTGTATTCTTTTATTTTATTATTTAGTAATAAAGCTTGTAACACTTTAATAAAATGTATTGGAAGGGGTGGTGAAATGAATAAAATAACAAAAAAAAGGTTTAACATAAAAAGGAAGGAAACCTTTAACAAAAAATTAGCCTTGCAGGTTATTTTCAGCATAGTCTTGGTAGGAGCAGTCATTGTAATGAAAAATATAAACTCTGACCTGTCGGAAAGATTCATGGAAGCAGCGGATGAAAAGATGAACGCAAGTATTGAACTCTTGGAAGTAAAAGATACCATTACAGAGGGTTTTTCAACCGCTGTTAAAAAGCTGCCTTTTATCGGAGAGAAAAAATCGACACCGGTTATAGGGACCCTCTACAGGAAATACGGACTGAATAAAAGTGATGAATCATCATATTACAACCACGGAATAGATATCAAGGCTGATTCCCAATCAGTTAAGGCTATTACGGACGGTAAGGTAGTATCCTTGGGCAGCAATGAAAAGCTTTCAGGCTATATTGTTGTACAAAATGATGACATGACCCTTATTTACGGGAAAATACATGAAGCTTTTGTATCAGAGGGGGACAGTGTATCCAAGGGGGACCTTATCGGAGCTTTAGACGAAGAGAACATGATCCTTCACATAGAAGTCTGGGAGGACGGTGCTTCAATAAATCCTACATCATTATTCGATTTGACAAAATAAAGCATTTTGGGCAATGCATTTAATCATTGCACTTTTAGCACATGAGGTTTCCCATGTCTTTTCGGCTATATTGCTGAATATTGAATTCACCAAGGTTAAAATCACAATATTCGGTTTCAATCTAAATGCAAATTTAGACAGGATTTCACCTGCAAAAAAAATCATTTTATTCTTTGCAGGCCCCGCATGTAATCTGTGTCTGTATTTTGGATTCAGAAACACCGAATATTTTAAGTTTGCAAATATGAGTTTATTCTTGGCATATATTAACTTAATACCCATAGTACCCTTGGATGGAGGTAATATTTGCAAAACTGTTTTAGAAGTCTTCCTGGATACAAGGACGGTTTCCGGCTACATAACCATGACGAATGCTTTTTTTATACTTTACCTGATAATCATAATCCATGTTTACAAGAATTATTTATATTTTTTGCTGGTTTGCATGGGGCTTAAGGGAATTGTGGATGAAAACAGGTACCTGCTTGAAAAATCCGTTTTAAACAAGTACCATTTAATTAAGGCAGAAAAAGAAAAAAATCTCTAAACAACTATGAAGGGCTTAGAGATTTAATTTTTTTACGATATGTTTGATTTCGGTTTTTAATACATTCTCATCAAAAAACATCTCATGCCTGAAAGCCGAATAATTTGCATTTTCTTCGATTAGTGAAGAAATTGTTGTATTGGTCAATTTTTCAATATCGGCACTTTTCATCATTCTTCCCTTTTTGGCTTCCTTTTTGTTAAATTTGTTAATCACGACAACAAAATTTGAAGCCTTTGAAGAAATTGCCCTGTCCGAGCTTATTTCTTTAACACAGGAAAAATCATTGTTGTTTATTGTTATGGCTGCATCGATTCTTGAAAAATCTATATACCAAGATGTTAAAGAATCCGCGTCAATTATTACATCATCAAAGTTTTCCGTGCCTTCAAACAGATTTATAAATAATTCCCTGTTCAACTCATCTATTTTACCGGGTATTCTGGGAGACGGCAAAAGATATAAATTCTCTTTAATTTCCATAACTGCCTGTTCCATGGAACAGGTTTTTTGCAATACATCCATCACATCATAAATAATATCTTCATTCACATTCAAATATTCCGATATTTTGACCTTTCCCGAGGATAAATCAACCATAAGGACCTTTCTGCCCGATCTTGAAAGCTCAACCGCAGTCTTTATGGTTATTATTGTTTTTCCTATTTTGTTCTTTTGTGAACCTGTTATTATAACACTCATAATATTTCTCCTTATAAAAATGACAATACCTTGAGATTCTTCACATGCGTTCAGAATGACACTGCGTGGGACAGTGAGGACCGTCCCTAGTGTCTCTAACAGGACGGTTCTCCGTGGACAATTGATGACAGTACCCCCGTCCCCTTGTCATCCCCTTGTCATCAATCAGCAAGACCGTTTATTTTCAAGTATTCTCCTATAACTTCCCTAACTATGGGAATGGGATAACGTCCCGAGCCTCCCTCAAAAAGCAGGCATGCAACTGCAATTTGTGGATCATCGTAAGGTGCAAACGCAACATACCATGCAAAATCATCGTAAGGCTCTCCGGTTTCAGGATTAATCCCCTGATTTTGAGCTGTACCGGTCTTGCTTCCCACTTCAACGGGGAATGTTGCAAAAGGTTTTGCACTGTCGTCATAAGAAACAAGCTTCATGCCGTATTTGACAACATCCAGATAGCTGTCGTCGGACAGGGGTATTCTTTCGGATTTTCTTAGGGGTATATAGTCTGTATGTCTGCCGTCGTATGTTTTAATTTCTTTAACCACGCTTACATTGTTTCTGTAGCCCCCGTTTGCGATGGAAGCCGTGTAGTTTGCCATCTGCAAGGTTGTATAGGCATTATTGCCCTGTCCTATGCTTATGTTTAAATTATCCCCCACGGTCCAGGTTGCCTGGTTTATATACGAATATTTTATTATATCCACCAAGGGTATATAATTGTCGTTAGTTTTTTCGGGGTTTAAGTTTAATGCTTCTAAACCTTCATAAACTTCCCCTCTCGTCATGGGCTCATCCCTGTCAATCCAGCTGACTATTTCTTCAACAATTTCGTTTTTCATGGATGCATCGATATCTACCCCGTCCTTAAGGTATCTCTCTATGTTTGATTCCAAGAATAATCTCAGATAAACCCTTATCCCGGATTTTTTTCCTTCTATGCTGGGTACCCCTCCGGATGCTTCCTGGGGTATGTCTATTTCAATCCCTGTTTTGGAATCTAAACCGAAATTCCTTGCCATGTCGACAATGTCTTCGGCGTCAACCTTAACCGTATGCTTTTGGTGGGTAGCCAAATTTTCTCCCAGCACCGTTGTGTAATAGTAAAAGTTGCAGGAATTCATTATTGCCTGATACAAGGTCTGGGCCCCGTGTCTTCCGCCGAACATATTATGAATCCAACAGCTGAAATACCTGTCCCCCACCTTCATGGTACCTGCGCAATATACCGTGGTGTTCGGGTTTACTCCCTTTTCTAAGGCAGCCAAGGATGTTATCATCTTAAATGTAGAGCCCGGCTGAATTGCGGAAAGCATTGCAATATTGTAGAGGGGTCTCGGAGCCAAGGGGTTTTTGGAATCATTCAAAAGGCTGTTCCAGTTCTCTGTGCTGATTCCCGTTGAAAACAGGTTCAAATCGTATGCAGGATAATTTGCCAAAGCCAAGACTTCGCTTGTTTTTACATCAAGGGCAACTAAGGCTCCCGAATAGGCGTTTTTATATCTGTCCTTAAAGTGGAAATCCCCCCATTCGCTTTCGAAAACACCGCCTTCACGGATTTTCTCAAGCCCTTTTTTCAAAGATTCCTCTGCTTTTTTCTGTAATCTCAGGTCAATGGTCAGGTATAAATCATCTCCCGGGACAGGGGCCTCGCTTGACACTGACCGGATGGTTCTTCCCACATTATTTACTTCAACAGTTTTTTTCCCTTTTTTCCCTCTCAAATAATCTTCGAATTTTTCTTCAAGGCCTGTCTTGCCTATGATATCCTCTGTGCTGTAGCCCTTTTCGACAACATATTCCTGTATTTCATAATCATGAGCAATTTTGCCCAAGTAGCCTATGATGTGGGAAGCACTCTCATGCTGGGGATAATACCTTAAAGGTTCGATTTCTATGTTTATTCCGTTTAATTCATGGGACCTTTCAGCGATCATGGCAACGGTCTTTTCCGAGATTCCGTAGCAGATATCTACCGGGTGGTAGGAGTAATAGCTGATTCTGTTGTACCTTTCCCTAATTACCATCATGTTTCGCATGTCATAATCATTGATGTCTTCTGATATTTCCAAGGACTCTCTAAGCATTTTGAAAACTTCTTCGGCTGAATAAACACCATCATCCTGAGCGGTTTCCACATTGTTTTTTATCCAGTTTATCTTGTTCCGTATGGGAGTGTATTCCCAATCGGTTATGGATATGGATGGATTGACATGTTTTAAGAGCTCAATTTGGGAATATTGTTTTATGTCATCATCGGTGATTAAATTATATAAGACGTCAAAGTTTTTAAATGCCAATTCCTTGACGAAATCATAGGCAGATGTGGAGTAATCCATATGCTGCTGGGCAAAATATTTATTTCTTATTTCCGTATCCGTGTATTCAAATATCCCGGTTTCACCGTCTTCCATAAACTTAACCGGCAAATCGGGATAGATTTCTTTCAACCTGTTTATGAGTATTTCTCCGGGCTTAACCTTTTCATTTCCCTTGTAGACAGTCTTAAGGAGGCTGTCTATGGAATTTTTCATGGTTAGAATGACAAAATCATCTTTTGCCGTTGTACTCAAGGTTATTTCTTCATTTGAGGCATTTAAATTTCTTTTAATATTTTCATATTCTTCATCCTGTATGAAAGAAAACTCGTTGAGTTTGATATTCGAGGCCAATCCTTCTTTTTTCAAAAATTCATAGGACAGTCTCCTGATTTTTGAATTTGAAAAAAGGGAAGATAGGTATTTGTTGTTGTTTACAAGCAAATGTTCCACTGCTTTTTCGGCAGATAAATTCTCTTTTAGATTGTTTTCCGACAGCCAAATCTGTATAGGGGTTTTTATCTCCGGTGCATCCTCATCCCTTTCATTTTCTTCACTTTCAATGGGCACCGTCATGTCTTCGATATACTCAAAGCTTTCGCCCTTTAATTCTATCGGAACTTCATCATCTAAAAGTGCAGCATGGACTCTTTGTTTCGGGGAAAAGTTTTCACCGTAGATTAGGGTGCTGAAATTCAACCACTCATGAATGTTCTCCTTTACCCTTTCTATTACTGTTTCTTCTGCTGTACGGTAGGTCAATACTTCGATTTCTTCTGTATTATCGGCACTGCTGTCCATTATTTCCAAACTCTCGTCGATATAATCGAATGTATCAAGTTCGATGGGAAAATCATCTATGGGTCTTTCTATGTTTTCGTCTAAAATCTTAGACAGTTTATATGCTATATCATTGAAGTCCGAAGGTTTTATTTCATCCGTATACATTTGTACCGTAAAGCTTGAAACATTGTCGGCAAGCAGGATGCCGTTTCTGTCAAAAATTTTCCCCCGGGGAGCCTTTACCGGTATATCTTTAATCTTCTTTATATCTGCTATCTGCCTGTATTCTTCCCCTTCAACAATGGTGAGAACGGCCATTCTGAAACCTAAAATGACCAGCATTACGACTATTACCATGTATAATATATTATAACGATTTTTAAAAAACTTTACCATTCCGCCTCATACCTTTACATTGAATCTATCAAATAAATACATCATGATTCTTGCCACAAACACAATGAGCACGGCATTTATCACCGTTTCCATAAATATGCCGGGCAATATTTTTGCTGCCAGATCTACCCTGTATCTTAAGAAGAACAAAATCAAATATAACAATATATGCATCACTATTGTTGATATTCCGGCTGCCACGCTGTAGATAAGCTTATTCTCCCTCAGCATTTCATCGCTGTAAGTTCCTATCAATGCTCCTATTAGAAAGTAAATCAAGGTATATAAACCAAAAATGCTGTAAATCATGGTATCGTACAAAAGACCCGTCAATATCCCTAAAATTCCTCCGCTTATTCCATCTGACATCATTGCAAATACCACCAATAAAATCAGTGAGAAATTCGGAATAACCTTGAAATGATTGAAAAAAACCAAAAATGATGTCTGGAACACAAATCCTAAAATTATTAAGGAAGACATAAGAATGAACTTTTTCATGTTTAAGCCTTTCGAAATATCTTATTTGGTAAGAACATATACCCTGTTTATCTTTGTAAAAACAACCGCAGGCTCAACAATAATCCTCAGGGTGGAAGCATCCGTGGTTTTAACAACATCTTTTACATCCCCTATATAGATATCAGGTATGTATACTTCACCGATTCCTGATGTAACAAGATTATCACCCGGTTCAGCACTGACCTTGCTGCTGAAAAAATACCCGGTTACGGTCCCGTCAATACTTCCCTGCAAAATCCCGCTTTCATCTGTTTCGATATTCCTGAAACTTACCTTGCAGCTTTCGTCTAAAAGGGTAATAACCTTGGACCAGCCGGATGATGTTTGAGTGACAATGCCTACAAGGCCTATCTGCACTATTCCCTCATCCGTCTTTACGGCTTGTATAACTATGTCGTTTTGTTCTATGCCGTCATTTTCACCCTTGTCAATTGTGAACCTGCTGAACCAATTGGAATCATCGATAGCAATTACTTGTCCAACAACATAGTCATATGAAAGGTTCTTCTTCATTTCATATTCCGTTTCCAAGGCTTCGGACTTGTTTATGATATTTTCCAATATCCTTACCTGCTCCCTGAGTTCATAGACGCTTTCAGTCAGCATAATGTTTTCTTCACGCATTTTGACGATTTCCTGGACTGAATAAAATGAATTGGTAAGGGTGTTGCCTGTCTTATAAACTATCTTTTGAAAGCCTGAAATCATGTTTCCAAAAAACCCTAAATCGGCCCCTCCCAATCGTCCGATTGATGACAGGCCAATCATTATCAGCAATATAAGGATTGTAAGAAAAAATAATATTTTCTTAAAATGCTCCTTCAAAAAGTTCATTTATTCACCGCTTTATAAGTTTTCACAGATTTTGCCCGCACCCAAGGCAACGCTTTGCAGTGGATTTTCGGCAATATATACTTTTATTCCGGTTTCCTTTTCTATAAATATGTCCAAGCCCTTCAATAAAGCTCCTCCCCCGCTCAAATAAATACCGTTTGTATAAATATCCGAAGACAGCTCGGGAGGTGTTCTTTCAAGTACCCTTCTTATGGCGTTAACAATTGAATTTATTGATTCAATAAGAGCTTCTCTGATTTCATCGCTCGTTATGGTTATTTTTATGGGAAGTCCCGACACAATGTCCCTTCCTCTTATTTCCATCTCCTCAGCTATTTCATCTTCCTTGTTCTCAATCTCGTCTTCTTCGCCTTGAGCTTCTTTGCTTCTGTTTATATAGTAATCCTTGCTGGCATTTCCTAAAACCATCTTAATATTCTCGGCAGTCACGATGCCGATATCCATTTTGTATTTGTTTTTAACATAGTCCTTGATATTTATATCAATATCGTCTCCGGCAATTCTAAGGGATTCGCTGGCAACGATTCCCCCCAATGATATAACTGCGATTTCCGTTGTGCCTCCTCCGATATCAACAACCATATTGCCGATGGGCCGGTCTACATTGAGACCTGCACCGATTGCAGCCGCCATAGGTTCTTCCACTAATTTTACCTTCCTTGCCCCTGCATCGTATGCAACTTCCTCCACGGCTCTTCTTTCAATTGAAGTAACACCTACCGGAACGCTTATAACTATATTTGATTTAATAAACCTTTTTTTGTTAAGAGCCTTGGCAATGAAATACTTTATCATGGCCCTTGTTATTTCAAAGTCTGCAATTACTCCGTTTTGCAAGGGTCTTATCGCAGTTATGGTTTTTGGTGTCCTCTCTAACATTGCTTTTGCATCGGCACCTACGGCACATACTTCATATGATGCCGTATTTATTGCCACAACCGATGGCTCGTTTAAAGTAATTCCCCTGCCGTTTACATATACCAAAGTGTTTGATGTTCCTAAATCAATTCCTATTTTTTGTGTAAAAAAGCTGAATAGTCCCATTTATGTATCCTTTCATATTAGATTAAACCTTCTTCTTTAAAGCTGAAATATACGCCGTCACCTATTATTATGTGATCCAGTATCTTTATTCCCAAGATTTTGCCGCATTCATCCAGCCTGTTGGTCAAAACAATATCTTCGTGGCTGGGCTCACATTCGCCGCTGGGGTGATTGTGAACCAATATTATGGATGATGCTAAATTTGTAACTGCTTCATAAAATACTTCTCTGGGATGAACGATTGAACTGTTTAGGCTGCCTACGGATATTTCGGAAATTTTTTTTATATTGTTTTTGGTGTCCAAGAGTATTATTTTAAAGTACTCTTTTTGATAATACCTCATTTCTTCCATCATGATGACGGCAGCATCATCAGGAGAAGAAATCTTTATTTTTTCGATTTTTAATGAGCTCATCCTCTTGCTTATTTCCGCAAGAGCCATGAGCTTCGAAGCTTTTACGTCGCTGATTCCCTTGTAGGACTTAAATTTTTCAATGGTGCCTTCCGCTATATTTCTTAATCCCTTGCCGTCTTCCTTCAAAATTCTCTGAGCAAGCATAACAACATTTTCTTCCTTGGTTCCTGTCCTTAAAATTACTGCAATCAGTTCTGAGTTAGACAATGCATTAGCCCCATATTTCAATAGCTTTTCCTGGGGCCTGTCATCCAGGGGTATTGACTTCATGGTGTAATTAGTATTGTCCATTTTATCCTCCACTATGCAATTATTTAATCACAGCAAGCTTACGGAAAAATGTTTTGTCAATAAACTATTCAGTTTTGCGACAGGCAGTCCCTTCACATTGTTGTAACAACCGTGTATTTCCTTAACCAATAATTCCCCGTATCCCTGAATGCCGTAGGCACCTGCTTTATCTGCATACTCACGGGTTTTTAAGTACCTTTCGATAAAATCCCCTGTAAGTTCATTGAATACAACTGAAGTTTTCTCATAATCCACTACCTTTTTTAAGCTCTCCGTGTCCATGATACAAATACCCGTAAAAACACAGTGAGTCTTTCCTGACAAAAAGCTGAGCATTTCATAAGCTTCTTTTTCATCTTTTGGCTTACCCATTATTTTGTCTAAATATACGACGGTATCTGCTGCAATTATGAGTGCATCTTCTTCGCATTTTGTAAGAATGTTAAAAGCTTTCTCAAAAGCTGATTTCATAACCGTTGTCTGGGGGTAATCAAAGGAATTTACCCTTTCTTCCGTTTCGGGCTTATAAATGGTTATGTCAGCATACTTTTTCAGGATTTCTATCCTTCTCGGAGAACTTGACGCCAATATTATCTTCTTCATATTTATCCTTACAGCTTCCTGTAAATTATTATTCCTGCTATCAATCCTATTATTCCGGCAACAGTCAGGCTTGCGCTGAATCCGAATGTAATGGTGACAATGCTTAAATCCAAGGTTGCCGGTCCAAAACCGATTCCTTCACCGTAATTCAGTATGGGGATCATATTAGAAAATGCCTTCCCCAAAATGGTTCCCGTTATGACGGATATAAGTATGAGCAGTATAAGTGAAACAGGATTGCTTCTCTTCATCTTAAGCCTCTCTTCCCAGTTTTAAAAGTGTTTTCTCTAAATTATCGGTTACAAAAATAGCCGTATAGCCCACAAAGCATCCGGTAAAAATACTAACCAATGACAAAATCGGCAGATAATAATACAGATCCATGGTTGTAAAAAGTATTGCAGCAACCGTTATTTGGGTTGAATTATGGGCCATTGCTCCTAAAACGCTTATTCCGATCAAGCTGAAAATATTTTTAAGATACTTGCAGCCTAAGGCCATTACAATCGTACTCACGATTCCGCTGGTTATGCTGTAAATAAAGGTAATCGGATTTGTAGCAATGAGCATTAAAAGAATGCTTCTTATTACTACTACAAGAAAAGCATCCTTGAAACCAAACACGACTACTACAGAGAGTATCACTATATTTGATAAGCCTAATTTTGCTCCGGGTGCAATGTAAGGCAGGGGTATCATGCCTTCTATTATGCTGAGTATCAGAGCTGCTGCCGTCAGCAGCGATAAAAATATATATCTTTGTGTTTTATTCATAGTATTCACTTTCTATTCCGCTATAAAATCTATTCCGCTTTCATCGCTTTCATCTACGATTTTTATAAACAACCCGTTGGGAAGACATGTGATCATCTCGCCGTTTCTTGATATTTTACCTTGGTACATACAGATTTTATCCGGACAGCTGGCATCTTGTATCCATATTTGTCCACCTTCGATGCGCAACCTGTTATAGCCCCCGGTCTCCGACTCTATAGTAATTTCATCTGCGATATCATCGGTAATCACATATTCTCTCACCAATCTATTCTCCGAATAAATGTAGGCTGTCTTATTATTGCTTTTAACAAACTGACTGCCGCCATATACAATCAATAAAACATTAATGATTATTATTCCTGCAATCAGCCCCATATCATACTTGTTTATCTTCTTTTTCATAGTCTTCCTTCATTAAGTCGTAATAAATGTTATTCTATCATCATTTAAACAAGATTTCAATATTCTTGTATCACTTAAGGAATTATTAAATTTTACTTTTCTATAACCATAAAATCGGTTACAAGTCTGGAAAGCTTATTATTTTTGTCATAACCGTAATAAGTAGGAAATGTTCCTTCATTCCAGCCGCTGGCAAAAACAATTATATTAAGTGAGCTTTTTTCATCCATGATTATGTCTGCCAAGGAGTTGTCGCTTTTTCTTACGGCTTCCTTTACCTTGGCTTCATAAGCTTCTAATTCTTCTTCGCTCATAAGATCCAGCATTTCCATAACTTTTTCGTCCATGAAGCAGGCAAGGCCGTTTTCAACTTCAAATCCCATGAACTCATCGTAGCTGAATCCTTTGGATGACTCTCCTTTCAACAATGCCATATCCCATTTTACAACATCATTGTCATTGAACCGGATCTCTGCTGCCACGGTCTGTCTTTTCCTTTTCCCGGCCTTACCGACATAGATGTATACACTATATGAGCCCGGCTTTACCCGCTCCGAAAAAGACTCGTCATCATACAGTAAGATGGGGTCAGTAGCTATAATTCGGCCTGTATTCAATTTCAGTTTTCCGGCTTCAATTTTTTCAATATCCATCCGGCCGAATTCCGTGTCTACCATATGTATATTGCCGTTTGTTATGCTGAGAACATCCATGTTTATATACATCTTTACCGCCTCTTTTTATTTCTTTCTTTCGTTTAGTATCTTAGTCAATTCGTCCATAAAGGTATCAATATCTTTAAACTTCTTGTAAACCGAAGCAAATCTCACATATGCCACGTCATCCACGTTTTGGAGCTCATTCATGACTAACTCTCCTATGAATTCCGTTGAAACTTCATTCTGGAAGGCATTGTAGAGCTGCTTTTCTACCTTGTCGGCAATTGCTTCTATCTGTTCAAGGCTTACTGACCTCTTATCGCAGGCGCGAATGAGGCCGTTTATTATTTTATCCCTGTTGTAGCCCTGCCTTGTGCCGTCTCTTTTTATAACGACAATTTGGGTTTCTTCTATTTTTTCGTATGTTGTGAAACGATGTCCGCATTCCATGCATTCCCTTCGACGTCTTATTTTGAACCCATCATCGGTAGGTCTTGTATCTATGACCTTGCTTTCCGTATAATTACACTTTGGACATCTCATATTTTTCTCCCTTTACTAATTAGGTATCACCAAGCACAGCAATGACAGATTATTTCAAGCTGCTCATGAATTTTTCCTCGTCGATTATGAATCTTTCATGAGTCCCTTCACCTATTTGTTTATCTTCATCATAAGCAGTTACCTTAAAAACTAATCTCCTTCTGTCTATTTCAATCAGCTCTGCTTCCGCCCATACCTTTTTCCCTACTCTTGTAGCACTTATATGCTTTACATTAACCAAGGTTCCAACCGTGGAGTGTCCCTCCGGCAGATAATCCTTTACGCAATTCATGGAAGCCGCTTCCATAAGTCCGATCATCATAGGGGTAGCGAACACCTCAGCGGCGCCGCTGCCGAAAATCTTCGCCGTATCTTCCATCTTGACGGTTTTTTCTTCCTTGTATTTTAACCCGATTGATAAATTTAATTCCATAAACTCCCTCCGGAAGGTTTTCTTATGGTATTATACAATAAAACTCCAAAAAATAAAAGAGGTTTTGAGATGAAAACCTCTTTTGCAGGAAAGGACCTTCCTTATTGTCTTTTCAAAGCTTCAACCGGCGGCAGGTTTGATGCGTTTATTGCCGGATAAACACCAAACAAGAGTCCTGATGCTAAGGCTACAAAGACGGCTATTTGAACCGAATCGAAGCTTACAACGGCAGTTAGCCCGTATCTTGCCACTATGCTTACCGCCCAGGCTCCTAAAAGGGTTCCTGCGACGCATCCTATTATGCTGACATAAACAGCCTCCAATAAAAACTGTATCAGCAAATCTTCCTTCTTTGCTCCTAATGCTCTCCTTACACCGATTTCACTTGTTCTTTCCGTTACGGCCACCAGCATTATATTCATGATCCCTATGCCGCCAACCAGCAAGGAAACCGCAGCAATACCTCCTAAGAGGACGGTCATTATCCTGTTTGCCTGGTCAGCTTCCTTGACTAAATTGTTTAAACTCGTAATTGTCAGAGGCTCTTCACCCTTTTCAAAAACATTTTCTTTTTCGCCCGGTTCTTCAGGTACCGGTTCAACCGGCTCCTCGACCGGCATGTCTATTCCTCCATCTTCGGCAGGAGGCTCTTCTCCCTGGTCGTTACCGGGTTTAATGTTGGTCCCAAGACCTATCTTCCTCTTGTATATCCTTCCAAGCTGTACCATGGCTAATTCCGCATCTTCCGCGCTGTCAGACTTAGCCCATATCTCCAGGATATCTCTTGTTTTCGCTATTTTCATGGCAGAGGTGTAAGGTATAACAATTTTATCGTCTATTCCGTCTCCCTTGCCTTCGCCCTTTTCTCCCAATACTCCTATTATCCTGTAGTTTATTCCGTCAATTTTCATTGAATGGCCCACGGGACTTCTCCCGTTTAAGAGTGAATTTGCAACATTGTATCCTAAGACTACAACCGGTGACCTCTGTTTTACATGGAGAGATGTAAAGAAGTTTCCGCTGACCACCGGGTGGTCTTTGATCTGAGGATAGTATTCGTTTACTCCGATTATATTCATTTCGCTTTCATCTCTTCGCCACCTGATGGGTGTTTCTTCCGTATAAATGACAGGGGTAGCGTACCGGATGCCTGTTACCCTCTCCGGTAGATTTTCTGCTTCTTCTATTTCAAATTTAACATTATCCGCATTTGATTTTATGACAATAACATTTTCGCCTAAGCTTTCGAATTGTTCAACTATAGACCTTCGTGCTCCTTCGCCTATACCCGTTAGCGAGATTACGGCTGCAACCCCTATGGATATGCCTAAAACGGTTAAAAATGTTCTGAGTAGATTTGACGTTATGCCGTCTAATGCCATCAATGCAGAAAATTTCAATCTTACCAGCAGATTTGAAATATTCTCTCTTTTTTGCATTATCATCACCCCTTAGTTTGCAACCGGCAGGATCGACCCGTTCTCCGGAACAGACTGGCTGGGCATTAAATCTTTGGTACTTCCCGTAACGACAAGCTGGCCTTCTTCCAAGCCGCTCAAAACTTCCACGTACATATCATTCATTAATCCTACTTCAATTTCAACTGCTTCTACCTCATTTTCGCCAACTAAGACTTCAACCATCTGCTTGCCGTTTTCTTCAAATACCGCCTCAATCGGAACAAGCAAGGTGTCCAGGGATTCTCCCGAATCAACAAAGCAGTTTGTATTCATACCAGGCCTTAAGCCTTCTCGGCCTTCCACTTTGATTTGTACGTTATATACGGTTTCCCCGGTCCTGTAATCGGTATAGGAGTCTAATCTCATGACCTCGCCTTCAAAGGTCTCCCCGGGAAGGGCATCAACCGTTACGGTAACAGGTGCGTCCTGGGCTATATAGAGGACATCCAAGTCGGATACGGTTGTGTAAATGTACATTTCATCTGTATTGTATACATCCATGAGCATCAGGGACCACTGGTCGCTTTGTTCGTTTGCTATGATCTCGTCCCCTTCCCTGTAGTTGACATAAGCAACCATTCCGTCCGTGGGGGCGGTAACCATCAGCTTAGAAGTCAGCTCGGATATCTTATCTATTTTTTTGTAAATGCTTTCTATTTCCTCATAAGCATTAGTGATGGCATCAACCTCATTTTGAATCAACTGGGTTACGTCACTTCCTGCTATGCGGACAAGGAGGTCTCCTTCTTCAACAAATTCATTGGTGCTCACATAAACTTCCGTTGCAACAACATTTGAATTTTCACCGCCATGGAGATAAGAATATGACACCTTCTTTTCATTTACGAAAGAGGTTACATCGCCCGAATAGGATAAGGCAGCTACCGGAGCACCGTTATTCTCGGTATAGATGGAGACAGTCATTCCCGGCTGTACAAGACCCGGATTGTCGGCTTCGATGGTACCTGTATGTACATAGGTCATGCCGTTGGGTACCTTGTTCTTGTTCAGTTTAGTTATGGTTCCGGAATAAAAACCGTCGAAGGCAAGCTGGGTCCCGTGTTCCGTAGCCTTTCTGTACTGGAGCAATATTTTTTGGCCTTCCTTCAAGCTGTCATATTCATATGTATTTACCTTGAAAGAAATTTTCACCCTGCTGTCATCCACAATGGTGGCAATATTGAAGTTTTCAACCTTTTCCCCTTCTTCAACCGTCAGCTCCGTTATTCGGCCCCGGATGGGTGCCCTGAATACTATCCCGTCATAAGCATTAACCTGGCTTACATCCGTGATGTCCTTATTGAGTATTTTCCCCAAGTTTGATAATTTCGTCTGTATATCTTCCTGTTTCTTTTGAATACCCTCGGTTAATTCATTCAAAATGTCCCCTAAATTTACGGCAGACAAACGGACTAAATTATCGCCTTTTTTTATCATGTCGTTGGGCTCAACAAAAACTTCTTCAATTTTATATGTAACAGATACGCTCATACCGTTTGAATCGGTTATCCCTACCGGTTTCGGCGCTGCTATTGACCCTCCCCAGTTGCCGCTTAACTGTCCGGTGATGTTAACTCCCTGCTTTATATCTCCTCTTTCCACGGCCTTGGTTGAGTATCTTGGCCCCGTTGAAGCCTGTAAATCATCAGAAATCAAAAATCTTGCCGTTAAATATCCGCCATAGAACACCAATCCTAACACTATAGCTATCGAAATAATCTTTTTATACATTTTTTACCTCCACTACTTCATCAGATACTATTTGTCCATCTACAAGCCTTATGATTCTTGAGCCGTATTCGGCGATTTGTTCTTCGTGAGTTACCTGTACTATCGTCATCGACTTTTTTTCGTTTAATTCTATAAATAATTCCATAATCATTTGACCGGATTTTGTGTCAAGGGCACCGGTGGGCTCATCCGCTAAAATTATTGAGGGATTGCCTGCTATGGCCCTGGCTATGGCCACCCTTTGCTGCTGGCCTCCGGACAGCTGGGCGGGCAAATGGGTCATCCTGTCCTTTAAACCCACTAACTCCAAGGCATTTTCAGCTAACTCCCGTCTTTTTTTACTGTTCACGCCCCTGTATATTAAAGGAATTTCAACATTTTTCAATGCGTTCATCCTGGGAAGTAAATGAAAACTTTGAAACACGAATCCTATGAACATATTTCTCATTTCGGACATTTTTGAATCGCTCAGTTTATTAACCTGATTACCGGCTAATTCATAGGTCCCGCTTGTAGAATGGTCCAAGCATCCGATTATGTTTAACAGGGTTGATTTTCCCGATCCGGAGGGGCCCATAATAGAAACAAATTCTTTTTCCTGAATCTTGAAGGAAACATCCTTTAAAGCTTCCACTTGTATTTGACCGGATTTATAAAGCTTGGAAATACCCTCCATTTTAATAATATCCATCTTCCACCTCTCTTTGCATTTCAGTCCATATATTAGACGTGTTACCTTAAGAAAAAGTTCAGGTAATTTTAATAATTTTTAAATAATTTTTATTTAAACAAGGGACACTGTGTGTCCCCTTTTTAAATGACTTGGTATTATCTTTAATCGGTTATTTGATTACGTCAATTAACAAGGAATCAATCCACACCTTATTTTCACCCTCATATTCCAAATAGACCCGCAGAACATCAGCATCCGTTACATTAATGGGCACCGTGAACTGGGACCATATATCATCGTATACATTTACCAAGGCATGAAAATTCGACTTCATCACCTCATCCTTATAGGCTTCAAAAACCAATTGAGCTTTAGTGTCGGTCTGAGATTTGATTTTTCCCGAAATCCCTATTTGTCTCATGAGCAGGTAATTATAGTCTTCGTCCGTAAAGTCAACTGCCGCAAATAAGGCCTTGACCTTTTCTTGACCCGGATTTTCTACCATGAGGGAGCTGTTTCCTTCTATGTATATTTCTTTATCCTTTTGAGCAACCGTGCCTTCATAGCCGATTTTTTCCAAGAGATCCCCGCTTAAATACTTGTCCGTGGATTCAAAATCAGGTACTTCTTCGGCAGGCGGGTTTTCTTCCGGGTTTTCCGTTGAATTCCCCGGAGGATTTTCGGGTGTGCTTACCGGGGGATCATTGTTAATTGCTGAAGCTTCATTGCCGTTTAATTTTTTAATTATCGTTGTCCCGGCTAAAAGCACTATAACAACGATAAGGAGAGACACAGCAGCTCTTTTAATATCTTTTATGATTTCTGCCTTTTCTCTCTTAGCAGGCTCTTCATCTTCCAAATAAATGTTGAGATAATCGTTGGAGTCTTCATCGTGTATTACGATGTCCGGCTCTTTCGGCTCTTCTTTGACTTCATCACCTGTCTCCTCACCGAAAATCATGGTGAAAATAGGCGAACTGTTCAGCTCTTTCAATGCATCCTTAGGGAATACATATTCTCTGGTGATGCATCTTACTATTATCTTTATTACATCCGGAGGTATATTATCGGATATGTTGTAATCAATTATTTCCGTACCGGAAAAAATCACATGGATAATGTTGCCTAATCTCTTGAAAGTTTCATTGTCAGCTATGTCATATTCCTGCTCAAATATAAGGTTGCAGTCAACGATGAGGTCATTGTTACCATCGATGTACAGTTTGTCCAAATCCATAATCTTCTGCTGGACTACATCAGTCATGTTAAATATATCCGAGGCTAAGTTAATTGCCTTTTCCGCAAGGTCAAACTGCTGCTTCATGGTAAGATTTTTCGCAAGGTCTGTTAATTTTCTGCAATCTGATTCTAACGATTTTGTAAATATGTAAACCCTATCCTCAGTGCTGTAGCATTCTAAAATATTGGATTTTAATTTTTTCAAATCCTGAACATTTATTAAATTAATTACTTTTTTGCTTGTTATAATATTTGAGTAAAAAATTGCACCCGTATCATTGTCCCTACATTCCAAAATTCTTTGGAATACATTTTCACAAATCGTGCGGATAATCCTGTAATTGTTATTCATAGCAGACCTCCGTATATTATTAACTATATATTAACAATTATTTCGACAAAAATAAAGACATTTTTGTAATTTATAACAAATTAATAAGGATGAGCCTATTCTTCCTCATCCTTATGAATTTCATATTCTACATTTTCAATAATATTTTTGTTTTCAGTCTTGTTGTTGGAATAATACTTCTTGGTCTTATCATAAATAACTGTCAATAAAAAACCCAGCATTACCAAATCATCCAATATTCCTAATCCCAATACGGGAGCAGGAATCAAATCCGCAGGACTCAATATGTAAATAAGGGGAATTATCACCCACCACTTTTCCCTCAGGGGTATGTTTTTATCAAATAAGAATTTGAATATAAATAAAATTCTGCCCATAACAGTATCTCATATTACAAAAACAACGTTAGGAAGTTTTTTTTGCAGCTTGGAAATAAAATTATTTGCCGGATTATTCGAGTGACCCAATACAATATGGGTGCAGTTTATTTCTTCCGCATAATCGACTATTGTCTTTATGACGTCTTTAGACCTTTTAACCACTAAATTTGCGGCCCCCACATCCTTGGTAATCTCGAATAAAAATTCCAATGCGTCACCGTCGCTCAAATTATATAAAAGCTTGTCATTTTCGTTTACAACATGTATTACGTTTAAGCAGCTGCCGTCTTCTCCTTTTGTTAGTTCCACTCCCTTTTTTATCAATTTCTCGCTGGTTTTTTGTCTTGTTACACATACCAATACACATTTAGGCATAACATATCTCCTTAAAATGGCGGGAATATGTGGGAATTGAACCCACCCGGGACGCTACGAAGGCCCCGCAACTGGTTTTGAAGACCAGGAGGCACACCAGCACCTATCTATTCCCATCAAAATAATACTATCATATTATGTTGATTAATTCAAGCTGATTTTACACTGGGAGAATGTGGGAAGAATAAAAAAACTGCATCATATTATTCATATATGCAGCTTTATATCAATCTTAAAATCCTTATTTTTCCTAATTCCTGTTTCTGAAATAGTATCCTACTCCCCACTTTGTAAGTATATACTTATATGACTTATTTTTAGTTTCTATTTTTTCTCTTAGCCTTCTCACATGAACATCAACGGTTCTTAAGTCGCCAAAGTACTCATATCCCCATATTATTTCCAATAGCTCCTCCCTGGAAAAGACCTTTCCCGGGTTGGTTATCAACAATAAGAGCAAATCAAATTCTTTTGCCGTAAGATTAATTTCCTGCTTATGAAGGCTGACTTTTCTTCCCAAGGCATTGATGGTAAAATCATCTACCACTAAAGTCTGTTCGTTTGCCCTCTGGCTTGTACCCCTTGTCCTTCTCAGAATTGCTTTCATCCGCGCCTTAAGCTCCAAAATGTTAAAAGGCTTGGTGATGTAATCATCGGCACCGTATTCCAATCCTAAGATTTTGCTCATGTCTTCATTGTTTGCCGATACAATCATAATGGGAACACCTGAGATTTCCCTGATTTTTTGACAAACTTCAAGACCATCCGTATCGGGAAGTATAAGATCAAGTATGACAATGTCGTACTCGTTTGCTGCGATCTTTTTTAAGGCTTCATTGCTGTCATCGGTCGATTCGACTTCGTAATTATCCTGCTCAAAACTGTACTTAATGTTCTTAATGGTTAAAAGATCGTCATCAACAATCAAGACCTTCATTTGTTACACTCCTTAAATTAGATTGTTACAGAAATTAAACTTTCATTAATCTTACATAATAAAATACGTTTTGTCAAGAAAAATCTTAATTTTATGTAAGATTTAGTAGAATTCTATCATTTTCTACCCTTTTTGTAAGTTTAATCATATCGAAGTGCTCCAAAAGGGCTATTGCCGTTTTCCTGTTTGTGTTGAGCAAATCCCTGTAGCCGGCAGCATTTATTCTGCCGTTTTTACCTAAGTAATCAATCAATAACCTCTTAGCTTCTTCATACAAGTCCATTGTTGTAATCATCTCATTAAATTTGAATAAATCCTTGTCCGAAACCATTAAGGAAATCACCTCTTCTGCCCTTGCATGGTTTATTTTTTCCGTCAGTTCTTCGGGCCTCAAAAATTCAAATTTTGCTGCATTAAGTATGCTTATCGCTCTTTCTTTGACCTTTGTATAATCCTCGTCATACTCCACCTTAAAGTAGGGAAGGGCTATGAATTCATCAAACGACTTCAATAACCCCCTCTCACAGAAGGATTGTATGACCGCATCAAACAATATTTGCTTAAGATCCGGAAGAAATTTGCTTTTTATTTCCGATTTTTTGGCCCCTTTTGCATACTTGTTATCCTTGTGATAGGCAAAGAGATATTTCTCCAGGCTTTCTTCCAATTCTCTTTCAAAACTCTTATGCCATACATACTTTTCATTCTTTACCGCAAAAAGGGAAATCCTTTCTTCTTGGTCCAATAATTCGATATTTTCTTTAACTTCAGCTTCCGTTAAAGCGGTGGTCTTTGCCAGGGAGGAAACAGATATAAGGTCTTTGGCTTCCTTGATTATCTTTTCTATTACATCGGCTCCGCTTCCCTTTTCCTTTACTTTAAGCTCTTCTATCAGGTCTTCGTCGAATCTTTTCCTTTTCTTGGGCACGGGTTCGATTATTTCTCCGCCCCCTATCGTTTCCAGGGGAGAGTAAAATCTTACGATGAATTTATCTCCCCTCCTTACGGCAATCTCTTCTTCTAATCTTAATTGAGCATAACAGCTTTCACCGGGGGTCAATTCATCCCTGTCAAGAAGGACTACCCTTGCCAGGATTTCGCTGGTGCCTGTATAAAAATGAAGCCTCGACCGGTTTATAACCACCCTCTTTGAGTCTTTAAGCAAATTAAGCTTAACATCCAGCATTTTGGTATTTCTCATGGAATTAACGGGGGCTATTACACATCCCCTGTAAATATCGGTCTTTTTGATGTTTGAAAGGTTTATTGCCGTTCTCTGCCCCGCGTAAGCTTTTTCTACATCAGATGAATGAACCTGTATATTTCTTATCCTGCACAGTTTATTGACCGGATAGATTTCTACTTCATCCCCCTTATTAAGAATACCTGAAATCAAGGTACCCGTTATGACCGTTCCAAAGCCCGTCATGGAAAAGACCCTGTCGATGGGAAGCCTTGCTATGGTGTTTAATTCCCTTTCCTTTATTGACTTATCGGCTATTTTGCTGATCTCCTCAATCAGCTTATCTATTCCGTATCCTGTTTTAGAGGATACTTCGACTATGGGAGCCCCCTCCAAAAAAGTGGACCCCAGCGACTCGGTTATGTCTTCCTTAACTAAGCTTATCCATTCTTTTTCAGCCAAATCGCACTTAGTCAAAACGACAATCCCGTTTTCTACTCCCAAGAGGTTTAAAATATTCAAATGCTCAGTTGTCTGGGGCATGATTCCTTCATCGGCTGCAATAACCAAGAGTACCATATCCATCCCCACAACTCCCGCAAGCATGTTCTTTATAAATTTTTCATGGCCGGGCACATCAACTATGCCGGCCTTGCTCCCATCGGGAAGGTCAAAGTAAGTAAATCCCAGATCAATGGTTATTCCTCGTCTTTTTTCTTCTTCCCACCTATCCGTTTCTCTTCCCGTCAAGGCTTTTATCAAGGTTGTCTTGCCGTGGTCTATATGTCCTGCCGTTCCGATAATAATATTTCTCATAAATCCTCCATGCACTATTTAAACATACTCTTAATCCCGTCATATATTATCTGGTCTTCCCCTTCCAAGACGGTCCTTAAATCTATGAGAAAAGTATCATTTACAACTCTTCCGATTATGGGAACCTCCAAATGCCTCAATTGCCTTTCAAAGGCGGCGCAGCTCATGGTTTCGGGCTTTATGCAAACTGCATGGCTCTTCATTTTCTCCAGCGGAAGAGCCCCTCCTCCTATTTGAGAAAAGCATTCTTCAACACTTATATTTAGCCCCTTAATTTCTTTTAACCTTTCTGCAAGAGCTTCAGCCCTCAGTCTTATATCTTCATTATTCATCTTCATCATTTTAAGGACAGGTATATTCTCTGAAGCTTTTTCCTGGTCAATGTATTCATGGAATATACTTTCCAACAGGGCTGCCGTAAACTTGTCTATCCTCAATGCCCTGTTTAAAGGATGCTTCTTTATTTTGTCAATATATTGTTTTTTCCCTACGATTATCCCTGCCTGGGGGCCTCCCAAAAGCTTGTCGCCGCTGAAGCACAATATGTCAACACCTGCCCTTATTGAATGCTGAACCGTAGGTTCATAAGTCAGGCCGAACCTTGTAAGGTCCATCAATACTCCGCTCCCGATATCCTCAATAACAGGCAGGTTGTATTTCCTGCCTAAATCTGATAACTCTTCAATTGAAACGCTTTCGGTAAAACCGACAATCCTGTAATTGCTTGTATGTACCTTAAGTAAGGCTGCGGTTTCCGAAGAAATCCTTTCTTCGTAATCATTTAAGCGGGTTTTATTTGTTGTCCCCACCTCAACTAATTTAGCGCCGCTTTGCTTCATAACGTCAGGAACCCTGAAGGACCCCCCTATTTCCACCAATTCTCCCCTTGATACAATTACTTCCTTATCCTTGGCCAAGGAAGACAATATCAACAATACGGCAGCCGCATTGTTGTTTACCGCCATGGCCGCCTCCGCACCGGTGATTTTTGAAACTATCTTTTCAAAATGCGAGTATCTGGACCCTCTGATTCCCGATTCCAAATCAAATTCAAGATTTGAATACCCTGTGGCAATACTTTTTGCTCTCTCTGCCGCATCAATAGAAATAGGTGCCCTGCCTAAATTAGTATGAAGGATCGTTCCCGTCCCGTTTATAACTTTCTTCATCTTATATGAGGATAACCTGTTTACCTGCAGGATTATGTTATTTATTAGGTTTTTAGTGAGTGAATTAATTTCTTCTTCTTTTTCAGGGTTGTCGCTGATAAAGGCTCTTATGTCTTCAGTGACCTTCCTGATGCATTCCAGCACTAAATCCCTGCTTGTATCATCCGATAATTCCTTGATTCTTTCATCTTCCATAATTATATCCACTTTAGGAATATTTCTGTAATACTTGTTTACATCCATTTCATGCTCCTCTCAATCAACCGCCTTATTGTATACTTATCAATTCCTTGAGTTTTTCAAAGGTTTTATCCCCGATTCCTTGTATGTTTTTAATTTCCTCTATTGAGCTGAACTTTTTGTTTGTCCTGTATTCAATAATCCTTTCTGCATACACTTCCCCGATTCCGGGAAGGGTCATCAGAAGCTCTGCGGAAGCAGTGTTGATATTAATTAAATTATTCGACTGGAAACTTTCCGCATTACTTTCTCCCTCTGCCGGTATATAAATCTTTTCTCCGTCGGTTAATTTTCCGGCCTTGTTTATATTCCGGGTAAATGCACCTTCTTCAAGGCCTCCTGCCATATTTATGGCATCTATTACCCTGCTTCCTTCAGCTAAAAGGTAAACCCCGGGATTTTTAACAGCTCCGTCAATATCAACATATATGTAGTCTTTCACATAATCTTTTTCATCCGTATCAACTTCAGTCAGGTCCGTAAAAACAATTTCTTTTTCCCTGCCTGCCAGTTTAATCCCCATGACAGCCATGATAATTATTGCAATGATTAAAACAAGGGCAAGTCCTTTTTTATAGACCCTGTTGTTCATGGCTCCCCCCGTACTTCCTATACCTTATTTTTATATCCCCATACCTTTTCCCCTCATACCATATAGTATACCTATTATATATTATTTGTCCATAAAAAACAAAAATATTGATTACAAATATAAAATTTTCTGCTATACTATATTTTGATTATTCATGAGGACAAAGGAGTAAGGCATGATAAGACGGATACTGTTCTATACATTAATATTCTCGTGTTTTTTTGCAAATATTGATAAGGCCTATGCAAGCCCTGCAATCTTATGTGAATCTGCGGTTTTAATTGATGGGGGAACCGGAACGATTTTGGCCCAAAAAAATGCAGATAAAAAAATGTACCCTGCCAGTTTGACAAAGATTATGACTGCTATTTTAGCTATAGAAATGGGAGAGTTAAGCGATGTTATCACGGTAGATGAGGATACTCCTTATGAGATAGAAGGTAGCCACATAGCATTGGAGCCCGGAGAAATACTTACCTTAAAAGATTTGCTCTATGCCCTGATGCTGCCATCGGCAAATGATGCAGCCTCGGTCATAGCTAAGCATTACGGAGGCAGCTTGGAGAACTTTGTAAAATTGATGAATGCCAAGGCAAGAGAATTGGGAGCCTTAAACACTAATTTTGCAAATCCCCACGGTCTTCATGACGAAAACCATTACACGACGGCAGCCGACTTAGCTTTAATAACCAAGTATGCGATGGAGAATGATACCTTCAGAAAAATCGTATCAACAACCAAATATGAAATTCAAACAACCAATAAGAAGGATGAGCCCAGATACTTCACATCCTTAAACAAGCTGATATACAATACAAGCCATAATCAGATCTATGTGGATGGAATGTACATAAGCCCCTATTATGAATATGCCACGGGAGCAAAGACAGGCTACACTCCCCAGGCCGGCAACTGTTTGGCAGCTACCGCCAAAAAAGACGGGACGGAGCTTATAGCTGTTATTTTGAAGGGAGTTTCTCTTGAAATGTATCAGGATGCCCATAATCTTTTCAATTACGGGTTTGAAGAATATGTATCCGCTACATTGGTGAGTAAAAACACCTTTATAAAGAATATAAAAATCGACAACGGAGATTCAAAAGAAATATCCGCCATTACAGAAAGGGATTTGACTGCTTTAGTTGCAAAGAACTCAATCGGTGATATTAAATCAAATGTATACATAGATGATATAAGCCTTCCTCTTGAAAAAAATCATGTGGTGGGAAGGATCGAATATACCTTAAAGGGTGAAGTAATAGGCACGGTTAATTTGATTTCTCCCATATCGGTCAAAAGCATAGCCGTAGACAAGCAAAATAATATTTTACTCTCCATTTTTAAGTTCATTGTTTATCTGATCCTGATCGCCCTAATTTCAATATTCCTGTTGAAAATTTACAACGACATAAGGGTCAGGGTCAACAGAAAGAAAAGAAAAAGAAAATATACCAACATATAATGGGACACTGGGGACGGTCCTTTTTTGTCCCACTTGATGACAGTACCCCCGTCCCCTTGTCATACCTCTAAATAACTGCAATTGCATCGATTTCTACATTTCCGTCCTTAGGAAGTTTAGATATTTCAACACATACTCTCGCCGGCTTCGTTTCCCCGAATACTTCCGCATATACTTCGTTTACCAGTCCGAATTGATTCATATCCTTGATATATACGGTACATTTCACAACATCCTTAAGAGATGCCCCCCCGGCTTCCAAAATAGCTTTAACATTCATTAAACATAATCTTGTTTCTTCTTTAATGTCTCCGCCCTTATAAAGGTCTCCGGTTGCCGGATCGATTGCAAGCTGGCCTGAAACATAAATTGTGTTGCCGGCTCTAATACCCTGAGAATAAGGACCTACCGCAGCAGGCGCATTGTTTGTTTGAATTACGCTAATCATAAAAACCTCCTATTTCCAATTTTTTATTCCATATTGCTCAACATCCAATGAATTGTTATCATACCACAAGGATTCCAGGTCATAGACGGCCCTTTCGTCCTTGTGAAAGATATGAACAATAATGTCATCAGTTTCCAATAAAATCCATCTGCTGGTTTCAAAGCCTTCCTTATAGTAAAAGTCTAGCCCTTCCTCAGCTCCCTTTTTTAGGACTTCTTCGGCAATTGCTGCCGTTTGCTTTTCGTTGTTCCCGCTGCATATGATGAAATAATCCGTGATGGAGCTGGATTTTGACACGTCCAATACAACAAAGTCATAAGCTTTTTTATTGTCGCAAGCCTTTAAAATTGTTTCAATTCTTTTTTGAACCGGTATCATTTACCCTCCTTTAAATAATTAAGTGTATTTACTGATTCCATATCAAGAACCATATTTCTGCTTCTTACATATTCAATAGTGGACTCCAATGATTTTATTATTGCCGCATCGATATTTTTGTAGGCTTCCTTCCTTATTTCTTCGACACCTTCATAATGCCTTGCAGGCTCAATTTTGTCAGCTATGAATATTATTTTCTCCAAAAGGGTCATATTGACTCTTCCGGTTGTATGATACAAAATCGCATTTAATATACTTTCATCCTCAACCCCGTATTTGGCCCCGGCAAGGTCCGCACTTTTTTTGGCGTGCTTCAGGTTGTCTTTGCATTGGGCCTTTCCGCAGTCATGCAATAATCCTGCAATCCTTGCCTTTTTGATATCACAGCCGTAGAATGAAGCAAGTCTTTCGGCTTCCTCCATGGTGCCTAAGCTGTGGAGATATAGTTTGGGACCTAATTCTCTTTCTAATTCTTTTTTCATTTCTTCTATATCCATAATCTCACCTGTCTCCATTTTGAGGGACATTCCTCTTACCTCAAAGACTCACCCTTTAGAAGATGTGTGTCCCCCTTTCAGTGACATTCCTTTAATCCTTTCCCTCAGAGACTTTCCCTCCATTAAAGGTGTGTCCCTCTTCCCTATATTTCCCTATACAGCCCGTTTTTAATTATATATTGCTCGACGCATTCAGGTAATAAGTATTTTGCGGACGTTCCCGTCCTGAATCTTTCCCTTATGTCCGTGGAAGATATTTGAAGCATGGGAACCTTTAATATTTCAATATTCCCCCCAAATCTTTTTCTGATTGCCTTTATTTTTTCGACTGCCTCTTCAATGCTTATCCCCGGTCTTGAAGCTGCGATAAACCTGCAAAGTTTCAGAACCTCTTCAGGCTCATGCCAGTTTGGGATGTCAATTACCGCATCGGTCCCGGTTATGAAATAAAACTCGGTGTTTTTATATATTTTGTGGAATTCAATCAAGGTATTCAAGGTATAACTTTTACCGGGATTTTTTATTTCTATGTCCGAAACGCTGAACCTGTCATTTGATAAGACTGCCATATTCACCATCATCAACCTGTGAAAGGCATGGGCCCTCAGCTCTTCTTTATGGGGAGGATCTCCCGTCGGGACAAATATAATTTCATCTAATTCATAAATGTTTAACACTTCATTTGCTGCGGCTAAATGGCCTATATGGATAGGGTCAAAAGAGCCGCCCATTATTCCGACTTTTCTCTTCATCTTTCTCCTCTTTTTCTCATAAAGCTAATACCCGATGTAAGAATAATTATAAATATTGTAAATATATTTTCATAAGGCCTGTTGTTGTTTAACAAAAGCCTGCTCATTGACAAGCCCAAAATTCCGGAAAACATGTAAGGAAAATATATTTTTACCTTACTTTCTTTAACGTTTTTTATTCTTTGAAGCATAAATTCTTTGCCTTTAAAATACCCATTCATAAAACCAGTATAGGAAATGAAGAGTATTAAGGCTGCAAGAATAATCACAGGTATAAGTGCCGGATAAAAACTATTGTCCAAAGAGAGCATCACGGCCATTGAAATAAACAAGGGAGCCAAGACAACCTGGGTGAAAGAATCCCCCAAGCCTGCCGATATCCCCATCATTCCTTTTTTTATGTAGGAAATGTCCTCGAAGCTTTGCTTGGTTTTTCTTCTTTTTTCCTCCAATGATATGATGTATCCTAATATGGGAGCCCCAATGTTAGGCTCGGTATTGAAAAATTCCGTATGGTTATGTACAGCCTCTGATATTTCGTATTTATTGTCATAGAGTTTTTTTAAAATATTTTTCATGCTATGGGCAAATGCCAAGCCCATAAGCCTTTCATAGCTGTAGCATGAATGAGAATAATTCATCCATATAAACCATGAATACACCATATCTCCTTTTTTTATTATTCCCCTGAACTCATTCTTTGCAAAACCAATATTCTTATCAGCGGTTAACATCAAGCTAAAGCATATTAAAACAAATATTATGTATGCCCTTATGTCAAAAAGTTCAACTGCTAAAAAAGTCAGGGCAAATATAATAAAATTATATTTATTCTTTATTTTATGCAAAACATTAAAAGCGGAAAATATAACCAATATCAGTCCGATATAATAAAGGGCGCCTATATTCTTGAAATTAATTATGTCATTCAATAAAAACATTAAAAATGCTGCCGCTACAAATACAAGGGAGCTCATGAGCAATAGAAGGGCCTGAGGGAGAAGGCCGTCATAAACACTTATGTCGGGATTTTTCTTATCCTTGTATTTTTTCTCATAAATATGTACGAAAACATTATTTATTTTCAACCTGTACTTCCAGATTAATATGCCTAAAAAACCAAAGGGATATGCAAGGGCCGAAGCCTCAAGAGGATGCAGATTGAATAATATGGAAGCCATGGCCGCAAGAATGGCAGTCAGGCATTGGTCCCCTTTAAAGGAGCCTCCCGTTGACACAAAATCTATATATATGATATTTACAACCGCCCCAGCCATCATGCCCTTTTGGGCATCCTTAAGAATAAGGCCTGCAATCATTCCCGCCATTACAGGCCTGTAAATCGTATAATAACCTATACCTAAGGAGAGGGCGGTGGAGCTTGCCCAAAAATAAAAAATGCTAAGTAGAAAGTAATCGGCAAAAGTCATATTAACTACCTTTTATGACAATAGCCTTGTCCTTTGGAAGAATTCTAACCTCAACATAAATATTGTCATTTGCCATTTCCTTTAAAATATTTAACTCATCATCACTTAAATGAATTGAGTTGTAGTATCTTTTTCTTCTCTCGCCGGCTCCCAGGCCGCCGATATTTATATTAGCTACTTTTGCTTTTTTCGATAATTTTCTTATCCCTTCTATGCTCCTGAGGAGGACAAGTATCCTGTTATCTCTGTCATCCTTTAGGAATTCAGCGGTTTCTTCTATGGTTTTGACATGGACCTTAACCCCTTCAGGTCCCGAGCTTTCTATAAGAGACCTCATGAATTCATCTTTTGCATATTCATCATCTGCAACAACTACCAGATTTGCCTTAAGATAGGGTATCCAAGATACAACCACCTGGCCGTGCAGCAATCTGTCGTCAATTCTTACGAATACCTCATCCATCATCTACCTCAGTCTGTTAAGAACTTTTCATTCACGAACACTATGCTTTTCTTTCCGTTTTTGATTATTTTTTCGGCAATTTCCTCTAAATTGTACGTGTCCCTGCTGATGGCAATGTCTATGAAGAGGGGGAAATTAATGCCGGTAATATGATAAAAATTTCTGTTTTTCATTGCTCGGTTCACTGCATTGTAGGGACTTCCTCCATACATATCGGTAAATACGATAAGTTCATCGTCAGACACCCTTTCTATGCTCTTTTCAACTTTAGCCAAAAGGGTCTCAAAGCTGTCTCCTTGATAAAATGATATGCTTTCGGCATTTTCAACTTTTCCTATTATAAGCTCTGAGCTTTTCAACAATTCTTTGCCAAGGTCTCCATGTGTTACAAGCAATATATTTATCATGATTTCATCTCCTCAATAATTATAATAACATAATTAAATGTAATTTTCATCAGTATTTTATTTTTTGCTTTTTCCACCCGCCTTTGGTCAAATATACCAGGCTGTCAAAACCTATGTCATCCACCAACCTATACATATCATTAAACTTATAGGTGATTTTATCTGCCGTATGGGCGTCGGAGTTTACCATCACGGGAATATTTCTTTCCTTTACCATTTCCAGTATCATGGTTGAAGGATACTGTTCCTTGTTGTTGTTTCTTGCCATTCCGCCTGTGTTTATTTCAATTATGGAAGAAGTCTTATTTATGGTATCCAGACATTTTTTGACTGCTTCCACATACCATGTTTCCCTTTCATCAAACAAAACATTGTCCTTGTTGTTTTTATTGAACAAATCCAGGTGGCCGATTATGGGAGGCTGGTACCTTTCAGCCATCTCTGATACTGCTTGGTAATAAGTTTCAACAGCTTTTCTTATATTTCCTCCAAAGCATTCATCTATGCCTTGTAACAGCTCTTGGATATTGTAATCAACTGTCCACCTGACCCCGTTCTTAATAGTTCCCAGATAATGGACGGACCCTATGTAATAATCAAGTCTTTTCATCAGGGACAAACAAAGGTCTGAAAAACCAATACCGGGTATATAGTCCAATTCCATGCCGAGGAATATTTCAATTTTGTCCTTGTATTTTTCTTTCAGCCTTTTGACTTCCTCTATGTATTCTTCTACCTTGTCCTTCTTAATATTCCAATATGTTTCCTCGTCAACTGGTCCGTGGGAAGAGATGCCCAAGGAATCAAAGCCATTTTCTATAGCTGATACAATCATCTCTTCTATGGTGGCGGCTCCATCACAATACAGGCTGTGAGTATGTAAATTGGTTATATGCATATATTCCCTCCTGTGCCTTTATCCAACATTTTATATGAATTCTATTAAATAGTAAAGATTCTTTTGGAAAGCATATTGCATTGTCTCTATACAGCCATTTTATATATTTCTGAATTATATGAAATATATATTAAAAATCAATAGTTGTACATAAATTAGGTTTTCTTTTCCCATTATATTTTTTGATGTCAAAACGTTCAAGAAAGTTACCTTGAAATACTGTCTTTCCTTTCTGATTATAAAGACATCCATAGTTCGGGAACCCTTTCACGAAATCTCCCTTGTATTTTTCTGTACCAATTATTATTTCTTCCGGAAAACGAAAATCATCTTCTTCTTTTATTGAATGGTAACTCCATATAAAGTTACCAAGAATTTCGAAATCAACTTCTAAGCTTTTTTGTCCCGATATTATACCAATATCTTTGTATACTGTACCCCAGTCGCCTATTGAATCTTTGTTACCATCAATTCTCCAGCTGCCATATTCATCATAATCATAAGTATAGTTACTATTTATTATTTGTCCTACAAAAAACTTATTGTCATTTAGCTTTATTGCTCCTAAAAACCTTTTATCATAATATTTACTATCTCTTTCTACAGGTTGGCTAACATAGGAAACATTTAATATTTATTACCCTCCAAAATGTTTGTTTTTATTTAATATTATACTATATATATTGTAAGATTTGTAAATTTTACTTTTGTTAAAGTCTTATTTTGTGGTGTGTATAGATTATATAATTTTTCATAAATGAAATATTCTTTATTTTTAATTCACTAATATTTAATTCAAACGTATATTAATATAGGGAAAATCAATTATATGGAGGATAGCATGAATAATTATAGAAATAATATGCCGCACTACGATTCTTTGCCTCATGACTATAATCCCATGGGACTTAATGAGCGCAAGTATTCAAATGATAAGAAATTGTACTTTACAAACTCAAGTCCGACTATGCCGCAGATGCCCGGAAGTATGTTTCAAACCCCTTTTATACCTGATTCGGAAATGCCTTTTGAATTAGACGGTGATATGCCTGCCCTTCCTCGCATGCCGGATAGTCAAATGCCCGGGATGCCCGGTTTAATCCCCCCCTGGATGCTGCCGGAAATGCAGCCCAGCCTGCCCATGATGCCGGGTATGCCACAGACCCAAATGCCTATGATGCCAGGCATGCCGCAAACACAAATGCCAATGATGCCAGAGATGCCACAAACACAAATGCCAATGATGCCAGGCATGCCGCAAACACAAATGCCCATGACGCCGGAGATGCCGCAGACCCAAATGCCTTCCATGCCCGGTATGCCGCCTGCTGACGGCAACCAATACCCCATGATGCCGGATATGCAGCTGCCCGGTATGATTCCTATAACCTGCGAGCAATTGAGAGACCTGATGAGGAGGATGAACTGCCCGGTTAACGGATCTCTCCAACCACCTGAAAACGAAACCGTCTCTCCCATGGAAGAGGATATGTAATAAGGAGATGTAATATTTAACAGCAGAGATGCTGTTAAATATTACACTTTTATTAAACTTTTCAGTGTACAGACCTATTTTTCATTATCTTGCATATAATATATAATTCCGGGGGTGTTTTTTTGATTGAAGACTTATTGCAAATAATATTGCCATTAGCGATATTTATTTTCGGTTACATAACTAACGGATGCTCCTTCCCCCAGCCCTTGAGCAAGGAAGAAGAAGCCATACTGATTGAGAAATCCAAGGCAGGGGATTTGGAAGCAAGAAACATATTAATTGAAAGAAACCTTCGTCTCGTGGCCCACGTTATTAAAAAGTATAAGTCTGTGGGTATTGACCAGGAAGACTTAATATCCATAGGCACAATAGGCCTAATTAAAGCTGTTTCAACCTTTGATGAAAAAAAAGGCATACGGCTCGCCACCTATGCCGCCAAATGCATTGACAATGAAGTACTTATGACCATAAGAAGCGAAAAAAAACTCAAAAAAGAAGTATCCCTCCAAGGCCCCTTGGGGACAGACAAGGAAGGCAATAATATTTATCTTATTGACATAATAAAGTACGAAGGCGAAGAAATCGTAGGCAGGCTGGATAAGGAAGAAAAAATAAAGGCCTTGGATGAAATATTGGATAAGACCCTTCAAAAAAGAGAGAAATTCATTATCGAAATGCGTTACGGCATAAGGAACAAGGAGCACAAAACCCAGAGGGAAATAGCCAAACTTTTGGGAATATCAAGATCCTATGTATCAAGAATAGAAAAAAAGGCGCTGAAAAAACTTCATGACGCCTTGATATCCAATGTTGGAAATTAGTGACAAGGGGACGGGGGTACTGTCATCAAAGATGACAGTACCCCCGTCCCCTTGTCATATTAATCAACTTTCTTTCTTAAAATGAAGTAGGGCTCTGCATTTTCTTCCATATGGAGCTTTACCGTTTGCTGAGGATGGGGTGCAGAGTCTATTTTATTGTTGTCTTCATCTCTCAGATCTTTCACGGTTAATTCAAAATGCCTTCCTTTGGGTCCAAAGCACTCCACAAGATCGCCTTCCGAAAACTTATTTCTCTGCTCCACTGTCGCAGTCTTGGATTCGGCATCATAGGACCTTATTATGCCGACCACATCATAGGACCTGATGTAGGATGAAGAGGTATAGGTCTGTCCACCCCTGTAAGGGTTGCCGAAATAAAAGCCGTAAGAAAAATCCCTGTGGGATGTTTTCTCCACCTCTTCCTTCCAGTAGGCCGTATTCCTTTCACTTTCCGGAAGTTTCAGCTCATCCAGGGCATTTCTGTAAGCCCGGACAGTTACGGCAGTATAGTATTCACTCTTGTTTCTCCCTTCGATCTTCAAGGCTTTGATGCCTAAGTCCACAAATTCCTGCAAGTGTTCTATCATGCACATATCCTTGGAGTTCATGATGAAAGTTCCTTCATCGGTCTCTTCTATGGGGTAATACTCTCCCGGTCTCTTTTCCTCCATCAAATGGTATTTCCACCTGCAGGACTGGGCGCAGTCTCCCTTGTTTGAAAACCTGCCGGTCATGAAGCTCGACAAAAGGCACCTTCCGGAATAGGATATGCACATGGCTCCATGGACAAATGTTTCAAATTCCAAATCCTTGGGTGTATTTTTCACTATTGTTTCAATTTCCTCAAAGGTCAGCTCCCTTGCCAGGACTATTCTGTTTACTCCTTGTTTATACCAGAAGTTTGCAGTATGATAATTTGTCGTATTGGCCTGGGTACTTAAATGAATCCGCATATCGGGAATTGTCTGCTTTACGATTTCTATAACTCCCGGATCGGCTACTATCAAGGCGTCCGTGCCTATTTTCTGCAAATATTTCAAATATTCCTCAATGCCTTTTAAATCATCGTTGTGGGGTACAATATTTACGGTAATATTGGCCTTCCTTCCATGTTTGTGACAATATTCCACGCCCAGCTCCAGGTCCTTTTTGGTGAAATTTTTGCCTCCTGCCCGCATTCCCAATGATTTTCCGGCAAAATAAACTTCATCTGCCCCATATTGTACGGCCATTATTAATTTGTCCAAATTACCTGCCGGTGCTAATATTTTTGGTAACATATTTACTCCTCTCAAAGGGGACATTCCTAATTGACTATCCCTCATAGAGTTTCTGTCAATACAGGTATGTCCCAATACTTCTTTTCCTATTTTATCAATGTAACCGCCAACCCATCCCCTAAAGGCAGGACTGAGGTTACGAATCTCTCATCGTGAGATATATATTTTAGATAATCCCTCAAATTTCTAACTAAGGTTTTCTTCCTTCTAACAATCAATTCATCCGATGCAATCATTCCTTGATACAATACATTATCCGAAAGGATAATGCCTCCGGGCTTCATCATTTTCAAGCACTTGTCAAAGAATACACGATAATAGCTCTTAGCTGCATCTATAAAAGCCATGTCAAAGCTTCCTTCGACTTCATCCAGCATATCAGCCGCATCCCCTAAAAATACCCGTATATTGTCTTCAAGTCCAAAATCGCTTATGTTTTTAAGGGCTTCCTTGTAAAACTTCTCGCTTCTTTCGAATGTAAGGACCCTGCCTCCATCACTCATGGCCCTGGACATAAATATAGCCGAATATCCCACATTGGTGCCTATTTCAATGATGTTTTCCGCATTTAAGAGTTTTATTATCAGTTTTATAAACTGGCCAACCTCTTTGTGGATGATGGGAAGCTTCCTTTCTTCGCAGTATTCTCTGAATTTATTCAGCTTTTCATCCTCTTCTTTTATGAGGCCGTTAATGTATAAATCTATGTATTCTCTGTTAATATTATCCATCTTAATTGCCTTTTGGACCCCTTACCTCAAATATTCCTCAGCCGCATCTATGTGCTCGTCATATGTATTGGAGAAATAATGGGACCCGTCCCCCTTTGCCACAAAGTACAAATAGTCAACATCTGCCGGCTCCAATACGGCAATTATGGATATTTTGCCCGGCGAATTTATGGGGGTGGGGGGCAGCCCTTCTATAACATAAGTATTGTAAGGAGAATCTATCTCAATATCATCGTAAGTAAGCCTTTCCTTCCACACTCCGTTAGCATAGTTTACCGTTGCGCAGGATTGAAGCTTCATATTGATTTCAAGGCGATTCAAAAACACCTTTGCCACCTCATCCCTTTCCTCGTCCAAGAGGGCTTCCTTTTCAACTATGCTGGCCAAATTTATGACCTCGTCAAAGGTCAGGGGGGTGTTCTCCATTCTGGGCCTGATTTCATCCCTGTAAAATTTGTCAAACTCTCTTAAAAGAACCCTTATTATATCTTCCTCTCTTGAATCGGCATATACATTGTAGGTATCAGGCATCAAGTATCCCTGGAGGTTTGTAAGGGATGAATCTTTGAAAAATTCAAAATCATCCTCGAAAAGCTCGGGTGATTCCATCAATTCAATGAACCTTTCATAGTCTAATCCGGTCTGATCTGCTAAGGCTTCAGCCATTTCTTCCTTTGTCAATCCTTCGATTACGGTTATATCGTAAGTATTGCCTGAAGCGCCTCCCTTTATCAGGGAATTTAACAAGTCATCCGCATTCATGTTTCTTGAAAGTACATAGGTTCCTGCTTTTAATTTTGCATCCGAGCCGGTTTTCTCGGCATAGTATTTAAACGCCCGAATATTAGAAATCAAATCATTTTCATATAATATTTCGGCGATATCGTTAGTTGTGCTTCCTGACGGAATTTCTACTCTTATCGGTGTATTGTCGTTTATATCAACTGCCTTTAAACCTTCTACAATGTAGTTGTTTATATAAAGATAGGCCGCTGCTGTTATCAGCACAAGACATATCAGTGCAAGAATCTTTTTCATATTTCCTCCAAGATATATAATTTCGAAATCCATTAAATTATACAACCTTTCATAAATAAATACAATAATATAAAAATTAATAGTATAATAATTGTTTGAATGGATAACATAATACTGCTTATTGCTTTTAAATGAGAGAGGGTTGATTCTATTGGACAGATTGAACAAAGGTAACACTCCCGATTTAACCAAAGCAGTTAATTTAGATGTGTTAAAACTAAGAAGAGATGGCCAATACAGTTTAACCGACAATATAAGCGGTAAACTGACTCCGAATTTAAATGCGACTTCAATGAAGTCGAATACGAGAATGGAAGAGAAGAGTATTGTAAACAACAAGCCATCTCAGTTCAGGCCAATAATCGGTGTTAACTTTCACAACCTAAAAAAGTAATAAGCGTTAATAACCGGTGACCTAAAGGGTCACCGGTTGTTTGTGCAAAAAATCCGAACTATATCCCCTCTCCTCTCATATAATAAATAAAATTAATATGGGAGGTAGCTATGATTAGTAATATAGGAGGCGAAGATTCAAGAGCATGCCTGACAATAGGAAGAATTGCTCCTGATTTTACGGCCATGACCACGGATGGTCCCATAACCTTGTCCCAATACAGGGGAAAATGGGTTTTATTGTTTTCCCATCCGGGGGATTTCACTCCTGTCTGCACTTCGGAGTTTATTGCATTTGCCCAGCTTCATCCTGAATTTGAAAAGAGAAACGTTCAGCTGTTAGGAGTAAGCATCGATTCAAACCCGGCACACATAGGCTGGCTTTACGACATATATTTAATGACGGGTATAATTATGCCCTTTCCCTTGATAGCAGACAGGGATGCAAACGTTGCGGAACTCTACGGTATGGTTAATCCGGACAGGATTTATGAGCAGAGCGTCAGAGATGTATTCATAATCGACCCTAACCAGAGAATAAGGTCAATTTTGGCTTATCCTGCCTCAAACGGCAGAAATATGTATGAATTGCTGCGGCTTATAGATGCCCTCCAGGTATCTACTACATATGGCGTAAGCACTCCAGCTAACTGGATGCCGGGAGACCCGGTAATCGTTCCGGTCGCAAGCACCCTTGAAGAAGCATTGGAAAGGGGTGGATCCCCGCAGGATGATTTGACATGTTTTGCCTGGTGGTATTGTTTTACGGACCTATCTGACCTGACACCTTTACCGAATCAATAAAAGGCATGGGACACTGGGACACTGTGGGACACTGGGGACGGTCCTTTTTGTCACACTTGATGACAGTACCCCCGTCCCCTTGTCATACTTGATGACAGTACCCCCGTCCCCTTGTCATAAAAAAAGGGACGGTGGGTCCCTTTTGTTTTTGGTTAACTTTCCAAATCCACTTCCACTATTATGGGAAGTATCATGGGGCTTCTTTTTATTTTGTCATATATAAAGCTGCTCAAAGAATCCTTTATTATCATTTTAATGTTGTTCCATTCTTTAACATTTGTATCTTCGCATTTTTCCAATGCTTTTCTCACAACGGTCTTTGATTCTTCTATCAGGTCTATATTCTCACGGACATACACAAAGCCTCTGGAGACTATTTCCGGGCCGGCCAAAACTCTCCCCCTGCCCCTCTCCGTTGATAAAACTACTATTATCAAGCCGTTTTCGGAAAGAAGCTTCCTGTCCCGGAGAACTATGTTGCCCACATCTCCCACACCCAAACCGTCTACCAGAATATTTCCGGATGTTACGGTGCCGTTTTTAACCATTGATTTGGAAGTGAGCTCAATAACGTCACCGTTATTTCCTATCATTGTATTCTCCATCGGCATGCCCAGCTCATTGGCTAAATTTGCATGCTGGACCAGGTGCCTGTATTCCCCGTGAACCGGTATGAAAAACTTTGGTTTCAACAATGAAAGCATGAGCTTCAGTTCATCTCTTCTGGCGTGGCCGGATACATGGACCTGGGTCAGGGCATCATATAAGACCCTGGCACCTTTTTCATAAAGGGTATTTATTACATTAGAAACTGTAATTTCATTTCCCGGTATGGGGTTGGCTGAAATTATCACCAGGTCACCCGGCTTTATTTGAATTTTCCTGTGGTCGTTATTAGCCATTCTCGTCAGGGCAGACATAGGCTCCCCTTGACTTCCCGTAGTTAGAATGACAATTTCATCATCTTTAAGACTTTTTACCTCATTTACGTTTATGATTGTTCCTTCGGGAGCATTTAAATATCCTAAATCCAGGGAAACCCTGATGGCATTTATCATGCTCCTGCCTGATATTGCAACCTTTCTTTTATTGGCAACGGCAGCGTCGATAACCTGCTGGAGCCTGTGAATGTTTGAAGCAAAGGATGCAACGATTATCCTGGAATCACAGTTTTTAAATACGTCCATGAATTTTTGGCCAATAGTTTTTTCAGATTCCGTAAAACCGGGCCTTTCAACGTTTGTGCTGTCAGACATGGCAAGGAGGACGCCTTTTCGCCCGATGTCCGCAAACTTTCCTAAATCAATAACCTCTTCGTTTATGGGAGTGTAATCAATTTTAAAGTCTCCCGTATGAACTATTGTTCCAATAGGGGTTTCAATGGCATAAGCCACTGCATCCGGTATGCTGTGATTAACTCTTACGGCTGTAATTTTGAAGCATCCTAACTTGAAGGTATCTCCTGCTTTAATCTGATTTAAGGACGCATCTTCTATTTTATGTTCCAAAAGCTTGTTTTCCACAAGACCTAAGGTAAGTTTTGTTCCATATATGGGAATATTCAACTTTCTCAAAAAATATGGTATGGACCCTATATGGTCTTCATGACCGTGAGTTAAAATAATTCCCTTAATTTTTTCTTTGTTTTTTATTAAATAGGTAATATCCGGTATGACTATGTCAATACCTAACATTTCATCTCCCGGGAAGGCCATTCCGCAGTCTATAATGATTATATTGTTGTTATACTCGATAACCGTGGTGTTTTTTCCTATTTCACCCAGCCCTCCCAAGGGTATAACCTTTAATTTATGTTTCTTTTCTGCCATCTTCTTTCTCCTTATCTCTGCATTGTGCACAGATACCGGTGAATTTGACCTCGTGATTTAATATTTCAAAATTGTATTGTTTTTCTATTATTTCTTCCAATGAATTCATGAGGTCTTCTTTAACCTCTATGATTTTACCGCATTGTTTGCACAATAAATGATGGTGCTGATGTACCTCACTGCTGTGGGGCGATAGTATTTCATATCTTTGAAACCCGTCATCGAAGTTATGCCTGTAAACAAGCCCTATGTCTTCAAAAAGGAGGAGTGTTCTGTAAATGGTTGCTATCCCTATCTTAGGGTTTACATTTTGGATTATGTTATAAATATCCTCCGTGGATAAATGCTTATCCTTATTCTCACACAAGACCTCATATACGGTTTTTCGCTGAATTGTCGTTTTGTACCCGTTTTTTTCGAGCAAATCCGTTAAATACTCTGCCATTTTTCCCCCTCTTAAGCTTAAATAAGATCATCAGCTATTCCTTCATACACTTCCTGGACTTCTTTGATTTCTTCCTCGTTCTCAACCTTAACCAGCACTATGCTTCCGTCTTCCATTTCTTCCACATAATAAATCATCCCTTCGTCAGAGTCTATTTTGTGAAGAACGGCATACAAAATATCATCAATGTGAAAAGTTGCTTCAACCACTAACTTTTCTAAGTTTCCTTCGTCATTTATCAATTCAATAATATTGTCCATAGAATCTCCTTTGATTATTTTATACGCTGCATGTAACTTGACAGAATTTGTACTGCTGCTAATTTGTCGATAACTTCTTTTCGTTTCTTCCTTTTTACATCAGCTTCTATCAGCATTCTTTCCGAGATTGTCGTGGTAAATCTTTCATCTTCAAGCTCTACCGGCAAGTCAATGTGTTTTTTCATCTTTTCCAAAAACTTAAGCACCTTTTCTCCCTGTATTCCGATGCTGCCATCTAACATTTTTGGAACACCTGCAACAATTTTGGTAACTTGATATTCATCGATGATTTTTTTCAGCTCATTTATGTCATTTTTGATACTTGTTCTTTTTATCGTCGTTACTCCTTGTGCAGTAATCATCAATAAATCGCTTACGGCCACTCCTATTGTTTTATCACCCACATCCAATCCCATCAATCTTTCCATAGAAACCTCACACAATTTTGATATAAAAATCCGAGCATTCACCCGCGCAATAGCTGCATAAAACACACTTTTCCATATCAACCGCACATTTGCCGTCGACTATCTTCAGTGCATTCTGCCTGCATTTTCTCACGCATTTTCCGCATCCGACACACCACTCTTCAATTACTAAAGAGCGTCTTTGATTTCTAATTTTATTTTTTATATTAATATTTAATTCATTCTTTTCCAAATAAGAGATATTTGCATCTATTTCTTCAAGAGTGCTCATACCTATTGCTATGGAGTCCACATAAGATAAATTGTCAACATATTTAAAAGCTTCTTCAGCTTCCCTTATTAAATGTCCTCCTCCGTAAATTTTCATCGCCATGATGAATTTACCATCTTCTTTTGCCTTTATCAAGGCTTCCGTCATATCTTCCATTGTTCCGTCCTGAATTCCTATGCCTTTATAATTGAGCAAAGGAAAAAGGATTTCTATCTCCTTAAACTTAACCGAATCCTTTACTGCTTCCACCCTGTGGGTTGAAATTCCGAAATGCCTGATTATTCCCTGCTCCTTGTATTTCATGAAGCGGTCCACTGCTTGATAATGACCCAAAAAATTATTCCCGTTATCCTGTTCATGGAGCATGAAAATATCAAGGTAATCCGTGTTCATTTCTTTCAAAGCTTTATTGATGCTGTATTCTGCCGTATTCTTGTCATATGCATAGCTTTTTGAAGCTATGGTTAGTTTATCCCTGTCTTTATCTTTTATGAATTCTCTTAATAAATCATAATTATCATATAGTTCGGCAGTATCAAAAAAATTTATTCCCTTTTCATAAGCATAATTAAGGAGTTTTACCTTATTTTCAAAAGTATCGGAATTTTGGAGTTTGCTTAATGAAAGGGTCCCGTAACAAAGCTTCGATACATTTTCTTTTTCAAATAGTTTTATATATTTCATCTTGCATTGATTTACTTTCCTCTTATCCTATCTGTGTCCATACTTTTAAAATATGGTCAGGCATATAAAAGCAGTATATTTATATACTGCTCAAAGTTATATTTATCCCTAAGCGCATCTATAAATGTGCATCCCCCCCCTACGGTGTGTCCCCTCATCCAAATCGGGGACATTCCTTCTGACTTACACCAATGACTATCACCAAAGAAGGTGTGTCCCCCTTCTTTTAAATATCAATTACATTTAAGTAAACACTTAATATTTCTTCCAAGAGTTCGTCTCTTTCTATTTTTCGTATCAAGCTTCTCGCATTGTTATGATTGGTTATATAAGTGGGGTCCCCGGATAATATATATCCTATCAGCTGGTTGTTGGGATTGTATCCCTTTTCCTTAAGCGATTTGTAAACCTGAGAAATAATTTCCCGAGCCTCATTCAGCGAACCCATGCTGTAATCAAATTTTGCAGTATTATTTACATTATTATCCATAAAAACCACCCCTTGACATTGTACTATAATTTTTCAATAAAATCAATTATTATATTGCTTTTAAGGCCCTTTTTACCGCATTAAAGGCTTCGTCCGTCTTTTCGGGATTTTTCCCTCCAGCTTGGGCAAAGTCAGGTCTTCCGCCGCCGCCGCCCCCGGCAATCACGGCTGCTTCTTTAACTATATTTCCCGCATGTATTCCGCCCTTTACCAAATCCTTGGTTACAGCGGATACAAATAATACCTTGTCTCCCAAATCCGAAGCTAAGAGAACGGCACAGCTTTCATTTTTGTCTCTTATTTTATCGGCAATTTCTCTCAATGTATTTGCATCCTTGCCTTTAAACTTGAGGGCAAAAAACTTAATACCGTTAATTTCTTCATATTTGTCAAGAATCTCATCTATGTCGGATTTTAACAGTTCATTGTTTAACCTTTGGATCTCTTTATCCTTTTCCTTTACTTCCTTCTTTAGGAGGTTTACCTTGCTTAACAATTCATCCCTGGTTGTTTTCATGGATAGGGCCAGTTCGTCCGTCAAATTATCCAGATCCTGCATGTAATCAATGGCTGCTCTTCCCGTAATAGCCTCTATTCTCCTTACCCCGGAAGCTATGCTCCCTTCGGAAAGGATTTTAAACATCCCTATTTTAGCTGTTTGATCGATATGGGTTCCGCCGCATAACTCCTTACTGAAATCTCCCACGCTTACAACCCTTACCATCTCCTCATACTTTTCATCAAATAAAGCCACGGCTCCGGACTTTTTGGCTTCTTCCATAGTGAGGATTTCCGTTGTAACCGTGTAGTCCGAGAGTATTGCTTCATTGACCTTCTTTTCAATTTCTTTTATTGTATTCTTATCTAAAGCTTCAAAATGTGTGTAGTCAAAACGAAGCCTGTCTTTGGAAACATATGAACCCGCCTGATTTACATGGTCTCCTAAGATTTCCTTCAAAACCTTGTGCAATAAGTGGGTGCAGGTGTGGTTCTTTGCGGTGTTTTTCCTTTGGTCGGCATTCACCTTCGCCCTTATGGTATCTCCGACGGAAATGCTTCCTTTGACCAGATCGATGTCATGGAGATAGATACCGTTATTGAGCTTATGAGTATCGGTTACCCTTGCCAGCATTTCATCGGCAGTGAATTCTCCCCTATCCCCGGTCTGGCCGCCCCCTTCAGCATAGAAAGGAGTTTTGTCGAGGACAACAATGCCCGACTGGCCTTCATTCATTGCATTTACCTGTTCAGAGCCCACCACTAAGGCAATGACCTCGGCATCATCTTCTAATTTATTGTAACCTGTAAATATGGTTTTATCCGTATTCAGGGTAAAGTCAGTGTCCTTCCAGCCTGAGGCACCGGTAGCCTTCCTTGCATCCCTTGCCATCTGCCTGTGCTCTTCAAATACCTTGTCAAACTGGTCTTTATTGAGGCTGTAGCCGTTTTCTTTAAGTATTTCTTCCGTCAGCTCCGAAGGAAAACCATAGGTATCATAAAGTTTGAAAGCAGCATTCCCTTCCAGTTCTTTTTTGTTTTCTTCCTTTAATGCTTGAATTTCCTTCATTAAGAGTTCAAGACCCTGGTCGATGGTCTTCTTGAATTTTTCTTCTTCAAGACTTATAACCTTCAGTATGTAACTTTCTTTTTCCCCCAATTCCGGGTAAACTTCCTTCCAATTATCAATAACGACCTTTGCGGTCTCGGTTAAGAATTCGCCTTCAATCCCTAATAATTTGCCCTTTCGGATGGCCCTTCTAATCAACCGTCTCAAAACATAGCCTCTTCCTTCATTTGAAGGAATCACTCCATCCCCTATCATAAAGGTAGCTGCCCTTGAGTGGTCGCAGATGATTCTCATCAGAACGTCGCTTTCCACCTTTTGGCCGTAAGGTATTTTGCAAATTTCAGAAACTTTATTAACAATAAAAATTAAGGGCTCCACATCAAACACCGTGGGTTTGTCTTGTAGCACGGCGGCAACCCTTTCAAGTCCCATTCCCGTATCTATATTCGGTTTGGGCAGGGGGTGGTAAACGCCTTGCTCATCCTTGTCAAACTGGGTAAAAACAAGGTTCCAGATTTCTATGAACCTGTTGCAGTCACATCCCGGTTTGCAGTCGGGCGAACCGCAGCCTCTGTCTTCTCCGGTATCATAATATATTTCGGAGCAGGGGCCGCTGGGTCCCACTTCCAGCTCCCAAAAATTGTCGTCCTTTCCGAGTCTGACTATTCTTTCCATAGGGAGGCCTACCTTGGTATGCCAGATATTCTCGGCTTCATCATCCTCTAAATATACTGTTACCCACAGTTTATCCTCCTCAATCTTCAAAACTCCGGTTAAGAGTTCCCATGCCCAGGCAATTGCCTCATTCTTGAAATAATCACCAAAGGAAAAGTTTCCGAGCATTTCAAAAAAAGTCAAATGTCTGGCCGTATAACCTACATTTTCAACATCCCCCGTCCTCACGCACTTTTGGCAGGTTGCCATTCTCTTGGCAGGAGGAACTTCCGCTCCCGTAAAATATTTTTTCAAGGGAGCCATGCCGGCCCCTATCAATAAAAGGCTCTTATCGTTTTTGGGTATCAAAGAAAAGCTTTGCTCCGTTAAATGTTCCTTGCTCTTAAAAAAATCCAAGTATTCCTTTCGAATATTATTAATTGAAAATCTATCTAATTTATCCACATTATTTCCTCCATATCATAGTATAGGCAATATCTACTTTATTATGAAATTATAATGTATTCTTTCCCTCATTGTCAAGAAACATTTGGGGACGGTACTTTAAAGAACCGTCCCCTGATACTTTTTGGCATGTTTTAATGTTGACAGTGGATTTCATCATCCTCCGGCTTATAGTTTTCCAAACCCTTAATTACCTTGTTGGTTTTTTGTGCGTAATCATATAGGGCAGATTTAACAGCCTGCTCTGCAAGTACTGAGCAGTGAATCTTAACGGGAGGGAGACCTCCCAGAGCTTCTACAACAGCCTTGTTTGAAATCTCAACTGCTTCATTAATGCTTTTGCCCTTAATCATCTCCGTAGCAATGCTTGAAGAAGCAATTGCAGACCCGCAGCCGAAGGTTTCGAATTTTACATCCTCGATTATATCATCTTTAATCTTCAGATAAATCTTCATTATATCTCCGCATTTGGGGTTTCCTACCTGGCCTATGCCATCCGCGTCTTCAATTCTTCCTGCATTTCTGGGATTTCTGAAATGGTCCATTACTATCTCTGAATACATTTTATCTTCTCCGTTATTTTAATTTTTTTTCAAATCCTCGTCATTTTTTATAGGGGACATGGCCCTTAATTTGGCGATTATTTTTTTCATTGTTTCTACGGTATAATCTATATCTTCTTCTTTTATTTCCTCACTCAGGGTAAACCGGATGGAGCCGTGGGCTGTTCCGTGGTCAAGTCCCGTTGCCAGCAAAACATGGGAGGGGTCCAAGGAGCCTGAAGTACAGGCAGAACCGCTTGAAGCCGCTATGCCTTCCATATCCAGGAGCAGTAAAATGGATTCTCCTTCCACATATTTAAATGAGAAGTTAACATTATTGGCTAATCTCCTTGTGGGATGCCCGTTAAGGACAACATCGGGAATATTGTTCTTAATTCCTTCAATGAGCCTGTTTCTTAGACCCGTCAGCCTTTCAATGCGGTTATCAAAATTCCGGGCTGCAATTTCAACAGCTTTCCCGAAACCTACAATATTCTGGACTCCTTCGGTACCGGCTCTTCTGCCTCTTTCCTGGCCGCCCCCGTGAATAAAGTTATCTATCCTTGTTCCCTTTCTTATATACATACCGCCTATGCCCTTTGGTCCGCCTAATTTATGGGCAGACATTGACATCAAATCTATATGCAGTTTATTAACATCTATCCTGACGCTTCCCAGGGCTTGAACAGCATCTACGTGGAATAGGATCCCATGCTCTTTGGCAATTTCTCCTATTTCCTCGATGGGCTGTATCGTTCCTATTTCGTTGTTTGCAAACATTACCGAAATCAGCATTGTCTCGGGCCTAATTGATTCTTTCAGCTGGTCTAAGTCTATGAGCCCGTATCTGTCTACATCCAGATAGGTTGTTTCTATTCCGAATTTTTCTAAGTACTCACAAGTATGAAGTATTGCGTGATGCTCGATTTTAGTTGTTATTATGTGGTTCTTTCCTTTGTTGAGATTTGCAAAAGCAACTCCCTTTAACGCCCAGTTATCCGACTCGGTACCGCCTGCGGTAAAATATATTTCTTTTTCATCCGCATTCAAAAAGTCAGCTAAGGTTTTTCTTGCCTTTTCTATGGCTTCTTTTGATTTTCTGCCTAATTCATATAATTGACTCGATGGATTTCCGTACAAGACATCAAAATACTGCATCATTTCATCAATTACTTCTTTTTTAGTCCTGGTTGTTGCGGCATTGTCAAGATATAGCTTCCTGCTCATTTTTTCCCTCCGATAAAATTTTTTCCTGTTCCTCGTACATATCAGCTAAGGTTATGTTGTCAATGACATCATTGATACTTTTTTCAATTTTCTCAAATATAACTCTCGTTGCACATATTGATTCCCTGGAGCAAACTTCTTTACCTAAACAATCGGAAGTTGTTATTTCTCCCTCAAGGGTTCTAAGTATCATTCCAACGGTTATTTCCTCGGGTGACTTGGCAAGAAGATATCCTCCTTGGGGTCCTCTCACCGTATCAATATAGCCGCTTTTTTTTAATTTTGCAAAGAGCTGCTCTAAATAATTTTCCGATATACCATACTTTTCTGATATCTTTTTTAGAGGAACCGGCCCTAAACCGTAGTTTTTTGAAAGTTCAAATGCTGCCTTCAGCCCGTATCTACCCTTGGTGGATAAAATCATTTTCGCTCTCCTCTCCTATAATCCCTACTAATTCAGTAGGGTATAACTAATTATAGAATACCCCAGTAACTTTGTCAACAAATAAAATAAATTTTTAGGGACGGTTCTTTTCGTTCTCAACATTTTAGGGACGGTTCTTTTCGTTCTCAACAAGATTTTCGGGGACGATTCTTTTCGTTCTATCAATAAGAACAAAAAGAACCGTCCCCGAAAATTCTATGGTAATAATTTATACACGTTACGGCCGTTTCTGTTGATTTGGCTGTATACATTGCTTACTCCCCTAAATTCGTTTAAAATAATATTCAAGGTCCTGCGGTCATTTGTTTTTATGCATAAGTCGCATTCATTCTTTATGCTGAAGGGAGTTTGAATCAATTGAACATTTTTAATCCCCCGCTCTTGCAGTCTGTTGAATGCGGCAAGAGCATAATTCCCGTGTTGAAAAGTTATAATAAAAACTTCCATAGGGATACCTCCTCACTCCATTTTATTAAAAGGAGCAAAGAAGGTTACAAAAGGGAGACATTCACCTGCAAGCAAAGAATGTTAATTTATTTGTATTTCTTTTGCTTCTTCCGGTTTAAAATCATTTCTCAAATCATATATGTTATGCGACGTAAAGTCTCTTAATTGTCTATCTCCCAATGAATAGGTTCGCATGAATTTTTTTGCGGTCACTACTGACCAATGCTCGGCATCCCATGTGAGATACCCGTCTTCATCAGTTTTTTTATCATGAAGTATTAAATCAATCTGCCTGTTTTCTTCTGTCATCAAATTAATCAAATCCTGTGTAGTAACATCTATTTCTATATTTTTAATCAAATCATATGCTTTCATATAATCCTCCTTAGGTCGGGACTATCTTAGTTTATATACTTATGGTCCTCTTCGCTTTCATAAATGTTCAGTTCATCTTTCAAGAACTCTAAATTTGATTCATAGTCTTCAACAGAAATTTGATTGCTTAAGAGCAGGGCGTCTAACCTTTTCTTTTGATATTCAAACAAGAATATTTCCTTGCAAGGCCAAACTACATTTTTCTTTTTATCGCTCTGTGATTTCAAAACCGAAATATTTATTTCATTTTCCGGCAGGTCGGCAATAGTGCCCATCAAATAAAACTCATTTACCTTTATTTGATTGTTATCGAACATGCTTCTGATTTTCTTGATAAACAAATAATGCTCTTTCTTAATTTCATAAGAAACCTCAGCATTCAGCATTTCCGCTTCCAAATCCGGGTTGTAAAAATCAACGTGGACGTCATAGATCAGTTCTTTGTTCAAATCATCAAATTTGAGTTTATCATTAACAATCCTGTCAATATTTGGGTCGGTAATTTTTCCATACACCTTATACATGTTGCCCTCCTTACTGCCTCAAATATTCCAAAAATTTCTTAATTTTACTTTCGTAGCCGGATTCTTTCGGCTCATAAAACTTCGTCTTTATGGTTTCAGGCATGTATTGTTGTTTTACATAAAACTTTTCATAATCGTGGGGATATTTATATTCTATTCCCCTCTTCAGCATTTCAGCACCTTTATAGTGTTTATCCCTTAAATGAGCCGGTACTTCATGGGACTCATTTTCAACTGCCTTCATGGCTCTGTCGATTGCCACAACGGAGGCATTGCTCTTGGGTGCACATGCTATATAAATTGCAGCCTGGGCAAGGATTATCCGCCCTTCGGGAAAGCCTATTATCTCAACTGCCTTGAATGCATTTACGGCAACCTCCAAGGCTCTGGGATCTGCATTTCCCACATCCTCTGAAGCACAGATAATTATCCTCCTTGCAATGAACTTAGGATCTTCTCCGGCCTTTATCATTTTCGCCAGCCAATAAACCGCCGCATCCGGATCAGACCCCCTCATGCTTTTAATAAATGCCGATATGGTATCGTAATGGTTGTCTCCGTTTTTGTCGTAATCAATTTTCTTTCTTTGGATGCATTCAGATGCAGTATCTATGTTTATTCTTATTTTTCCGTCAATTTCTTTAGTCGTTTCAACGCCTAACTCTAAAGCATTAAGAGCGCTTCTTATGTCTCCGTTTGAGTATTGGGCAATATGGTTTAAAGCATCTTCATCAATTTCCACTCTTCTGTTTCCGTATCCTCTTTCGTCCCTCAAAGCCTTTCTCATGACTTCCTTGATGTCCTCTATATCAATGCTTTTGAACTCAAATACCAGTGACCGTGAAATCAAGGCGGAATTAACTTCAAAATACGGGTTTTCGGTGGTAGCCCCAATCAATATTATTGTACCATTTTCCACATAGGGAAGCAAGGCATCCTGCTGTGCTTTATTGAAACGATGAATTTCATCTATGAAGAGAATTGTCTTCTTATTATAAATAGAAAGCTCATCTACCGCAAAGCTTATTTTCTCCTTTATGTCTTTTATGCCGCTTGTAACCGCATTTAAGGTGGTAAAATTGTTGTTTGTGGTATTTGCAATAATTTTGGCCAAGGTTGTCTTCCCGGTTCCGGGAGGCCCGTAAAAAATCGCAGAGGTAAGCTTGTCGGCTTCTATTGCCCTGCTTAAAATCTTGCCTTCACCCACAATATGGTCCTGGCCGACAAATTCGCTTAAGCTTAAAGGCCTCATCCGCTCTGCAAGAGGGCCTTCCTTCTTTATGGAGTTTTGGTATTGCATTTCAAATATATTCATAGCTCAATCCTTGCACCTTTGGGGTTATTCGCGGCACTTGTTAAAGCTTTTTGCCAACTGTAAATTTCAGCACATTCTTTTTCATTTCCCTCTTATCGTAAGCCTTTAAGAGGAAAAAGGATATTATCAGGGAAAACAAGGAAGCAACCGCAGACAATATGTCCTTATTGGGTCCCTTCAGAATCATCTGAAAAACGAAAACCGTAATCAGCATCAATAATAAGGGAAGGCCGTAAAGGACAGCTATATGCTTGAGCATAACTTCATTTTCTGCTCGAATCTCCACATAATCCCCAACATTTATCTCATCTCTCACATCCGAAATATCGGTTTCGACGATAACACTTTTAACCTTGCATGCAGAGGAGCAGCTTTTGCAGCTGTCTCCGCATGCCGTTACCCTTTTGACGGAAATAACGGCCTTATTCCCCTCAATTTTTTCTATCTTTCCAATATTGTCCATTATTATTTCCTTTCTGTAAACCTACTCATCTATTTTGATTTTCAGTTCTTCAAGCTGCTGTTCGGTTACCATGGTAGGAGATCCGGTCATCAGGCAGGCAGCACTTTGTGTCTTTGGGAATGCAATTACATCTTTGATGCTGGTCGCCCCGGTGAGAAGCATCATAAGGCGGTCCAAACCGAATGCAATTCCTCCGTGGGGAGGCACCCCGTACTTAAATGCTTCAAGGAGGAAACCGAACTTTTCTTGAGCTTCTTCTTCCGTAAAGCCTAATGCTTTGAACATCCTGTTCTGCAAGGCCCTGTTCGTGATACGTATGCTGCCCCCTCCTATTTCATCTCCGTTTATTACAAGGTCATAAGCTTTTGCCCTGACTTCTTGGGGAGCCGTTTCCAATTTGTCTATATCCTCATCCACAGGAGATGTGAAGGGATGGTGTTTAGCCACGTATCTTTCTTCTTCCTCGCTGTATTCGAACAATGGAAAATCTGTAATCCACACCAATTCATAAACATTATCATCAATTAAATTTCTTTCCCTGGCTATTTCAATTCTCAGGGCACTGAGTGCGGTATTTACGGCCGATTCATTGTCGGCCACTATAAACACCATATCTTTTTTCTTGAGGTCCAACAAAGAAATCAACTCAGCAATTTCACCTTCGCTTAAGAATTTTCCTATCGGAGAATCAAGTTGTCCGTTTTCATACTTGAGCCAGGCTAATCCCTTTGCCCCGTGTGACTTGACGAACTTCTCCAATTTAGAAATCCCTTTCTTTGAATAGTCATCAGAGGCCCCGTCAACCTTTATGCATTTAATCAAACCGCCGCTTTCATAAACCGATTTGAATGCATTGAATCCGGAATTCTTAAATACATGAGTGATGTTTTTCAGCTCATATCCAAAGCGTAAATCTGGCTTGTCGCAGCCGTATTTATCCATGGCTTCATTATAAGGCATCCGCCTTAATGGAAGCTTAATATCAATATTTTTAACTTCCTTGAATATTCTTTGAATAAGCCTTTCATTTATACCCATCACATCTTCTGCATCCACAAAGGACATTTCAATGTCAACCTGGGTGAATTCCGGCTGGCGGTTTGCCCTTAAGTCCTCATCCCTGAAGCATCTTACAATCTGGAAATACCTGTTCATTCCCGACACCATCAAAAGCTGCTTATAAATCTGGGGGGATTGAGGCAGGGCATAGAAATTACCGGGTGAAATCCTGCTGGGTACCAAATAGTCTCTTGCCCCTTCAGGTGTAGGTTTTGCCAAGAATGGGGTTTCGATTTCATTAAAGCCGTTCTCATACAAAAAGTCTCTGATGACCTTTGATGTCTTGCTTCTCATCAGGAGGTTTTTTTGCATGAAAGGCTTTCTCAAATCAAGATATCTGTATTTCAACCGCATTTGCTCGGAAACATCATCATTATCCTTTATATAAATGGGAGGAGTTTCTGCTGAATCTAAAATTCTTAATTCCTCCGCGTAAACTTCTATCTCTCCAGTCGCCATCTCAGGATTTTTTGCTTGTCTTTCATATACCTTTCCTTTGATTGCAATAACATATTCACTTCTTAACCCCTCCGCCTTTTCAAAAGCTTCCTTGTTTACATCGGCATCGAAAACAATTTGAATTAAGCCCGTAATATCTCTTAAGTCCGCAAAAATCAAGCCGCCTAAGCTTCTTCTTTTTTGCACCCACCCCATAAGCACGACTTCCCTGCCTATTTGGTCCTTGTTTAACTCTCCGCACATATTTGTCCTTCTAAGTGTTCCCATTGTTTCCATAGTATCCTCCATTGTTTAATTAGGGGCATTCCTCTGACCGGCAAAGGCTATCTTTATTGCAAGAGGTGTGTCCCCATACCTATAATAATAAAAACCCGTCCCCTGCTTAGGGACGAGTATAACCCGCGTTGCCACCCTATTTGGACTCTAAAGTCCCACTCATTTAATATTTGCATTTGTTGGGGTGTCTTCATCACCAAGATAATAACAGGCTCCCATCATCCCTGTCTTGCTGTGATCATTGCTTTATGACTACTCTTCCCCTGCAATTATTTACAAATAAATTACCACACCCCATTCTCTTTGTCAACACTATTTTTAGGGACGTATTTTTAGTATTTTTTGTATTTTTTGGGACGGTTCTTTTCGTTCTCAGACTTTAGCAGACTTTAGGGACGGTTCTTTTCGTTCCCAACAGTGTTCCAATAAATTTCAATAAAAAAAATAATATTGTAATAAAATCCCTTGTAAACGGATTTTCAAGAACGAAAAGAACTGTCTCTGAATATAGGTTTCTTGAGAACGAAAGGAACCGTCCCTGAAAACAGTCCCTGAAAACAGATTTTCAAGAACGAAAAGAACCGTCCCTGAAAACTTTACTAAAAATTACTTGGTCAAGTCGTCCAAGGTTTTGAAAGTGTAGCCTAAGTCCTTCCACTTTGATAAGAGTTCATCCAATATCTGCCGGTTTGTATCGGAGGTGGAGTGTAATAAGACCACAGCCCCCGGGTGGATGCGGGGAATGAGCTTGCTGAATGCATATTCCTTGCTGGGTTGTTTATCCTTGTACCAGTCAACGTATGCCAGGCTCCAGAATATGGTTTTATAGCCTAATTCATCAGCCATCTTTAAATTCTCCTCGCTGAATTTCCCTTGAGGAGGCCGGTAGTATTTCGGCATTTCTTTACCTGTTATTTGCCTGAACAATTCTTCCAAGGAAGTCAGCTCCCTGGCAAATGATTCCTTGTCGGAAATAAGGGACATATCCGGGTGGTGGTAGGTATGGTTGCCTACAATATGGCCTTCCTCAACCATTCTTTTAACCAGGTCCGGCTCCTCTTCCAGGTAGTGGCCTACTAAGAAAAATGCCGCCTTTACATCATGAGCTTTCAAGGTATCCAATATTTTGGGAGTATTGCCGTTCTCAAACCCTGCATCAAAGGTAAGATAAATACATTTTTCATCCGGGTCTCCCACGTAATAGGCATTGTATTTTTTTAAAAAGTCTTTGCCCGCATTCCCCATGGGGGGTGCTCCCTCTGCATTGAATTTAAGTCCCCAATTTGTTATATTTGTAGAAACCGTAACAGAAAAATTCCTGATAAGGCTGACGCTTAACAAACCAAAAACCACCAATAGTGCTATTAATATTATAATGAATAATTTTTTGTTAATTCTTAGAACCACATTTCTCACCCCTTTATTCATTTATATATATAAGGGGGCATAATATGTCTATAAAATATTTCATATTTTAAAAAACATTCTTTGACAAACTAATATAAATACACTATAATGTTATGGATATTATACTAATGAGGAGAAAATATGTTAGAGCATCTTATAAACATTATCGTTCCTAACATTGCTCATTTTCTTGAGCTGATTGGAGTCTTTATCATCCTGTATTCGGCGATAAAGGCATTTATTAAATATGGATTGCTCCGGTTCGACTTCGGAGACGAAAGAATAAAAATAGAATTATCCCAGGCTTTGGCAATGGCTCTGGAATTCAAGTTAGGGGCGGAAATCCTGAAAACTTTGATCATCAGAACCATAGATGAGTTAATAATTCTTGCTTCCATTGTAATATTGAGAGCAGCCTTAACATTTATAATACATTGGGAAATAGAGACCTCGAAGCGGGGAAGCCACTCCAATGAAACAAAAATAACTGAAAACAAAGAATAAAAGAGCAGAAAAACCGTTGAAATTCAACGGTTTTTCTTATAGTCAAGCCTTCCTCATCTGATGAAATGCGTATAAACCTTCCTTTCATATTCCGGCTTTTTAACTTTCCCTTCGCCGAATTCAATCAGCTTTAAGAGCCACGCCATGTTTTTGCCTAATATTCTCAATATTTGCATACCTTCCTCGTCCTGCAAAACCTCTTTGGGACCTCTGCCGTATATGACATTCCAGTAGTTTGATGTAGGTATTACCATTTCCGCATAGGTCAGATAATTGTTGAGCTGATTAAAGGCAGGAAGGCCGCCGGACCGTCTTACGGCGGTTATACCCACTCCAACCTTGTGCCTGTACAAGGAATTATTGGCACTTCCCACATAGAATGCCCTGTCCAAAAATGCTTTCATTTCAGCTGATATATCCGAATAATGTACCGGTGACCCAAGTATTATCCCATCTGCTTCCTTCATTTTTTGTATCCATTCATTTACATCGTCATCTATGATGCATCTTTCATCCCTTGATTTGAAGCAGTGGTTACATGCAGTACACCCTTTTATGTTCTTATTTCCCACATGAATTATTTCGACTTCGATATTTTCAGCTGTCAGCTGTTCGGCAACAAGCCTAATGGCTTCATAGGTATTTCCTTCTTTTCTTGGGCTTCCGTTAAATGCAACGACTTTCATTTTTACCTCCATAAACACCCTGGTGGGATTTTATTTAATTGCTTCCATCAATACTCTTTCGATTTTTTCTTTTGTTGGAACCCCCTCATGGACCTTGACTCCGTCCACATAAAATGTAGGGACGTAGTAATAATCGTGAGCGTTGGCTGCCTGCACATCCTTGTTTTCATCTATGTATTCCATGTCTATATTGGCATATTCAGAATTGTTGGCTATCAAATCATCCAATATCCTGAATGCTCTCCTGCAATGGGGACAGCCTTCCATATAAAAAATTTTAACCTTTTTCATTTATCCTCCCATTTCCAATAATTCTTGCTTCTTAGATATTATTTCATCAATTCTTTTGCCGTATTCTTCTAAGCTTTTGAAGTTGCGTATGGTCTCATGCTTGTTTTCACCGATAATTATTTTGCTTGAAGCCCCGAGACCGCACCCTAATATGGTTTCCAATTCCTCAATCATGACCATATTGTAGATGCATTCCCTGCCTTCTTTGGTATAACCGATATTTTCCGAGTTGCCTTTAATATTTTTTTGTCTGTACATATAGTAGGGTTTATACCCCTTATCCCGGCAAACCTCATTTATTACGGCATGCATCTTATTAATAAGGTCATAATCCTTATTCAGCCGGGAGCTTTCCTTGGTAAGCTCGGAAAGCTTTTTGTAAGCCAAGGTATGGACCGTTATATTTTCAGGACTTAATCCTGAAATAATTTCAATTGTTTTTCTCACATCTTCCTCATCTTCACCGGGCAAACCCAAAATCAGGTCCATATTTATGGTCTTAAATCCGATTTCTCTTGCCAAAAAGTATGCATCAACAATTTCAGAGCTTAAGTGTTTCCTCCCCACTGCCGATAAGGTATAGTCGTTCATGGTTTGGGGGTTTATGGATATCCTGTTGACAAGATTGTTTTTCAGGCAGACAAGTTTTCCCTTGTTTAAAGTGTCCGGTCTTCCGGCTTCAAAGGTTATTTCTCTTATTTCCGATAAATCGTAATGCTTGTTAATTGCTTTAAAAATCCTATCGATTTGGTCTTCATTCAATAGGGAAGGGGTTCCCCCTCCTATGTAAACCGTATGCAAGTTCAGCTTTCTCTTTATAGCAAGAGCTATGGTTTTTTCAATTTCAAAGACTAATATATCCAAATAAGAATTAATTTTCTTTTCAGGGCAGTTTACAAATGAGGTAAAGGAGCAATAGGTGCACTTTGAAGGGCAGAAGGGAATCCCGATGTATAAATTGTAATTGGATTTGTTTGTTTTGTCGTCTATATATTTTTCTTCGATCTTTAATATATCCCAAAGAAGCTTTATTTTTTCTTCCTTTACTTCATAGGTATTTGTCAATATCTCATTTATTTCTTCCCTGCTTTTGTTTTGCCGTCTTGCAATTATCAATATTTTTGCTACCCTGACCCCGGTCAAAATGCCGTAATCGGGTTCAACCTTGTAGTATGATTTCAAAACATTGTGGATTGTTTTTATCACCAAGGTTTTTTTAAGTTTTTTTACGCCGTGTTTCTCCAAAACAATGTCATCCGCTTTGAAGCATGATTCGTATAAGAGGTCCTTGTCCATGTAAAGGCGGGCTTCTGCCCTTATTGTTTCTCCTTCGTCGAGGCATGACACAAGAGACAGGCCCCTTCCTTCAAAGGAGCCGTGAGATATTTCATAATCAGCATTTAAATCAAATACTCTCAGTGCATTTCTGACTTCGTATTCATAATCATGACCCGATAAATAGAATTTGAACATTATCCTTACCTTTTATCACCTTGTCTTTACAAAAGGATTCAAGAGTTTTTCCTCTTTTATTGTCGAAGGCGACATGTGACCCGGATAAATCACCGTATCATCATCGTATTTGAATATTTTGTCCTTGATTGAGCTTATAATCTCATCATAAGACCCTCCCGGAAAATCGGTTCTCCCGATGGACCTCCTAAACAGGGTGTCTCCCGTCATCATAATGTTTCCCGCCTTGATGCAGATGCCCCCCTTGGTATGTCCGGGAGTATGAATTATTTCAAACTTTAAATCGCCTAAATTGATTTGGTCTCCATCCTCCAGCAAAACATCAGCTTTTATCGAAATTTCCTTCCTGAACATGGACTTTGTAAAGTTCATCCCGCTGTCCTTGAGACCTTCCGCATCTTCCCTGTGGATATAAACTTTTAGCCCGTATTTATCCACTAAGTCTTCCACGGCTCCGATATGGTCCCCGTGACAGTGGGTCAGAATAATTATTTTTGGAGTTACTTTCAACTCATTTAATTTACTGTCAATTTTATTAAAATCAGCGCCGGGATCTATTATGGCTGCCTCCCTTGTCACTTCGCTTGCGGCGATATAACAGTTGGCACCGTAGATCCCAACTTCCAATGCTTCAAATATCATTATTTCCTCCTAAAAAAGTCTTTTGCTGTCAAGCAGTATGGTTACGGGGCCGTCATTTATCAGCTCTACCTCCATGTGTGCCCCGAATTCCCCTGCCTCTGTGGTAATATTTTTTTCCTTCATGGAGTCAATGAATCTTTCATACATGGGAATTGCCTTTTCCGGTCTTGCAGCTTGGGTAAAGCTTGGCCTCCTCCCCTTCCTTGCATCTCCAAGCAAGGTGAACTGGGAAATAACCAATAAGCTTCCCCCGACATCCAAAAGGCTCTTGTTCATTTTTCCTTCTTCATCTTCAAATATTCTAAGGTTTGGAATTTTATCGCACATATATTCCAAATCCTTTTCTTCGTCACTTTCTTCCACTCCCAGCAAGAGTAAAATACCCCGGTCTATTTTTCCGATGATTTTTTCTTCAACCTTTACCCTTGCCCTTGATACTCGCTGTACAACTGCTCTCATTTTTCACCCTCACAATAACATGACTCACTTCTTGGTTCTGTAGGCTTCCAATACTCCGTCTAATTTCTTAATCTTTTTAATCAAATCCTCTATTTGCTTTATATCATTTATTTCAAATCCGATATCGACTATTGCTATCTTATCCTTATTTATTCTCAAATTAAGGGACACGGCATTAAGCTTGGCATCCACATAAAGGGAGGTAATGTCCTGGAGAAGCTTTGGTCTGTCCAAAGCTTTAATCTGAAGCTCGCTTAAAAATGCTGCCTTTTCCTTATCATCCCACTGAACTTCGATAAATCTCTGGTCGCTTGAATCGCTCAGGTCGTGAATGTTTGTACAGTCAGCCCTGTGAATTGAAACTCCCCTGCCCCTTGTGATGTACCCTACTATGGCATCCCCGGGTACGGGATTGCAGCATTTTGAAAAACGAATCTTTACGTTGTCGATACCTTTTATGATGACGCCGGAGGCGTGCTTTTCAATTCGCTTTGGTATTTTTGCATCTATGCTCTTTTCAAGGCTTTCTATTTTATCAAGCTCTAACTTATCCTTGTTCTTCTCAAGGTATATAAGTTTAAGCCTGTTTACTATCTGGTTTTCGGTTATGCCTCCGCTGCCTACGGCAGCATAGAGGTTGCTTAAGGAAAACATATTGTATTTATCCGCAACTGTTTTAATCCAGTCATCCTTCAGCAGGTCACCTACCTGGTAACCCTGCTTCTTAATTTCTCTTTCGATTAACTCCTTACCTTTTTCAACATTAAATTCTTTATCTCTGTCCTTGAAAAATTTTCTGATTTTGGATTTAGCCTGGCTGGATGCGGCAATTTTGAGCCAATCCCGGCTTGGGCCGGTACTTGACTGGGATGTTAATATTTCAACCTGGTCACCGGTTTTAAGCTTTGTGTCCAGGGGGACTATCCGCCCGTTTATCTTTGCCCCGACGCACTTATTTCCTACGGCAGTATGGACCCTGTAAGCAAAATCAATGGGAGTGGACCCTGTGGGCAGGTTCACCACTTCACCCTTGGGGGTAAATACGAAGACTTCATCTGTATATAAGTCAATTTTCAAGGCCTCCATAAATTCCTGAGGGTCTTTTGTCTCCTGCTGCCATTCCAGCATCTGTCTCAACCAATTTAATTTTTCCTCATAATTCGTGGGTTCATCTATGCCTTCCTTGTATTTCCAGTGGGCTGCGATACCATATTCAGCCGTCTGGTGCATTTCCAAGGTTCTTATCTGGATTTCAAAGGGCTCCCCTTCAGGTCCGATTACAGTGGTATGCAAGGACTGGTACATATTGGGCTTGGGCATGGCAATGTAATCCTTGAACCTGCCCGGTACCGGTTTCCATAGGGTGTGAACGATCCCCAGGGCACCGTAACAATCCTTGATGCTTTCGACAATGATTCTGATGGCTATCAAATCGTAGATTTGCTCAAAGGACCTGTTTTTGAAGTACATTTTCTTATAGATGCTGTATAAGCTTTTGGGCCTCCCCTTGATATCGGCTGCCATCTTCTGCTCATCCAGCTTTTCTTTAATGACCTCTATTATGTGGGATATGTAACCCTTCCTTTTTTCGCTTTTTTCCTGTACTTTCTTGAGTAAATCTTCATATCCTTCAGGGTCTATATACTTTAGGCTTAAATCTTCCAATTCCCACTTAATGGACGCAATACCCAGGCGATTTGCGATAGGAGCATATATTTCTATCGTTTCCATGGCCTTTTGGTATTGTTTTTCCTTGGGCATATACTGCAAGGTCCTGATGTTGTGAAGGCGGTCCGCTAATTTTATTATTACCACCCTTATGTCCTTTGACATGGCCACTATCATCTTCCTCAGGGATTCGGCCTGGCGTTCTTCCTTGTTTCTGTATTTAACCTTGCTGAGCTTTGTAACCCCGTCCACCATGTTGGCAATTTCAACACCGAATTCTTTTTTTATATCATCGACGGTTATGCCGGTATCTTCCACAACATCATGCAAAAGACCTGCGCAGATGGTCTGGACATCCATGTGCAAGTCAGCCAAAATGAGCGCAACATTATAAGGGTGAGTAAAATATCTCTCACCCGAAAATCTGGTTTGTGCGTTTGAGTGTGCCATTTCAGAAAAATTATAGGCTTTAACGACAATATCCAGATCGGCATTTGGATTGTATGATTCGATTTGATTAATAATGTTGCCTAACATAGGTCATTCAGCTCCTATACTTCTTTGCAGTCTTTTGACATGGTGTATCCCCATACCTTATTTATCGTATGTTATCAAGGATTCTACCCTGTAGCCTTTCAATTTTTCTCTTCCTTTCAAGTCCTTCAGCTCTATGAGAAAGCAGAGGCCCACAACTTCGCCGCCTAACTTTTCCACTAACTTTGCAGTGGCATACATGGTTCCTCCGGTAGCTAAAAGGTCATCGATAATCAAAACTTTCTGGCCTTTTTTTATGGCATCCCTGTGTATTTCCAAAGAGTCTGTACCGTACTCCAGCTCATATTCATATTTAATTGTATCCGCAGGAAGCTTCCCGGGTTTTCTAACCGGCACGAATCCCGTCCCCAGCAAATATGCCAGAGGGGTTGCAAATATAAAACCTCTTGACTCCGGTCCTGCCACCATGTCAATATGAACACCCTTAAACTTGTCTGCCATTTCATTTATGCATTGATGCAAGGCTTCAGGATCCTTCAGCAAGGTTGTAATATCTTTAAAACTGATTCCTTCCGCAGGAAAGTCCTCGATAACGCGAATTTTATCTCTTAAATCCATTTCTGCCTCCAAGCATTTATTTTTTTATATAGAGTATGCTATTTTTTATGGCATATTTAATTCCATCTGCCTTTTTTAACATACATATTATTTCTTCCGCCGTTATTCTTGTATTATATAGTTTGTTGAGTTTTTCCACAAGCATGAATATATCGGTCTTAATGGTCTTTGATTTTGCCTTGTTAATCTGGAATTCCAATATTTTTAATTTTTCAGGATCTATCTTATAATCGAATTCTTCACTTTCTTCAACATTGTGTAAAACCAGCTGGATGTTTCTTAAACCCCTGTAAATATTTTCACTTAATGTAACAATGTATGAATCAGGGATTGAAAGGACTTTTTCAAGCATCCCGATTTTATTGAATCCTATGACGGGAATATTCTTTCCTCCCTTTGAGACCAGGAAACTTATGTGTTTTCCTTCTATGCCTGCCTTCCTGATATTTTTCAGGGATACATTTTGAAGGGCTAACAAGGGTTTTTGATTTCCCGAGCCGAAGGGCTCAAACTTATTTATTTCATCGTATAGTTTTAAATCTATATCATCAATGTCCACTACTGCGTCTGCCCTTATTTGATTGTATTCTTCATCCCTGCTAAAGCCCGCATAATTATTTAATTCATTTGCAAAAGAACTTATGTTTTTCTCCAAAATGGTCAGGCCTGCTGCTAATTTGTGTCCTCCGTACTTTTCAAGATAAGTGTCCGCTGCCTTAAAAGACTCATATATATCAACATGGTCCAAGCTCCTGGCCGACCCTTTACCGATCCCGTCCTTGACGGATATGACAACACAAGGCCTGTAATACTTTTCGGTAAGCCTGGATGCAACAATCCCGATCACTCCTTCATGCCAGTTATCCCCGTGCACTACCATGACATTATTCTTATATAGGAAGCTTGATTCTATTTTTTCAACTGCCTCCTTGAATATCTGATTTTCGGTTTCTTTTCTCGCATTGTTTAATTTTTCAAGCTCCTGTGCAAACATTTCAGCTTCAGCTTCATCTTGGGTCAGCATTAAGTCTATAGCTATTCTTGCCGTATCCATCCTTCCCGAAGCATTGATCCGGGGAGCCAGTATAAAGCCTATGTGGTAGGATTTGATTGTTCTATCTTTTATTCCCGATACTTCGATTAATTTTTTGATTCCCAAAACCTTAGTCTCATTTATTCTTTTTAATCCCTGATAGGCAATGATCCTGTTATCCTTGATTAAATCCACTATATCTGCAACAGTGCCCAGGCATGCGTATTCTAAGAGGACATCTTCGATTTCTTCTATTTTCAAAAACTTATTTAAATGAATCAAAAATTTAAAAGACAGTCCGGCCGCACATAAATGCTTATTCTTAGACGGACAATCTTTTTGCTTGGGATTGATTATGGCATATGCATCCGGGAGTACTTCCCTGCACTCGTGGTGGTCCACTATGATTACATCTTTATTCAGCCTTGTAATTTCGGCAATTTTCTCGACTTCACTTATGCCGCAGTCAACGGTAATCAAAAGATCAAAATCTATGGCACCCCTTATAACATTGTTGACAAAGTCAGAGCTTATACCATACCCCTCGCTTTCCCTTTCGGGAATGTAGTAATCAACATCAGCCCCTGCCCTTCTCAACAAAACAACAAATTGGCTGATGGAAGTAATTCCGTCAACATCGTAGTCCCCATAAATTAAAATTCTATCCTTATCTTTTATTGCTTCAAGAACTCTCAGGCAACCCTTATGTAAATCTTTGTAATTTTCGGCACTTTCAAAATATTTGAAGTCCGGGTCAAGGAATTGTTCTATGTCATCAAAAGATTTAATATTCCTGTTTAAAAGTATTATTGAAGATGTTTTTGAAAGATTAAATCTTTTACTGATTCTTTCAATTTCATCACTATTATATTCATTGACTTTCAACTTCGCTGTTTTCATTATCTATCTGCATTGCACCTTCATCTTTAGTTTCCGTAACCTTTATTTCATCAATATTTTGACTTTGGAGTCTTTTTATTTCTTCTTCCTGAACTTTATTTTGGTTTTCCAGCCTGCTTATGCTTTCACCCAGCCGGTCAATTTCATCCTGCAGCTTTTGCTTTTCGGCTTCCAAGGTTTCCATGTTTGTTTGAAGCTGAGTTTTTTCGGTTTCCAAAGCCTTGATGTCAGTTTCGTATTTTGCTTTTTCTCCTTCAAGAGCCTTGAGTTTATGCGTTAATTCTTTTTGCTCGGATCTTTTCTTGAACTGCCTTGTAGTCCCTAATACCAATATTATCACGGCGCCCAGTATCAGGCAGATCATCATGATTACGGCTAAGGGCATCTCATATCTGGCAAAAAACAAATCCACGGGGACGGGTGTTCCATTTTGTATTGCAAAAATCGCAACAAAAATCGCAATTATTAAAATTATTATGAAACCAATTTGCATATCAACACTCCTCTCTTGTTAAACTCATTTAATTGTATCTATTATACTATATATACACCTACAATTGCCACTGTTTTTTATGCCCCGTCCCATTTTTCTCTCCCTATGCTTGTCCCGCACATCCCACCGAACCTATTAAGTGAGGCCATTTTTGCTTTTATATAAATGGATAATTCTACCCTCTTCTTTTCAAGAAGACATCCCACCTCATAGGGGATACTGAAATCCTTATTGAAATTATATGCGTTTGCATGACATCCCCCGCTGCAAAAGAATTTTGCCCAGCAGGCCTTGCATGCAGGTTTATCATGTACGGATACATTTTTAAACTTTTCAACAATATGTCGGCCGGTTATGCCTTCGTCAACATTGCCGATAATGAACCCTTCATCACCTACAAATTGGTGGCAGGGATACAAGTCCCCCGACGGGGTTACCGCCAAATATTCCGTTCCCGCTCCGCAGCCGACCGACCTCTTGTAAATGCACGGGCCTCCGTCTAAATTAATGTTGAAATGGAAAAATTGAAAGCTTTTATCCTTATCCATGTTTGATTCGATGTAATATTCAGCTAATTTTTCATATTCTTTTATTAATGCATCCACATGCTCTTCCTTGAAGGCGTATGGTTCTTCCGGTTTTGCAACAACAGGCTCAAGGGATATTTTATCGAATCCCGAATCTCTCAAATGCTTGACATCTTCAGAAAAATTCAGGTTGTTGGAAGTAAAGGTCCCCCTGACGAAGTAATCCCTGCTTCCTCTCTTGCCGACGAATTTTCTGTAATTATCGATTATTAAGTCATAGCTGCCTGTTCCCTTAGGAGTTTTTCGCATCCTGTCATTTGTTTCTTTTCTTCCGTCTAAGCTTAAAACCACGTTGTCCATGTTTTCATTTATATAGTCAGCCTTTTCTTCATCTAAAAGCAGGCCGTTGGTTGTAATAGTGAACCTGAAATGTTTCTTATACTCTTCTTCCAGGCTCCTTCCGTAATCAACCAATTTCTTGATGGTCTCAAAATTCATGAGAGGCTCCCCTCCGAAGAAATCCACTTCTAAGTTCCTTCGGTTTCCGGAGTTTTTAACCAGAAAATCAAAAGCCTTTTTACCCGTTTCAAAGCTTAAGAATGCCTTCTCTCCCTTATATGTCCCCTGAGATGCAAAACAGTATTCACATCTTAAATTGCAGTCATGGGTCATATTCAGGCACATTGCCTTTATTGCCGGCTGAATTTTGTTTTCGTATTCTGTGTCTTCGGTATAAAGCATCTTGTTATCTATCAAGTATTGAATTTCCGATACAGCTTCTTTGACTGCATCCTCCCCGTAAGTACCGTATAACTGCTTGTACTTGTTTTCGTCCTTAAATTTCTCACCTGACAACAGGTCATATACTATTTTATCAAGGGCATGTACCAATCCCGTGTTTGTGTCTAAAGCAAAGTATAGGTCTTTTACATTAAATACATGTACCATTTTTCCTCCAAAATTTCTCTAAAGTAAAAGGGGGACCTTGTGTCCCCACACCTTTATTTTTCACACTTTTGATTTCCCACCGTACAGGAAGTCTTGCATGCGGATTGACATGATGTCTGGCATTCTCCGCATCCTTTAACGGTGATATTATCGGTTAACTTGTTTTTGTTAAGTGTTTTTATGTATTTCATAACAACCTCCTCATAAGCTTAATAGATTATAGCATTATCTGACATTTTTTTAAAGTGTTTTTTTCATTAACTTTTTACAGACTTGTTTTTCATATTAACGCCGATAATACCTCCCAAGAGGGACATAAAAAGAATTGCTCCGTTGTAAAGTACCCTTATTTGGGCCGGATAGCCGGACAAAACCTTTATCAATAATACCATCACAAAATACACTATCCAGATTTCAATTCCCCTTAAGAGGCCCTTTTCATGAACACTCCTTGAATACAGGATTGAAACCGCAAAGATGCTTATTGGAACAATGAAGCTGTAAGCTGTTTCTATGGCAGGGTTTCTTGAAAAATAATAAATATAGACGGTCAGTATAAAAAAAATTATTAATGATAAAATAAATAAAAATACGGAATATTTAAACAATTTTCTCAGTTTCATAATTCCTCCTAAATTTTGCTTATTAAATAATATTCATTCAATAATAAAAAAGAACAAGATAATGCTTGACAATAATTTCTATATTTGATAAAGTTATCGTACTAAAAGGGAGTAGTTATAATTTTTCAGTCAACAGCACGGAATATGATTCTGGCTGAAAATCCTCAAGCAACAGAGGTAACGAGACTTTTGGTATGTCTTTAGTTTTTTGGATATACCGAAAGTCTTTTTGTTATAACGAATGGCCATAAAATTCTTAAAGGAGTGCAAAATGTATTATCAAAAAACCATACTGGAAACATGTGAAGAATTAACTACAAATCAAAATAAGGGTTTAACCGGTGAGGAAGCAAAAAAGAGACTCTCTGAAAACGGCCCTAATGCATTGGTTGAGAAAAAGGCAAAAACCAAGCTGCAGATGTTTTTGGCCCAGCTGAAGGACACACTCATCTACATACTTTTTGCAGCGGCAGCCATATCCATAGCCTTGAATGAAATAACGGATGCAATAATAATCCTCTTAGTTGTATTATTGAATGCAATCATAGGCATGGTTCAAGAATCAAAAGCAGAAGCCGCCCTTGAGGCCTTAAAGAACCTTTCAAGCCCCTATGCAATGGTGAGGCGTGACGGCAAGGTGATGGAAATACCGGCAAGCGAATTGGTTGTGGGAGATGTGGTAATACTTGAAGCCGGACGAATCATACCTGCCGATTTAAGGCTTACCCAAACGATTAACTTAAAAATTGAAGAATCTGCCTTGACCGGAGAATCCGTTCCCGTAGACAAGAATGCAGACTATGTAGCTGAAGAAGAAGTGGGAATCGGAGACCGTTTGAATATGGCCTTTTCTTCCACAAGCGTTGCCTACGGCCGAGGCGAAGGTGTCGTAGTTTACACGGGTATGGACACCGAAATAGGGAAAATTGCCGCCATGATAAATGAAAGCACCGAAGAATTAACCCCCCTTCAGAAAAGGCTCAACGACTTGGGCAAAGTATTGGGAGTAGTAGCAGTAGTTATAGTGGCAGCCATGTTTGGCATAGCCGTTCTCCAGGGAAGAGACATAATAGAAATGTTTATTACGGCAATTGCCTTAGCCGTAGCTGCTGTACCCGAAGGTCTCACGGCAGTCGTAACAATAGTCTTAGCCCTTGGCGTCACCAGGATGGTTAAGGTGAACACCATCGTGAGAAAGCTTCCGGCGGTTGAAACATTGGGCTCGGTAAGTATTGTATGTTCAGACAAAACAGGAACCCTGACCCAGAATAAAATGACCGTAACCAAGGTTTATTTGGATGGTGAAATTAAAGATACAGAGGACTTGTCCTATGAAAAGAACAAGCTGTTCTTGGACGGCTTTATCCTTTGCAATGATGCTTCCACAAAGGACAATATCAGGATGGGGGACCCTACGGAGTTAGCCCTCCTGGATATGGGAAACAAGCTTAATATTTCAAAAGAAGACCTGGAAGAAACAAATCCCCGCATAAACGAACAGGCCTTTGACTCCGCAAGAAAATTAATGACAACCGTCCATAAGGACCGGTCCGGCAAGGTCATGAGTTATACCAAGGGTGCTATGGACATACTTTTGAACAGGTGCAGCAAAATATATATAAACGGGGAAACAACTGACATAAGCCGCGACCATATAGATAATATAAACAAGGCAGCCACTGAAATGGCAAAAGGCGCCCTCAGGGTCCTGGCCCTGGGAATCAAAGAAGACGATGATTCGGCAAGGGAAGAAGATTTAACCTTTGTAGGATTAGTCGGAATGATAGACCCCCCTCGGCCCGAAGCCAAGGATTCGGTAAAAACATTGAAACAGGCCGGTATCAGAACAATAATGATTACCGGAGATCACAAGGACACAGCCCTTGCTATTGCTAAGGAGCTTGGTATTGCAGATAATGAAGCCCAGTGCATAACCGGAAGCGAATTAAACCTTATGACCCAGGAAGAATTAAATGACAGGGTATGTGATTTAAGAGTCTTTGCCAGGGTTTCGCCGGAGCACAAGGTAATGATAGTAAAAGCTTTTAAATCCAATGGGAGCATAGTATCAATGACCGGAGACGGGGTCAACGATGCACCCTCCTTAAAGTCAGCAGATATTGGAGTGGCCATGGGCATAACAGGAACGGATGTTGCCAAAGGTGCTTCCGATATGGTTCTTACAGATGATAATTTTGCCACTATCGAAAAGGCCGTAGCGGAAGGAAGGGGTGTTTACGGCAACATTAAAAAGACTGTATTATTCTTATTATCCTCAAACTTCGGCGAGGTTATATCCATGTTTGCGGCAATTGCGGCGGGACTCATAGCCCCCCTTCAATCCATACACATCCTTTGGGTTAATTTGATAACCGACTCCCTTCCGGCCTTGGCCTTAGGAGTTGACCCAAAGAGCAAGGAAATCATGAATGAAAAACCAAGAGACCCTAACGAAAGCTTGTTTGCCCACGGCGGTTTAATATTTACCGTCTACAACGGTATAATGATAGCCTCCTTGACCTTAGCAGCTTTTTTATGGTCCCCGGTAATTCATTTAAGTCAAGCGGGTATTCCTGTGACCTTGGTGAATATCAGGGATTTGTTCAACGGTGTCCTTGATATACCGGGTATAGATTTGCCTGACATCATAAAGCATGCTCAAACCTACGCCTTCACTACTCTTGGAGTATCACAGCTCTTCCACGCCATCGGCATGAGGAACTATGACAAATCCTTGTTCCAAATGAGCCATGTGGATAATCTTGCCATGATAGGGGCATTTACTTTAGGTTTGCTCCTCCAGGTATTAGTGACGGAAATTCCCTTCCTTACGGAAATGTTTGAAACAAGTCAGCTTTCACTCAAGGAATGGGCAAACCTGATATTGTTATCAATGGTACCTCTCCTGTCCCATGAAATAATTGTATTAGGCAAAAAAATACTCAAAAAAGAATAGATGACAAGGGGACGGGGGTAGTGTCATCAAATGTGACAGAAAGGACCGTCCCCAGTGTCCCAGTGTCCCATTAAAAAAAGAGCAAATTTTATGCTCTTTTTTTATTTGTCTTCTTCTTTTTTATCATCAACAGTTTCTTCGACTTCTTCTTTAGGAGCTTTTTCCTTACCCTTCTTGGTAACACTTCCTATGGCCCATTTTGAAAACTCAAGCCTTTGCTTACCGAAGGGCATTTCCAAAGTAACAATCTCATCGCTGACCTTAACAACTTTTCCGTGAATTCCGCCGATGGTTATAACTTCATCTCCTGTTGACAAGCTGTCTCTCATGGCTTTGATTTCTTTTTCTTTCTTCTTCTGTGGTCTTATCATTGTGAAATACATTATCGCAAAGAAAGCGACCAACATTATTATACCGCTGTATTCCTGTGGCATGATTCCTCCTAATTATTTTAATATCCGTAATTCTCATAAAATTCTCTTTTGAATTTCATGAAATTATCTTCCATTATACTTATTCTAATACCTTTCATCAAATTAATCAAGAAAAATAAATTATGGATTGAGGCGAGCCTTGCACCCAAGATTTCTTTTTCGCCAAATAAATGCCTTATATAGGCTCTTGAATAATTCCTGCAGGTATAGCAGGTGCAGTTTTCGTCGATGGGGCTGAAATCATTTTTGTATTTTGCATTTTTTATTGTCACCTGGCCCCTGCTGGTCAGGAATGCCCCGTGCCTTGCCATCCTGGTAGGCAGGACGCAGTCTGCCATATCAATTCCTCTTTCGACAGCTTCAAACAAATAGTCGGGACTTCCAACCCCCATTAAATACCTTGGCTTATCCTTAGGGAGAAGGTCAACCGTATAATCCATTACCTCACACATCAAATCCCTTGGCTCTCCCACACTTAAGCCTCCTATGGCATAGCCCGGAAAGCCGATATCCGTAATCTGTTTTGCACTCTCTATCCTTAAATCCTTGTACATGCCTCCCTGGACAATTCCAAACAAGGCCTGGCTTTCGGTATTTTGGTGATAGTCCTTGCACCTTTTTGCCCACCGGGTGGTTCTTTCCATGGATTTTTTAACATATTCATAGTCTGCCGGATATGGGGCACATTCATCAAAGGCCATCATTATATCAGACCCTAAAAAGTTTTGAATTTCCATGGATTTTTCAGGGCTTATGAAATGCTTTGACCCGTCTATGTGAGACCGAAATTCAACCCCTTCTTCCTTGATTTTTCTCAAATCGCCCAGGCTGAAAACCTGAAAACCCCCGCTGTCCGTCAGGATTGGCCCGTCCCAGTTCATAAACCTGTGAAGGCCTCCGGCCTCCTTTACCAATTCATGCCCCGGCCTCAAATAAAGGTGGTAGGTGTTTCCCAATATTATCTCAGCCTTTAATTCCTTCAATTCTTCAGGGGTCATGGCCTTGACCGTTCCCTTTGTCCCCACGGGCATGAATACGGGTGTTTCAATATCGCCGTGGGGCGTAGTTATTTTCCCTAATCTTGCTTTGCATTCCTTTGATTCTTTTATCAGTTCAAACTTAAACATACTTCTCCTATTTTATGAACATGGCATCACCAAAGCTGAAAAACCTGTATTCTCTTTCGACAGCTTCCCTGTATGCCTTCATGATATTCTCCTTTCCTGCCAATGCGCTCACCAGCATAATCAAGGTTGATTCGGGAAGATGGAAGTTGGTTATCAAACTGTCCACCACCTTGAACTTGTAACCGGGATAAATAAAAATATCTGTCCATCCCTTGCTTTTTTTGACCCTTCCCTCTTCATCGGCAATAGTTTCCAATGTTCTTACACTGGTTGTTCCCACGGCAACAACCTTGTGCCCCTCTTGCCTGGCCCTGTTGATTTTATCTGCTTCCCTTTCATTTAATTCATAATACTCCGAATGCATTTTGTGCTCATCGATGTATTCTGATTTAACGGGTCTGAATGTTCCAAGTCCCACATGCAAGGTGAGCCTTGCTATATCCACATTCTTTTTCTCTATTTCCCCTAAGAGCCTGTCGTTGAAATGAAGGCCTGCAGTGGGAGCGGCGGCAGACCCTGAATGCTTTGCATAAATAGTCTGATACCTGTCCTTATCCTCAAGCTTCTCGTGTATATAGGGGGGAAGGGGCATCTCACCCAACTTATCCAAAACTTCCTCGAATATGCCTTCATATTCAAATTCGATAATCCTGTTGCCTTCTTCAAGAATATCAACTATTTTCCCTGAAAGAAGGTTTTCGTCAAAAATGATTTCAGCCCCTATCTTTGCCTTTTTGCCGGGCTTTACTAATATTTCCCACTGTCTGTCACCTATTCTTTTCAATAAAAGAATTTCTATTAAAGCTTTTGTATCTTTTCTGTTTCCGAATAACCTGGCGGGCAGAACCTTGGTGTCGTTAATTACCAGACAGTCTCCCTCGCTTAAATATTCAATTATATCATAAAAATGCTTATGGCTGATTTCTCCTGTACTTTTGTCAAGGACCAAAAGTCTTGAATGGTCCCTCTCCTTAATCGGTGTCTGTGCTATGAGCCTTTCGGGGAGGTCATAATAAAAGTCCCTTGTTTTTATTTTTGTCATTTAACAGTTACCCCGGTATAATAGTATTTTAATATTTCTTCGTAGGTATATCCTTCTTCGGCCATTTGCTTAGCTCCGTACTGGCTCATTCCGATTCCGTGCCCCCAGCCCCTGCCTTCAAAATTGTATTGGTCGGAATCAGTATCTATTACTGACACTCCCTTTGAGCTTATGAAGGCTACCTTTTCACGGTTCAATTTCTTTGGTCCCTGGTCGGTAATGACATACTTGCCGCCTAAGCTGCCTTTTTCAAATTCCTTATCCCTTCCGGTTTCTCCCGTCTCTTCTGTTTCCCCGTCCGTTATCAGATCAAGAATACCGCCTCTTGACGGAACCCCTTCTTCTTGTTCTACCGGACTTTCACTAATGGGGAAATATTCGGTAATAAAGTAAAATGAAGCCCCGTTTTCAACGGTAAACCAGGAGCTTTTAAGTCCCAACAAAAGTCTTGCATATTCCTTCTTATAGGAAATTTCCCCCGCATCGGTCAAAAATATACATTCGATGACCCTGTTATTTTCGGAAACCTTTTTTATTTCAATTCCGTATAATTCATTCACATCATGATCATCTAAGTTTAATTGCCTAATTATGTCTTCCTTGTAATAGGTAACCTGCCAGGTGGTGTGGGGGGAACCGGAATTGTCGGAGAATTCATCAGGCACCCCTCTCAGATAAGGCACTGCCTCATACCAGACATTTTCCGAGTTTTCTGTGGAACCTCCGCTGGTTGAATGGTAAAAAGCCTCAATCAATTTACCGTCATAATAGATCATTTGACCCCTTGTTTCATCCACAGCCCTGTTGGTTGAAGACTTTTCATAATCATAACCCATGTAAACCTGGCTGTTTTGGTTGTCTTCCATATCGTAGATTTGTCTGGGTTTGATGTTGTAAACGGCGTAGGTTCTTGCAGCCAAGGCCTGGGCCTTCAATGCTTCCATTCCCCAGGAGGAAGGGATTTCATTGGGAACAACTCCGTACAAGTAGTTTTCAAGCTCCACGTAATTTATTGTTAACAGCTTGAAGTCTTCAATTATAATGAGCCTTATTTTTCCCCTGTAAGTCCTGTTATCCACCTTAATCATTTGATAGTCTTCATCATAATTGTAGGAAGAAAAATATAGGGGCATGTCCTTTTCATACATGAAGACGGGCCGGTTTTTTTTGTTGTAGGCGATTATATTCTCAAGGTTGCCATTAAATGATTCGGCATTATACCCGTCATGGTATAGTTCTTCCGCCAAATTCTCCGCAGACCTTTTGTCTGCAAAATTCCCGCCGGCAATGATATATCCGTCTTCTATCAAATAAGGATAAAAGAATTCATCATACTCTTCTTCTAATTCTACTGCCACCTCATACGCATCTTCATATGAAGAATAGATTTCATCCCACACAACCGCATGATAGGGGCCATATGCTCCCCGGTCCTTATCCGATAAGTAATAATTGCTTGCATAATATGTATCGATTCTTAATGTGAGGTTGTTATCAAGGCTTAAAAACTCATCGTCATCGTCATATATGAAAATCTCGCCGAAGCCTTCGAATGATACCTGCTCATTGAAAAGTCTGGGAAATCTTAATCTTATCCTAACATAAATATCTTCTTCAGAGCCGGCAAAAACCGCCTGAACAGACAATAGAGTCAGTAAAACAGCCATAATTAATACTTTATTCAAGTTCCTTTTCATAATCGTCCCCTAAGATATTAAGCTGATATTCTGTGTTTTTTGATTTTTTTGCATGCCTGTAACCTGCCTCGGACACAACCCTTCCCCTGGGCGTCCGGCTCAAATATCCTATCTGCAAGAGGTAGGGCTCATACACATCCTCTATTGTTCCCTTTTCCTCTCCTATGGAGGCGGCCAAGGTATCAATCCCCACGGGACCTCCCTTGTAAAAATCAATGATGGTATTTAAAATCCGTCTGTCTAATTTATCCAGGCCTATTTCGTCTATTTCGAGCATCCTTAAAGCCTTGTCCGCAGTTTCCGCATCGATTATTCCTTTGCCTTTAACGATGGCGTAGTCCCTGACCCTTTTTAAGAGCCTGTTGGCGATGCGGGGAGTTCCCCTGGACCGTTTGGCAATTTCCTCCGCTCCCTTTTCTTCTATTTCAATATTTATTATGCTTGCAGACCTTAGGACTATCTCCTTTAAATCTTCCGGCTCATAAAAATCCAAATTGCACATAACCCCAAACCTGTCCCTTAAGGGAGAAGCCAGCATACCAGACCGGGTGGTTGCTCCTATGAGGGTAAATTTAGGCAAATCAAGCCTGATGGACCTTGCCGAAGGACCCTTGCCTATGATGATATCTAAGGCAAAGTCTTCCAAGGCAGGATACATAATTTCTTCCACAGCTTTATTTAGTCTGTGTATTTCATCAATGAACAAAACGTCGTTCTCGTTAAGGTTTGTAAGTATTGCTGCCAAATCACCGGCCCTCTCTATGGCAGGTCCCGAAGTTACCCTTATGTTAACTCCCAGCTCATTGGATATTATATTGGCTAATGTGGTTTTGCCAAGGCCCGGAGGTCCGGACAGGAGCACGTGGTCCAAAGGCTGGTTCCTTATCTTGGCAGATTCTATAAATATGTTCAAAACTTCTTTTACTTTGTTCTGCCCTATAAATTGAGGAAGCTTCTGAGGTCTTAAGCTGAGCTCCAGCTCCTCTTCCTCGGCATTAAAGGTGCCTGCAATTATTTCATTTTCTCTTTCAAACATCTTATCCCTGCCTGTTCATATTTTTTAGTGCTTCTTTTATGATTTCGTTTTCGGATTTTCCCGTCAAATCCATATTACCCAAAGTTCTTTTAACCTCGGCGTAGGCAAAGCCCAAGGCCGTTAAGGCCTCAGCCACATCGGCCATTTCATTGGCCACGGGGGCTTCGCTTCCCTGGAGTTCTTCTATTGTTCCCACCTTATCCTTAAGCTCAAGGATAATTTTGCCTGCGGTCTTTTTCCCTATGCCGGGAACCTTTGACAATCTCCCGGTATCTTCACTTAGAATGATTTCCTTTACGGTATCCGTCTTGTAGGTTGACAATACCGACAAGCCTGCTTTAGGACCGATCCCGTTTACGCTTATAAGCTTTTTAAACAGGTCAATTTCATCATTTGTCAGAAAACCGTACAAGGCAAGAATATCTTCCCTGATGTGCATATATGTAAGTAGCGTTGCCCTTTCTTTTTCACTGACCCTTTCTAAAGTAGAAAAAGAAGTATTTATTAAATAACCTATGCTGTTGTTCTCTAAAATCAGGTAGTCGATGCCTTTTTTGACTACTTCGCCTCTTATGTAACTGATCATATCTTCCCTCAATATTTTGTAATTTTAAACCTGTCGGCAAATTTAAGCGAATGAGCATGGCAGATTGCTGCAGCCAAACCGTCGGCTGCATCGTCAGGCTTGGGAATCTCTTTCAAATTGAGTATTACCTTTACCATTTCCTGCACCTGTCTTTTTTCAGCCCTTCCGTACCCCACTATCCCCTGCTTTATCTGGAGGGGTGTGTATTCATAGAGGGGAACACCTTTGTTTTCTGCCGCCAGTATGTGGACTCCCCTGGCCTGGGCTATCGCCATAGCCGTTTTTGTATTTTTATTATAAAACAATTCCTCGATAGCAACTGCCTCAGGCTTGTACATATCAATGATGGATGTGTATGAATCATAGATATGTTTAAGCCTCCTGGGAAAAGCTTCCCAGCTGTCGGTTAAAACAGCCCCGTATTCAATTACTTCAAATTTATTGCCCGAATATTTTAAAATGCCGTAGCCTGAAATCGCCAATCCCGGGTCTATACCAAGTATTAACATAAGAAATCCTTTCAGTTATTATTTAAAATTATAGCATACATTTGTTCTGATATAAAGAAGATTATTAGCGAAATATTTGTTTTCCCCTGTTTTAAGATGTGGTATAATGGGAATGGTTCAGCATTATCGAGAAAAACGGAGTTCATATGTTTAAAAAAGAAAGCAGGCTCAAGAGATTTGACTTTATATTATTGATTACAACAATTTTGTTAAGTGTATACGGTTTTATAGTGATAAACAGCGCTACCATGAGCAAGCTGGCAGGAAGCGAGCCCTATTTAAAAACACAGATTATTGCCTTCGCCCTGGGTGCGGCTGCTTTATTCGTCCTGGTTATGATTGATTATGACATATACGGAAGCTTTTACATGCCCATATATGTCCTTACCAATTTGCTCCTCCTCTACACCCTGATTAATCCCGTGGAAGCTTCGGAATGGGGAGACGTCCGTTCTTGGATAGCCATCGGTCCCATCGTATTTCAGCCCTCGGAAGTCGCAAAATTCGGTGTAATAATCTCTTTGGCTAAGTTTATCGACATCAATAAAGAAAACATGAACCACCCCTTGGTCTTGTTAAAAATTCTATTATTTGCATTTTTACCTGTGGGTTTGATAATGCTCCAGCCTGACCTGGGAACAGCCCTGGTATTTGTATTCTTTATTGCTCTTATGTTATATATTGCCGGCCTTGACAGGAAATATGTGTTAACAATCCTGATAATCGCCCTGATACTGGCAATTGCAGGAATCGCCGTATTTTTTCAAATAATGGAAGATTACACCTTGGGAGAAGATTATCGGTTTGACAGGATTGTTACCTTCTTTTACCCGGAATTAGACCCGGATGACACAGGGTACCAGGTAATTCAATCAAAAACGGCCATTGGGTCCGGAATGATATATGGAAGAGGTTTGTACAAGGGAGTCCAGAATCAATTAGGTTACCTTCCAACAAAGGAAACAGACTTCATTTTTGCCGTTATAGGGGAAGAATTAGGCCTTGTGGGAGGGTTGACCCTCTTATGCCTCTATGCAGTCTTATTATACAGGCTCATAAGAATCGCAAAAAATGCCGCCAACATGTTCGGCTCCCTAATAGTAACAGGCATCACCGGCATGATCTTATTCCACATTTTTGAAAACATAGGAATGACCATGGGCTTGATGCCTGTCACAGGTATTCCCCTGCCCTTTATAAGCTCCGGGGGAACCTTTATGCTTGTCAACATGATATCCATAGGCTTGTGCCTGTCCGTTGGGATGAAGAGGGGAAAACTTGATTTAAATGATTTTTAAGAAAAATCTTTATGTCATCCTGAACACAAATGCCCGGCTTTGTCATCCTGAGCGTAAGCGAAGGACCTCATTCAAAACTGCTGCCTCCGATAAACTCCCTCAGTATTGAAGTCTTAGGTATGTCGCTTTCATCTTCAATGGGAAGGAAGTAGCTCAGGAACTTCAGGAGTCTTTGTCTTTCGGGATAAAAAATGTTATCTTCGTCGATTTCCATAATAATTGGTTCTGCATATTTTTTTAGGACCCCTAATTCATAGACCAAGGCAGAATTAAAAATGGCATCTGCATTTTCCTGGTAGGGGAAGATATACCTTTCCGCCCCTTTTATCACATTATCCCACAATTCCATTGTCTTCGCTGCATCGTTTCCCCTGTGGGTGTAGTCTCTCACCAACCGCCTTAAAAGCCTCAAATCAGATGTTGAAATCCGGTTATGCCTGTCAATGTTAAGCTGGGTCAAGGCGCTGATATATATTTTATACTTGTTGGCCTGGGGAATACTCTTTGTAATTTCATCATTAAGCCCGTGAATTCCTTCAATTATAATGATGTGTTCATCGGTTAACCTCACCGGCTCCCTGGTAAATTCCCTGCAGCCTTTCTTGAAATTATAAACCGGTATCTGAACTTCTTCCCCGGCCATCAGATCAATAAGATGCTCGTTGAAAAGCTCCAAATCCAATGCCTTTATTGATTCAAAATCCAAATCCCCCTTTTCATCCTTGGGGGTTAAGTGCCTGTCAACAAAATAATCATCCAAAGAAATTTCATAGGTTTTTTTGCCGTTTACCCTCAGCTGTATGGATAATCTCTGGGCAAATGTTGTTTTCCCCGAAGAAGAAGGGCCTGCGATAAGTACAATTTTTATATTCTTATCCTTGGTAATCTCATCAGCTATATAGGCTATCTTTTTTTCGTGCAGGGCTTCATTGAGCCTGATCATATCCCTGATTGTATTATCGGCTATTTTATTATTCAAGGCACCCACATGGGCCACATCCATGATTTCTCCCCATTCCTCGGCTTCCTTGAACACCTTTGAGAGTTTTTTCTGCTCAATATACTCAGGAAGTTCAAAATTGCTTTCCCGGGTGGGATAGTTTAATATGATTCCCGGATAAAAGAGCCTTAGATCAAATTTATCGATAAATCCCGTATTAGGAGCCAAATAGCCGTAAAAAGTGTCATAATAGCCATCCATTTCATAGACCCTTATGTAATCCTTGCTCCAGTATTTCAGCATTTCAACCTTATCCGACATTCCTTGAGACGAAAATATTTCCCTTGCCTTTTCAACACTCAAGAAAATGGTCTTAATTGGCTTCTTGCCATCAATGATTTCCTGCATCCTGTCTTTTATTGCATCCAGGTGTTTTTTTGTAACCAAATGTTTGTATTGAAGCTCTGTATACAGGCCTTTATTCAAGGAATGATTTATGGTTACATCAATATCATTATATATATCCTTGCATGCTTTAACATAAATAAAGGACAAGGTCCGGACATAGATCCTGTGTCCGTCGGGATTTGTGATATCAATGAATTCTATTATGTCATTATCTTTAAAATCCTTAGAACACAGTCCCTTAAGCTTATTGTTTACCTTAGCACCCAAATACTTAAAGTAATCATTTTTATGAACCCTCATAAGTATATGGTATAAGGTTTCATTTTCATATACTTCAATTGTTTCGCCCCTATCTGCTAATCTTATTTTCATTTTTAACCTCCCCCAAAGTTTTTCTTTCACTTATATCCGATATGATTTCCATTCCGTTTAAATATGATAAATTACCCTCAAAGCCATCCAGGACCAATTTATAGGCATGGAGAACCTGATATTTCTCATTGTCCTTTTTGCCGTATTTCTTGTCACCTGCGAGGGGATGGCCGATTGAAGCCAAGTGGGCACGGATTTGATGAGCCCTCCCAGTTTCGATTTCCACTTCAAGCCATGTGTACTTCCCTTCTCTTTTCAGTGGACGGGCGTAAGTTATGACTGTTTTTGAATCTTCTGTCTCCTCATTGACAATCCTTACCATGTTTTTACGGTCATTCTTAATAAGATGGTCCTTAAGGTCCAAGTTTTCTTTTATATGGCCGTGAACCTTTGCCAGGTAGTACTTTTTGATTTTTCTTTCCCTGATTGCCTTGTTGGCCTGCTTTAAGGCATCATAGTTTTTTGCGGCTATTACAAGGCCTGAAGTATTTTTGTCCAACCGGTTGCACACTGCCGGTTTAAAGGTAAAGCTGATATTTTCTTCCTTGGCATCCAAATACCCTTTTATCTGGTCAACTAAATTTTCCCTCCCGGTCTTATCCGGCTGAGTGCTTAAGCCTATGGGTTTATTCACAATTAAAATATTATCATCCTCATATACAAGCTCAAAATGTATATCGGTCTCTTTCAGGGTCTTTTTATCCCTGAATTTATCTATTGTATCATCAGCCAAAAACAGCTGAACCATATCATCTTTTTTTAAAACAGCATCTGGCTCTGCCTTGGAGCCGTTTAATTTAATGTTTTTTTTCCTCAGCATTTTATAGATGAATGAATTATTTGCCTTATTCAAATACTTTTTTAAGAATCGGTCCAGCCTTTGGCCTTCTTCATTCTTTGTAATCCTTATTTCCTTCATGCCTTCTCCTTGTGACACTGTAACACTGGGACATTGGGGACGGTCCTTTTTGTCACACTTTGGGACACTGGGGACGGTCCTCTCTTTCGGGACACTGGGGACGGTCCTTGTCACACTTGATGACACTACCCCCGTCCCCTTGTCATCAAGAACCGTCCATCTTGTATAAACCGGATTGGTTTCCAAAGGGTTTTATTATACCTATTATACCCCAATACTTGATATAAGTATAATGCAATTTGCATATTTTACAATATTTTATTAAATGTGGATATTGTACGGACTTTAATTTTGTGCTACAATAGATAGAAGGACAAGTCAAGAGGTGACAAATGAAAAGAATAATAAATGCAATAAGAGACTTTATATATAACATAACCGACTATGGGCTGATTATAGGCGTAATTGCAGTTATGGCGGTCATATTAGTCTGGAGGTTTGATTTATTGTTCAGCAGGGGAATTGACAAAGAAAAAATCAAAGACCTGCCCATAGTTAATCAACCGGTTGCAGAAGAACCGGGGCTTGAAGAAGAGCCGGGCCCTGCTGCAGACCCTGATAAGGAGCCGGTTACCGAGCCTGAACCCAATGGTGAAACACCTGCCGGGGTAGTAGCTACCATCAGCATTCCCCAAGGTTCGTTTCCTTCACAAATAGCAGAGATTCTGTTATACAACAATCTGATAAAAAGCAAAGACGAGTTTCTTACAAGGTGTGTTGAATTAGACCTTGATACAAGACTTCAAAGCGGAACTTTTAGTATTGAATTAGGAACACCTCTTGATGATATAATAAAAATAATTGCCAATGCTTATTAACGAGGGGACGGTAATAACCGTCCCCTTTAAGTGTCTGTCAGTATCTTTGATTTACATAGTAGTCTATGATTGACTTCTGACTCTTTTCTTTAAATACCTTTTCTTTTTTCAAAACATCCAATAGCCACAAGCTCTTGGAATGAAGAACCGCATATTCATAGTCCTTCAAGACTATTTCGTAAAGCTTGCCTGCCAATAAGGATGATTCCATCTTAATAAAATATGCCTCCACGTTTTCGTATTGGAGAAATCTCAGCAGGCGGAAACTGGTTTTATCCTTTTCATTGTAGTAATAGTCCGCTTCATTTATATATTTCATGTAGTAGCTTATGTGCTTACCCTTATCCTTAATTTCCTGCGCTATCATACGGTGGTATTTTGCCATCATATTGTAGTACTGATAGTTGTACATCCCTTTTTCAAAGCTGTCTATCCGCTGAAAAGGCTTAATGTTTTTTTCAAGCATATACTTATAACTAAGCTCTAAGTATTCCTTTTTATTTATATCTCCGTTCATATGCTGAATTATAAGCATGTCCCTATGCTCAAAAAAATCATCAAATATTGTTTTCTTCGCTTTAAAATAATTCATTAAATCACTCTTTCCAATTTCATACAAGGCTTATTTTAACAGAAAAGAGCTGGTTTAGCAAGAACCTAAATTTGGGTGCATTCCAAAACCCCCGCCCTGATGCGGGCGCATAAAACCGCCGGCCCGGCCGGCGGCATCCTAATGACTTATAACTCTATCTCTCAATCCTTCCGGAATATCTTCAACATCATGATTTACGCTTATTATGAAATTAACATCAAATGTTTTGGACAAATAATCTAATCTGTCTATAACGGATTCTAATTTTTCCTTTCCTGATTTAGCTATCTTATATAAACCGTCTATGTAAACTTGCTCTATATCGTAATCGGTGGCAATTACTCCGCATAAAAAACCTTGAAACTCGTCTTCATTGGTCAGTCCGAACTCTTTCGTGTTTATGTATCTGATCCTGTAGTCTAAATCAAATATGTGCCTGTTGTTAGCTTCCAAAAAAACCATCCTGCCCTGTATTTCGTCAATAGCGCTATTAGCCATTTCAATCATCCTTCTTGTTTTGCCCGTACCGCTATGACCGCAAACTAAATGCACCATAATAATCACACTCCTGTTCTTATACTATTATAATAATACTTACTTATATTGTACCACATCTTGTAAATGTTTACACTATTTATTTTTACTTCCCTGGTATCTTTTTTCGGATTCCATCTTACTCAAAATTTCATCCTTTATCTTCCACCAGCTCATACCCCAATTTACAAAAAGGGACTTTTCCTCAGGTGCTCTCCCTAGCAGCCTTTGCACCGTAATATCCTTATCTAAGTGCTCTAAAAAAACAATTACTCTTTCCACATATTCATCCTTTGATATGATTTTTATTTCATTATTCTTATATGCCCTCCCCATTTCGGTATCTTCCATGATATACAAGGAATGAATTTTAACCTGGTCCGTTTTTAAAACAGATAATATTTTTGCTGTTTCAATCGTATCCAATATGGTATCTCCGGGCAAATTTAAAATAACATGGGTGCAGATATCAAAATCATATCTTTTTATCCTCAATACGGCATCGATAAATTCCGCCAAAGTATGGCCTCTGTTAATATTTTTCAGGGTGTGATAATTTGCCGTCTGAAGACCTAATTCAACCGTAATGTTAACATGGTGGTGGTTTTTTATATGGTTAAGGTACTCTAATACTTCATCCGATATGCAGTCAGGCCGTGTGGATATGGCTATTTCCACGATATTATCCATCACCGCATCATTGATAAAAGACTTAAATTTTTCTATGTTCATATATGTATTGGTATAGTTTTGAAAGTAAGCGATAAATTTATTGGCCTTATATTTTTTGGAAATGTACTCCATATTCTTACTTAACTGTTCTTTTACGCTCAATGAATTATCTAGCAATTCAAAACCTGCCCCCACATCCGAGCAGAAGGTGCAGCCCCCAAAGCCCAAGGTACCGTCCCTGTTGGGGCAGGTGCATGGTATGTTAACCGGAAGTTTATATACTTTTTCCCCGTATTTTGATTTCAAATAATCGGAATATTCATTAAATAATTTCATTTTTTCCCTTTTAATATCATTTTCTTTTTTTCATTATAGTTAAAGAAATATATTTAATCAATAAATTTACCATTAATTAATTAAATTATTTTCTGCTTTACTGTCAATAATATGAATGAATATTTAAATAAAGGAGGCTTCATATGCATATAAAAGAAGGAATAATTCCGACTGTTTTAGGCACCGTTGTAACTGCCACAGGAGTTGCCATGAAAAATACGAATATGCCGGAATCTTACAGTAACGGTCTAATAGGATTCGGATTGGCACATATTGCCTTAGGCTCTGCCGAGCTTATATCGAACAATTGGCAGCACCGCAGTATGATGAAGAAAATGACAAAAATGGCACCCTTCAAGTAAGCAGACAACTCAAAAAAACAAAAACATGCCCCTTGAGCATGTTTTGTTTTTTATCTTCACCTTATTTCAAGCAAAAATCACATACAGCAATGAATATAATCCTGCTATACCAATCAGAATGTATACAATCCTGCCAAATTTGTTCTTCCAGCCCCCAAACAGACTTTCAACTATATCAATTTTTGATATTCCGTACAAACCCCAGTTTAAAGCTCCCAGAATAATAAGAATTGAAGCTATTGCAGTGATTATTCTCATAATTCCTCCCCTATAACGCATTATATTAATACATTATATTTTGGGAGTCATGAAAATATGTACAAAGCTTAAATATTTTTATTTTATTTTGAATATTTCCGATAATTCATTATAGACTCCGGATTCGTTGTTTGTAAATCGAGAAACCAAGTCAGCAGAATCCTTGGTGAGTTCCGTTGCATTTTTCATGGCAATCCCTAATCCCGAGTTTGCAATCAGCTCAATGTCGTTATTATCATCTCCCATGGCTATGACCTCACTTGCATCTATACCTATGCTGCCTATATATTTTTTCAAAGCCCGCCACTTGCAGCCGTTAACATTAAGGAATTCCAAAAGAGATAAAGTGCTTAAGTTTTGATTGAGTATAATATTGAATTCACCGGGTATTTTTTCGACCTCATTCTTAAATTTCATCAATTTTTGGTAATCATTGAAGTAACAAACCGATAAAATGTTGTTTATTGCTTCTTCCTTAAATATTTGGCGCCTTGTCCTTTTATAATCCTTCTTGATATATCCTAAGTAGGCCTTTTCATAATCCTCACATTCGTAAATGAGGTCATACCCCTCTGTGTATTCATCCACGTGAATTATGGGATTTAAACCATGCTTCATGCCTGCTTCATATATACGCTGGAATATTGAATAATCCAAATAATTGCTTTCGATAAACTCATCGTTTGCATACTGTCTTACGACGGCCCCGTTATTTGCTAAAATTACCGGCTCAGTAATTTCAATTTTCTCCAATAAGCTTTTTGCCATATAATAATTTCTGCCGGTTGCTATGACGATATGTATCCCTAATTTATGGAGTTCCTTAAGTATATGAGCATTTTTGTCGCTTATGGTTTTTTCATCATTTAAGAGGGTCCCATCCAAATCCAGTACTACCATCTTGTATTTCATACTTGTCTCCTGTCTGATACTCTAAACTATTATACTACAGAAAACAAAAAAAACAAACAGGAAAGACTCTTATTGTCATCCTGAGCGTATGCGAAGGATCTCATGAGATTCTTCACTGCGTTCAGAATAACACCCTGCGGCTTATCCATAGATATGACAAAAGCCGGGATTTCTCCCGGCTGAGTCGATTCTGCCTCTATATTATTTTTCTACATAAGCATACATGAAGTATTTGTATCCAAGCGGGCTGGCAAAGAAGCCTTGAAGGTCTGTATTCTTCATAAAGATGTCTGTGTAGTAGTAGATTGGGCAAATAGCTCCTGTTTCCATCAAGATGTTTTCTGCTTGATGCATTAAAGCAAATCTTTCTTCAGGATCCTTGGAGGCTTTAACTTCACTGATTATCTTATCATATGATTCTGCCCAGGTCTTGCCGCCTTCTCCCTTGTAAGTGTAACCTGCATATTTTGCATGGTCACCCTTGCCAAATTGGGAATCGTTGTTTCCGCTTGATGTAATCCACATGTCAAGGAATGATATAGGATCGTTGTAGTCTCCTAACCAACCGTTTCTTGCAACCGAATAGTCTCCGTTTTTACGAGTGTTAAGGAAGGTTGCCCATTCTTGTTTTTCTATAGTCATGTTGATACCGTATTGAGCAAATGTAGCCTGTAGATTTATAGCAATTGCTTCATGGCCTGTTCCTTCATTTGTCAGATATGCAATTGTCGGGAATTCTTTTGAAACCACGCCATTTTCATCCACAGTGAACAAGCCTGTTGATTCAGCAACTTCTCTTAACAGAGCAACAGCTTCTTCGCAATTCTTTTCATAATCATCCGGGTCAACGCTGTAATATCCTGCTCCGTCTCCATTAGGACCATTCTTGGCAATATATTCAGTTTTTCCGTCAGGTTCTGTTAATCCCATAGGTACGAAACCTGCTGCCGGCACCTGGCCTGCCTGGCCGATTTCTTCAACTATATAGTTTCTGTCAATCATAAGACCTAAAGCTTTTCTTATTTTAGCCTTGTCAGCTTCACCGAAAGCCTTGAAGTTCTCATCATTTACGTTGAAGGAAACATAGTAAGTTCCCAATTGTCCTTCAATGAAGAATTCATCGGGATACTGTTCTTGCAATGATTTAATTTCATCATTGGGAACCTGGTCGATGAACAGATATGAGCCGTTCTGGAAGTTTGCTAAAGTTGAAGTATCATCATCGTTGAATGCAAATACTAATTTGTTTGTAACTACGCTTTCTGCATCGTGATAATATTCATTCTTTTCCATTATCAACTGGCTTTGAGAGAATTCAACAACCTTGTAGGGTCCGTTCCCTATATAGGTTTCAGCTACGGTTGCCCAAGCTTCATTTCCTTCCACAACATCTTCCTTTACAGGCATGTATGTCGGGAAAGCTGCTAATTCATTGAAATAGGGAACATCTACCGGAAGAACCACTGTAAGTGTTTTTCCATCGTCAGAAGCAGTAACATTAAGCTTTGCATCAGGATTTACAAGATTTCCGTCATCATCCATTTCTGTCATTTCTGCATAACCATCAACAACTTCAAACATGTAGCCATAGTCAGCAGCAGTCAATGGGTTTGCTGCCCTGTTCCATGCATAAACGAAATCATGAGCAGTTAAATCAGAGCCGTCGCTCCATTTTAAACCGTCTTTTAATTCGTATACATATTCAACCTTGCCATCCGGTCTTTCTTGAGCTACAGGTAATTCTTTAGCACAATCAGCATAAAGTTCAAGAGAACCGTCTGCTTTTTGACGATAGCCAACCAATCCTGCAAATGCATGGATTATGTAAGTAGCACCGTCAACCGCACTGTTTAGTGCCGGGTCAATAGTATCCGGATATGCGCCAACATGCAAAGTTAAACTGTCTGCAATACCGGGAGTTTCCGGTGTTTCTCCATCAGGTGTTTCCGGTTGTGCCGGTGGTTGGTTATTTCCGCATGCTGCTAATGAAAACACCATGGCTAATACTAAAACCAATGATAAAAATTTTTTCATAACTTTCCTCCTATAAAATATATATATTAATTAATTAATAATTAATATCACATCATTCAAGCCGGGGACATTTACATGTCCCCATACCTTTTTATCTATCTACACATGAATACATGCAACCATGTGGTCGGGGGCCACTTCCCTAAGTTCCGGCCTGACCTCTGCACACTCTTTTGTTGCCCTGTTGCACCTTGTTCTGAAGGGACAACCTGAAGGCATATTGAGAGGACTGGGCACATCTCCCTGAAGCAGCAGCCTCTGATGGCTTCTTGCGTAATTAGGGTCCGGGATAGGCACAGCCGACATTAATGAAATTGTATATGGATGAAGGGGATGATTATACAATTCGTCTGAAGGAGCTAATTCCATCATCCTCCCTAAATACATAACAGCAATTCTGTCGGATATATGTTTTACAACCAACAAGTCATGAGCGATAAAGAGATAAGTCAGTCCCAATTGCTCCTGTAAATCTTCAAATTTATTGATGATTTGTGCTTGGATTGAAACATCCAGGGCAGATACGGGCTCATCGCACACTATGAATTCAGGCTCGACAGCCAAGGCTCTTGCTATGCCTATTCTTTGACGCTGGCCTCCGGAGAATTCATGGGCATAACGAGTGGCATGCTCGCTTGACAGCCCGACGATTTCCATTAATTCATTAACCCTCTTGTCTCTTTCCTTTCTGCTTTTATATATATTCATAACATCCAAGGGCTCTCCCACAATATCCCCCACAGTCATCCTGGGGTTTAGGGAAGAATATGGATCCTGAAATACCATCTGAGCATTTTGTCTTAAATATTTTATAGACTCTTTGCTTTCAATCTTTTTGCCGTTAAATATTATTTCTCCGCTCGTTGGTTTGTATAACTGCAATATAGACCTTCCAACCGTTGTTTTGCCACAGCCGGATTCTCCAACCAAACCTAAAGTTTCGCCTTTTCTTATGCTGAAGGATATATCATCCACAGCTTTTAAAGGTTTGCTCTTTAACAAGCCAACCGGAATATCGAAATACTGTTTTAAATTTCTTACTTCAAGAAGATTGTTTTTATTCTCCATGATACATCTCCTCTACTTGTTTATTGGTAAGAGTTCCGTCTTCAAGACCTTCTCTTACGTTCATCCAACACCTGGAAGTGTGTTTGCCTTCTAACTTTATCTCCACCGGATTAACGGAAAGGCAAATCTTCATTGCATTGTCACACCTCGGTGCAAAGGGGCATCCGTCCGGCATGTTCAACAAGTCTACCGGATTGCCTCCGATTGGCTTTAGACGTTGTTTTTGATTCTGAACAGTAGGTATGGATTTTAATAATCCCTTTGTATATTCATGCTTCGGATTATAGAATATATCGTCTGCCGTTCCTCTTTCCGATATTTGTCCTGCATACATGACAATTATATCATCGCACATTTCTGCCACTACACCTAAGTCATGGGTAATCAGGATGATTGCCATGCCTAATTTCTTTTGCAGCTCTTTCATCAAATCAAGAATCTGGGCTTGAATTGTAACATCCAAAGCTGTTGTGGGCTCATCCGCTATCAAAATGTCCGGTTCGCAGGCAAGAGCCATGGCTATCATAACTCTTTGTCTCATTCCGCCGGAAAACTCGTGAGGATATTGGTCAATTCTTTTTTCCGGTTCGTTTATGCCGACCAGTCTCAGCATTTCAATAGCCCTGTCTTTAGCTTCTTCTTTATTCCTGTTTGTATGCAATAAAATTGCTTCCATCAACTGATTTCCTATAGTAAATACGGGATTCAGGCTTGTCATGGGGTCCTGGAAAATAATAGAGATTTGGTTCCCCCTGATCTTTTGTATGGTTTCCTTGCTGCAGCCCACTAATTCCTTACCCTTTAATTTTATGCTGCCGCTTACTATCCTTCCGGGATGTGTCAGTATTTGAAGTATTGAATATGCGGTAACGCTCTTTCCCGAGCCTGATTCACCTACAATACCCAAAACCTTGCCTTCTTCCAAATTAAATGATACTCCGTTAACAGCCTTCACCTCACCTGAAGAAGTGAAGAATGAAGTATACAAATCTTTTACCTGCAATAAACTCATTTCATTCCTCCTACTTCTTTAATTTTGGGTCAAATGCGTCTCTCAGCCCGTCACCCAACAGGTTAAAGGACAAAACTATCAACCAGATGGCAATCGCGGGTATTATCAGCCTGTAGGGATAAGAGTAAATCCCGGTCAATGCATCCGAAGCCAAAGAGCCTAAGCTGGGCATGGGTATTGAAACACCCAAACCAAGGAAACTCAAATAGCTCTCTGTAAATATAGCAGACGGAATCTGCAATGCGGTAGAAATAATTATAACACTCATACTGTTTGGAAGCAAATGCTTCTTTATAATTCTCCAGGGACTGGAGCCAACCGATTTCGCCGCTAAAATATATTCATTCTGCTTAATTGACAGAATCTGACCACGCACCAGCCTTGCCATGCTAACCCAATACAGCAAGGCAAATACGATAAATATGCTTATCATATCAGTCCCTATTTTAGCAAAGGATGTCCCGTCTATCTTAGGTCCCAATACTTGTTTTAATACAACGGACAATAATATGATAATCAGCATGTCCGGCAAAGCATAAATGATATCCACTATCCTCATCAGGAAAAGGTCAGTTTTACCTCCGAAATAACCGGCAATAGACCCGTATACCACTCCTATTATCAAAACAATCAGTGCTGCAAAAAATCCAACCAGTAAGGAAATTCTTGCTCCGTATATAACTCTTATGGCATAATCTCTTCCTGCAGCATCGGTTCCGAATATGTGGGGAAATATTTTTTCACCGTTTGCAATACGCTCTAACTCTGTTTCTCCATATTCAAAGGGTTTTAAATTGTTATATGTCTTGTCTATTCTTTTCCCTTGTGCTACTCCCAATTGCTGCTCATAGGTATAGGGATATATCATGGGCACAAAAGTCACTATCAGGGCTATCAGAATCAATATGGCCAAGCAGGTCATTGCTATCTTGTTCTTTTTTAACCGCCTCATCCCGTCCTTAAAGAAGGTGATGCTTTCACTCATCCTGACCTGCTGAGCCTTTTCTTCATCCGTTGCTTTTTCAAAATCCTTCAAATTCAGTTGAAAACTGAGAGGATTCTTTTTGGGCATTTCGTCTGTCTTATTCATATATCATATCCTCTCTTTCTATCCTAAATCTATTCTGGGGTCAAATACCTTGTACAAGATATCCGAAACTAACATCATTATCACAATGAGTACTCCTAAAAATATCGTGGTTCCCATAATCATTGTGTAGTCACGATTTATTATGCTTGAAACAAATTCCTTTCCAAGCCCGGGTACCGCAAATATTTTTTCCACAACCAAGCTTCCCGTAATAATATATGCAAACATGGGACCGGCATATGTTACGACAGGTGTCACGGCATTGCGAAGAGCATGTTTGAATAATACCTTTCCGGGTTTTACTCCTTTTGCCCTTGCCGTTCTTATATAGTCCTGGCCTAATACATCAAGCATACTGGACCTGGTAAGCCTTGTAGTGTATGACATGGGATAAAGGCTAAGAGATATAATAGGAAGTACCAGTCCGCCGGGTTCATTTCCGTTAGCTGGAAAAATTCCCATCCACACACAAAAGACCAGTAAAAGCAAGGTGGCTATGATAAAGGACGGCATGGCAACCAAACCGGTTGTTACAACCATAATAATCTTATCTATGATCCTGTTATGAAAAATTGCCGCGATTGAACCTAACACGATACCTATGGCCAATGCTATCGCTGCCGCAGTACCGCCTAATTTAAAACTTACCTTGAAGCCCTGCATGATAACCGTGGTAACTTCTCTTCCCCTCTGCTTAATCGAAGGACCGAAATCTCCTTTCATAATACCCTTAAGGTAGGTCACAAATTGCTCAGATTTAGGTTTGTCCAATCCGTATTTTGCTTCCAATGCCGCAGTAACGGCAGCACTTGGCGCTTTTTCGCTCAAGAAGGGACCTCCGGGCACTTCATGCATTACGAAAAAAGTGATGGTGATTATTAAAAATATGGTAATCACTGCCAAGGTCAGCCTCTTAACAATGTATAAAGCTAATTTTGAATCCATTATTACCTCCAGTATTACACTATATTCAAGAATATAATAAGAATGTACAAATTATAAGGTTGTAACATTCTTTGGTCATCTTGATACACTTAAAACACAGATTATTATAACACGTAATTTTTATAATATCAATATTTTATTTTTATACCCAATATGTAATTTTATATTGAGTAAAACGTGATAACGCTTGCAATATGCTATAAAATCACTTAATATTTCGGATAAACATGCAAATACTTTTATTTGGATAAGCTTTACATTACATTCATATAATCTAAAATGTTAACAGTTTAGATACAAATATTTCACGTGTCACCAAAAATTCCTTTATATCATTCGCTGACAGTCTATTTAATTCTTTTTAAAATTTCACATAATAATTTATATATATTTCCCACTGATTCTATGCTTACATGTTCATTGGGCGAATGGGCGTCATATGCGTCCGGTCCCATGGATATGGCATCAAGTCCGGGAATCTTATCCATTAATAAGCCGCACTCCAGACCAGCATGTATGGCACTGACTATAGGCTCCTTCTTAAACAAATCCCTGTAGGCTTCAATGCATATATCTCTGATTTTAGATTCCTTGGCATATTCCCAGCCGGGATAAAAACTCCCTTTTTCACATTCTATTCCCAATACGGAAGCCAACTGCTCCATGGCAGGTGTAAAATCTTTGGTAAGGAGGGTTTCCACGCTGCTTCGAGGGTGGTTAAACACTTTTATATACTTTTCGTCAGTGGTTATGACACCTAAATTATTGGAGCATATAACCAGGTCGATTTCCGTGCTTTTTGACAGTACCCCTACGGGAATCAGGCTTATTAAAGCAGTTGTTTTCTTGAATATATCTTTTTCCAAAGGAAACACTTCTTCTTTTAGGTCAGTCAAGGTCACCCTTACATCCGGGTCTGTAGATTTATATTCATTTTTCAGAATTTCATTCCATTTATCTACCACTTCATATAACCTGGCTGAATCTTCCGCCGTTACCACCGCATTTGCTTCCCTTGGTATGGCATTTGTCTTTGAGCCGCCCTCAATGCTGAAAAGATCTGCATCATCAATTAAATCATAGAGGATCCTTCCTAAGATTTTATTTGCATTGCCTTTTTCTTTGTGGATATCCGAGCCGGAATGACCGCCGGAAAGTCCCTTGACGCATATTTTATATGCACTTTTCTTTGTATCCTGAATTTTAAGGGGTATTTTAAAGTCAATTTCGCTTCCTCCCGCACAGCCTGCGGTGAAAACTCCTTCTTCTTCACTGTCCAAGTTTATTAAATATTTGCTCTTAAACAAGCTTCCATCAAGCTTATCAGCCCCGGTCATCCCCTTCTCTTCATCTGTTGTTATCAGCACCTCAAGAGCAGGATGATCTAAATCCGAATCAAGAACAGCCATAGCCATAGCCACTCCTATACCGTTATCGGCTCCAAGTGTTGTTTCGGTCGCATATAGGAAGCCGTCTTCAATTCTTAATTTAATCGGGTCCCTGTCAAAATCATGGTCAACCCCTTCATTTTTTTCGCAAACCATGTCCATGTGGCCCTGCAGCATCACCGTAGGTGCATTTTCATACCCCTTTGAAGCAGGCTTTTTAATGATTACATTTAAATGCTCATCCTGTATTGCTTCTAAATTTTTTGATTTAGCAAAATTATACAAATAATCGGAAATCTGCTTTTCTTTTCCGGAACAGCGAGGTATTTTTGATATTTCCTCAAAATAGTAAAACACCTTTTCCGGCTTTAAGCCTTCCAAAACCTTCCCCATCATAACCTCCATATTTACATTCTATTATTGTTATTAACATTCGCTATTATGATTCCAAAGAACATTTTTGTCATTGCTGTGAATACACGTCACCGTCATTCTGAGGGCTTCAGCCCGAAGAATCTCATGAGATCCTTCGCTCGCTCAGGATGACATATTCATTCTTTCAGTTTTATTCTATTTTTCCTATTCTGTTAAGGGGGAAAAATCTGAATTCAACCTTGCCTATCAGATCATTTTCACTGATATAAGGCTCCCTCCAGTACCTTGCATCATAGGATATAGGCCTGTTATCTCCCAAAAAAAAGTAGGACCCTTCCGGTATGACAAATACCTTTTCTTCTCCCTGGAAGTTGGCTGCATAGGGCTCTTCGATTTTTTCTCCGTTTATGTAGATGCTGCCGTCACTTTCTATTTCAACGGTTTCCCCCGGCAGTCCTATGAGCCTTTTAACCAGTCTCTTGTCATCTAATTCATCTGACTTGAAAATTAATATATCTCCCCTTTTTACATCATCTATATCAAACAATTCATTCACAAACAACCTGTCGCCGGGTATGATGGTATCTTCCATTGAGCCGGTAGGTACTGTTACCAGTATGAAAACATACTTATTTAAAAATAAAACTATTATCAAGGCTATTATAACGGGTAAAACCCATTCCTTGAAAAAATACCTTAATTTTTGCCTCTTATCTGAATCAGTCATATTTCTGCTTCCTGCCTATGCTAATTATTGATAATCCCTTTATGTCTTTCACTTATAAACCCATATCTTTTAATAGTATTATAATGAATATATAAATAATATACAAGATTATTTTATAAGACATGATTAAGGGACCTCAAACAGGGGGTGTGCCCCCCCGTCATCTGAGTCCCCTTCATTTAAAGAATCATTATTTCTTTAGATGCCTTATTCAATACTTCATTGCCGTCTTTAGTGACAGCAACTATATTTTCAATGCGGATTCCAAAGTTTCCGGCTATATATATTCCGGGCTCAATGCTGAACACCATTCCTTCTTCCAGGTATCGCTTGTTGCTTGCTTTAATATCAGGGGCCTCATGGACCGAATATCCTATCCCGTGTCCTAATCTTGTGAAGAAGTATTTGCCGTATCCTGCCTTTTCGATTATTTCCCTTGCGGCCTTATCCACATCGGGTATATAGGCCCCCTTTACGGCGGCTTTTTCTCCTGCTTCCTGGCTGGCTCTGACAATTTCATAAACCTTTCTCTCTTCCTCGGTTATGCCCCCTACAAATACGGTCCTTGACATATCGGCGCACATATTATAGTATTTGCAGCCCCAGTCAAGTACAATTATATCCTTCTCCTGAATTACCCTCTGGTCATCGTTATAGTGGGGATATGATGAATTGGGTCCCGAGCACACCATGGTAAAACCTTCATCCGCTCCCTTTTCCCTGAATATTTCATTCATCTTCTTGGCTATGTCCGCTTCCTTAATTCCCGGTTTTATAAACTTCAGCAATTCTTCATACGATTCATCCGTAATACGGGCAGCCATTCTTAAATTGTTAAGTTCTTCTTCACTCTTAATAATCCTCATGTCTTCCAAATATGGTTTGCCGTTAATGAATTTAACATCCATGGCTTCCATTATCTGAAGTATTATAAAAGCCCTTTCCGTAGAGTTTACGGCTATGGTCTTCCCTGTCAGGCCCTGGTCTTCAAATGCCTTTTTGACCGTATCCGTGAACACGTCCCCGTCAAACCAGCCGTATACCTTTACATCCGGACCTAAAACGCTTTGAATTTCATCTACCGTCAAGAGATTGCAAATATAAAAATAACTTCCGTCACTTTTTATGACCAATGCTTGAAACCTTTCACAAAGATGGGTGTTGTGCCCCATTATGAATTCCATTTCCTCCGAAGGAGCAATCAATATTGCATCGATTTCATTCTTCTTAAGAATATGGACTAACCTATTTAAATATTCTTTCCTCATTCTCCACCTCGATATAAGTTTTCAAATTCTTTACAATCATTATACTTCCCTTGGACCTAAAAATCAATAAAAAGGGGGGACCCTCCCTAAACCAAGAGGCAGGAGACCCCTATTTCTTAATTAAACCACTGACGGCTCCATGAGGAGCTTACCGGTTTTAAAACGATTCAAATTAAGCATGCTTACATCAATTGTAGGTTCTTCCTTCAGTATCATTTCAGACATGGCAATACCCGTTATAGGCCCGAACATGAAACCGTGGCCGCTGAATCCTAAGGCAAGGTAAAAACCTTTAGCATTTTCTGCCTCATCGTAAATAGGCTGTTTGTCAGGCGTCATATTGTAGAGGCCTGCCCATTGCCTGATTACCCTAAGCTTGGATACGGGGGGCAAAACCATGTCTATGGTTTTTGCCATTTCCTCAAGGAACTGCCAGGAGGATGTAACCCTTAAATCCTTGGGCTCCTTATCGTCCCCCCTCCCCATTATAAAGCTGCCTTCAGGTGATTGCTGGATGTAAAAATTCAGGCCGAAGGACATGACCATGGGGTCCTGCATAGGTTCAACCGGCTCCGTTACAAGAATCTGATGTCTTTCCGAGTATATGGGCACATCAAGGCCAACCATATCGCAGATGCTTTTTCCGTAAGCATTAGCAGCATTAACGACAATATTAGTGGAAATATAACCTTTGTTTGTCTCAACTCCGGTTACCCTTCCCTTTTCGGTTCTTATTCCTGTAGCTTCGGTAAAGGTGTAGAATTCCACTCCCAGTCTCTTTGCAGCCCTGTAAAAGGCATCCGTTGTATGGAAGGGGTTTAAGAAGCCGTCCCTGCCGCAAAAGGCTGCTCCCTTCAATATATCCGTATTTAAGTATGGTACGATCTCCCTTGCTTCTTCCAAAGAGAGCATGGTTGACGGGATACCGCATGAATGTTGTACTTCGATATTTTTCTTGAATTGGTCTACCTCATGGTCAGTATCTGCAACCAAGAGATAACCTTTTTGTTTAAATTCCACATCTCTTTCATACTGGAGTATTTCGTTGGCATTTTCGTAGAACTCAATGCTTTTTTTGGCAATCTTGCAGTTCATTTCCGTTCCCCACTGCATTCGTACCCCGGCTCCGCACCTGCCGGTAGACCCGCTGCAGATATAGTTTTTCTCCAAAACCACTATATCCTTCATTCCCTTTTTTGCCAGGTTGTATGCTATGGAGCAGCCGGATATTCCGCCTCCTATAATAACAGCTTCCGCCCTATTCTTCATTTCTTCCCTCCTCGGCAATAAGTCCCAGCTTCACTCCCACAACAGGAGGCCTGTTGGTTTGGAATTTGATATCCTTTATATTTTGGCCGGTTGCATTTGCTATCTCCCTCATTATCAAATGACCGCAGGTCTTGCCCTGGCAGGGTCCCATACCTGCACGGGTAATTCTTTTTATTTCATCAAAGGTAAGATAACCTTGGCTTATGAGGTCTCTTATTTCCTTCAGGGTAACATCCGAGCACCTGCAGATTATAGTGTTTTCATCCATTTTAAACCTCCACCCTGATATTTCTTATCTCATACAAAAATTTCCTGTCAACTTCAATCGTAATCACAGGCGTCCTGTCAAAAGACTTTGGGTTTGTAACTTTTAAAACCTTAACATCCGTAATATAGGCTCCTTCTCTGTTCAAGCCTTTGACAAGCTGACCTTCCTCGGGAAGGGGCAAGAACTCATAGGGTATCTTAATCTCTACTGTATCCTCTGACTTTGAGCCGTCTGCTATCATGATTGCAAGCCCGGGGCACTTGCTGAGGCATATGGCACAGCCCATGCACTTATCAAAATTTATTTGGGGGATATTATTTATGTCTTCTCCCACCCTTATTGCCTTAAACCTGCATGCAGTCTCGCAAGGGTTGCATGGTATCTGCCTATAACATTCGACAATGGCTGCCGGACCCTTATTTATTCTATCCATTGAAGGAAATTTTTCCATTATCATATCCCTGCTTGGAATGCCTGTTTTTTCAAACATGGTTACCTCCTTATCTGCTCAAGACCCATTAGTATATGGCTGCCTGCAGGCCCCGAGCGCAAATTATTCAATTGATTCATATAGTCTTTTCTTCTGTCGTCAAAATCATCGGCTTTATATCCTATTTTTGCAGCAGCGCACAAACCGGCCAAAAAGCCTTCAACCATGGCAGCGCTTGCTTCTTCCACACCGGAAGCATCTCCTGCAACAAATATGTTTTCAACGCTTGTTTCATAGTTCTCGTTCCTTACGGGAACGAGGCCGCTTAATTGAGGCACATACTTCATTTGGCACCCCCTCATGGCAAGAAGCTCGTTCAAGGGTGTAAGACCTACTGATATACACATCACGTCAACATCAAAAGTCACTTCCGTGCCCGGTATGGGGTTGAATCTTTCGTCAACCTCCCATACAACAGCTTTTTCCAGGAAGTCTTGCCCGATCGCTTCCTTTACGGTGTGGGATGTAAGTATGGGCACACCCATCCGCCTGATTTTAGAAGCATGTACCAAATATCCGCCTATTTTGGGTGCCGCATCGATTATTGCCTTTACTTCCACTCCTGCTTGCATGAGCTGATAGCTCACAATCAGACCAATATTGCCGGCTCCCACCATCAAGACCCTGTCCCCCGGTTTAACCCCGTGAACATTCATCAAGGTTTGAACAGCTCCGGCACCGTAAATTCCCGGCAGGTCATTGTTTGGAAAACTTAAGAATTTCTCATAGGCTCCCGTTGCCACAATAACTGCTTTAGGCTCTATCTTATAATAATTGTCTTCTTTCTCCAAAACGGTTATAATTCCGTCTTCATACAAGCCTAATGCCGTAGAATTCGTTTTAATTTCAACTTTTTCTCTGTATTTATCAAGTTCCTTCATCAAAATCTCCGGTATGTCGATTCCCCTGGTAGATGCATATTGTTTTTCCGAGCCAAAAAACATATGTGTTTGTTTTATAAGCTGGCCGCCTAAATTCTTATTTTTATCTATAATCAATACCCCTGCACCGGACTGAGCCGCGCTTATGGCAGCACAAAGTCCTGCCGGGCCCCCTCCTATAACAACAATATCTGCCTGTTTCATACTATCACTCCCTTGCCGTCCTGTGTTTCCACTATCATTCCTTCCTCTAAATCGGTTATGCAGGTTTTAACGTTGGCAACCCCATTCACCGTCATTAGGCAGGAAGAGCAATTGCCTATAGCGCAGTAGAAACCTCTGGGTCTGTGCAAAAATAAACTTTTTCCCAAAACCTTGACTCCCTGCGCATGTAAGGCGGCGGCAATTGTTTCTCCTTCATATCCTTCCATTTCCCGGCCGTTAAAAACAAACTTTATTTTTTTTACTTTATTGAATTTAAGTATGGGATGTTCTTTTATCCTCATGTAATCCTCCTTTAAGTCCCCATATTGTTCTTAAACCGTATATCAAGCAATAGTCATGCCAAGTACACTAAAAAAATAACCCTTAGAATATCAAGGCTTTATTATATAGTAAAAATATTGACGTGTCAATTTTCTGACCATATGTCTATTTTTGGACGAATAAATTAATTATACTTTTTGTCATCCTAGCGTATGCGAAGGATCTCATGAGATTCTTCACTGCGTTCAGAACGACACCCTGCGGGTAATTCGTAGCAGTTACAAATAATATTGACATTTATTCCATAAAACATATAATAGATTTAAGATAATATTTTATTGCGGTCAAAGCGTTACTTGTGAAAACGGTAATTGCGGAGTAAGCCATCTAAGTCCTGCCGGATATGGTGTCTTATGTGAGAATTAACTATCAGGGTGGATAGCCTATATTTTGGTTATCCTTTTTAAATATATGGAGGAAAAAAATGAAGATTATAATTGTAGGCGGAGGAAAAGTCGGCTATACCTTAGCTGAGCAACTTTCAACCGAAGACCATGACATAATATTAATAGATAACGATGACGATGTCTTGACCCATGCAGACGAAACCCTTGATATTATGTGTATCAAAGGCAACGGTGCAAGCGTGGATATACTAAAAACAGCAGGTATCAGCGAGGCTGATATTTTGTTGGCAGTAACCGACAGCGATGAATTAAACATGATTTGTTGTGTCATCGGGAAAAAATTAGGAGCAAAGCATACCGTTGCAAGAGTAAGGAACACGGATTATTCTAACGAATTTAAAATGCTGAGAGAAGAGCTTGAATTAGATATGGTAATTAATCCTGAAATGGAAGCAGCCGCTGAAATAGCTCAAATGATTCAATTTCCTTCTGCAGTGGATGTTGAAGCATTCGCCAATAACTTGGTTGAGTTGGTTGAATTCAGGGTTTTGGAAACAGACCCCATTATTAACACTAAGCTTGTGGATTTGAGCAAGCTCCTCCCTTCAAAGATATTGTTCTGTACTATAATGAGGGGAGATGAGGTCTTTATACCAAAAGGCAATTTTGTCCTTTTGCCTGATGATTTGGTGCAGGTGATTGGAGAAAGAAACAGCATCTCAAGATTTTTTAAATATTTAGGCAGAAATACCCACAAAGTTAAAAATGTAACAATAATAGGCGGGAGCAGAACAGCCATATATTTAACCTGGCTTCTTGAAGAAATGGATTTGAACGTAAAAATAATTGAGCTTAACAAGGACAGGTGTTTAATATTAAATGATATTCTCACTAAGTCAATGATAATCTGCGGAGACGGCACCGACCAGGAGGTTCTGGACAGCGAAAATATCGAATCGGCAGATGCAGTTGTAGCCTTAACCGACAGGGACGAAGAAAACCTGATAATTTCCTTGTATGCCCATCAGTGCGGGGTACCTAAGGTTATTTTAAAAATAAACAGACAAAATTATTTTCCAATTGTTCAAAAATTAGGATTGGACAGCATAATAAGCCCTAAGTATATCACTGCCAATTATATATTGAGATATATAAGAGCACTGGATAATTCACAAGGAATCGCAGTTGAAAAATTGTACAGAATACTTGACAATAAGGCCGAAATCGTGGAATTTACGGTTAAGGATTCTTTTAATGTAACAGATATAAAATTGCAGGACCTGAGCCTGAAAAATGACGTTTTAATTGCTTCAATCGTGCGAAACAAAACAATTATTATTCCTGATGGAAATGATGTGATTAAAGAAAATGACAAGGTTATCGTTGTTTCTAAGACAGGGTTTATAACCGACCTTAGCGATATATTGGCATAAGAAAGAGCATTTAATCTATCCATTGGAGGTTAACGGTGAAAGTAAAAACAGTACTTAAGGTACTTGGAATCGTATTGTTTTGGGAAGCAGTATTAATGGTTCCGCCTTTATTGATATCAATATATGACAAGTCATACGAAATCAAGGCTTTTCTTATAGCACTTGCAACATGCGCCTCAACAGGATTTATTTTGTCGAGGTTTACCTTTGACAGAACAGAAATGCGGAAAAGAGAAGGTTATGCAGCTGTCGCTCTAAGCTGGCTGGTAATGTCCCTTTTTGGTGCCCTGCCCTTTTATTTAAGCGGTTCTATTCCATCTTATATTGATGCCCTCTTTGAAACGGTATCCGGGTTTACAACAACGGGCGCAAGCATTGTCCCCAATATTGAAATCATGCCGAGAGGGCTTTTGTTTTGGAGGAGTTTTACCCATTGGATAGGCGGTATGGGTGTATTGGTATTTACAATGGCATTGGTTCCGTCAATCGGAGGACGTACTGTATTTTTAATGCGGGCTGAAAGCCCGGGACCGACGCCGGGAAAATTAGTTCCTAAAATAGGAGAATCAGCTAAAATTCTATATATAATCTACACGATAATGACCGTCATTCTTGTTATCCTGTTAATTCTTGCCGGCATGCCGGTATTCAATTCATTTATTTATGCTTTTGGAACGGCCGGAACAGGAGGCTTTTCCATGGATGCTCTGAGTGTTGGAGCATATGACAATCCTTGGATTGAGTGGATTATTGCAATAGGAATGTTTTCATTCGGCATAAACTTTACTTTATATTACCTTCTTATAAGAAAAGATTATAAAAGTATTTTTAAAAATGAAGAGTTTCGTTTTTATTGCATTTATGTGGTTTTGGGAGTAGGTCTTATTTTTGTTAATACATTTTTTAATTCCAACAATTACTTCGAAGCTTTAAGACATTCAGTATTCGCGGTTTCTTCAGTTGTTACATCCACAGGATATTCAACGGTAGATTTTAATTTATGGCCTATGTTTTCAAAATCAATCCTGTTAACTTTAATGATTTTCGGCGCCAGTGCAGGCTCAACAGGAGGCGGTGTCAAGTCCGTAAGAATTTTAATCCTTATAAAAACTTTGTTTTCTGAAATCAAGCATACAATCCATCCAAAATCCATACAAAGGATTAAAGTCGACGGCAAGGCTTTGGACGAAGATACTTTGAAAAGTGTCTTAATATTCTTTATCGCATATGTTTTAATCATAATAATGTCCGTCATTATCGTATCTTTGGATAATCATGATTTTATGACATCATTTTCAGCAGTAATTGCAACTGTCAGCAATATAGGGCCCGGTTTTGGAGCAGTAGGTCCCATGGGAAATTATGCAGGTTTTTCTTGTCTGAGCAAAGTTATTTTCATTGCTGATATGATTTTAGGGAGGCTGGAAATCATCCCGGTTATAGTTTTATTATACCCGGCAATTTGGAAAAGAAGCTAATCTAAGGCACCCTTCATCCTTTTTTGTCATATAAGTATTCTCCTCTCATAAATTTAACTATAAGAATTTATGGGAGGAAGTATGGAGAACATTTTAAAAAGACTCAATTTCATATTTGCCCTTGCAATAACCCTTATCATGCTTATAAGCATCTTCCAGAACATAAAAAAGACAGCGGAAACCATAGATGCCGCCGACAACAAGCCGGATAGAATCAAAATCCTCATAGACCCGGGCCACGGAGGGGTTGACCAGGGAGCAAGCGGAGATATGAAAGTTGCCGAAGCCCCGATTAATTTGGCCATTTCCAAAAAACTTATGAGTTTTTTGGAAGGAACCGGGTTTGAGGTTGAGATGACCCGGTATGATGACGAAGGCCTGTACACAAACTTGTCAGGAACAATAAGGGATAAGAAAAACGAAGACTTAAAAAACAGGGTTGAACTAATAAACCAGTCCGGTGCCGATTTGGTAATATCTGTGCATTTGAATTCTTTTCCGCAGAAACAATACTACGGAGCCCACGTTTTTTACCAAAAAAACAATGAACCCATAACAAAACCGGCAGCGGAAACAATCCAGGAAAGCATGAAAAATATCCTTGATAAAAGCAATTCCCGGGTGCCCCAGGTTAAAAAGGGCATAAAAATCATGGATGATACGAAGGTTCCCGTAATTTTGATAGAATGCGGATTTTTATCCAACAATGACGAAGAAAGAAAACTCATATCAGCCGATTACCAGGAAAAAACAGCCTGGGCAATCTTCACGGGCTTGCTCATGTATTTCAATAACCTCTGATAAAGAAACGCTCTTGGGATAATAAGATTTAATTTATCTTTTTTGATAATCCTTAAAAGAATGTATTTTTATAATATTAAAAAAATGAGAATATTGTTGAAATTTGATTTATTTTATGTTGAAATTTAAACAGTATTGTATTATAATTAATTAACAATACTCGGAGGATATGTATGAGTTTCGAAGAAATGGAATATTTTCTGTCAAATATCAAGTCTGTAATATCGTGCAAAGTAATAACCGATTCAAACAATGAAATCTGCGAAATACATGTGCTATCGGATAATAGCAGACATACCAAGCAAATAGCCCGAGATGTACGTACGGCACTCCTTTCAAAGTTTGATACTGATGTTGATTATAAGATTATCAGCGTAGCACAGATCGAAAAAAACCTATCCTTCAACTCGGATTTCAGGCTTTTGTATGAAGGATATGCTATCGAAACAACTTCCGACAGAGTCAGTATAAAAACAAAATTTTCCTGGGATGGCAAAGAATACTTCGGACAAGCAGAAGGTTTTAAATCAGAGAAACAATCCATGCTCACAGCTGCCAGGTCGGTCTTGGATGCAATCAGACAAGCTTTTGATATTGATTGTTTTATTGTGGAAGATATGCAGTTTTCAAGAATCATCGGAGAAGAAGCCGTCCTTGTGGCTGTTAATGAAATATTAAACGGCAAGGAAAATATTTTGATAGGAGCATCGATAGTTGAAAACAATAAAATTGATGGGGTAATCAAGGCCACATTAAATGCAATAAACAGAAAAATCTGTTTATTGGTAAAAGAATGAGTGACAGGGCTGACTTAATAACAAATATTTATTAGCGAAGCGAAACCTTCCTGTTCTGTTAGCGAATCGAGCAGAGAATATCAGTGGAGGTTTCAAATGAAAAAATTATTACCTGTATTAGCAACAATAGTAGCAATGGTATTAGCAGCCGGTGCTGGATATAGCTGGGTTTAATCAGTAAATTTTGAAGTCAGCCCTTCATAAATAAGGATATAATATGATCGAAAACAAGCAGAAGAAAAGAACTAACATTAAACTTTATACATACATAATTTTTCTTGCACTTGCTGCAATGATGCTAATGTTTTATTTATTTAAAACCTACACAATAAGCGACTATGTTTTGCTTGTTGTTTTTTCTGTTTTATCGGCAATAGCAGAAACGTTTTTGATACTATTACCTAAAATCGGAGGGGTATCAGTCAGTTTTGCTCTTACCTATTCTGCAATACTGTTGACTACTCCATTAACGGCAGCATTGATTTCAGCAATGGGAATGATATTGAGATGTCCCTACGTCGAAGGAAAAGGCAGGGTACATATCTTTAATAACCCCCTTTATAAAACAGTTTTTAATGTCAGCCAATATATAATCAACGCAGGCTTAGCAGGCTTGATATATGTACATGTTGATAAATTATTTGATTCTGGATTTCAATTCTTTAACCCTATAGCCGGTACGGTATGCCTGATAGCCTATTTGTTTTTAAATTCATTTTTCATAGCCGTTTTAATGTCCATAATTTTGAAGGAACGGTTAGCCTATATTTGGAAAAACTACCTTTTAGGTTTTGTTAATATAGCTCTTGTAGGATTGCTGGGCATCATAGTGGCTTTTTCCTATGACAGATTTGGTACTACGGGAATTCTGTTATTCTTCATCCCCCTCATGTTTGCAAGATACACCTTTAAGCTTTATCTGGACATGCGGAAAAATTATTTCGAAACCTTAAACGTATTAGTACGTGCCATTGAAGCAAGCGACCCCTATACAAGCGGCCACTCCATGCGGGTCAGCGCATATGCCGAAGCAATAGCAAGACAGGTGGGACTGCCCCAATCAAAAGTTGACTTATTAAAAAGCGCTGCCCTCCTTCACGACATAGGAAAAATAGGTATCGATAAGAATATTCTTAATAAAAAAGGAAGGTTAGAGCAGGAAGAATTAGAAAAAATAAAATCTCACCCGGAAATAGGGGCGACCATAATTGCAGATTTAAGTTATTTATCAAATATTTCGGATATAATAAGGCATCACCATGAAAGGAACGACGGCAAGGGTTACCCCGACGGCCTGGCTTATGATAAGATACCCTTGGAAACATCCATTCTAACCATTGCGGATGCATTTGATGCCATGACTACAGACAGGCCTTACAGGCCATCCTTGAGTCTTGAGTCTGCCCTGCAGGAAGTCAAAGACAATGCAGGCAGCCAGTTTAACCCGGATATTGTTGATGATGCCATAATTGCACTAAAAAAAACATTTTTTAAATTAGCTGAAGAGAAGGACTATCATGTTATTTGAAATAATACTTTTTTCCATATTATCCATTTTGATGGCAATAATAGTTCTCTTGTGCAAAAAAAGAAGTTTAGACTTAAAAAGCTACAACCTGAATATTAGAGGCTACAAGGTGTTGATTTTAGCGGCAGTAATAAAGATTACTGCTGAGTTTTTATTTAAAAAATTCACAGGCCTTACCCTGCTTCGCATATTGTCCCTCAACTGGGTCATCTATTTCAGCCTTATATATGTTTCCTTGTTAAACATAAGAAATCCTTTCATGATGCTGTTTTTTTCAGGTGCCTTGTTAAATTTTGCCGCAATAGCAGCAAACGGTTTTAAAATGCCCGTATATGTACCTGACCTCCTCACTGATGTCGAAGCAAAAAAAATGTTTCTCCTGTCGGGAAAAGACTTGGTCCATACCCTGCTTACTGAAGAAACAAAATTAAAATTTCTCTGCGATATAATCACCCTCCATCCCCCCTATCCATTTCCGAAATCAATAAGCGTGGGAGATGTATTTTTGCTGGCCGGTGTTTTTGCCTTTTGGCAAGACTTGTTTTATGAGGGTTCAAGGGCCTCAGAACACTAACCTGCAAACAATCAAGGCAGCTGTTACGGTTGCCGCATGCGACAAAAGACCCGCCCTTATAGTATACCTGTAATCCGAAATTCCCACGGAACCGAAATAAACTGCACATGAGTAGAATATTGTTTCCGATGAACCCATAATAACCGATGCACACCGGCCGATATAGGAATCCGGACCGTAAGTGTCTAAAACTGTCTGAAAGGTCCCAAGAGACCCTCCTCCGGACAGGGGCTTTACCAAAACCAATGACAGTAATTCTGCCGGAAACCCTATAAATGAGGTTACAGGTTTCAATATACCAGCAATGAAGTCTTCCGCCCCTGACAGGATGAATAAATTGATAGCAAATATTATTGCCAATATGTAGGGGAATATTTTCAAGGCAGATTTGGTACCATCCATTGCCCCCTCCACAAATGCGGAATATACATCGACACCCTTGTATACCCCGTAAAACAATATCAAGCCTATCAATAAAGGCATTATCATATCCGATATATTCATGACCCTTTCCTTTCAAAATACTTGCCTGATATTATTGCAACCATGGTTGAAAATATTGTTACTATCAAAGTCGGTACCATAATTTCCGAAGGGGCTGAAGACCCCGAATCAGCCCTTAATTTAATAATGTTTAAGGGTATCAGCTGAATTGATGAAACATTGATTATCAAAAACATGCACATGGCATTGGTGGCTCTTTTTTTGTTTAAATTGGCCTTCTGCATTTCCTCCATAGCTTTTATGCCAAAGGCGGTGGCAGAATTTCCAATTCCCATGAGGTTGGCAGCTAATGTCAACAAAATGGCATTTACGGCCTTGAGATTATTTTGAACATCCTCGAACAAATATCCCACAAAAGGTTTTAAAGCTGATGACAATTTATTTAATATATTTGTTTTTTCCGCCACCCGCATCAAGCCGGTCCAAAAAGCCATGATGGAGATTAAATTTAATATCAGGTCCACTGATTTTTCTATTTCAAAAAAAAGAACATTCGTGACCGTTTGGGGACTTTTGTTGATAAAAGAAAACAATAACCCCAAAAAAATTAATCCTAACCATAATTTATTCATGCTACCCTTCCTTCTGGGACAGTGGGGACGGTCCTTTTTTGTCCCACTTGATGGCACTACCCCCGTCCCCTTGTCATCCCGTCCCCTTATCATCCCATTGCCATATAGCGAAAATAAAACAGACATATTAATTAATATGCCTGTCTTTATCATTAATTCATACAGATTGTATGATTATTCTATTTAATTCCTACAGAGCGAAGGGATTCTCCGGCTTTAATTCTTTCAACCTGAATCTCTATAACCCTTTTAGCTTCCGCCTTAGTGACGGTTATATCCAGGTCTTTGTAAGCAATCTTGCCCCCCTCTTCAGGTATTCCTTCAAACAACATGGTTACAAACCCATTGACCGTTGTAATATCAAGGTCCTCGTCAAGCTCAATCCCAAACAAATCCAGCATGTCATCAATATCCGCATTGCAGGAAATCAGGTATTTGTCATCTCCGATTTTCTTGAACCATTCAATTACTTCGTCATGTTCGTCCCATATTTCGCCGACTAACTCTTCGATAATATCCTCCATTGTAACCAGACCTTCGGTCCCGCCGTATTCATCTATTACAATGGCCATATGTGCTTTGGACAGCTGGAGTTCTTTTAAGAGCTCGGATATTTTCTTGTTTGGCGTGATGAAAATGGTTTTTGTTATATATTTTTTGATATCTTTTTCTTTTCTGGTTAAAGCCTGGTAAAAATCTTTCTCATGGAGTACTCCGATAATGTTGTCCATATCTCCCGAAAAGACCGGGAGCCTTGAATAACCGCTTAAAATGAACTTTTCCTTGATTGAGTCCAAGCTTTCGTTTTCTTCAATACCTACAATGTCAATTCGAGGGGTATATATGTCCTCTGCCACGGTTTCATTAAACTCGATGGCCGAGCGAATCAAATCACTTTCATCCTTGTCTAATACACCTTCATTTTCCACTTCGTCCAGCATGGTACGCAGTTCATCTTCATAAAGGGAAGGTTGTTCTTCAGCTTTGAAAACTTTATACACAACTTTCTTCACATTTGCAAGGAGTAAATTGACCGGCCAACATATCTTCATGAATAATCTCATGGGAGGGGCGCAAATGATCGCAGCCTTCTCCGGAACCATATTTGCCAACCCCTTAGGTATCAATTCACCTGCAATCATCACCGTCAGAATTGCTGCAAGGGTTGAAATCAAAAGACCGTTTTTAATAAAAAGCTTTGAAAAAATAAGAATAAACAATGATGCCGCCGTTACATTAAGGATGCTTCTTAAAATTATTATGGTTGACATCAGGTTGTCATAATCATCTTCCAGCTTTAAAACCAATTCTGCCTTCTTATTGTTTGCTGCCAAGTTTCTCATTCTTGACTTGTTAAATCTTTGAAAAGCTGCTTCCGTTGCTGAAAAATATGCAGATAACAATAAAACAAATACTAATATAGCGACCTGACTTATACAGTCATCATCCATTTTTGTTATACACTCCCAATTCATTCTTTTACCTATAGTATAATAGATGAAAACAAAAGTGTCAATTCAATAAATTGCCTTCATTCGATATAAAGCTTGATAACTGAGGAAAATATAGGCAGAGTATCAAAGCATAAAAAAATATAATATAGAAACAATAAAACTACTTTCACGGAAACCGGAACTGTAGTTTTTTTTAATAAATGTTTAAGGAAGGCTTAATTGATTTCTTTAAGACAAGTGTTTATAGTCACAGTAAAAAGTAATGGAGGTATAAATTGCTTTCGTTCATCAGGATATTCAACTTAACGATTTTTATTATATTCACGGCTTTTTATTCATATCAAATATATTATGTCCTCTTGGCCTTATCAAAAAAAAGCAAGAACTTGTATGCTTCCAAAAACCATAAATACGCGGTGGTTATAGCTGCAAGAAACGAAAGTGCCGTTATAGGTCAGTTAATTAACAGCATAAAAAAGCAAAACTATCCGGATGAGTTGTTGGATATATATGTTGTGGCAGACAATTGTACGGACAATACGGCTGAAGTGGCTAAAAATGCAGGAGCCTATATATTTGAAAGATTCAATAAGCACTTGATAGGAAAGGGTTACGCCTTGGATTATGCCTTTAAGAATATATTAAATTTGAATAAGGGCTACGAAGCCTACTTTGTATTCGATGCAGATAATTTATTGGATGAAAACTATGTAGGTGAAATGAATAAAGTGTTTGATAATGGCTACAAAATTATCACCAGCTACAGAAATTCCAAAAATTATGATACAAACTGGCTGTCAGCGGGATATTCCCTTTGGTTTTTAAGAGAAGCCAAGTACCTGAATAATCCAAGAATGATATTAAATACCGGCTGCGCCATATCAGGTACCGGTTTTTTGGTGAGTGACGACATAATACGAAAAAACAAGGGATGGAAACACCACCTCCTTACGGAAGATATTGAATTTACAATAGATAATGCCATCAGAGGGGAAAAAATCGGCTACTGCGGAAATGCAGTTGTTTATGATGAGCAGCCTTACAAGTTTAAACAGTCATGGAATCAAAGGTTAAGGTGGGCCAAAGGATTTTATCAGGTATTTGCCAAATACGGCTTAGACCTGATAAAGGCCATATTTACTAAAAAAAGCTTTTACTGCTACGATATGTTTGTAACCATAATGCCTGCTTTATTCCTGACCTTAGTCAGCGTAGCCGTCAACCTGGCCGTTTTTCTGGCAGGCTTGATAAGTATTGACACCTATCCTTGGTTAATGGAAGAAACCTTAGGTGCCATACTCTTGTCAGTCTTGAATTCCTACATGGTATTGTTTGTATTGGGGCTGATAACAACCGTAACGGAATGGAAAAAGATAAATGCCCCTAAGGTAAAAAAAATAAAATACATGTTTTCATTTCCAGTATTTATTTTTACCTACCTGCCCATTTCCATAGCAGCCTTGCTGAAATTCAAGAAAATCGAATGGCAGCCCATAACCCACAGCATAGCTAAAACAATCGAAGAATTAAAATTTTAGGGACGGTTCTTTTCGTTCTCAACCATACCGATAATTTTAAATAATTTTAGGGACGAAACTTTAGGGACGGTTCTTTTCGTTCTCAACCTTTCTGTTATTTCCTGAATTTATTAAGGTATTGAGAACGAAAAGAACCGTCCCTAAAGTTTCTTGAGAACGAAAAGAACCGTCCCTAAAATTTTATTTATATACTCTGGCTACGAATCCGCTTGTCGTAGCTCTTAACAAGCTTGAATAACTGAGTTTGAAGCTTACGATATCTCCCACCTCATACTCCCTGTCTGACTTTGACACATCAAGTATCAAGTGGTCCGAGCTTGCTCCCAAAATATCTATTTTTGAGTCTATAGGATGCAGGTTATCAGGATCTGCGTCCTGTCTGCCTACTGCTATTATGGCTCTCTTGATTATGCCCCTGTCTTCATAAACAGGTTTGTTTCCAAAAGCATCCACCCCTGTTTCCCCTATGGGCACCGATTGTTTTTCTTTCAACTCGATTATTTCCGCTTCCAATGTGAAGGCATCGTCATAGAAACCTTTCAGTTTCTGGCTGTAGGCAGTTTCACCGCCCAAGAGGAAGGCTTCCCCTACTCTTAAATTATTGATTCCTTCCGGCAGTTGGCCCTTGCCTATCAGATGAATGGAACTTGAATTTCCTCCCGATATCATTTGCAATTTTATATCGAATTTCTTTTCAATCTTCCTTGCAATTTCAACAAGGACGGAAAGATTGTCCTTCTGGGGAATAACTGCCCCGTAACAGGTAAGGTTTACTCCGATTCCAAAGAGCTGGATATTCTTTAGCCTTAGTATTTCTTCCACCGCATTGAATATTTCATCTTCATTCTTGAAGAATATTCCTTCTCTCAAGTCTCCCAAATCAATCATCAGAATGATTTTATGAACCTTGCCTTGTTTACCTGCCGACTCGTTCAGGTTTTTTATGGTCTTTAATTCAGAGTTTAAAGAAATCTCCGAATACTTAACTACCTCATCTGTTTCCGAATTCATGGGAAGCCTTAATAATACTCTTTCCTTCTTGCTTCCTTCGTATTTTTTAAGGTTTTGAATGCGGGAATCAGCCAGATAATCAATATCCGATTCATCCAACAGCCTGAATATTTCCATATCGGCTGAATAACCTTTCGTTACGATCATAAGGGAGCAGCCTGTGCCTTTAACCATTTCCGTAATTCTGTCAAGATTGTTCTTTACCTTTTTTAAGTCGATTACTAACCTTGGATACATACTATCACCTACATTCTTAAACTATTTTTCATAAGGAGCAAAGCATCATTCAAGTAGCTTTTCGATAAAACTCCCAAAGAAGACAGGATATAGTCTTCATCTATCAAGACCTTGGCAGATTCGGCAGGGTACAATTCACGCTCTTTAGCCAATATTTTAACCGATTCTAAAATTTCTTTTTTACCGGGCAGCCTTGTCAAAGCTCCGCCGGTTCCTATGATGTATTGAATTGCGGTTAAATCCTTCCCCTCCGCAACGGTTTTTTTACCGGAGGCGGTATAAAAGTATCTTAGCTTTCCCGCATGCCTTTCCAAAGAAGTATGTACAGCCTCCCTGGTAAGCCTTTCAACAAATTGCTTCTCCCTGTCGGTTACGGGAATAGGCTTATAGTTATCCAAAAGCTCTTGGGCATCGGGAAATTCTTTTATCAAATTTTCCATGCCTATTTTTTCAACAATGTGACTGACGTTCACATAGACGCCCAAGTCTCCTTCAACCGTTCTTTTTGCCACGGGCTCGGGACTGATTAATATTGAATTTATTTCGCTGGAGCCTTCGGTTACGGAATGAAGGTCTGTTGTTGCCCCTCCCACGTCAAATATTATAAGGTCTCCTATTTCTTCCTTTAATACCTTAGCGGCTTCCATAACTGCTCCGGGAGTAGGAATTATGGGCCCTTTAACCAGGTCTCTGACCTTGGCCATCCCGGGTGCATGTATAATATGCTCCTCAAAAGCATCTTGAATTATTTTTCTTGTAGGCTCTACTACCAATGTATCAATTTTTGGATATACATTTTCTACGATGTAAACCTGATTATCGGCTTCTTCGCACATAAGGCAGACTTCTTCCTGGTTTTCAACATTTCCGGCATAAATTATCGGTATCTTTAAACCCATGGACAAAATCATTTCCATATTGTAAAGGGCTGTATCTCTTTCTCCGTAATCCACGCCGCCTGCTACCAGGATGATGTTGGGATTAATTTCCCTTATCTTATTTAAATCTGTTCTTCTGAGCCTGCCTGAAGTAATCATCTTTATGATTCCTCCGGCCCCTAATGCGGCTTCCTTAGCCGCCCGGACCGTCATATCATATACAAGCCCGTGAACGGTCATTTTCAAACCGCCTGCAGCACTACTAGTAGCTAACATATCATCCCATGTTAATGTATCTGCCTGCAGGTTTTTCCTTAAATCATCGATAGCGCCCTTAAGCCCTATTGTTACGTCACCCTCAGTTACACTCGTAGGTGCCTGACCCTGCCCGATAAAGGCAGGGTTCCCGGTACCTATCCCATTGAATGCATTAACTACTGTAGTGGTGCTCCCTATTTCAGCCACCAATACATCTGCTTTCATTATGCGTTCATTTCCCTTCTTCTCTCAACTAAGAAGCTTGCAACGTCAATACCGTGGGTGCCTCTTCCAAAACCTGCGTCCAATCCTGCTTCTTTCGCAATTTCATTGGTAACCTGAGTTCCGCCGCAGACAATAATCACCTTGTCCCTGATGCCCTTTTCTATTGCTAAGTCGTGAACCTTCTTCATATTCTTAATGTGAACATCATCATGGGTGATAATCGTACTTAAGAGGATGGCATCGGCATTGGTTTCGATAGCAGCATCAACCAACTTTTCAACGGGGCATGAAGTTCCCAGGTATGCGTATTTAATACCAAATCCTTCTATTCCGCCGTGCTTGATGTCCAAGGTTTCTTTAAGTCCCACTGAGTGCTCGTCTTCTCCTACTGTTGCTGCAACAACAAACATAGGTTTGTTTTGAATGTCTTCTCTTATTTCTGCTTCAGATAAAACATGTGGTTTTTCAGGAATCACTAACTCATCAATATTTATGTCAAAGTTTACTTTTCCTTTAACTTCGCAGAAGGTTCCTTCTGATGGATGTATGCATTGTTTATGAACAACGGTAACATCTTCCAGACCCATTTTTTCACCGCATTTAATAGCAGCAAATTCCGCTGTCCTTTCATCTAAGGGCAGGAATATTGTCAACAATACGGTTCCGTCAGCCCTCCATTCAACTTCAGGCTTAACTAAGTTAGTGTCATAGTATTTTTCTAATTCATTAAGTCTTACATTCACATTGTCATTCTCATCCAACTCATCGATATACTGGATCTTGGAACGGTCTTCAAAGGTATCTCCGCCTATGGCATCACTTGCCTTTTTAAATTCGGCAGGTACATTGTTGTAACCGTAATGAACAGATACGGGAGCAAAGTAATCCTCGTCTCTTTCATATATGAAACCGTAACCGATTCCGCCTTCTATCTGACGAGCGATACCGTCTCCGTTTCTCTCCGGATATTTACCGCTGTCAACGAAGAAGCCCTGCTCAACGGCCTTAAAGTATCCGCCTACTTCAAGTATTTCTTCCATAAAGAGGATGGCTCTTTCTTTAAGCTCTCTTACTTCCTTGCCTAAGGGTCCTTCCCTGTCAAGTTTAACCATTTCTCTGAAGCCGTCCATGCCTGTAAGGGCTTGTTTTGCAGTCATTACTCCTGCAATGTTGTTGTAGTGCCATGGCACGTTTCTTCCCTCGTCAGGAGTGATGGTTGACTGGATATCGGCACTTGTAAGCCTTGATATTACCATGTTTAATGTATGAGTTACAGCTGCTTCACGGGTATCCGATTCCATGTATTTTGTATTTTGCTGAGCTCTCATCTTGTAATCCCTGAACAAGTCACGAAGAGCAACCGCATATGGCAGGTCTAATCTCATGCAGGGTGCGGGCGGAGCTGTCGGGGGTACTGTAGACAATGCTATGTTTTCGGGTTTTATGCCTACTCTTACGGAAAAAGCAGTATTGATAGCATGCTGTACCATTAATTCGGGCATAACCTTCCAGGCCTTCATAGCTGTTGCATTGGCATTGTGGGCTCCGTCTATTTGAAGCATGTCTGCCCAGGCCATTACTTTTTTAGCTTCACAGGCATCAACAAAGCTTCTCACCATGTTAACATTTCTGTACAATACATTGTATTGGGGGTCCTGGTGGGCGCCGTTAACGCCTTCTTCGGCAAACATAACAGCTATGTCGGGACCTGCAACTCCTGAAATGTATGAGTGGAAATTAATCGGACGACCCACTTCATCTTCAATTAAATCACAAGCTTTTCTTGAAGCCCTTACTTGTTTTCTTGTAACCATGATGCCGCCGATACCCTGGTTGGTACCTTCAAGCAATGAGTCAATATGTGACTGTCCGGCTGTCCTTATTACCATGATATGGTCAGCTCCGTGCCATGCGGCCATACGCATTCTTCTTATATCATCTTCGAATCTTCCTGAAGCTATTTCAGTAGTTATCACACAGTCAGGCTGGGGGTCGATATATCCAAAGCCCCTGCTTCCGGGAAGGGGAACCGAATTCTTTAAGCCTTCCGATGTTTCGTGATACTCAAAATCACCTACGATTCTTTTTTCGTTTCTTCCATCTCTCCAATGCCATCCCCGTCGTCTTGGCTCATATTTATCTAAGTCTTTCAACAATTCTTTAATATCTAACTTCTTGTTAGGATCAAGTTTCATTCTTTTCCCTCCTTAAAACAAAGTGTCAACATCATCCCAGTGCTTGCCTTCTGCTAATAACAAGCCTGCCTCACGCACCGAGCAGCCTAATTTTTTGGATAGCCTCCACACAACATTTCCGGCCCCTTTTCCCATTAAACCCTTGTTCATTACTCCTTCCACTATAGGTTTAACTTCAAGGCTGGAAAAGCCCATTCGAAGCAGGATGCTCCTTTCAATGGATGGTGTTGTATTCTTTTTCCCTAATTCCAACAGAGGGTCGACAATTTCATTTGCTAATTTCCAAAATCTTTCGTATAGCTCTTCATCTGTAAGATTCGCTAAATGAGCTCTTCTTTGTTCAAAATCATCAGCTCTTTTCATAAATAACCTCCTCTACTTATTTCAAAATAGGCGTACACTCATACGCCTATTTTGTTAATTATTTTACAATTCTGCTAATACGCTCTTTACAAATTCTACATCCGCATTTGTTTCTAATGCAAGGAATTCTATATCTTCCTCCGTCGGTGTCACCTTGTAATTAGCTATTGCGTTCTTAATCAGTGACTTTCTCATATGAACCAGGTCGGCATCATTTACTTTAATTAATGAAGGATGTGAAGGCAAGATTATATTTTTCCCCGGCACTTCGTCCTTTGGATCGCCGAATTTAAGTTCAATTCCGTTGTCTCTTGCGAATGAAAGCTGTGGTTGGATGTGCTTGCCTGCTCCCGTATACTCGGTTTCCTGAACAACTATCATTTTGTCTTGGTCTAATTCCTGTGCTAAGGCAAATGCAGCCGTAAGGGCTGTATTTCCTGCAGGACCCTTTTCCAAGCCTTCAAGAGTTGCCAATACTTCCGTCATGTAGAACACTTCGCCTTGGTGAACTGTTAAATATCTGTCCATATATCTTAAGGGTCTTGCAGCAGAACGAGGTACATCCGAACGGTCCGGCCAAGTCGTAAACGGCATTCCAAACCCTGTATGGCCTGTTGTAAATGATTTTTTGTTGAACTGGGTGTCTGCTGCCATGTGGAGTCCGGACAAATCAACACTTGCCGCAACTATCTTCGATTGGGCTCCTGCTTTTTTAAGTCCTCTTGCGGTTCCCGTAAGGTTGCCGCCTCCGGCATTGGTTACTACCACATAATCGGGATCTTTATCGTATTTTTCCCTAAACTGCATTGCTATTTCATAACCTAAGGTTTCAACTCCCGCAATTGCAAAAGGTGTGTACAAGGATGCGTTAAAGTATCCTGTTTCTTCCAATATCCTCAAAAAGGTATAGAATAATTCGGGACCAACTGACAATTGTACGACTTCTGCTCCCAATGCTTCGCATTTTCTTGCCTTTTCTATTATTTCAGGCTGGCCTACACCTTTTGAGTCATAGCACTCCTGGACTACTATACATTTAAGCCCGTGCATTGCTGCCTGTGATGCGACAGCTGCCCCGTAGTTACCGCTTGTAGCCGTAACAACTCCCTTATAGCCTAATTTTTTGGCTTGGTACACCGCTGTTGAAGCTCTTCTGGCCTTAAAACTCCCTGATGCGTTTGCTGCTTCATCTTTTATGAAGATTCTTGCCCCTTTTCCTTCAGGTGCAAGTTTTCTTGCTAAAGCAGTTATATTTCTCAGCTCAATTATAGGTGTATTTCCAACTCCGTATTGTGACTGGATTTTTTGAATTTCTTCAATGGTAAATCCGGCTTCTTTCATCATCCGTTCATAATCAAATGCAATTGAACCGCTTTCAAATTTTGAAAAGTCAAGTCCTGCTGCCTTTTTCATTATTTCCGGTCTTCTGGCCATCACGGCTGCATAGCTCATATCCTTACTCATTATCGGCACCTCCAAATAAAATTTCTTTTACTTGTTCGCTGATTTGTAACAATTCAGGAACAAACTTGCCAAAATCATGCTTGTAATATGGATTTGCCTCTAATAAAGTACCTTTTTCCAAACGTTTAGTCCTTGTCAAAACAGTTACTTCATCGCCGATATTTGCATCTTCCTGCAAGTATCCTTTCACCCATAATTCCAATGGTACCTTTTTAGTATCATCCGGAACCTGAGGTGCTCTTTCTGAAGGTTCCAAAACATTTCTATGTATTAAAACCCATGTGCCTTTTTTTATCACTTATAACACTCCTTTTATTGTTTTTTCTGCTGCAGGCTCATTAACCTCTTGTCTCCTCAGTTCAGTCTGCTAAAATGACTTCCTCGCAGCATATATGGTAAATCGCGTCATATAAACTCTATCAGCCTATTTTACTATTTTGCATTCGGGATCGATTAAATCTCTCATGTCTCCCATTATAGCTCTTGGTACGGGTATAGTGAGCATTGTATGTAATCCCGGTCTTGCATTTATGATGTGTGGAATTGTGTTTACACACATTGCTATAGTTCCGATTCCTCCGGGTACTTCAGGAGAGTTTACCAAATTGATGTTGGGTGTTCCTTTAATTATTACATAATCACCAGTCTGTACCCCAACCTGTTCAGGTTCGATTTGCTGCGGGTGATCCATTTCGATCTTTAATTCTCCGTCTATATATCCGTAACCCTTCATTGCAACTCCTGCAACATTACCTGCTTTAGCAAATCCGTGAGGTGATTTTCTGTCAACATCAGTTACGATTGGATCCATTGAAGTAGTTATTTTATCAACTTTCCAGCCGATACCTTCTGCAATCATGCTGATGGATTCATGGAAGCCAACGTGACCTGATAAGGTTCCTTCTTCAACGCCTTTTTTAAATTCATCAACTGTTATACCTATTCCTTGCTCGCGCATAACGGCAGGTCCGAAAGGTGATAAGGAGTTTACCCTTCTTGCTGTTATGTGGTCAATTGTTTCACAGCATCCGGTCATAACAACAACTAACAAGTCCATGATCAATCCCGGGTTGATTCCTGTTCCGATTATTGATACTCCGTTTTCCTTAGCTATCCTGTCAAGCTCTTTTGCCAGCTCAGGTGATTGAGCCTGCGGGTATGCCATTTCTTCCGCACTGGATACAACATTTATTTTTTTCTCCAAACAGAACTTTAACCTTTCAAAAGCTTCCTTTGTAAAGGAGTCCGTACAGCACAATACAACATCGGCTGCCTTTTCTTTTATTACTTCCTCAGGTGTGCCGATTAATATTTCCGGCCTGTCTCCTCTTTCAACCTCTAAAAGGTCGTACATGCTTTTGCCTAATTTAGCGCCTCTGCCTACTACACCTACAATGTCAACACCTTTTTTGTTGAGCAGCATCTTTGCCATGCCGCCGCCCATTGCGCCAAGTCCCCAAATAATTACTTTTACGTTTTGCATTTTTTTACTCCTCCTTTTGTTTTATATTACTTGCTTATATATGTAGCAATATTTATGCCAATACGTTGAGTTGAATAAATAATAAAGACATGTGTTTGGTGTCCCTTGAGAATCCTTCAAATTTCAACATTTCCCTTATTTTATCTCAAAAAGAACTATTTATTCCATCCGGTAATGAAAATATTTCCGGTGTCCCTTCAAAAAAGTATTAAAAAAAGCAAATTTTTTTGCATGTAAGTGCAAATATTTTTGCTTTTTTTATATTTTTATATTATATTTTTTGATTTTATGCTGCAAGGTTTGACGTTTTATTTTTAATGCCCTTGATGCCCTCGTAATATTGTTGTCATTTTCCATAAGTGCTTTTTCAATTATATTTTTTTCTAAAGAGTTCAAATATGTGTCTATGCCGGAATCTTTGATTTTATCATAGTCGCCGATTTGATGATGGCCTGTGTGGGGAAGGGAAAAGTGACTCTTGCATAAAATATGGTCATCGTCTTCACACATGCTTATGGCTGACATAATCATGTTTTCAAGTTCCCTGGCATTCCCGGGATAATCATAGGATAAGAGAAAGTCACGGGCATCATCGGAAAAACCCGTAATTTGTTTGTTAAATCTTATATTGTGCTTGTCCACAAACATTTTGGCAAGCAGCAATATATCATCTAATCTTTCTCTTAAGGGAGGTACATTTAACTGGATTACATTAAGCCTGTAATATAAGTCTTTTCTTAATTTACCCTCTCTTAGAATTTTCTCCGGATTCTCGTTACATGTTGTTATTATCCTCACATCAATGGGGATATCCGTTGACCCCCCCACCCTTCTTATGTAGTTTTCCTGGAGGACCCTTAAAAGCTTAGGCTGGAGTTCATAGGGCATGGAGTTTATCTCATCCAACAAAAGGGTTCCCCCGTTTGCCTGTTCAAACAAGCCCGGACGGTCCACTGCTCCCGTGAAGCCTCCCTTGGCAGTCCCGAAAAGCAAGCTCTCCAACAATGATTCCGGCAGGGCTGCACAGTTCTGCGCCTTAAAAGGTTTGTCCTTCCTGGAGCTGGCATAATGGATGCTCTGGGCAATAAGCTCCTTGCCTGTTCCGGTTTCGCCGTAAATAAATACAGAGGCGGTATTTTTTGAAGATTTTTTGGCCTTTTCAATAACATCCAAAAATTTTTCATTTTGACCTACGATATTGTCAAAATTATATTTCTTTACTTTTTTATGCTTAACTTCTGCAGGTTTTTCGATTTCACCATGGAGTTTTAAAATTGTTTTGGACATTTCCTCAATTTTTGTTATGTTCTTGGCAATTTCTATAGCTGCTATAACCTCCCCGTCCATCATGACGGGCACAGTTGTATTAATTGTGGAAATCTCCTTCCCGTCCTTGTTTAAATATGTTTGTTTTAAGTTCTTTGTGACGGTTTGGGAATATAAAGCTTTTAAAAGAGTGCTGGTCTCCTTGTTCAGCCCTTTAAAAACATCCTTGAAAGGTTTCTTGATAACATCCCGGGAATCCATCTTTTCCAAAGCTGCCATGGCATCATTGTAAAATATGGTATTGCCATGCTTATCAAGCACATGGATACCTTCATCCAGCAACTGCAAAATATTTTGCATCAGGACCATACATTCCTTAGCCTTCATAGAACCCTCCCAAGTTTATTTGTTTTAATTGTATCATAATAATTCAATTTTTTCAAATTTTCTTATTGGCCTGCTTCCTTCTTTCCATTTCGGTTAAATATTTCTTTCTGAGCCTGATTGCATCCGGTGTTAACTCGACCAATTCATCATCATTTATAAATTCCAAGGCAGCCTCTAAGGTCATGATTTTAGGCGGCGAAAGCTGTATTGCATCATCGGAGGCCGAAGACCTGATATTTGATTGCTTTTTTGTTTTGCAGGGATTAACCGTAATATCTTCTCCCCGGGAATTCATTCCTATAATCATGCCTTCATACACCTTGTCACCGGGAGAAACAAAGAGAATTCCCCTGCTTTCCAAATTGCTCAAAGCATACGCAACTGCTTCCCCTTGTTCGCTGGATATTAAAACCCCATTTGTTCTTTGGGGTATTTCCCCCTTATATTTTTCATAGTGGTCAAATATTCTCACCAATGTCCCCTCGCCGTGGGAATCATTCATCAATTCCGTTCGATAGCCCAAAAGGCCTCTGGTAGGAACCATATACTCGATTTTTACATAACCGCCCACAGGCATCATTGAAACCATGATGCCTTTTCTTAAATTAAGCTTTGATATAACAGACCCTGAATATATTTCCGGCACATTTACAACAACCCTTTCAACGGGCTCCATCATGACCCCGTCTATTTTTTTAAGGATAACCTCAGGTCTTGATACGGAAACCTCATACCCTTCCCTTCTCATATTCTCAAGGAGTATTGACAAGTGAAGCTCCCCCCTGCCCGATACCTTGTATCCGTCAATTGCTCCCTCCAAGGCTTCAACCCTGAGGCCTACGTTAACTTCCAGCTCTTTTTCAAGCCTTGATTTCAGATGCCTGGTTGTGACATATTTGCCGGACAAGCCCGCAAAAGGCGAAGTATTTATCAAAAAGTTCATGGACATGGTAGGTTCTTCGATTTTTATGGTTTCCATGGGTATGACCTTGTCTTCCCTGCAAATGGTATCACCTATCGATATATTTGGAATACCCGACACTACGGCTATATCCCCGCTGCAGGCTTCCTTCACCTGGGTCCGTTTTAAGCCCTCATAGACAAAAATGTTGGATATCCTTTGTTTTTCAACACTGCCGTCATGCTTGGCAACAGAAACCGTCTGCCCCTCCCTGATTGTTCCTGCAGTCACCCTGCCTATTCCTAATCTGCCTATATAATCATCATAGGCAAGAGTAGATACCTGCAATTGCAGACTGTCTTCGTCCCTGTCGGGATAGGGCTCAACATGTTTGATGATTGTTTCGAACAGGGGGGCTATGCTGTCGCTTTCCTCATCCAATTCATACTGGACTATGCCTTTTTTTGCTACGCCGTACAAGATGGGAAAGTCTAACTGGTCATCATTTGCATTTAATTCCACAAATAAATCAAAGACCATTTCTACAACTTCTTCCGCCCTGTGGTTTTTCTTATCTATTTTATTTATGAGCAATATGGGCCTTAGTCCCATCTCAAGGGATTTTTGGAGAACGAACCGGGTTTGGGGCATGGGCCCTTCTATGGAATCCACCAATAAAATAACCGTGTCCACCGTCTTCATGATTCTTTCGACTTCAGATGAAAAGTCAGCATGGCCCGGAGTGTCCACAATATTAATTTTTATATCCTTGTACATGACCGAGCAGTTTTTGGAATATATGGTTATTCCTCTTTCCCTCTCTAAGTCGTTGGAATCCATTACCTGGTCCACTACTTCCTGATTTTCTCTGAAAACACCGCTCTGCTTCAAAAATGCATCCACCAAGGTGGATTTTCCCGCATCAACATGGGCGATTACCGCTATATTTATAATTTTTTTCTTCATTATTCTACACCTCTTTTTTCCACAGGATAGTGTATTCTTTTTGCCGTCATTATGCAAGTTTTTTTTGTGACCACCCATAAAAAATTATAAAAAAAGGGAACTTCCGTCCCCTTCATTCACTTATCCTCTATACACCACTTTGCCGTCAATGATGGTCATAACCGTTTTATAATCTATATCCAGCAGAGGATTTCCCTTAAAAATTGCTATGTCGGCATCTTTCCCCGCCTTCAGGCTTCCTACCCTGTCGTCAATACCCGCTATTTGGGCGGGATTTATTGTTATTGCCCTCCAGGCTTCATCTTCGGCAAGCCCGGCCTTAACCGCCATGCCGGCACACATTGTTATATGCTGTACGGGTATGACATTTGAATCCGTTATGATGGCAATCTTAATTCCTGCATCCGATAGCAGCTTTGGTGTCTCAAAGCTTTTATTTCTCAGTTCCACCTTCACTCGTGAGCCGAAGGTAGGACCTATCAAGCATGGTTTTCCTGCTGCTTTCAGCTCTTCGACTATGAGGTGGCCTTCGGTACAGTGGTCCAAGGTTATATCCAAATCGAACTCCTTGGCAATCCTAAGGGCTGTAAAAACATCATCTGCCCTGTGGGCATGGGCTTTTATGGGTATCTCCCTCCTCATCACCGGCAGCATGGCATGGAGCTTCATATCGAAATCCGGTTTTCGGTCAGGATCCTCCTTGGAAGCCTCCAAATCTTCCATGTATTTTTTAGCTTCAAAAAGAGTTTCTCTCAACAAGGCTGCAACAGCCATTCTGGTAATGGGAGATTTGCGCTGCTCATCATAGACCCTCTTGGGATTTTCGCCAAATGCAACCTTCATTGCAACAGGGTTCTTGATAATCATATCGTCAATCCTTCTGCCATAGGTTTTGATTGCTGCAAAAGTCCCGCCTATAACATTGGCACTGCCCGGCCCTGTTACGGCCGTGGTTACTCCTCCTTCAAGGGCATCCTGAAATCCCTGGTCCATGGGGTTTATGCCGTCAATTGCCCTCAGGTGGGGAGTGATGGGGTCCACTGATTCATTTCCGTCTTCCCCTTCAAAACCAATTCCTTCTTCAAACATGCCTATATGGCAGTGACCTTCAACCAATCCCGGCGTTACCAGTAAACCCTCTGCATCGATTACTTCAGCATCCTCAGGGATATCCAAATCCCTGCCGATCGCTTTTATTTTTTTGTTCTCTATGATTATTTGACCTTTTTCTATATCTTCCCCGTCCATGGTTTTTATATAACCATTTTTAATTACAAGCATTCTTCCTCCAAATTTGTTTGTTTTTATCTTGGGATAAATCCCACTTTCTTTTGGACCTTTCGCAAGGTTTTTATGGCTGTTGCCTCGGCTTTCCCGGCCCCCATCCTGTATACTTCCTCAAGATAATCCTTGTTCTTCAACAAATAATCTATTCTTTCCTGTATTGGTTTCAGTTCTTCAACAACCACCTCTGCAACATCCTCTTTAAGCCGGGCATATCCTTTGCCCTCATAGTTTGATGCCACAGTTTCAGGTTTAATGTTTGTGATTTTTGAGTAAATGTTAATTAGGTTTTTTATGCCGGGCTGGTCATCGGAATAATTTACCACACCTAAGGAATCGGTAACCGACCGCTTAAACTTTCTCCTTATGGCATCCGGCTTGTCAGTTAATAAAATATATGCATTTTCGTTTGTGTCAGATTTAGACATCTTGCTTTCAGGGTCCTGGAGGCTCATAATTTTGGCCACATCCGTGGAAATATAAGGTTCAGGTACAGTAAATGTCTCGCTGAAGCGGTTGTTGAACCTTTGTGCTATATCCCTTGTTATTTCCAAATGCTGTCTTTGGTCTTCCCCTACAGGTACTAAGTCAGCTTGATACAGGAGAATATCCGCTGCCATTAAAACCGGATAGGTAAAAAGTCCTGCTGTAATGGCATTGGAATCCTGTTTTTTAGACTTATCTTTAAACTGGGTCATCCTTCCCAGCTCCCCGTAGTAAGAAAAGCAGTTCAATATCCATGAAAGCTCTGCATGGGCCGATACATGAGACTGGATGAAGAGGGTTACCTTATCCGGATCTAACCCTGCAGCTATGTAATTGGCAAGAACTTCATAAGTATTCTTTCTTAAATCCTTAGGCTCTTTTGGAACAGTTATGGCATGCATGTCAACAACACAATAATAACAGTCGTATTCATCCTGCAGGGCTACCCAATTCTTCAAAGCCCCTAAATAATTTCCCAAGGTCAATGAGCCGGATGGCTGCATACCGCTGAATATTTTCTTTTTACCTTCCATTTTTTCCTCCCTGTATTACAAAAAACGAGTCTCTATCATTGAAACCCGCTAAGCTCAATTTTTTTGATTATACTACTATAAAAATAATTTGTCAATTACGGTTACGGTGTCTACCCCGGCCTTAACCCAGCCTTATCAGATAAGTAATAATCAAAAATATTATTTGAGATATTTCTATGATAAACCCTTCCACGGATGAAGGCGCATTTTTCACCCTTTTATCCAATATACCGGCTCCGGCGGCAATTGCCATAAAGGTAAGAGACAAGGAGATGATAAGCTTATAGTTAAACAGAGCCGCAAAGAAAAATGGTATTGCAAAAGCAGCTGTTATGTGATATTTACCGCAATACTTCAATATGGCAGTGTTCTCTGAATCCCTTTTTATAACCCCGCCCACTATCATTAAGCTTGAAAAGCCTGCAGCCGGCATAATAATCAAGGAGGTTAAAGGTACAAGGCGAAAGAGAGAAAAATACATGAATAAAACCAAGACCGTACCTAAGATTCCGGACAGGTTTTCCGTTTGATTGGAAGGCTTTATATAAAAATTTAAAGTCCTGTAAACATCCTTGATAGTGGTTGTTTTTGTTACAAGGCAGTAATATAAAAGAAGGACGGAACTAATAAAAAATCCGTCGTATACATAACGAAAGGAACCTATTATAAAGGCTGCAAAACCCATGGCAAGCCCGATTAAGGGAAGAAGCATTATGCCGTTTTTATAATCTTCCTCATTTGCTTCCTCATAAATGGTAAGATTTACGCAGGTATATTTTTTTAACATCAATACAAGGCCTATAACAACACTTCTCAAGTCAAGCATAATTCTACCTCAATCATTTAACCAAATATATATATCATGTTATAGACTTTTATACAACCTGTTCAGAATCACATAAGCTTCTTGGTATGTGCAGTAATCATATGGTTTAAAATTCAAGCCGTCTCCCCTTAACAAACCCTTGCTTGCCGCAATGTATATATATGGTTTATCACTATCCGCAACTTTATCGATATCATTGTAAGCCAATACCTCATAATCGGAAATATCCATGCCTAATTCATTTCCGATGGAAACTAAGGCTTTGGCAATTTCAACCCTTGTCATATAAGCTTGTGATTCATTTACGGAATCGGTATTGATAATTCCCATTTGCATGGCTTGATACAAGGCATCGGTGCTCTTGGTTAAATAATTATAGTAATTGGTATAAGTCATTCCATCGCTTACATATACTTCTCCCTTAAGAGGGTCCAGGGCTACATGTTCTTCGTAAGTCCCCAAATCAAAGTAAGCATCCAGGTTTTTCTCTCGGGCCTTAATGCCTATCATATTTAACATAAGTTTATAAAAATCTTCTCTTTCAATATAAGCTTCATACAAGCCGTCATATTCGTCCGGAATAAGTAAGTTGGCTTTCATTTCCCCAATGATGCCTTTTGCCCAAGCCTGAGGGGTTTGGGGGATTGCATCCAGCCATAGTTTTGTTTTATCGGTGATTGAATCAAAGATTAGGTCAAATTCCTTGGCAAGGAGCTTGATTTTTTCATGAATTATTGTATTGTTCCCATTATTAATGCTGCGGACAAAGGAAGGATTCACTTCCGCATACCATATTAAATCCGCTGTTTCCTCCCGGAAGCTTGTTGCGGCATGCTTGTTAATAAATGCCTCCCCGTAGTTTTCACCCCAGGAGCCGTATTCATAACCCTTGTTCAGCCTGTCAAAGTCCTTTTTCAATTCTGTTAAATCATGGTTTTCAATAATATAATTGCTTATAAAATGACTGAGCTCATGCATCACGGCTTGTTCAGACGCATGGCAGGATTCTGAATAAAGGCTGGTTTCCAAAGTCTTTATGTAAATATTAACCGAATTCTCATCTTCCCGGTCTTGTGAGAACAAATCCCTTATGATTTCTGTCTTATCAAAAATTACATTTACGACAATTCCCTTTTGAAGGTAAAAATCCGTTATTTCTTTGATAATACCTGATGGAAATCTCCTGATGCATTTTTCCAGGGTTGACATACCGTCGTTGAATTCCCCTAAATCTACATCCCCGGGAATAATAATATTAATCCCGTAACGTTTTTCAATATCACTTTTAATATCAAGATTATCAGATGCATCGCCAAAGGCAAAAACCTGAGTCCCTATCATTGTCATACAAATAATTAAACATATAATCCTCATTATTTTAACCATCTTTTCTACCTCACCGACAAGTCACAGAATTATGACTCATTTACAAAATTCGATAAATGACCAGACTTTGTCATCCCGAGCGTATGCGAAGAAGGATCCCATGATGTTCTTCTGGCAAAGCTCTCAGAATGATAATTTGAAAAGTATTAAAATTATAACACAGGCCAAAATAAAAAGCAATAAAAACCTGCAAACGTTTACGCATAAAAGCCTTGTAACTTGGCAAAATGTCGGTATAATGAGAAATATATGATATATGGGGAGGCCGTAATGAAGATAACCATAATATCCGTCGGCAAAATAAAAGAGAAGTTTTTTACCGAAGCCGCGAAAGAATATATAAAACGCCTGTCCAAGTATTGCAGGCTTATTGAAGAAGTCGTGCCGGACGAAAAAGCAGACGATAACTTTTCGCCTGCAGAAATAGACCAGGTCAAAATAAAAGAAGGGCAAAAAATCCTTAATAAAATTCCCAAAAATTCATATGTGATTGTTTTGGACATAAGAGGGATTCAGCTTAGTTCCGAAGCTTTTGCCCAAAAATTAAATACCTTGGCCATTCAAGGTATTTCTGACTTAACTTTTATAATAGGGGGGAGCAACGGGCTCTGGAAGGAAGTAACAGACAGGGCCGACCTTAAGCTTTCCTTTTCCAAAATGACCTTCCCCCACCAATTGTTCAAAGTTATCTTATTGGAACAAATCTACAGGGCCTTTAAAATAAACTCAGGGGAAACCTACCACAAATAAGCTTAAACCCTCATTCCAATTTACCTATGCGATTAAGGGGGAAAAACCTGAAAGTTGCTTTTCCGATAATCTTATCCTCCGGTATATAGGGATTGGTCCAATACCTTGCATCTACGGATATGGGCCTGTTGTCTCCCAGGAAAAAGTAGGAGCCTTGAGGAACCGTAAATGTTCGTCCTTCTCCTTTAGCCTGCTTAGCATAGGGTTCATTGAGTTTTTCACCATTGATAAACACTTGGCCGTCTTCATTAATCTCAACTGTTTCTCCCGGAAGTCCGATAAGTCTTTTCACAAGCTTCTCATTTAGCTCATCCGACCGGAATACAAGAATATCACCCCTTTTTGCATCCTCTATGTCAAAGAGCTTATTGACATACAATCTGTCACCCGGCATAATTGTTGTTTCCATGGACCCGGTTGGAACGGTCACCAAAATAAATACAAACTTATTTAAAAACAGCACGATAACAATAGCAATAACTGCAGGCACGACCCACTCATTAATAAAATTTTTCATATTCCCGTCCTTCATCTCATTGATACTGATTCTTTCAAATCACCTAAGCTCCATTATAACAATTTTTGATTCATGAATCAATTATATTTAACAACTTAAAAAGATTGTAAGAAATAAGGATGACATATTTATTCTAATATTTACATTTTTGCTTAATTTGGTATATAATAGTCCAAGGAGGAGCATATGAACAATAATCTTTTTTTCGCATTCGGATTAACCTTGATAGCAGGACTAAGCACAGGTATTGGGAGCGCTATCGCTTTTTTTGCCAAAAAAACAAATACAAAATTTCTTGCTTTCAGCTTAGGCTTTTCGGCAGGTGTGATGATATATGTCTCCATGATTGAAATTTTCGCCAAAGCTCAGACTAGTTTAAGGGCAGTCCTTGGCTTAAAAGCAGGTTCATGGGCAACCGTTGCATCATTTTTCGGCGGAATGTTTCTTATAGCCCTTATCGACAAGGTTATACCCAATGAAGAAAACCCCCACCACCTGCATAATGTGGAAGAATTAAACGAATCAAAGGTTCAGATAGAAGATAACCTCTTGAGAACCGGGATATTCACGGCCTTGGCTGTGGGGATACATAATTTCCCCGAAGGGCTTGCAACATTTATTTCTGCCCTTCAAGAACCTACAATAGCCATACCCATAACCGTGGCTATAGCCATACACAATATCCCCGAAGGAATATCCATATCTGCCCCTGTTTATTATGCCACAGGGGACAGGAAAAAAGCCTTCAAGTATTCTTTCCTTTCAGGACTTGCAGAGCCAATCGGGGCCTTAATAGGTTATTTGGTATTAATGCCTTTCCTGAATGACGCTGTCTTTGGCATAGTCTTTGGTGTAGTTGCCGGAATAATGGTATACATATCCCTGGATGAATTGCTGCCTTCGGCACAAAAATACGGTGACCACCACCTTTCAATAGCCGGCCTGATATCCGGCATGGCCATAATGGCCGTAAGCCTCTTATTGTTCATATAACCCAAACCCTTCGCTTCGCGAAGGGTTTTTATGACAAGGGGACGGGGGTAGTGTCATCATTTGTGTTTGTAGGCGTTTTCAATAACTTTCAAATAATCTTCCTTTGTCATGGGTCTGGGGTTGCTTTCGGTTGAAATATTCTTAACTGACATTTCGGCTATTCTTTCAAAATCCTTTGTATCTACCTTTAAGCTTGAAAACAAGGACAGTTTTACATCAACTGCTAATTTTTTCACGGCTTCCACCGCCTTAACTGCTCCCTCTCTTTCATTTTCAAAGCTTAGACCCATGGCTTTTGCCAGCCTTGCATATCTTTCAACACAGTATTCCATGTTATACTCCATGACATGGGGCAGAAATATGGAATTGCAGACTCCGTGGGGCAAATCATAAACCCCTCCCAAAGACTCGGCTATGCAATGAACCGAAGCCACATCGGAATGGCTGAATGCAATCCCGGCAAGCATGCTGCCAAGAAGCATTCCGCTTCTAGCTTCAAGATTGCCTCCGTCATTAAAGGCAGTCAGGAGATTATTGTAAATTAATTCCGTTGCATACAAGGCCATTGCATCACTTATGGGCTCCGAACAAGTTGCAGTATATGCTTCAATTGCATGGGTCAAAGCATCCATACCCGTGGAAGCGGTAATATGGGGAGGAAGCGATAAGGTGAGCTCCGGGTCGCAAATTGCAACCTTGGCTGCGGTATACTGACTTTTAACAGTCATTTTGTAATTATTTTGAGTATCCGTAATAACTGATGAAAATGTCAGCTCGCTGCCGGTGCCTGAAGTTGTCGGAATGGTTATCAACAAGGGCAGGGGCTTTGTTGCTGCCGTCTTACCTTCGAATTTCTTTATTTTATCCCCCTCATGGGCTAAGAGCACTCCCACGGATTTAGCGCAGTCTATGGGGCTTCCGCCTCCGATGGCAATAATTGAATCCGCGCCAAATTCTCTTGCTATCCTTGCTCCTTCTTCAACATTCACATCCTTTGGATTTGGCTCAACCCCATCATAAACAATGTATTCTGTCTTATTCTGCTCCAGCAAAAAAGTTATCTTATCTAAAATGCCTGCATTTCTAACACCCTTATCTGTAACAATAATGGGTCTCTTCCCATTGTTTAATGTCAGCTCATCAATCAAAGAAGCAATGCATCCCGGTCCGTACACAATCTTTGTAGGCAGTGTAAAACTAAAAGGCCTGGTAAAATTATTCATTAAAATCCTCCTCTTATAAAGTAATCAGCACTTACATATTTTCATTATATTACATGACCAAAATATTTCAACACAATTCTGATGACAAGGGGACGGGGGTAGTGTCATCAGCTTCTAAACTATCACTTTGTATAAGGTTTGGAATATTATATAGATAAAGAATAGGAGGTTCGTTATGACTCAAATAATATATACAGTCCAAGCCGGTGATACACTTTACAGCATTGCACTTCTGTATGGAAGTACCGTACAAGCGATTGCAGATGCAAATAATATTTTAAATCCAAACCTTATCTATCCCGGCTCCATCATATTGATACCTGTTGAAGAGGAATACTTGGAAACCCCGCCCGGAAGCCTTATTTATGCCGTACAGCCCGGTGATACCCTATATATTATTTCTCTTTTGTTTAAGGTAAGCATCCAAAGAATTTTAGAATTAAACAACATTCCTGACCCTTCTTTGATTCATCCGGGAATGAAAATAATACTGCCCGAAGAAGCCGTTAATCCATTTGAGCCTTCAGTGCCGGGGATTATAAGATATACCGTCCTGCCCGGAGATACCATATATAGAATTGCTGCGAGGTTTGGAACAACTGCCCAATCAGTTTTGAACGCTAACCCCGGCTTAGACCCGCGAAGACTTATTCCCGGAATGGTAATAACAATTACAATTCCTGAGAATGCTGTTGCCGTATACAGGGGAAATCCAAACAGAAGAATGGTTGCTTTGACCTTTGATGCTACTTACGGTGATAACCAGACTTATGAACTGCTTGAAATTTTAAGAAACAATAATATTAAAGCTACGTTTTTCCTGTCCGGAATCTGGCTGATAAACTATCCCCAGTTAGCAAGAGCCATAGCTGCGGAAGGTCATGAAATAGGCAACCACTCTTATACTCATCCCCACATGCCCCTTATAACCATGCAGGAGGTTACAAACCAAATTGTTCGTACGGAAGCCCTTATCAGGAATATAACGGGTCAAGATCCATATTTGTTCAGGCCTCCCTTTGGCGAATATACCCAGACTCTTCTAAACCAATTGGCTTCCCTTGGCTATGTAACCATCATGTGGACAATAGACTCCATAGATTGGAAAAATCCGGGGGCTGATGCGGTTGTATCCAGGGTTGTTGATAACGCAGAGCCGGGAGCAATTATCCTGATGCATCAATCGGCACCTGATACGCTTCAAGGGCTGCAGACAATGATAACACAATTAAGAGAACAAGGATATGACTTCGGAACAGTCTCTCAGGTTATAAGCCCCCTTTAATGACAAGGTTACGGGGTATAGTTAAATCAATATATGGATTCACAAATAGAATAATAAATAATAATAATGACACACTAAAACAATAAATACTGATTTGGAGAGGTAGAATGTCCTGGATTGAAATTACTTACCGAGTGCTCTTTTCTTTTGTAGTTTTATTAATCATGACCAGGCTTATGGGTAAAGAACATATGGAATTGACTGTATTGAAAAAACCAAAATTTGATTATGTAACAAATAAAGATATGCCTATATCCGTTAAGCAAAATAGAAACTTACCTGTACAAATTATAAATAATGGTAAAATAATTGAAAGTGTTATGACAGAATATAACTTAGATATAAACTGGGTCCATAGCGAAGTAAAAAGATTGGGATATAAAGACATGAAAGATATTTTTTATGCTGGTATAAATAGCCAAGGACAATTTTTCATTGTCCCCCTTTTTAAGGAAAACAGATATCAAAACCACTAAATCAATTGCTGCCGGTTATCGATGTATCAAATAATATCCTTGGCTAATCTTCATATGTAAAGTAATCTAATTTTGATTCAATTCCAACAGTAAACTCAGTTAAATACTCTCCAATTTCAACTACTGAAATTTCATGAATATCAGTTTTAATTGAAACACATTATTCTATAGCCGTTTCCTCACCTGCGTTAATACTATCTAATACTTCATTTATATCGAATAAGCTGTAATCTTTTTCCGTTAATCCATATCTCATTTTTAATACAATATTTTCATCTAATTTAACAGATATATTTGTTGTAAAAATTAGCACGTCTTCAGATAAATTTGTTTCGGGATTGTGATAGTATTCTTCTTTCTTCTCAATATAATAAGAATATTTTTCTTCCCTTGCAAGAGAACAAGAACCCAGTATCAAAACCAAAAATATTAAAAACACCCAAGATAATTTATTTTTCAACTTCTGCCTCCGTATATATGGTTAAAGTCCTTAGTCATTCCAGGTTTTTAACATATCTAAATCAAAAGTCCATTGGGGTGTTACTAATTTTTCCTTTCTCTTTAAAGAATACCACGGACTTATATCCTCGTCCATGGGATTTATAAGAATCTGGGTTTGCTGGGCAGGCATGTAGGACTGGGCAAGCAAGAATATTTTTTCACCATCGGAATTCACTGCCATATCAACAACTATCACAGCATGGCCGGGACTGCCGCCGACAATAAAGACATCACCAATATTCATGTTTTTAATACTTACACTTTCCAACTCCTTCTCCAAAGAGAGGGTTCCGGAGTATGCAAAAACCATATCCATGTATTTTCTGAAATCTTCATATGTATTTGAGGATTCTGCAGCTTTATAGTATTCCGCATCATTGCCATTGACCCTGATCCTGTAGCCATCCATCCACTTCCTATACTCAGCCTTGAAGCCGGATACGAAATTAAAACTGATTTTATCATAAAGACCTAGCGAATATAGGTACTCCGCCCTTAAAAGCATGATAGCATCCGCACACTGGTGAAGATCCCTGTTACCGATATCGACATCGAAAACGCTGTCATAAATACCATTTGAAGGCTTCTTTCTTCCGTCATAATACAAAACCTTTTCACCATAGGGCTTGAGCTTTTGATTCCTCAAAAATTCCGCAAAGCTCCCATCTTCATATTCAGCCCTGACATATCCTTCCACCGGCAGGTATCTGTCTTTGACAGTCATTCCTTCCTTGTTAACCAGGTTGT